>ENA-UONV01000854-UONV01000854.1-human-gut-metagenome-genome-assembly--contig:-CS4-NODE-854-length-31011-cov-47.845006_pt1 | contig 31011 bp, 23 predicted proteins | sample MGYA00242461_ERZ724008 | MGnify/ENA metagenome assembly ERZ724008 | reverse complement strand
CCCGGGGGACTGTACAGATATCTTGGGATAGTGCGTTTTTTGGAAGTTTCGGTGACAGTGCAGTTGCACTGATATACTCACGAAATTATTAACACCTTGTCGGTATCGAAGTTGTTTTCGGCGGTGTTGGCTGTAATTTATTGTCTTGGCGTTTTTACAATATGTTGCATTGTAATTTTAGCGCAATTGATAAGCTGAGGAATTGTGTCACAGCTCCGTTTTGGTTATCAAAAGCGCTTATTGTGCCAGGTCATGCGGCTATATTCTTTTACAGAGAGCAGACATAAATATGAGCGATACCGCGGCGGAAACAATTTCCGCTATCGGGAAAACCCACCACATAAGCATATCGGGTGCGCCGCCTGCAACGAGTAAAGAAAATCCCCATGCGACAGGGAGAACAAGCACGAGCTGTCTTAAGAGCGATACTATGAGCGATTGCAAACCGCCGTCGATCGCTTGAAATATGCCCTGAAACGCAATATTCATTCCTGCAAATACAAAGCTTATTGTGATAATGTGCATTGCATCTGTGCAGAGTCTGAGGGAGTTGCCCGAAAGTGAGAACATCTCGCCGAGAGGTACGGCGAAAATTTCAATAAGTATTGTGCCGAGTGCCATTATTATAAGCGTGTAGAGCATACCGTACTTTATGCCGCCTTTGATACGGGCTTTATCTGCCATTCCGTGTGCATATGATACGACAGGTGTTATAGCGTCACGCATACCGAAAGCGGCAAACAGGAAGAACTGCTGTACTTTGTAGTAAAGTCCGTAGGCGGTGACAGCGTCCACGCTTACCGAGCCTAAGATCACGTTCATTCCGTAGGTCATTATCGACATAAGTGCCTGTGCGATTATAGCGGGAAGCCCTATAGAGTATATACCTTTGATAATTTTCATATCGGGCTTTTTGTAACGCAGTTTTTTTACTATTTCCGTGTTGAATTTGATATGAAAGATAAGAGCGGTGACAAGAGAAACTATCTGACCGATAACCGTTGCCAGAGCCGCACCTTTTACTTTCATTTCGGGAAAGCCGAGAAGTCCGTATATCATTATCGGGTCGAGAATTATGTTGGTGACAGCTCCTGCTATCTGGGCTATTGTCGAAAAAAGCGACCTGCCCGTTGCCTGCAGTAGCTTTTCATATATCGAAAAGAACGTGATGCCGAATGACATTGTACAGCATATCGTAAGGTAATCGACCGCCATTCCCGCTATTTCTCCGTCCTGCGTCTGCGTGCGGATATAAGGCTCAACGCCGAACAATCCGACAAGCAGAAAAACAACATATATTATAAGCGCAAGAAATTCCGCATTGCCTGCGGTAAGGCTTGCTTTTTTCTTATCGCCTTGTCCGAGAGATTTTGAAAGCAGAGCGTTTGCTCCGACACCTGTACCTATACCTATCGCAACCATAAGCATCTGCATAGGAAAGGCAAGCGTCAGTGCGTTGAACGCCGCCTCGCCGCCTGTCTGCATATTCGTTACAAACGCGCTGTCAACTATGTTATAGACCGCCTGCAATACCATTGAGAGTATCACGGGAAGCCCCGTCCTGAGCAAAAGCTTTTTTACAGGCTCTGTCCCGAGTCTGCTTAGTTTTTCCTGTTCCATATTTATATCCTTTCTTTCGGGTAAAATAAAAAAGCGCAAATCCGTTGTCCGGATTTACGCTTTCGCTACTCGACTGTATTTATTTTAGCATTTTGATTTCGTTTTTGTCAAGCCGACAGAAAAATTTCGGCGATTTTATAATTCTGCGGAGGTAAAAACGAGGTTGATTTGTCTGATATTTCACCGCACTATATAAATATGACAGGCGGTAAAATGACGGTTATTTTCCCGCGCCCCAGTATTTCCTGTCAAGGCTTCTGAAATTTACCGCCGAGGATATATCCTGCCGTCTTATTATCTCGCTTCCCGCAAGGTCAGCGCAGGTGCGTGCGACCTTAAGTATCCTGTCATATGCCCTTGCCGACAGTCCCATTTTGTCAAAGCAGTCGGAGAGCATCTTCTTTGCGTTTTCGTCCATCTGGCACATTTCGTGAAGATATGAGGGCGGGATCTTGGAGTTTGAGCGGATATCCGTACCCGCAAAGCGCTTTTGCTGTATTTCCCGCGCTTTCATTATGCGTTCAAGCACGGCACTGCTCGGTTCGCCCTTTTTCGCGCTGCTTATTTCCTCGTATGATAACTGCGGCATTTCCACCTGTATATCTATCCTGTCAAGAACAGGACGGCTTATCTTGCCGAGATAATTCTGTATCATATTCTGAGAGCAGGTGCATTTGCCTTTCGGATTGCCGAAATTGCCGCAGGGGCAGGGGTTCATTGCGGCAACAAGCATAATATCGCACGGATATGACACCGACCCTTGCGCTCTTGATATGGTTATAATTCCGTCCTCAAGCGGTTGTCTGAGCGTTTCGAGCGTCCTGCGGTCAAACTCCGGCAGCTCGTCAAGAAATAATACGCCGTTGTGTGCAAGGGATATTTCGCCCGGGCGTGGGATGCTGCCGCCGCCGATAAGACCTACTGCCGAGGCAGTGTGTGATACGCTCCTGAAAGGGCGCACGGTGACTATCGGCTTTTCACGGTCGAGCATACCGGCTATAGAATGTATTCCTGTTGTTTCAATGCTTTCATCAAAGCTCATGGGCGGGAGTATTGACGGTATGCGCTTTGCTATCATACTCTTACCCGTGCCGGGAGGACCTATGAGAAGTACGTTGTGGAAGCCTGCGGCGGCTACCTCCAGAGCGTGACGCGCAAGCGCCTGACCCTTTACATCGGATAAGTCGTCTGTTTCAAACATCTCGGGGGAGGGAACGTAGGGCGGCTCGGGCTGTATGCGCTTTTTGCCTGTGAAATGGTTTATAAGGTCGGAAATGTGGCTTATGCCGTATACTGACAGACCCTCGACAACGGACGCTTCCTTAGCGTTTTCGGCGGGGAGGAACAGCCGCTTTATGCCGCATTTTTTAGCTTCTATAGCCATACTGATAACTCCGCCGGTGAACACAAGCGAGCCGCCGAGCGAAACCTCTCCTATAAAGGCGCAGTCTGACAGGTCATCGGTGATGATGTTATTTACTGCCAGTATAGCGGCGATTATCGTGAAATCATACAGTGAGCCGCATTTGCGCACGTCTGCCGGCGCTAAATTCACCGTCAGCTTCTGACCGCTTATCGTTATGCCGATGCCCGCAAGAGCACCCTTTATGCGCATTTTGCTTTCCTGCACGGCAAGATCGCCCAGTCCTACTATATCAAACGAGGGCTGACCTCTTGATGATATTATTTCTGCCGTGACTTTAAATGCATTCATGCCGAAAAGTCCCATGCCGTTGACCTGAGAATACATATTTTCACCTTTTTCATCTGATTTTAAGTGATAACTATGTAATAATTATACAACCTTTTAGGTATATTTTCAACAAAAACGAGTTTTTTTACTGCCGAAAAATCTAATAAAATTTTTGTGATTTTATTTGCATTTACGGCGGAAAAATGTTATACTGTCTAGTGAATGGAAATTTTGGTTAGCCATAGCTATATTCAGCTTAAAAGCTATGCTGCTATGACTGCCGTTTTATACAGAAAGGACAGACTACCATGGCAAACATTACAGAGCTTTACAATGAGTGGCTTGAAAAAGCGGTTAAGGATCCCGATTTAAAGACAGAGCTTGAAAGCGTAAAGGGCAAGGACGATGAGATAAACGATCGTTTCTACCGTGATCTGGAGTTCGGAACAGGCGGACTGAGAGGCGTTATCGGCGCAGGTACAAACAGAATGAACGTTTATACTGTAGGTAAGGCTACTCAGGGTCTTGCAAACTACCTTAAGAACACAGGCAAGAGCGACCTTAAGGTTGCAGTTGCATACGACAGCAGAATAAAGTCTGACGTATTCGCAAAGCACGCCGCTTCTATCTTTGCCGCAAACGGCATTACAGCGAACATCTACACAGAGCTTATGCCTACTCCTATGCTTTCATGGGCGGTAAGAGCGCTTGGCTGTGACGCGGGTATCATTGTAACGGCAAGCCACAACCCCGCTAAGTACAACGGCTACAAGGTTTACGGAAGTGACGGCTGTCAGGTTACGCTTGAAGCCGCTGAAAAAATTCTCGGCGAGATCGAGAAGCTCAACATTTTTGCAGATGTAAAGAGCGGTGACTTTGAGCAGTATGTAAACGAAGGCAAGATAAAGTACATCGGTCAGGACGTTATCGATGAATATATCGCAAACGTCAAGAAGCAGTCTATCCACCCCGAGCTTTGCGCAAAGAGCGGACTGAAGGTCGTTTATACTCCTCTTAACGGTGCAGGCAACAAGCCCGTTCGCCGCATCTTAAAGGAAATCGGCATAAGCAACGTTGTAGTCGTTAAGGAACAGGAAATGCCCGACGGCAACTTCACGACCTGCCCCTATCCCAACCCCGAGATAAAGGAAGCATTACACTTAGGTCTTGAGCTTTGCAAGACAGAAAAGCCCGACCTACTGCTTGCTACCGACCCCGACAGCGACCGTGTAGGTATCGCAGTTCCCGACGGTGACAAGTATGTTCTGTTCACAGGTAACGAAGTAGGCGCAATGCTGCTCGAATATATCTGCAAGGAGCGTATCGCGGCAGGTACAATGCCCGCAAACCCCGTTGCGGTAAAGACAATAGTTACAACAGACCTTGTAAAGGCTATCGCCGCTAAGTACGGTGTTGAGCTCAGAGAGGTCCTCACAGGCTTCAAGTTCATCGGTGAGCAGATCGGCTTCTTAGAGGCAAAGGGCGAGGAAAACAGATATATCTTCGGCTTTGAAGAGAGCTACGGCTACCTTGCAGGCTCATATGTAAGAGATAAGGACGCTGTTGTGGCATCTATGCTTATCTGCGAGATGGCGGCATTCTATCGTTCACAGGGTATTTCTCTTGTACAGGCAAGAGCAAAGATGTACAGCGACTACGGCTTCTACTGCAACAAGCTCGATACGTTCACATTCGAGGGCGAAACAGGTATGAAGAAGATGAACGCCATCATGGATACACTGAGAAACGAGAAGCTTGAAGCTGTCGCAGGTCTTAAGGTTATCGGCAAGGCTGACTACAAGCTCAGCGTAAAGACAGATTACGAAAGCGGCAAGACAGAAGAGCTTACACTTCCTAAGTCAAACGTTATCACATTCTACCTTGAGGATAATGCAAGCGTGGTAATAAGACCCTCCGGTACTGAGCCCAAGATCAAGCTCTACTACACAACGGTAGGCACAAGCGTTGAAGATGCGGCTGAAAAGCAGGTCAAGCTCTCGGCAGATTTCACAAAGATAGTAGGCTGAACAGGTAACTAATACACAAGTTTCAGGAAAATTTAAAAAAACTATTGCAAAATGTATTTGACTGTGTTATAATAATAACCTAAGCGCGAAAGCGCACAATTCTGAAATCATGGCGAAAGCTGTAATTTAGATCAATTATAACGGTCAGGAGGTGACAGCATGAAAGAAGGTATCCACCCTAACTACCAGCCCACCACTATCAAGTGTGCTTGCGGCGAGGTTATCGAAACAAGATCAACCAAGCAGGATATAAAGGTTGAAATCTGCTCGAAGTGCCACCCTTTCTTTACAGGAAAGCAGAAGTTGGTTGACACAGGCGGACGTGTTGACAAGTTCAAGAAGAAGTACAATCTTGACAAGTAATGTAAAAAAGAGGACTGTAGCGTTTGCACAGTCCTTTTTGCTTTTATAAGGGAAAATGGGGTTGTGTCACAACCCGAAAAAGAAAAGTGAGCCGAAGCGCAAGGATAGTGCGCTCGGCTCACTTTTTTGTATAGTTTGCTCCTATTATATTGCTTTAGTAATTAACATTGATAGCAGGCTACCGATAGTGCTGTTTGTAGGATAGCACTTCTCGGAGCGCTATTTTTACGATATGGTTTTTGCTTGACGGAAATGGTTGATGTTTTTTACTATGATAGCAGGCTACCGATAGTTCTCTTTGCGGGACAGCACTTCTCGGGTTCGCTATTCCGGTTAATAACGTTGCTGCTATGTGCGAGGGAGACAACCAAAGGGACTAGGGTGAGGGACTTGCAGCCCCTAACCCTATCCCTTAGGTTTTCTCCCTCGCGCTCCCACTTTCCTTACTCACACCCGTACCCCGCAAGGGTGTTGGCGATAAGACACACAAACGACTGAGTTTTAAACGTTTGTATAAGCGGGTCGCTGACGCTCACTTAGTCCCATTTTAGTACAGATATCTCGGGATAGTAGCGTTCTTTTTTGATAGTCGGTGACAGTGCAGTTGCATTGATACACTCACGAAATTATTAACGCCTTGTAGGTATCGAAGCTGTTTTCAGCGTTGTTGGCTGTATATTTATTGTTTTGACTTTTTACTGTATGTTGCACTGCAATTTCGATGAAATTTTGATAAGCCGAGAAGCTGTGATGAAATTTTTGCATTTCATCACAAACCCTTTATACTATTTACTGCAATGCCGTTTCAGCCGACTGCCTTTTTCGCATTGCGCTCCAGCTTACAAAGCCGTATATGTCATTTGCAAAGAAAATAACAAAGCAGATAACGACCGAGATATAGCTTATATCGGTCAGTGCGGCGAGCGACCAGAGGACTATAAGTATTATATCGTTAGCGGCATAGGCTATGGCGAAGAACCGGCTGCGGCGGAATGTCAGATATACCGCAAGAAAGCTTGTCGTGACAGACAAGGTACTCGGAATGAGGTTTGCCGTGTTGAAAAAGTCGAGCACGAAGTAGAAAACTACGGTTACAACGGCGGTAAGCACGAACATAAAGAGAACCTCGCCCCTGTGGATATGATTTACCTTTACCTCAGCCTTGCCCTTTGCAAACGGGTTTCTTATCCAGCTGATAAAGGCGGCAAGCGCCATAGGTCCTGTGAGTCCGAGATAGGTTATCATCTCGCCGTAATAGGCAAAGGAGAAGGAGATTATCGCATAGAGTATGCTGAAAATCACGCCGAGAGCCTGTCCTATGGGGTTGCCCTTGGCATTGAGCAAAAGCGAGGTAGCGCCTATAAGCGACGCTATGACGGATAGTATCCCGTCTTTGCCGAACATAACAGCTGAGCCTGTTATCAGCACTATCGAGCCTATCCATAGTATTTTTTCAAAGGTTGTGAAGTAGTTGTTAAGCTTTTTTAACATTATATCCTCCGTAAATTCACCGAAAAAGCACCGTGAGTACATCTACAAAGACCTAACGATGTACCACGGTGCTTTAAAAGCATCTCTACCCGGTGGCAGAATTATTGTATTGTTTGTATTGTTATTTTAGCATAACGGTCGGGGGTTGTCAAGGAGGATTCCGATTTATTTATATCTGTGTAACAAACGTTGCATTTCCGATTTTTTCGGGTACACTGAAGGTTGCGGTAGTAGGGATCTTATATGTTCCGCTGAAATTGCCTTTTTCAGCTTGTAAAGCAACATATTTGAGCATTTTGTTCTGAAGAGCGGTCATCTGTTCATCAGTGAGTGAGAAGCTGCCGTATATTTCGGTTCTTGCGACAATTTCTTCTGCGGTTATGCCCGCTTCTTCAAGTTTATCCATGGTGTTGTTGTAAATATATGCAGGTGTGTATATCAGATCATTCTTCAAAATCGCAGTATTGTATGTGAATAAATTGAAGCATTTTTCCACATCGCCTGAGGCGATAGCTTCTATTTCTTCATCGGTGTATATCATATCTGCATATTCGGCATTCTCGCTCTCAGATGAAAGCTCAGTATAATATTTTTGAAGATCTTTCAATATTTCTGCTACTTTATCGTGATTCAATGAGTATTTTTTTACCACGTTAGGAAGATTTGGCATTTCGTTGATATTATAAGGTCTGTTTTTATTATCAACGGGATTGTCATTTTCTTTGCTCCAGGAGATATACTCCTGAAGTTCTTCTTCGCTACATGATTCTTTAACAAGATTTTCAAATTTTATCGAAAATAATCCCAGTTTGGATATTTCCTTAGCACCGTAAAACGCAGACAGTTCATCACCTCCGCCGTTTTGATTGATATCAAGTGCCGGCATTATTTCTTCCTGTATATCCAATTTAGTTTCGCTTTTGTCTGAACTTGGTGTTGTTTCAACCTCAGAGGATTGAATAATGTCGGACGAGTTTGATGTTGCTTGTGATGTCGATTGGCAACCGCACACAATTGCGGAAACAGCGAGTAATAAGCCTGTGATAATAAGAACGTTTAGCGATTTTTTCATAAAATTACCTCCTTAATATGAGTATGTGAAATTGATGTTTTTGAAAAAGTCAAGTGGTTGAGTGTAGTCCAAAGAGTTTAAGGATTTATTAACATCATAGTGTAGATGCGAACCGTAAGCCTCTCCGGTACAACTAACTTTTCCGATATAGTCGCCGGCTTTTACTTTATCATTTTCTTTAAGATTAACAGAAAATTCTCTCATGTGCAGATATCTGACAACATAACCATTGTCCTGTATTATTTCGACAAAGACTCCTCTTCCGTAAAATTTATCGTAAAAAGAATATCGCACCGTACCGTCATAGCTTGCATACACAGGATAACCGTCAACATCACCGTTTGCATCAATTATATCAATTCCATCGTGGCGTTTGCCGTTATCGTAATTAGGATATCGTTGCGAAATATGAGTTGCCATATAGGGTGACTTAAACATATAAGACCAGTTTGTCGTTGGTTTTTTATATCCGCATTTTGCACAGACATTTTCATTTACACTGTTATATATATGACCATGTGCAGGTATTGGTACATATGTGACAAACGAACATCTTGTACAGTATATTTTTCTTTTTCCTTGTGTAGTACAATCGGGTGGTGTAGCACAAGTATCTTTGGTATTGTGCCCCAAAGCATCGGTATAATTATACTTTACAGTATAATCACAGCCTGATACTGTGCAGTAAGCAAGGGTATAGCCTTTTGCGGTACACTTTGGCAATACGACCTTAGATTTAGTATTGTGTCCTCTCGGATATATCATCACAGTGGATTTGTATCCGCACTTTTTGCATACCCTGTATTTAGAGCCTGTGGTGGTACACCCGGATTTCTGAGTAATCACATACTCGCCGAATACATGAGAACAATCGGCATATACAGAATAATTACCGAAAGTTGCACAATTGAACATAATTGCTAAAATTAAAATAGCTTTTAAAACGTTTTTCATAATAAACCTCCTTTATCTATATTATATTAAACGAATTACAACAAGTCAATACAATTCAGGTAAATTCAGTTAATCTTACTGAATATATGTCAAATTTTTAGATGAAATGTCAAAAACAGCCTGACGGATATCGGTATCCGTCAGGCTGTTACATATGATTGATTTTTCAATGCCCCATTATCTTCCCATACAGCTCCGGTCGGCGGTCACGGAACACGCCCCAGCTCTGGCGCAGGTCACGGTTCTGCTCGTGATCGATAACCGCTGTTATAACTGCCTCGTCCGTTCTGTCAGCCTCGGCTACTATCGCGCCTGTAGCATCGGTTATGAACGATGAGCCGTAGAACGTCAGCGATGAGTCCTGATTTTGGTTTTCGGGGGTGGGGTGAACGTACTCCGTGCCTATCCTGTTTGCGGCGATAACGGGAACAAGGTTTGCCGCCGAATGACCCTGCATAGCTCTCCTCCAGTGGGGCATCGAGTCGCACTCCAGTATAGGCTCACTGCCGATAGCGGTGGGGTAAAGGAGCATATCCGCACCCATAAGTGCCATACAGCGTGCGGCTTCAGGGAACCACTGATCCCAGCATATACCTACACCGATACAGCCGAACCTTGTATTCCATACCTTAAAGCCTGTATCGCCCAGAGTGAAATAGAACTTCTCCTGATAGAAATGATCATCGGGAATGTGGCTCTTGCGGTATATTCCCATAAGTGAGCCGTCACAGTCTATCATAGCTATTGTATTGAAAAAAGCATTGCCGTATTTCTCATAGAAGCTGACAGGTATAACCGTGCCGGTTTCCCTTGCGACCTGCATAAAACGCTTTACGGCGGGGTTATCCTCAGTCCTGTCGGCAAGATAATAGTAATCGTAATTCTTCTCCTGACAAAAGTACGGAAGCTCGAACAGCTCGGGGAGAAGTATCACATTCGCTCCGTCCGACGCCGCCTGTCTTACCATATGCTCTGCCTTTGCTATATTTTCTTCACGGTCGTCACTACAGCTCATCTGGACTGCCGCAACCTTGACATTACTTATCATAGGGAGTTTCCTTTCTGACAAATGACGGTATCTGGTGGGTTATGCAATGGATATTTCCGCCGCCGATAAGTATATCGCGCGCGTATATCTGTATTATCTCGCGCTCGGGGAATACCTTCTGTACCTCCTGCTTTGCCCTCAGGTCGTATTCGGTATTCTCGCCGCCGAACGCGGGCATCACCACGACCTTATTACCGATGTACAGGTTTACATAGCTTGCGCTGAGCGGGCTTACGGTATCTCTTGTAGGCTCTCCGTCAAACGGGTCAAGACCTGCGACTTCTTCCTCGGTCATATATATTGGCTTTGGCATTGCAAGCTTTACAACGTCTATCTTTCTGCCGAGTGCGTCTGTGCTGTTTTCCAGTACATCAAGGCAGGCACGGCACATCTCATATTGCTTGCTCGTTTCGTCCTCGCACCACGATAAAAGCACGGTGTGGGGCGCGGCGAACACGCAGATATTGTCAACGTGTTCGTTTGTTTCATCGCCCAGTATTCCGCCGGGAAGCCATATTACTTTTTTTGCGCCGAGTCCCTCGCAGAGATTTTCTTCTATTTCCGCTCTTGACAGCTGCGGATTTCTTCCCGAACTTAGCAGACACGCCTCGGTTGTGAGCACTGTGCCCTCGCCGTCCGAGCTTATACTTCCGCCCTCAAGCACAAAATCGCTGAAGTCGTACACATCGATATCAAGCATATCGCAGACCTTGCGGGCTATCTTGTTATCCTTGTCCCAAGGGAAATAAAGTCCGTCAACAAGACCGCCCCACGCGTTGAAGTACCAGTCCACGCCGCGCATATCGCCCTTGTCGTTTACGACAAACTCGGGTGAAACATCTCTTGCCCACGCATCGTCAGAGGACATCTCGACAACACGGATATGAGGGGGGAGCATTCTGCGCGCATTCTCGTACTGCTCGAATGACGCAAGAACAGTTACCTTTTCGCTTTTTGCAATAGCGCACGCAACCTCGCAGAACGCTTTTTTCGCCTTTACACCGCCGTACTGCCACGAATCCGGCCGTTCGGGGAATATTATTATACAGCCGCTGTGCGGTGAAAATTCCGCCGGCATACGATAGCCGTCAATAAGCGGCGTTGAGTCGGAAATGATCTTCAAGAAAAGCTCCTTTTATCCTAAGACTTACATTTCTCTTCCGAGATCGAAAGCCTTTTCGTTTATCTCTATTACCTTTGCGGGTACGCACTTTTCAACTGCCTTTTTCCAAGCGTCAAGCTCGATGCCGGGAAGTACCTTTGAAAGAACGCCCATAAGTACAACGTTTACGGCTCTTGCACTGCCGGCTTTTTCTGCGGCTGAGAGAGCGTCAACTGCGATAATGTTTATACCCATAGCCTTTATCTTGTCGATAATGCCGTCGGGATATTCAGCCGCACCCGTGATTACGGGCATGGGGCTTATCTTCTGTGTATTTGTTATTATTGTACCGTCTTTTTTGAGATATGATACATAGCGCGCGGCTTCAAGCTGTTCAAAGCTGATTATCATATCAGCCTGACCCTTTTCTATAACGGGGCTGTATACCTTTTCGCCGTATCTTATATATGTTACGACAGAACCGCCACGCTGTGACATTCCGTGTACTTCGCTTACCTTTACCTCATAGCCTGCCGTGCCGAGAACGCTTCCCAGTATGCGGCTGGCAAGAAGTGTACCCTGTCCGCCTACGCCGACTATCATAATTGACTTTGTTTCCATAGCTATATTCCTTTCGCCGCTCATTCCTTGATAGCGTCAAACTTACAGAGCTGTTCGCACAGTCCGCAGCCGACACAGAGAGTATTGTCGATAGTGATGCACTTGTCACCTGCAACCAGTGCGGGACAGCCTATTCTCATGCACGACTTGCAGTTTTTGCACTTGTCGGCATCTATGTGGAACGGAGGCTTGTGCTTTACGGTCTTGAGCAGTGCGCAGGGCTTGCGAGCAATTATAAGTGAGGGTTCAGCCTTTGCAAGCTCTTCCTTTATAACTCTTTCGGTTTCGGCGAGATCGCCGGGATTTACAACGGTAACGCTGTTAATGCCGATAGCATGAGCAAGCGCTTCAAGGTTTACTGCCGATGCGGGATCGCCGTATATATTCTTTCCGTTTGCGGGGTTGTTCTGGTGACCTGTCATACCTGTGATGCTGTTATCAAGCACGATAACGGTCGAATTACTGCGGTTGTATGCAATGTCAACAAGGCTTGTGATACCGCTGTGCATAAATGTACTGTCACCGATAACGGCTACAGCCTTGCCCTCGTATTCGCCCTTTCTGCCCTTGTTGAAGCCGTGCAGACCGCTTATACTTGCACCCATGCATACTGTGGTATCAATGGCGCTTAAGGGAGCCGCCGCACCGAGCGTATAACAGCCGATATCGCCGCTTACCATTACGCCGAGCTTTTTGAGTATGTAGAATACGCCTCTGTGAGGACATCCTGCACAGAGTACGGGGGGACGAACGGGGATCTCTGCGTCAAGCGTCTGCCATTCGTCCTTTTCACCGAGAACGACCTGTCTTACCTTGCTCTGGAAGTATTCGCCCTGGAGGGTGAACAGTTCCTTGCCCTTTACGTCAATGCCGTTCTTGCGGCAGTGTGTTTCGATAACATCGTCAAGCTCTTCTATAACGTAGAGCGTCTTTACCTTAGCGGCAAAGTCCTTGATGAGCTTTACGGGCAGAGGGTTTACCATACCGAGTTTTAAGTAGCTTGCCTTGTCGCCTAGTGCTTCCTTTGAGTACTGGTAGCAGATACCGGATGTGATAACGCCTATCTCGTCACTGTTCATCTCGACTGTGTTTATGCCCGATGTTTCGGCATATTCGATAAGGTCGAGTGTACGCTGTTCAACGACAATGTGCTTCTTAATAGCATTTGCGGGAACCATTACGTTCTTTGCGATATCCTTCTTGTATTCGGGGATAGCGTGGGGGATTCTGTCCGCTGTTGTTACAGCCGACTGAGAGTGGCTTACTCTTGTTGTAAGTCTTAAAATCACGGGAGTATCGAACTTCTCCGATATCTCATATGCAAGCTTTGCGTAGTCCTTGCACTCCTGTGAGTCCGAGGGCTCGAGCATGGGGACTTTAGCGCCTATAGCATAGTGGCGTGAGTCCTGCTCGTTCTGTGAGCTGTGCATACCGGGGTCATCTGCTACTGCGAGCACCATACCGCCATTTACGCCTGTATAGCTTGCTGTAAAGAGCGGGTCTGCCGCAACGTTAAGACCAACGTGCTTCATAGCGCAGAAGCTCCTTGCGCCTGCCATACTTGCACCTATTGCGACCTCGCAGGCTACCTTCTCGTTGGGTGCCCATTCACAATACATTTCGTCCTCGGGGTATTTTGACGAAAATTCGGTTATCTCGGTACTGGGTGTGCCGGGGTAGCTTGATACAACGCTTACTCCCGCCTCATAAAGACCCCTCGCAACCGCCTGATTACCTAACATTAATTCAGACATAAGATGTTTCCTTTCAAAAATGCAGGGACGGCAGACGCTGTCCCGTGTGTGATTAAAAACTGCCGCGTGTTGTATTCCGTTCTGACACACAGCTTACTGTATCATTATACTACATTTTTTCCGTGATGTAAAGAATTTGTTGAAAATGAGCGGAAATCAGGGAAAATATCGGTGAGTGTACTGGAAAAGGGGCAAGGAATGTGGTATTATATGAATATAGCATTATTGATACGGAGGAAGCAATATGGCACATATAATTTCAGGTGCTGCGGGAAGCGGCAAGACAACGGCTTTATACTCTCTTCTCAAAACCGACAAAGGAAATAAAGTATTGCTGGTGCCCGACCAGTTTGTGTTTGAGAGCGAACGCAGAGTTGCCGATGAGCTTGATGAGAAGACCTCCGGCATTATGGTTACGGGATTTATGTCATTGGCAGAAAAAATATTGAAAAAGTACTGTCCGCGAAAGATCTATGCCGACAGCACGGCAAAGCTCGCCATAATGAACAGAGCGGTAAAGTCGCTTGCGGAGTCGTTCGACTTCTACGGCAGTGCCGCAAAAAAGCCCGGCTTTGTATCGGTGTGTCTGTCGGGCGTTGAAACGCTGAAAAGTGCCGGGATATCCTCGCAAAAGCTGTATGATATTATAGCGGAAGACAGCACTGTAAGCTCTGCGCCGGCGCATTTTACCGACAAGATGCACGATATAGCGCTTTTCTACAGCCTTTATGACAAGATGCTGACAGAGCTTTACGACGACAGGCAGGACAACCTTCTGCTCGCGGCAAGGACTATAGCGGAGAATGATTGCTTCCCCGAAAACACAAGAGTATACATAGACGGCTTTGACAGCTTCTCCGGGGCGCAGAAGGAATTTCTGCGCGCTATGGCGGACAAGGGAGTGGATTTTACCGTTGCCGTCTGCACAAACGACAGCGGGGCAGAGATATTCTCAGAGTGCGACAAGACAAAAGCGCTGTTTGAAAATCAATACGCCATGGACTGCGGAAAGCCGCAGAAGACAGAATATACAAAGCTCGGCGACAGTGCCGTAAGATACAAGAACGATACGCTCAGAGTACTGCGCGACCTCTTGCAGGGCGGCAAAGCCGAAAAGCCCGCAGATCCGCACGGAGTGACGCTTGCATATTCCCGCAATATGAGCGGGGAAGCCGACTTTGTATGTGCAAATATAAGGAAGCTTGTAAGGTGCGAGGGGTACAGATATTCGGATATCGCGGTCATATGCGCCGCTCCGGCAAAGTACAGGGACGCGGTACGTTCGGCTGCGCTCAGATATGAAGTCCCGATATTTGCGGATCTTCCTGAGCCGGTGTCCGAAAAGCCGCTGTTACGTTATCTGGATTGTCTTTTATGTGCGGCGGAAGAGCCTACAGGAATAAAAGTATTAAGATATATCAGAAGCGGATTTGCGCGTATACCCTCGGATAAAAAAGAAGGCAAGACTGTGCCGCTGACGCTGAGGGATCAGCACATAGTCGAAGAATACGCAAACCGTTGGGATCTGAAAAACAGAAGATGGGACAGACCGTTCCCGCATATTACCGACGATGCCGAAAAAGCAGTCGAAAATATCCGGGATAAAATAGTTTCTCCGCTGACGGAGTTTGAAAAATCTGTGCGAAATGTCGGCGGTAAGGATCTTGTAAGGCGCTTTACGGAATTTTTGTTTGACAAGGCGGATATAAGCGCGGCAATACAAGGAAAATGTCAGGACAACAGCACAAGACAGCTCCGTTATGTAAAGGAGCTTACCGAGGAATATAACAACCTGTGGCGCAATGTGTCGGATATGCTGACATCGCTGTACGAAACGCTTGACGATACACCTATGACGATCGGCGAGCTTGCGGCGCTTATTCGTACCTGCTCGGCTCAGATAAACCTTTCGCGCCCGCCCAAGGTGCTCGACAGCGTACTTTTCGGCGATCCTGCAAGAACCAGGAGCAGAGATGTACGCGCCGTGTTCGTTATGGGTGCGGCAGATGGCGCATTTCCCGGGATAAGAACAGATGACAACGGCATATTTACAGCTGATGACAATGAATTTCTTGCACAGAGCGGGCTTGATATAAACGAAGACGAGGATGCCGAATATTCGCTTGCGGTCCTTGACTGCTATAAAGCGCTGACGCTTGCGGGAGAAAAGCTGTTCGTGACATTTGCGGGAGAGCCTGAAAATGCGTCAGAATACGTCTGTGAGACAGCAAAGCTTATCGGAACGGATATTGTAAATATCGATGAGCTTCCTCCGCTGTATCTTATGGAAAGCGCAAAGTCGGCAGACAGACAGTATGTGCTTAACGGTACTGCGCTTACAGCTCCGCAGAAAAGAGCAGTGACCGAGGCGCTGACAGAGTGCGGCAGGGAAAATACCGCTATTTCAAGGATAAATGCGGCGGCTGAGAGAAGAGCGGACGGCGCGGATATACACAGGATAGGCGAAACGGCTAAGCTTGTTTTCCCGTACTCGTCACTTTCGCCTACGGCTATCGAAAAGCTGAACGGCTGTAAGTTCTCGTACTTCTTACAGTACGGTATGGAGCTGAGAAGCCCGTTCGATATAACGATGAGCGCCGTAAACTACGGAAGTATAATGCATTATATAATGAAATACAGCTTTGAAAGGCTGTATGCAAACGCCAAGGATAACGGAAATCCTCATGCCGGTGAAGACACGATAAAACAGCTTGTAGCAGAGGCTATGACGGAGTACCGCGAAAAATATCTGCTCGGCGAAAGTGAAATGAGCGCAAAGTTCAACACCCTGTACAGGGCGCTTTCAACAGCGGCATTCTATCTGCTGAAGTATATGACAGCCGAGCTTGAAAACAGCCGCTTTGTACCGACATATTTTGAGCTTACGCTGTCAAAGGCTTCATCTGTTGATGAATTTGACGCATCGCCGTACAGCTTTGATATAACACTTGACGACGGAAGCACACAGACGGTGACTATCGGCGGAACGGTTGACAGGGTGGACATGGCATACGGTGATGACGGAAGCCGTCAGATAAGGGTAATAGATTATAAGACAGGAAAAAAGGAAGCGAGTCTGAGCCGTATCTACTACGGACTGGATCTTCAGCTGCTGCTGTATCTGCTTACACTGAGCGATAACAATAAGGATAACGGCTGTCAGCCGTCTGCGGCTATGTATTATCCTGCGGGAAAAACTCCGCTTAAGGATATAAAAGACCCGTCGGAAGAACTTAAAAGAGGAATGTGGCTCGACAGCCACAGGGAAACAGGCTTTGCCGTTGAGGGCACACAACAGGAGCTTGAGCGTGATAATTACAACGGAAAGTACATTGACCAAAACGGTAAGCAGAAGTACGAATGCCTTTACAGTGCAACAACTATCGAAAAAACAAAGCTTGCGAACCTCGAAAGCAGAATAGCAAAGGTCATAAAGGAAAATGCGGGTAAAGTAAAGAGCGGCTGTGTCGATGCAAAGCCGCTGTCGGAAAACGGCGTGGCTATTTCCTGCAAGTACTGCGAATATAAGGATATATGCGGTGCGGGAATATCGTCTGCCACAGATGTCAATTCCGAAGATGCTGCCGCATTCAGCGAAGATATAGTGCTAAGTGAAGAAAGCAAGTAAGGAGGGGTTGAAGATGAATTATACAGATGCGCAGAACAAGGCTATAGAGCAGGGCAGACACCCCGCTATAGTATCCGCAGGCGCAGGAAGCGGAAAGACCGCCGTGCTGACACAGCGCGTTGTAAGAATGGTGTGCGACAGAACAGATCCCCTCGACCCGTCAAAGATAGCGGTGGTCACATTCACCGACAAGGCGGCGGGAGAGCTCAGGGCAAGGCTTGACAAGCTTATGCGTGAGCGGGCGGCTGACGCTTCAAATGCCGATGACGTGTTATTTATACGCCGTCAGAGAAACAGACTGCGTAAAGCACGGATATCGACTATCAGCTCATTTTGCTTTACACTTATAAGGGATAATATCGACCTTGCTAAAAATCTTGCGGCGGGCTTTTCAATTATGGATGAAACCCGCGCGGGTGCACTCAAGAATGCTGTGCTTGATGATGTGCTGGAGGATTTTTATCTGAATGCCGACAGTGCGGATAAAGATATCATTCTTGAAAACTATATACAGAAAAACGATGCCGAACTCAGAAACATTATCCTTTTCGTGCACGCAAAATCGCTCAATCACACCGACCCCGAGGGTTGGCTGTCGCGCAGTGATGATGCCGGGATACAAAACAACATAAAGCTGAAGCTTATCGAAAAGGTCAGATACTATGCTAAGCGTTTTGATGAAGAAATTTCCGCAATGCGAAAAGCTATTGAATGCTATGAGGGCAGTAATGCGGATAAGCACGCGGCATATGCGGACACGTTGGAAAACGTCTATGGCAAGGCTATAAATGAGCTTATTCAGAATAACTGTTGCTTTACAGAAGAGATAACTGCGCTTTTACAAACAAGCTTCGGTACAACACCTCCGGACAGAAGTAAAGAGAAACTGGTCGGAGCACACAGAAAAGCGGCAAAGAGCATTTTCGAGGATAACATATACAAGACCTGTCTTAAAATATCATCGTTTGACGATGATATGAGTAAGAGCCTGCCCGCTGTTACTGTGCTCAAAGAGCTTGTGATAAAGTTCGGCAGAAGGTACGCAGAGGAAAAACGCAGTCGCAACTGTGCCGATTTTTCTGACGCGGAAAGAGAGCTGTACGGTATCCTTTCCGACAATCCCGAGGTCGGAAAAAGAATAGGCTTACAGCTTATCATTGTAGACGAATTTCAGGACAGCAACAGGTTGCAGTATGAGATATTCAGGCATTTGTCGGATAAGCTTGACGGACTGTATTTTGTCGGCGATATAAAGCAGTCGATATACGGCTTTCGGGGCGCACAGCCTGAGGTTTTCTCCGAGATATGTGCATCGCCGGGGTTTGACGTACTGCCGCTGAACGAAAATTTCCGCAGCGGCAGGAGCGTTATCGACGGTATCAACACACTGTTCGACCGTATGATGACCGAAAAGACAGGCGGCGTTGACTATGAGAAGAACGGCAGACTTGTCTGCGGACTTGATAAGGACGGTACAGCTGTAACAGATCCCGATGATATGACCGAGGTCTGCGTTATCACACCGTATACGAGTGTCGCCACCGAGAGCGAAGCCGAATATGTTGCGTCAAGGATACGCGGTATGATAGACAGCGGATATAAGGTCGGCAAAGAAAAAAGACCTTGCACCGAGGACGACTTTGCCATAATAATGCGTTCACCCGCAAACAAGGCAGAAATATATGCACAGGCGGTAAAATCACAGGGGCTGGGCGTGACGTTCCCGCCAAAAGACGTGTTTACCGAGTGCCCGGAAATAAGGATCATGCTTTCACTGCTTAAGGTGATAAACGACCCGTACGATGATATAAGTCTTGCAAAGGTGCTTATGTCGCCGCTGTACTGCTTTACCGCAGAAGAGATGGCAAGACTCAGGACAGGAACGTTCGGCTTTGATATACCTGCTTTGGAGAAAGCCTGCCCAGAAGAGCTGGAGCGTTATTCATGTGACAGAGATAATCCCGGATGTATGAAGAAAAAGCCGCTGTACAGCTGTTTAAGACTTGCGGCATACGGCTACGATACATCGGCATATCCGGTGTTGGCTTCTCTTACCGGAAATATCGCACCGTCTGCAAAGTGCATCGGTTTTTTAAGCGATCTTGACGGGTTCAGGGATATAGCGGCGGCATCTTCGCCCCATGAGCTTATACGCATTATATATGACACTATATCCGCTCCGGAGCTTCTGTCGGTGGGCGATGATCCGGTATCAAAACAGGCAAACCTAGAACTGCTTATATCATATGCCCGTGAGTATTGTGACTTCAGAGGCGGCGGAACGATAAGTGACTTTATTGAAAATATAGAGAATATGGGCGGTTCGCTGAAAGCGGCAGCTTTTGCAAGCAGTCACGGAGTAAAGATCATGTCGGTGCACGCGTCAAAGGGCTTGCAGTTCCCTGTGGTTTTTGTGAGCGACTGTGCGCGTAAGTTCAATCCCAATGATTATAACGGGGATATCATTATCAGCGAAGAATACGGGATAAGCACAAAGAGCGTTGACATATCGACAATGAGCAAGATACCATCGCCCGCATACCACGCGGCATCGCTTGAAATAAAGGCGGGACTGTTCAGCGAGGAGATGCGCCTGCTGTATGTTGCGGCAACAAGAGCCGAAAACAAGCTTATCTTCACAGGTACGAAAAAGATAGCCGATAAGGAATATGATAAGCTTGACATAGCCGTTGCGGGACGCAAGGGAGCTAAGTGTAAAGATGCAAACTATTTGCTGTGGCTTCTTGAAGTGCTGTCCTGCGAATGCGACAGGGTTGACGACAGAAAAAGGGGAATTATAAAATACGGAGATGTGAAATATGAGTTCTATCCGCTGTGTGAAAGCAGTGACGGCGATGACAAGACCGCCGTTCCCGAATGCGCCGTTTCTGAGGTGACCGCATCGAACGAAGCACAAAGAGCCGATGATAACGACGATGTTGATACCGGGTTCAAAGCCGCTGTAAAAGAGGTACTGAGCCGGCACTATGAGTATGAGCCGCTCACGGTTATGCCGTCAAAGTTTACCGCTACAGAGCTTGCGGCAAATCTCAGAGAAAGGTATGGCGGTGAAAGCTACGGGCTTTATATAGGCAAGCCGTCATTCCTTACCGAAAAGCAGACCGGCAGACTCAGCGGAAAGCGCCGCGGTGATGCATACCATAAGCTTATGGAGCATATACCGTTAGATAAGGTGATGTCGGCAGAGATGGTACAGGCTTATATCGAAAACACGGCGGCAGATCTTTTTACTGTAGCCGAGAAAAAGAGCATAGACCCGGCGGATATTGCAAAATTCTTTGAAAGCGATATAGCAAAGCGGATAATAACTGCCGCCGCAAAGGGTAATGTTTACCGTGAATATCCCATATTCCACAAGCTTGATGCCGGGCAGTACGACCCTGCGATCTTCGGAGTTGAAAGCAAAGAAGCGCTGATCGGCGCAGAGCCGTATGTACAGGGTATTGCGGATATGTTCTTCGTTGAGGACGGAGAAATAGTGCTTATAGACTACAAGAGCGACAGAACGGACGTTGAGCAGACGTATATAGATGATTACAAGCTTCAGCTTGATATATACAGACAAGCGCTTGAACAGGAATTTTCAATGCCGGTAAAGCAAATGCTGATATATTCGTTTACACTCGGACATTTCATAGATACAAGGAAAGGCGGAAAAATAACCGATGCTGTTCAGTAAAACCCCCGCGACCATAAAACAACAGATAGATATACTGCGGCAGAGAGGCTGTATAATAGCAGATGAGGAGTACGCCGAAAAATGCCTTACCAATATCAATTACTATCGTCTTGCTTATTACTTTGCGCCGTTTCTGGAGCGTAAGGGTAAGTACAGAGATGGAACGACCTTTGAGCAGATAATGAAGGTGTACGACTTTGACCGCATATTGCGCCGTATGATAATGACATATCTTGAAGAGATAGAAATATCGATGCGCGCGATAATCTCCAACTATCACGCTATGAAGTACGGGGCACTGGGATATCTCAACGCATCAAGCTTTGATCCGCGTCATAATCATCAGGCGTTTTTGTCGAAGATAGAGCGGCTTATCGAGGCGAACGAGAACGAGGAATTTGTAAAACACCACAAGAGAAAATACGGCGGTATAATGCCGGTGTGGGCGGCTGTAGAGCTGTTCAGCTTCGGAACGCTGACATATTTTCTTATCGATATGAAAACGGCGGATAAGAAGGATATGGTGCCACGGCATTTTGACCTGAACTACAGAACGGTAGAGGACAGAATGCTGTGCCTGTCGGATCTCAGGAACGTGTGCGCTCATTATACAAGATTATATGAGAATCCGTTTCCGAATGCGCCGAAAAGCTCGGATGGGCTTGGCTTTGAGCCTGACAATACGCTTAAATCCTATATGGCGGCGGCAAGGTCGCTCTATCCCGACAAATACAAGTGGGAAAATGAGTTTATACCTGCTGTTGCCAATCTTATCGACGAGTACGGGATGATAGATTATATGAGCGGATACGGGTTTAAAAAGAAAGCGGAATAGATAAAAAAGGGGTTGTGTCACAACCCGAAAAAATAAAAGTGAGTCGAAGCGCTAAAAATAGTGCGCTCGGCTCACTTTTTGTATAGTTTACTCCTATTATATTGCTTTAATAATTAACAATGATAGCAGGCTAACGATAGTGCTGTTTGCAGGACAGCACTTCTCGGGTTCGCTATTCTATTTGATGATGTTGCTGCTATGTGTGAGGGAGACAACCCAAGGGGAGAGAGGAAGGCGCTCCAAAGGCGCTTTCCCCTCTCCCCTTAGGTTTTCTCCCAAATCAGTCATTCCTCTGGAGCGACGAGAGGAGCGGGAGCATTGCTTTTGCAATGCTCAGTCACTCATCCCACTTTCCTGACTCCTTTTCTCTTCTGCCATAATGGGGTGTTGGCGATAAGACACACAAACGATTGCGTTTAAAAAGCCGCCGTAAGCGGGACGCTGACGCTCTGTTCGACCCGGGGGACTGTACAGATATCTCAGGATAGTGCGTCTTTTGGAAGTTTCGGTGACAGTGCAGTTGCACCGATATACTCACGAAATTATTAACACCTTATCGGCACGGAAACTGTTTTCAGCTTTGTTGGCAATAAGACACACAAACGACCGCGTTTGAAAAGCCGCTGTAAGCGGGACGCTGACGCTCTTCCGACCCGGGGGACTGTACAGATATCTCAGGATAGTGCGTTTTTGGAAGTTTCGGTGATAGTGCAGTTGCACCGATATACTCACGAAATTATTAACGCCTTGTCGGTATCGAAACTGTTTTCGGCGTTGTTGGCTGTATATTTATTGTATTGACTTTTTTGCAATATGTTGCATTGTAATTTCAATGGAATTTTGATAAGTTGAGAAGCTGTGATGAAATTTTTGCATTTCGTCACAGCTTCTTATCCGCAAAATCGCGACTTTTCATTATAATATCCACGCCATTTCAAGCGTCACAATTAACTTTGTACTATCCCTCGCCGCGCACTATCCAAAATCAAAATCCGCGCTACAGCGCAACCACAATTATTCATTATTCAATATTCATTATTCATTAAACAAAAAAGGCAGAGCCGGGAGCTCTGCCTTTAACATCATATATCCAGTGTCTTAAGATACGCCTTGAAATCCTCGCCTATCTCAGGGTGCTTCAGTGCAACCTCAACACAAGCCTTCATTATTCCGAGCTTGTTGCCCATATCATAACGAGTACCTGTAAAGTCAACACCGACCATACCTTCGGTCTGCGCGAGCTGCTTCATAGCGTCTGTCAGCTGATATTCGCCGCCTGCACCTGTAGGGAGCGTTTCAAGGATATCAAATATCTTAGCGGGGAGAACGCATCTGCCAAGTATCGCAAAGTTGGAAATAACCTCTTCGGGCTTGGGCTTCTCTATCATATTGGAGATACTGTAAAGGTTGTTTTCAAGCGGCTTTACATCGAGTGTGCAGTACTTCAGTACAAGCTCAAAGGGAACTTCCTTCATGCTTACAACTGCCTTGCCGTACTTCTCGTAAGCTCTGCAGCACTGTGCCGTGCAGGGGTCTTCGCCTATGATAACATCGTCGCCGTAGATAACTACAAACGGGTCGTTGCCGACAAACTGCTTTGCGTACATAACCGCACCGCCTGTACCGTTCTGTGTCTGCTGACGCACATAGGTTATATTCTTGCCCATTTCGGCAATGTCGCAAACGACCTTGTAAAATTCGTTCTTACCGCCTGCAAGAAGCTGAGCCTCAAGGTCGGGCTTGCGGTCGAAGTGGTCTTCAACATCCTGTTTTCCTCTTGAAAGAACTATCAATATCTCTGTTATGCCTGAGTTGATAACCTCCTCAACGATATACTGTATAGCGGGCTTATCCACTATATTGAGCATTTCCTTGGGGATAGCCTTACTTGCGGGGAGAACTCGTGTGCCGAAGCCTGCTGCGAGTATTACTGCCTTTTTTACTTTTTCCATTTTTGTACCTGTCCTTATTTTGATGTATTCCCTACCGTTTTCTTCATATCCATTATATAATTTGCAGACGTAACAGAAATTATTACGTCTGCATTTTATGTACCAACACTTATATCCGGTCGATAGACCGATCGCTTACTTGATAAGCGCCTGATAAGCCTTAAGAAGCTTTGTTACACTGCCTATAGCATAGAAGTCGCCGCTTATAGCCTTTGCCATAAAGTCGTACTTGCCGTTTACAACTGCAACAACATCATCAATGGGCATATCGATATGTACATCGTTGTCGATGTAGCCCCAGGGTTCTACTGTTACCTTACCGTCATCGATAAGAATGTAGATGTAGTATTCCTTGTCACCGTAAGCCTTGATCTCAATGGCGATCTTTTCGTTTACCTTTGTAACGTCCTTCTTAGCGAACTTTTCTCTTACCATATCAGCAAGAGCAAACTTGTCGGGCTGTGCGGGAGCGGCCTCGGGGGCTGCTTTCTTTGCGGTTTCCTTCTTAGCCGGAGCGGGCTTCTTTGCAGCGGGCTTTTTAGCTGCGGGAGCGGGCTTCTTTGCGGCAGGCTTCTTAGCTGCGGGAGCCTTTTCAGCGATCTTCTCAACTGTCTTTTCAGCAACCTTTTCTACTGCCTTTACTGCCTTTGCAGCATCAGCCTTAACCTCAGCGGCAGCCTTTACAGCTTCAGTCTTTACAGCTTCAGCTACGGGCGTCTTAGTTCCTGTCATATTTGTCTTCTTAGTAGCCATTTCACTTAGATCCTTTCTGTATTTGCTGCCGGACGGCAACAAGTATGTGTGGCGTTAGCCTCTATTGCATATAATAACATATACATTTGGAAAAAACAAGTGCTTTATAAGCCTTTTTGGTTTTCTTCACAAAAAAGTGCTCAAAAACATACAATATGATAGCGAAAATGTAGCCGTGCGGCAGTGTTCATCACACGGTTTTGCAAAAAAGCCGCTCGTATACATATAAAGCGATAAAAAGATAAGAGGTGTTTTGGCAAATGAAGCTCCTTGTACTGGGCGGAGATATCCGTATGTATTATACTGCCGAAAGGCTCAGGCGTAAGCATGAGGTATATACCTACGGACTAAGTGAGCTTGATATGTTCCCCGATGAACTGTGTGACGCGGCGGTGCTCGGCATACCCGCAAGCCGTGACGGAATAAGCATAAACGCTCCGCTGTGCCGCGAACCTGTTCCTTTTTCCGTGCTTCAGAAGCTTATAAAGAGCGGCGGCGTAGTTATCGGCGGAATGGTAAGTCCCGCATTGCGGCATTTCTGTGCCGACAACGGCTTTTTCTGTGAGGATCATTACTGCGATGAATCCGTTATGCTCAGAAATGCCGTTCCGTCTGCGGAGGGGGCGCTTGCAGTCGGCATAAACGCCACACCCGGACAGATGCTTGGTCAGAAAGTGCTGATACTGGGCTTTGGCAGGATAGCGTCACAGCTCACCGTATATCTTACGGCAATGGGGTGTGAGGTCATAGTTGCGGCGAGAAGCCGTGAAAAAAGAGCAAAGGCAAGAATGCTCGGTTGCCGTGCGGTGGGCTTCGATGTGCTGTGCGGCATATTGCCTGAGGTTACGCTGATATACAATACCGTTCCGTGTGCGGTCATCGGTGAAGATGAGCTTGCGGCATTTGACGATGAAGCGGTCTATGTAGAGCTTGCCTCTGCTTCCGGAATTGATAAGGCGGCGCTTAAGGGGCACAGCGTAACGGTCATAAATGCGGGCGGGCTTCCCGCAAAAACCGCGCCTAAAACCGCAGGCGAGATAATAGCCGATGCCGTAGAAGAGATACTTGATACTTATAGAGAAAGGGGCGATAAAATTGAGCAGTAAATTAAGCGGTATCAGAGTCGGATTTTGTATGACAGGTTCATTCTGCACGTTTTCTAAAGCTTTTACGGCTATGGAAGCGTTGCGCGACCTGGGCTGTGACATACTTCCGATAATGTCACTGAGCGCGGGGACTACCGACACACGTTTCGGAACGGCTCAGGAGCATATAAAGCGCGCGGAGAAGATCTGCGGCAAAAGAGTGATAATGTCTGTTTGCGATGCCGAACCGATAGGTCCTAAAAAGCTGACGGATATAATGGTGGTAGCACCCTGCACGGGAAACACAATGGCAAAGCTTGCAAGAAGTATCACCGATACGCCCGTGACAATGGCGGTGAAAAGTCACCTTCGCGGAGCCGGACCGGTGCTTATCGCTTGTGCCACAAACGATGCACTTGCAGGCTCATTCAAAAATATCGGTTTTCTGATGAATTGCCGCAACTATTATTTTGTGCCGCTCGGACAGGACGATCCGCTGAAAAAGCCGTGCTCGCTCGTGGCTGACTTTACGCTTATCCCCGATGCGGTAAGTGCGGCGCTTGATAATATACAGCTTCAGCCTGTTATCCTCTGACGGTTGACACGTTTCTTTTGTTGTCGTATAATAATTGCAGTAGATTTACGATACAAGGGAGCATACATCTATGAGAAGAAAAGACCGTGAGATCACCGACAGAAAAGAGATCATCGGCATTGTGAACGATGCAAATGTGATGCGCATTGCTTTCTTTGATGAAGAATATCCTTATGTTCTGCCGTTCAATTTCGGATATGAGGAAAAGGACGGCAGGCTGTATTTTTATATCCATACAGCGACCGAGGGCAAAAAGAATGCGCTTATCGAAAGAAATAACAAGGTGGCATTTGAGCTTGATAACTGCCGCGACTATGTGCAGGGCAGTATAACAAGCCTGTACGAGAGCGTTGTCGGAAACGGCACAATGACCGAGATGACCGATACAGCGGAAAAGCTCTTTGCACTGTCGCTGATACTTAAGCAGTACGGAGAGATCGCCTATAAGGCGGACGGCTCGTGTGCCGCAAGGACAAGGGTCTACCGTCTTACGGTAAACGAGATCAGCGGAAAGGCAAACCGCGGAAAATGAGCAATATAACTTTTGATATGCCGATCGAACGCACGATAACGGTAATTACCGACGGCAGAAATATAACAAATATCGTCTTTGATATGAAGCTTCCCGACTGCCCCGACCCAATATGCAAAATGGCAAAAGAGCAGTTCATTGCATACTTTGACGGTGAGCTTAAAGAATTTTCACTGCCGTTTGATATAAGCAATATTGGCACACCGTTTTTCAGGAGCATACTTACTGCCGTGCAGAAAATACCCTACGGTGAGCGTGTGACGTACAGGCAGGCGGCTGAAACGGCAGGGAGTAAGGCGATCCGTGCATGCGGCTCGGCGCTGAAAAGAAACCCGCTCCCGATACTGATACCGTGCCACAGGATAGTCCCCGCAAGCGGAGGCATAGGCTTCTATATGGGTGAAGAGGGGGTAGATATCAAGAAGTTCCTGCTTGAAACGGAGGAGAAGTATAAATGATCGATCGCGAAGAACTGCTTGTCGAGCTTGAAAGTCTCTCGGAAGAAAAGTTCCGTATATTCAATGAAAAAATAGTGCATACAAGCAATTATAAGGTCATAGGTGTGCGTATGCCGGACCTTAAGGCAATAGCAAAAAAGCACAGGGCGGATTACAAGAAAATTTTTGAAATGCCGTATGACAGCTTTGAGGAGATAATCATAAAAGGTGCGGCACTCGGCTTTGCAGACGTGCCTCTGTCCGAAAAAGCGCCGTATGTGATACGCTATGCCGGGATGATCGACAACTGGGCGGAGTGCGACTGCTTCTGCTCGTGCATAAAGGTCAAAAAGAGTGAAGAGGACGCTTTGCGTTTGCTTTCGGACAGGCTGATGAAAGGGAAAGAGGAGTTTGTTTCCCGTGTCGGCATAGTTCTTATGTTTTCGAAATTTACCGATGAACCGACCGTAAAAAAGGCACTGGATATTTATGATGCACTTCCTTGCGGAGCATATTACCGTGATATGGCTGTGGCGTGGGGCTTATCGGTATATTGCGTGAAATACCCGGAGCTTATCACCGGTTATCTTGAACACAGTCCTATAAGTATAAAGGTAAAGCTTATGGCGGCGCAAAAGATACGCGACAGCAGAAGAGTAAGCGATGATTATAAGAAAAGGATAACGTGCATTGTCAATGCACAGAGATAATGTAAAGGAGCTGTGACACAATCCCTCAACATATCAAGTTTCATTAAAATTGCAGTGCAACATATTGTAAAAACGGTGCAATAAAGACAAGCAACAACGCCGCAAACAGTTTCGATACCGACAAGGCGTTAATAATTTCGTGAGTGTATCGTTACAACTGAATTATCACCGAAATTTCCAAAAGACGTACTATCCCGAGATATCTGTACAGCCCCCCGGGTCGAACAGAGCGGGGCGTCCCGCTTATTGCGGCTTTTCAAACGCAATCGTTTGTGTGTCTTATAGCCAACACCCCATTATGGCAGAAGAGATGAGGAGTCAGGAAAGAGGGAGATTGAGGGAGAAAACCTAAGGGGAGAGGGGAAAGCGCCTTTGGAGCGCCTTCCCCTCTCCCCTTGGGTTGTCTTCCTCAAACATAGCAGCAACGTTATCGCATAGAATAGCGAACCCGAGAAGTGCTACCCCACAAACAGAACTATCGGTAGCCTGCTATCAAAGTTAATTGCTAAAGCAATATAATAGGAGCAAACCATACAAAAAAGTGAGCCGTGCGCACTATCCTTAGCGCTTCGACTCACCTTTCCTTTTCCGGGTTGCGTCACAACCCCTGTTTTTTCATCACAAGCCGCTGTTTTTATTGTAAAATTCTCACTTTTGTGCTATTATAGATACAGCCATCAAAAAAAGACAGGGGGTTATAAGTTGAGATTTGCAATAGCAGACGATGACGAGCGCGAAATAAATACGTTCCTGTCATATATAAATAACAATCTGAGCAATGTCGAAGCGCATTGCTTCCACAGCGGCGAGGAGTTTTTAGACGCGTGGGCAAAGAGCAGATATGACGTTGTCATACTTGATATATTCATAGGCGAAAAGAACGGTATGGAAATTGCGCGTATCATAAGAAACGATGATAAAGATGTCCGCATAGTCTTTGCTACTGCCAGCAACGAATTTGCCGGAGAAAGCTATGAGGTCAATGCAAGCTACTATCTGCACAAGCCTTACGGCGAAGATCAGATAAAAATAATGCTTGAACGGCTTAAGCTTGATGAAGTGGATAAACGGCGCACAGCAATGCTCCCGGACGGTACTGCGATAATTCTCAGAAATATCGTATATGCCGATTTTGCGGCACACTGCGTCAATATACATTACACAAACAGTCCTGACGTGAAGCTCAGAACCGCTTTCAGAAATGTCGAAGCGACGTTGTGCGAATACCCCGGCTTTTTCAGCCCGTCAAAAGGCATAGTGATAAATCTCAATGAAGTGTCGGCACAAAAGAATGATATTTTCCTTATGTCTGACGATACCCGCATTCCGATAAGCAGAAGAAAGGCAAAAGAAGCGGCTGACATTTACACCTCCTATTGCTTTGAAAAGCTCAGGAAAGGCGGTGAGTGCTGATGCCTCCGTTATACCGGATAGCAGAGATGTGCATATATTCACTGCTTAACTTTCTGCCGTTTATGGCATTGGCGCTTTACCCGTTCCGCTCAAGACTGCGTTTTTCAAAGAGAGTTACAGTCTTTCTTATAGTGCTTATGACATTTGTACAGATCGGGCTCGGACTTTGGGCGGCTTTCTTCTCGGGAGGAAAGGCGGCGCTTGCCAGTGCTGTCAGCACGGTGCTTTATACAGTGTTCTATTTTATAGCCGTGAAAGTTTATTTCGGAAAGGCTGTATTCACTCTGCTTATGATATCCAATACGGCAAATTTCGTTGTGGCTGCATCAAAGTGTGTCGAAGGCATATTTTTCCCCGACCTTGCATTGCAGTTGTACCGTTGGTCGTTCTCGCTTATAATGCTGATCGTGTTGGTGGTGGTGTGGATACCGCTTTTCATCTACACTAAGAAAGTATATACTCCGGCTGTCGAGAAAGAACCGACAGGTATCGAGTGGCGATATTTGTGGCTTATACCCGCTACCTTCTATCTGATATGGTACTATGTGCTTTATAATAACAACGGAAAGTCGAGCCTTGAAACTGCGCTTGATGTCGGTAATGCGATATTCCTGTTCTTTATAAATATCGGCGCCTGTCTTGTTTATTATGTCATAGCAAATCTGATAAACGAGCAGGAGAAAAACATAAGGCTCAGTGAAAAAAATCATCGCCTTGCAATGCAGAACCTGCAATACGAAAACCTGCAGGATAAGATAGCAGATGCAAGACGGGCAAAGCACGATGTGCGTCATCATATTTCGCTTATGCAGGAGTATGTGAGAAATCGTGAATATGATGAGCTTGAAAAGTATCTGAACAGCTATCAGCAGAGTCTGCCCGATGATACGCTGATAAATTTCTGTGAAAACAAGGCTGTAAATGCCGTAATGCTGTATTTCGCACAGATGGCAAAAAACAAAGATATAGATTATGATGTAAAGGCTGTCATCCCGGAAAAAATAGCTGTTGATGAAACAGACCTGTCGGTACTGTTCGGCAATCTGATCGAAAACGCGGTAGATGCCGTCGGAGAGGAAAAAAGTGACGACAGAAAGATAGTGATAAGGGCAGTGACCGATGAATATACGCTTTGCCTCGGTATCGACAACACATTTACGGGTAACGTAAAAAAGGATGTCAACGGTGTATTGTTTTCTTCAAAGCATATCGGTTTCGGCATCGGTGTCGAGTCGGTCAAGAGCATAGCGGAAAAATACGGCGGTGCTTATCGCTCGGAGATAAAGGACGGTATGTTTATGTCGTCGGTAATGCTGAATTTAAAAGCTTAAATGAAAAGAGGCTGTGGCACTTTACATTGAAATTACAATGCAACATATTGTAAAAAAGTCAGAGCAACATATACAGCCAACAACGCTGAAAACAGCTTCTGTGCTACACAGTGAATAATAATTTCGTGAGTGTATCAATGCAACTGCATTATCACCGAAACTTCCAAAAAACGCACTATCCAAAGATATCTGTACAGTCCCCCGGGTCGAACAGAGCGTCAGCGTCCCGCTTACAGCGGTTTTTCAAACGCAATCGTTTGTGTGTCTTATCGCCAACACCCCATTATGGCAGAAG
>ENA-UONV01000847-UONV01000847.1-human-gut-metagenome-genome-assembly--contig:-CS4-NODE-847-length-31136-cov-8.355941_pt1 | contig 31136 bp, 28 predicted proteins | sample MGYA00242461_ERZ724008 | MGnify/ENA metagenome assembly ERZ724008 | reverse complement strand
GCAGGCAAAGAAAATGGCGAATATCTCTGACGGTGCCATTGTCGGCTCAGCAATCGTCAAGCTGCTTGAACAGTATGGAAAGGACGCGCCGAAATACATAGGAGAATATGTGAAGAAAATGAAAATGGCTCTATTGACCAATTAGTTGATCTATTTTTAGAATTCCAATAATTCAGTGAACAGGAACGGGGGTTGCCATTCCTGTTCATCTTTTTTTCTTTTGAAAAGTCTGCTGCCCGACCAATCAGCCGGAAAGCGGGGGCTCAAAATATAAAGCGTGTTACAGATAAATCAAAAACCCGCAGAACATCAGCATTCATGCGGGTTTTCATTGGCGCGCTTGACTGGATTCGAACCAGCGGCCTACAGAGTCGGAGTCTGTCGCTCTATCCAACTGGGCTACAAGCGCATATGAAATTTTTGAAGGTTATTTTGCGTTTGTGTGGCGGCGGTCACGGTACCGTGCATTGCGCAGATGTTCAAAAAGCTCCGCACGATCTTCCGGGGAAGCGGAACGATAATACGCCAAAAGCTGCTGCTCATCTGTGGAAAGATCCAGCACAGAATCGGCAAGGTAACGACGCTCTTTGCGGCGTGCATACACTTTCACGCGCTGACCGGAATCGCTCAGACGCATCGCGTCTGCAGAGTTTGCGCTGTATCCGCACAGCTCATCCAAAGAAATGCGGTAAAGACGGCAAAGGCGCATCAGGTCAAAGATGACGGGCGTCGTTTTGCCGGTTTCATAATACGTGTAGGTGGAACGTTCAACGCCAAGAATATTCGCAAGGATCGACTGCGTGTAGCCGCTTTCTTCACGGAAACGCTTGAGACGTCGGCCGAAGCTTGCTTTAGAGTCTATTTCTTCCATTGCTGTTCACCATCCGCTGTGCCATTCTGTGAAAATCGTGCACATAACTGTGTTGTATCTTTTGCGTGAGATACAAACAAAAGATACAATGATAGTATACGCTATTTGCGCCATTATGCACGACTACGTGAGAAATATTCACGCGAATGATGTGTATATTCTTTGCAAACTCAAACTGTCTTCATATACAAGTATACACAATACGCATACAGAAAAATGTCGGTTTTTGACGACAAGTGCAGAATGTTCGGAAAAACAGGAAGTGAAGAAAAAGAAAAGCCGCAAAAACTGCGGCTCTTCGGAATTTTAAAGGTGACGAAAACTCACGGGTTTACGGCGCTTTTCATCATCTCGTCGTCGCCGGTAAGCGCCGCGAGCATCAGGTTATACACGCGCTGTGGGTCGCGGTGAAAGTTCTTTTTCACTTCGCGTGCCTGATAGAGGTCGGGCACATATACAGTAAGGCTCATCAGCTCCATTTCTCCGCCGGAAATGTGGCACGTCACGTTGTAGCCGTTTTCGGTGCGGACAATGGTTGCCACGTTTTCGCGCTCCATCTTGGCGGAAGCCAGCAGAGCCGTGGCGGCGGCTACGGCCTTATCACGCACGGAAGAGGGGATAAGCTGTTCTAAGTCGTCCGCCACACTCTTGCCGCGCTTAGTCAGCACATAGGTGTTGTCCTCCTCGCGGGTGACATTGCCAAGGCTCACAAGGGCAGAAAGCGCATCGCTCGCCTCAAAGTAATTCGCAAGGGATTTTTCCTGCAAGACCTTGATGATGTCATCGCCCGAAAGCGGCGCGTTCACACTTTTGAGCATATAGCAGATCAAAATGCGGATATCGCTTTTCGAGCGCAGTCCGCCCGGCGCAACGCCGCCGGTAAAAGCATCATATTCCATACGGTTTTACCTCCTTCTTAGTTATCAATAAAGCTGATATTCTTCCATTTTCCGCGCGCAAAGCGGATGACAAAGCAGGCGCCGCGGCAGAACCAATCGATACACATTGCAATCCATGTGCCCAAAATGCCCATGTTAAAGTAGATCGCCAGAATGTAGCTGAAGCCGATGCGGAAGATCCACATGGAAAGCAGGGAAACAATCATCGTAAAGCGCACATCGTTCGCAGCGCGCAGGGCGTTCGGCAGGGCAAAGGCCAGCGGCCAAACAATGACGGCGCAGATGCCGTGCACAATGAAGACCTCCATCGTCATTGTGGTCGTTTCCTCGGAGAGTGAGTAGAACGAAAGGATCTGCTTGCTGAACAGCAGCATCAAAAGCGTCATAGCCCAGACGACACCGTAAGTGATGAGCATCAGCTTCTTCGTGTACTTTTTCACAGCTTCGTAGTCCTTTGCGCCGATGCACTGGCCGACGACCGTGATCATCGCCATGCCGAGTGCCATGCCCGGAATAACCTGCAAGGAAGCGAGGTTGCCCGCCACGGCGTTCGCTGTGATGGAAATGGTGCCGAAGCCCGAAACAATGCTTGCAACCAGAATTTTGCCAATTTGGAAAATGCTGTTCTCAAGGCCGTTCGGCACGCCGATCTGCAAAATGCTCTTCAACATGGAGAGGTGGATTTCCGGCTTATGGAGCTTATCATAGAAAATAATACGGCGCGGGTTCAAAAGCAGCACCGTAATGATGATGGCGCCTACTGCACGGGAAACAAGAGAAGCCGCCGCCGCGCCCGCCGCAGCCATCTGGAAGCCGTAGATTAAAATCGCATTGCCCACGATGTTGATGGTGTTCATTAAAATGGAAATGAGCATCGTCGTGCGCGAATCGCCCATAGAGCGGAACAGCGCCGCACCGGCGTTATAGACCGCAAGGAACGGATAGGAGATCGCGGAAAGCAAAAAATAAATCTGCGCGTGCGCCATAACGTCCGCTTCAATGGAGCCGAAAACCATGTTCAGCACCGGCTTGCGGAAGAATACGGCGATGACGCCCAGCACGGCCGAAAGCGCAAGGCTGGCGTAGAAAAGCTGCTTTGCCGCAAGACTCGCGCTTTTGTGGTCGCCGCGCCCGATATATTGGGACGCAATGACCGCGCCGCCCGTTGCCAAAGAAGAAAACAGCGTGATGAGCAAAAAGTTGATGGAGTCCACAAGGGAGATGCCGGAAACCGCCGCTTCGCCGCAGGAGGAGACCATTACGGTATCCGCCATACCGATGGTTACGGCCAGAAGCTGCTCAATAACAAGGGGTATGATGAGCTTCCGCAGATCTTTGTTTGAAAACACGTCTTCGCCTCATTTCAATACTTTGGGCAGTCTATTCGCTTTTTTGGGAAGAAAGCCCATGCTAAATAACAGATAACTTAATTTTACTATGTTTTCTACTAAAATGCAACGGGATAAAAGAAAGTTTTTCGTCAATATTTTGAACCGGAGAGAAGCGGCGTGTTCTTGCCTGATTTTCGGCGTTCAAACGAGGAATTACTCCAAACAGACTTTCGTTCCGAAAATATCGGTTAAAAAAGTTGAATTAAGCATTGCGAAATTTTGAATTCCGTGTTAAGATATAACCATTCTGATAAAATGCGGGAATGTGGTGTTTTTTTCAGAATGCAAATTACATTTTCTATTTTTATTTCCATAACGCTTCGGTGAAAGGAGGTAAGATTATGGAGACCAACATCAGCACCGTTCAGGTTGTTCTGATGGGCCTTATTACCGTGTTCGTGGTCCTGATCTGCTTGATCGTTATCATCAAGATCCTCGGCCTCATCATGGAGAAGGTCGCTAAAAAGCAGCCGGCTCCGGCAGCAGCCCCGGCCGCCGCAGCACCTGCTGCAGCACCCGCTCCGGCGGTATCCGCCCAAAACAACCAGCAGATCGTTGCCGCTATCGCAGTCGCGATCGCCGAGGAGATGGGCACGGACGTTTCGCACATCCGCATCCATTCCATCAAAAGAGTCTGAAATGCGCAAAGCGCGAAATCTAACAGATGAGAGGTAAGTTCAATGAAAAAGTATAATGTCAATGTTAACGGCACAGCTTATGAAGTAACAGTAGAAGAAGTCGTCGGCGGCGCAGCACCGGCTCCGGTTGCAGCAGCTCCGGCAGCAGCACCCGCTCCGGCCCCGGTCGCAGCACCGGCAGGCGCTGGCGAGCAGGTCAAGAGCCCGATGCCCGGCAACATCCTTTCCGTCAACGTCAATGTTGGCGATACCGTTGCTGAAGGTCAGGTTCTCATGATTCTCGAAGCTATGAAGATGGAAAACGAGATCATGGCACCGAAGGCCGGCAAGGTCACCAGCGTGAACGTCCAGAAGGGCGCAACCGTTGAGAGCGGCACACTCCTCTGCGTTGTTGGCTAAGTTAAACTTAAGCCTACGCACCTACTACTAAAATAAGGAGTGTTAAATTATTCATGGAAGCGATAACTAATTTTCTGAATAGCACAGGCTTCGCAAAGCTCGGCGAAAACCCGCTGCAGCTCGTTATGCTCGCTGTTTCCTGTGTTCTTCTGTACCTTGCTATCGTCAAGAAGTTCGAGCCGCTGCTCCTTCTGCCGATTGCATTCGGTATGCTTTTGACAAACCTGCCCGGTGCAGGCATTTACCATGCCGCACTGTTTGAAGGCGGCCACGTGCATTGGGAGATGTTTGCAGAAGGTATCCCGCTCGCAAACGGTTCCACGGAAGCTGCCGGTCTGCTCGACGTCCTCTATCTCGGCGTTAAGCTCGGTGTTTATCCGTGTCTCATCTTCATCGGCGTCGGCTGCATGACAGACTTCGGTCCGCTGATTGCAAACCCGAAGAGTCTGCTGCTCGGTGCTGCCGCACAGCTCGGTATCTTCGTCACCTATGTCGGCGCTGTCCTGCTCGGCTTCACCCCGGCACAGGCCGGCTCCATCGGCATCATCGGCGGTGCAGACGGCCCTACGGCCATCTTCGTCACCTCCAAGCTCGCACCTGAACTCCTTGGCCCGATCGCCGTTGCCGCATATTCCTACATGGCGCTCGTTCCGGTTATTCAGCCGCCGATCATGAAGGCGCTCACCACAAAGAAAGAGCGTATGATCCAGATGAAGCAGCTCCGTCAGGTTACAAAGACCGAGAAGATTCTGTTCCCGATCGTGGTTACCATCTTTGTTTCCCTCATGCTGCCGTCCGCTGCGTCCCTTGTCGGCTGCCTCATGCTCGGCAACCTTCTCCGTGAGAGCGGCGTAACAGAGCGTCTGAACAAGACCGCACAGAACGAGCTGATGAACATCGTTACGATCTTCCTCGGCACCTCTGTCGGTGCAACGGCTACCGCTGCAAACTTCCTCAATCCGCAGACGCTTAAGATTCTCGTCCTCGGCGTTGTTGCATTCGGTCTCGGCACCGCAGGCGGCGTTCTGCTCGCAAAGCTCATGAACGTCTTCCTTAAGGATAAGATCAATCCGCTCATCGGCTCTGCCGGTGTTTCCGCCGTTCCTATGGCGGCTCGTGTATCGCAGGTCGTCGGCCAGAAAGAGAATCCGCGCAACTTCCTGCTCATGCACGCTATGGGTCCGAACGTCGCAGGCGTCATCGGTTCTGCTGTTGCAGCCGGTGTGTTCCTGGCTCTGTTCGGCGTTTGATAACGCTTAGGAAAGGAAGTAACAGTTATTATGGCTAAGAATCCCCTTAGAATTACCGATACCATCCTGCGTGACGCGCACCAGTCTCAGGCCGCAACGCGCATGCGTATCGAGGATATGCTTCCGGCTTGCGAAAAGCTGGACAACATGGGTTACTGGTCTCTGGAGTGCTGGGGCGGCGCAACGTTCGACGTCTGCATGCGTTTCCTGAACGAAGACCCGTGGGAGCGTCTCAGAACGCTCAAAAAGGCAATGCCGAAAACTCCGTTGCAGATGCTCCTGCGCGGCCAGAACCTCCTCGGCTACAAGCACTATGCCGATGACGTGGTTGCAGAGTTCTGCAAAAAGTCCATCGAAAACGGCATCGATGTCGTCCGTATCTTCGACGCACTGAACGATCCCCGCAACATGGAGACCGCTATGAAGTACGTTAAGGAATATGGCGGCAAGGCAGAGGCTGCCATCAGCTATACAAAGAGCCCCGTGCACAGCGAGGATTACTTCGTAAAGCTCGCTATGCAGCTTGAAAAGATGGGTGCAGATACCATCTGCATTAAGGATATGGCAAACCTGCTCCTTCCGTACGACGCATATTCGCTCGTAAAGAAGCTGAAGGAAAACGTCAGCGTGCCGATCCATCTGCATACCCATAACACCACCGGTACAGGCGACATGGTCAACCTGATGGCTGCACAGGCAGGCGTTGACATCGTGGACTGCGCACTGTCCCCGCTCGCAAACGGCACCTCTCAGCCGGCAACCGAGTCCCTCGTTGCCACGCTGCAGGGCACCAGCCGTGATACCGGCCTTGACCTTGAGAAGCTCAGCGAGGTTGCCGCACACTTCCGCACGGTTGCCGATAAGCTGAACATTAACCCGAAGGTCCTTAAGGTCGATACCAACACGCTGCTGTATCAGGTTCCGGGCGGCATGCTTTCGAACCTTATCTCTCAGCTCAAGCAGGCAAACGCAGAAGACAAGTACTATGATGTGCTCGCAGAAGTGCCGCGCGTCCGTGCTGACTTCGGTTACCCGCCGCTCGTTACCCCGACCAGCCAGATCGTCGGTACGCAGGCTGTTATGAACGTTCTTGTCGGTGAGCGCTATAAGATGGTCACCAAAGAGAGCAAGGGCATGCTGCGCGGCGAATACGGCAAGCTGCCGGGTGAGGTGAACGAGGAAGTCCGCAAGAAGTGCATCGGCGATGACAAGGTCATCACCTGCCGTCCTGCCGACCTCATCGAGCCGGAGCTTGAGAAGTACAGAGCAGAGATCGGCGACAGAGCAAAGAGCGAAGAGGATGTCCTCTCCTACGCACTGTTCCCGGCTGTTGCTACAAAGTTCTTTGAGTGGCGCGACAATCCGCATAAGGATGAAGCACCTGCCGCAGAAGCTGCACCGGCTGCAAAGCCCGCAGCACCGGCCAACAACGGCCCGAAGACCCTCTACGTCGAGGATCTCACCAACGGCAACTTCTGATTGATCGGAAATCCGCTTAAATAAGTGAACAAAACGCTCGTCCCGGTTTATCAGCGGACGAGCGTTTTTGCATATCTGTGCAGCTATATAGCTTTACACAAATATAAAGCCATACTCCTTTACATACAACAACGCCGCTGCCCGATTTAAAAGAGGCAACGGCGTTGCTCTATAATTGCAGGGGGATAGGGTGTCGCGCTCACGCGTATCTACCGCGCTGTTTGCGAGGCGCTTTTCTTTCCTTTTTTCGCGCGAATATCTATTTACAAAAGCCGGGCAAAATGATACAATCACAGTAAGAATCCCCGAAATGGCGGGCGAAAGGACGGAGTTTGTATGTATAAATTTGATAGAGAAAAATATGATAAGCGTATGCAGTGGTTCACCCACGACCGCTTCGGCATGTTCATCCATTGGGGCCTTTACGCCATTCCTGCGCGCGGCGAGTGGGTGCGCTCCACGGAAGAGATTCCGGAGGAGGACTACATCCCGTTTTTCAACGAGTTTAATCCGAAAGATTTTGATCCGAAAAAGTGGGCGCGCCTTGCAAAGCAGGCCGGTATGAAGTATGCTGTGCTCACCGCAAAGCACCACGACGGCTTCTGCCTGTTTGATTCCGCTCTTACCGATTGGAAAGTCACGAACACGCCTTACGGCAAAGACATCGTGCGTGAGTATCTCGACGCGTTCCGCGCAGAGGGCATCAAGGTCGGTCTTTATTATTCGCTGCTCGATTGGCACCACCCGGATTACCCCGCCTACGGCGACCGCCAGCATCCTATGCGCAACAACATTGCCTATAAAGATAAGCCCTATAACTTTGATAACTACCTTGATTACATGCACGGTCAGGTGCGCGAGCTCTGCACAAACTACGGCAAGCTCGATATGATGTGGTTCGACTTTTCCTACGACGACCTCACCGGCGAAGCGTGGCGTGCGTCGGAACTCGTGCGTATGGTGCGCTCCCTGCAGCCGGACATCATCATCGATAACCGTCTGGAGGTCAGCGGCAGTGGCTTCGGCTCCATCGCAACGGACGAACCGCTTGAGTACAGCGGCGACTATGTCAGCCCGGAGCAGATCATCCCGCAGACCGGCTTTAAGGACAGCCGCGGCCGCAATATCTGTTGGGAAGCCTGCATCACGATGAACGACAACTGGGGCTACTGCGCAAAGGATAAGAACTTTAAGCCCGCCGAAATGATTATCAAAAAGCTCGTTGAGTGCGTCAGCAAAAACGGCAATATGCTCTTAAATGTCGGCCCGGATGCCAGAGGCAATATCCCCGCAGAGTCCGTCGAGATTCTGGAAAAAATCGGCGCGTGGATGCAGAAGAATTCCGATTCCATTTACGGCTGCGGCGGCTGCGACCTGCCGAAGCCCGAAAACGGTCGCATCACCAGAAACGGCAAAACGCTCTATTATCACATTATGGAAAACTCCATCGGCGGTATCCCGCTGCAGGGCATTTCGCTCGATGAGGTTGAGTCTATCCGTCTCATCTCCGACGGCACCGAGATAAAGCCCCTTAAAAACTGGATCGTTGAAAACTACCCGGACGTCGTGTTCGTGCAGGTTTCCAACACTGTAAAACTGCCCGATGACATCGATACCGTCATCGCTGTCCACACAAAGTAAACCAAAAGGAGTGCGTGTTTATGGGCAAAAAAGCACTATTCGCCGCAGCATTGGCTGCAGGTGCGGCCGCGGTTGTCTCCAACGCCGTTTTAAACGATACCCTGCGCCGCCGCCCGCCGAACAAAGACCCGCTGCCGGACGATGAAGAAACCCGTGCGGCAACAGCGTGGTTTAAAAAGTATGCCAAGCGCGTCACGTACCGCAACCCCGAAAATATGCGCCTCACTGCATGGTTCATCCCGCACAAAGGCCACCGCTATGCTATTATCTGCCACGGCTACGGCGGCCGCGCAGAGTACATGCGCCACCGCGGCAAGTCGTTTTATGACCTCGGATTTAACATTTTAATGCCGAACGCCCGCGCCCACGGTGACAGCGCCGGCGACTGGATTGGCATGGGCTGGCCGGAGCGTAAGGATATCATCGGCTGGATCTACGAGATTATTCGCCGCGACAAAGACGCGCAGATCCTTCTCTACGGCGAATCCATGGGCGCTGCTACCGTCATGATGACGGTGGGCGAGCAGCTGCCGCCGCAGGTGAAGCTCGCCATTGAAGACTGTGGCTACACCTCTGTGTGGGATCAGGCCAAAGCCGCTGTCAAAGATCTGTACGGTGGCGCAATGGGTGTGTTTATCCCGGCGGTGTCACTTGCGTCCAAAGTGAAGTTCGGGTACAGCTTTCGCGAAGCGAGTGCGCTTAATCAGATTCGTCGCTGTAAAATTCCCGTGCTGTTCATTCACGGCGAGGCTGATGCCCTCGTGCCGTGCGCCATGGTGTATCGCCTTTACGAAGCCGCAAACTGCGACAAGCAGTTGCTTACCGTGCCGGGTGCAGGCCACTGCCTTTCCGCCTCCGTCGCGCCAAAGCTCTATTGGAGCGCTGTGCGCAGCTTTATCGAACGTTATATCGACCGCTGAAAACCGGGCGGCACCCATAGGCGGTGCTGCCTTTTTTCAAGCATTTGAAAGGAATGAAAACCATGGCCGCAAGACGAAAAAGGGAAGAGGAAGCGGAGTTTTTAAAGCTGAATACCACGTCTAACCCTACGGAGCTCGATATTTTGACGTTTGCGCTGCACCTTTTGGACCCGAGCTGTCCCGCACAAACAACGGCGGCCGTACTTTTGGAGCGACACGGAAAACTTAGCGACGTGTTTGATACCCCCGCGCAGATTTTGGCGGAGTGCCCCGGCGTCGGCCCACGCCTTGCAAGTGCGCTCGCCGCTTACCCGGACTTGTTCCGTGCCTATATGGAGTCGAAAAATCAGGCGCGCACCCGTATTGTCGATACCAAAACCGCCTTTGCCGCCGTGCAGAACAAATTTTTCGGCAGAAAAACGGAGATCGTCGTGCTGCTCATTTTGGACAGAAAGGGGTATTTAAAATACATGGGCATTGTCAACGAGGGCTCCGTGCACGGCGTGCCCATCTATATCCGCCAGATTGCCCGGCTGTGCCTTTTGTACGACGCCGATGCCGTTTACCTCGCGCACAACCACCCAAGCGGCAACTGCACGCCCTCACGGCAGGACATCCAAACAACCAAGGAGATCGAGCTCGCACTCTCCGGTATAGACGTCATCCTCTCCGACCACTTCATTTTCACGGACGAGGATTACCTCTCCATGCGTGCGACCGGCGTCCTCCAAAAGCTCCGCCACGACATCGCCACCCTAAAGCGGCAGATCATCACATAAAGGAAAAACCCATGTCTTCCAAATCTTCATTTACTTTCAAAAATCCTATGCTGAATATGCTCGCGCGGTGGAGCGGCGGCAAGAAACTCGGTGTTTTCTTTTTGTGGATGTTACTGATTATACCGCTTTACATGCTTTTCGAGCAGACCGGCGGGAACGTCCCCGCGTGGGTGCAGGTGGTTGTTCTCGGCGCAGACGTTGTGCTGTCGATGAATTACATCGTGTGCGCGCTGATCTCCGCATTGCATGACCCACTCAGGTCGGAAGACCACCTGTTCAGCGGCATTTTCTTCGTCATCACCGTGTGTATGGCGGTTATTGTCGGCGCACAGATTATACCGAATTCGAGCGGCAGTGTTCTGGAGCCTTACCACGAAATGATGTCTAGCACCTCCGAAGACGGGCGGTACAGCGTCGTTTTTTACGGGGAAAAGAAAAATATTTTCTCAGGCACAGATGCTGACGTGTATCTTGTAAGCCTTGAATCCGACCCACCCGAAAGATGGCTTGTGTGCCAATTTAAAAGCGAAAGCCGGTTTCAGCTCGCATGGGAGGATAACGACCACTTCTGGGTCAACCGAAATCCGTATTCGGCCGAAGAAATTATAGCGGCGCCAAGTGAGGGGACAAATAATACACAGTGAAAAGCCGAACATCACAGGACGTCGGCGGACATAAACGGCGGGACGCATTGACAAACGGGTGTTCGTGTGTTATACTAAGTTGTAGAGAAACGTATGTTCTAAAAGTTCAGTGAGGGAGCAAAGCCATGCAGGAGCGGGATAAATTTGTACTGAAGTCAAAATATCAGCCGACGGGCGACCAGCCGAAGGCGATCAAAGAGCTTGTGGAGTCCATCCGCGCGGGGCATAAGGAGCAGACGCTGCTCGGCGTTACGGGCAGCGGCAAAACGTTTACCATGGCGAACGTCATTGCGGAATTGAATCGTCCCACGCTTGTTTTGGCACACAACAAAACGCTTGCCGCGCAGCTTTGCAGCGAGTTCCGCGAGTTTTTCCCGGATAACGCCGTGGAATACTTCGTTTCCTACTACGATTATTACCAGCCGGAAGCGTACATTGCGCAGACGGATACCTATATTGAAAAAGACAGCGCCATCAACGAGGAGATCGATAAGCTGCGCCACAGCGCCACCAGTGCGCTTTCTGAGCGGCGGGATGTCATTATCGTCGCATCCGTTTCGTGCATTTACAGCTTAGGCGACCCAATCGATTACCGCACGATGGTCATTTCACTGCGCCCCGGCATGGAAAAAAGCCGCGATGAGCTTTTGCAGAAGCTCGTCGAGATCCAGTACGAGCGCAACGACATCAACTTTACGCGCAATAAGTTCCGCGTGCGCGGCGATGTAGTGGAAATTTTCCCGGCGGAATCGAGCGAAAAGGCGATCCGCGTCGAATTTTTCGGCGATGAGATCGAACGCATCAGCGAGGTTGTGCCGCTCACGGGCGAGATCGTCAGCGATTTAAAGCATGTCGCCATCTACCCGGCGTCGCATTACATCGTTCCGCGCGAAAAAATGGCGGTCGCGCTCAAGGAGATCGAGGCCGAAATGGAAGAACGCGTCAAGTTCTTTAAGTCCGAAGATAAGCTCATCGAAGCGCAGCGCATCGAGCAGCGCACGCGCTATGATATTGAAATGCTCAGCGAGATCGGCATGTGCAAGGGCATCGAAAACTATTCGCGCGTGCTTTCGGGCCGTAAACCCGGCAGCCAGCCGTGCACACTGCTCGATTATTTCCCGGATGATTTTCTGCTGTTCGTCGATGAATCGCACGTGACGTTGCCGCAGGTGCGCTCCATGTACGCCGGAGACCGCGCGCGTAAACAGAGCCTTGTGGATTACGGCTTCCGTTTGCCCTCGGCGTATGACAACCGCCCGTTGAATTTTGATGAGTTCTATGCGCACGTCAATCAGGCGGTCTTCGTCAGCGCCACGCCGGGCGACTTGGAGCTGGAAAAATCCGCAGCGGTCGTGGAGCAGGTCATTCGCCCGACGGGACTTTTAGACCCGCGCATCACGGTAAAGCCGACTGACGGGCAGATTGACGATCTTATTTCGGAGATCAACGTGCGTACCGCGCGCGGTGAGCGTATTCTCGTGACAACGCTCACGAAAAAAATGGCGGAAGATCTCACGGGCTTCCTTGAAAATTACAGCATCCGCGTGCGCTACATGCACCACGACATCGATACGGTGGAGCGCATGGAAATCATCCGTGACCTGCGTCTCGGCGAGTTTGACGTGCTTGTCGGCATCAACCTGTTGAGAGAGGGCCTTGATATCCCGGAGGTGTCGCTCGTCGCAATTCTGGACGCAGATAAAGAGGGCTTCCTGCGCAGCGGACGCAGCCTCATCCAGACCATTGGCCGTGCTGCGAGAAATGCACATGGCGAGGTCATTATGTATGCCGATTTTGTCACGCCGTCGATGGAATACGCGATACGTGAGACGGAGCGCCGCCGCGCCATTCAGGAAAAATACAACGAAGAACACGGCATCGTGCCGCAGACCATCGTGAAAAAGGTCTCCGAGATTTTGGAGATTTCCACAAAGGCGGAAGAAGCGGGCAGTAAATCGAAGAAAAAGAAGAAGTATACGGCCGCCGAAAAGCGCGTGATGATCGACAAGCTCACAAAGGAGATGAAGGCGGCAGCAAAGCTGCTTGAGTTCGAGCACGCAGCCTACCTGCGTGACCGTATCAAGGAGCTGGAAAAATAGGAGTTTTCGACATGATTGACAAGGCGAAATGCTTTACAGAGACAATGCGTCAATTGGCACTGGAATACAATGCAAAGCCAGAAGACTTTACAGCGAATCAAGTGACGGTCACAACGCCGGCGAAGCCCGATGGCGTGCGGCTCTATTCGCATGAGCTGCCGTTCTTCCAAATGGCATCAACCGGCAGTGGCGTGGTTATCACGGCGAACGAGGTTTTGCACCCGTTTTTAAAGGAGTTTACGGGCGATACCGAGCGCTTCAAGCACCCGTACTGGTTGTTCGAGCTTCCGCATTTGCTGTGCATCGAACGCGAGCTGAACAAATACGACTACACATTGTCGTCGACCTTCCACATGTTTTTGCCCGGTAAGCCGTACAAAGCACGTGTAATGCCGGGTGCCTTTACACTAAAGTGGTTCGACAAAACGAGCGTGAAAACGTTGTACCCGAACACGGATTTTCCGAATGCGTTAAGTGAAAAAGAAAATCCCGACCGCCCGGACGTCATCGCACTCGCGGCGTATGACGGCGACGAGATCGCGGCGCTGGCGGGTGCTTCGGCAGACACGGACGCACTGTGGCAGGTCGGCATCGACGTAAAAGAACGGTACCGCGGACATGGGCTCGGCACAACACTTGTAAGTCTGCTGTGTGACCGCATCGAAGCGCTCGGCAAAACGCCGTTTTACGGCACAGTGCTTGCCAATTTACATTCGCAGAACATCGCCCTCAACACGGGCTTTTACCCCGCGTGGGTGGAAATATCAAGCTTTAAAAGGGAAGAAACGAAAGGGTAAACCGAAATGAGTTCAAAGTACATCACCGTGACCGGTGCAAGAGAACACAACTTAAAAAATATCAATGTAAAGCTGCCGCGTGATCGACTGGTCGTGCTGACGGGACTTTCCGGCTCCGGCAAGTCCTCTTTGGCGTTTGATACCATCTACGCCGAGGGCCAGCGCCGCTATGTAGAGTCGCTTTCAAGCTATGCCCGTATGTTCCTCGGGCAGATGGAAAAGCCGGATGTCGATAACATTGACGGCCTTTCGCCGGCCATTTCCATCGACCAGAAAACAACCTCCAAAAACCCGCGTTCCACGGTAGGCACGGTGACGGAAATTTACGATTATCTGCGCCTTTTGTACGCGCGCATCGGTGTGCCGCACTGCCCGGTCTGCGGCAGAGAGATCCGCCAGCAGACCGTCGACCAGATCGTCGACCGGGTGATGGAGATGCCGGAGCGCACGAAAATTCAGGTTTTGGCGCCGGTGGTGCGCGGCAGGAAAGGCGAGCACCAAAAGGAGTTTGAGGCGGCGCGCAAGGGCGGCTTTGTCCGTGTGCGTGCTGACGGCATCATTTATGACCTTTCCGAGAGCATCAAGCTTGAGAAGAATAAGAAGCATAACATTGAAATTGTCGTTGACCGTCTTGTCATCAAGCCGGATATCCGCTCGCGCTTGGCGGATTCCGTAGAGACGGCGACAGGACTTTCCGGCGGGCTTGTTATCGTAAACGTGGTGGACGGCGAGGATACGCTGTTCTCTCAAAACTACGCTTGCCCGGAGCACGGCGTCAGCATGGAGGAACTTTCGCCGCGCATGTTCTCGTTCAATAACCCTGCGGGCGCGTGCCCGAAGTGCACGGGTCTCGGCGTTTTCATGCGCATTGATCCGGCGCTCATCATCCCGGACGACCGCTTATCGATTCGTAAGGGCGGTTTGAAGGGCAGCGGTTGGGCGATGGAGGGCAGCACCATTGCGACGATGTACATGGAAGCGCTCGCAGAGCACTACCATTTTTCGCTTGATACGCCGATCCGCGACCTCTCACCGGAGCTTGTAGACATTTTGCTTTACGGCACGAAGGGCGAGAAGATTAAGGTGCACCGCAAAAGCGAGTACGGCCGCGGCACGTATGAGACAGAGTTTGAGGGCATCATCAACAACCTTGAGCGCCGTTTCCGCGACACGTCCTCCTCGTGGATCAAGGAGGAAATCGAGTCGTACATGAGTGCGGTGCCGTGCGACGCATGCGGCGGCAAGCGTCTTTCCAAGGAGAGTCTTGCCGTGACGGTGGGCGGCAAGAATATCAGTGACTTTTGCGATCTTTCCGTTGTGGACGCGCTGGCATTCCTCGATACGTTGACGCTGACCCCGCGCGAAGAGATGATCGCGGCGGCAATTTTGAAGGAAATTCGTTCACGTCTCGGCTTTTTGCGCAACGTGGGTCTCGAATATCTGACGCTTTCCCGTGCGGCGGCGACGCTTTCCGGCGGTGAAAGCCAGCGTATTCGCTTGGCGACGAACATCGGCTCGTCTCTCATGGGTGTTTTGTATATTCTCGATGAGCCGAGCATCGGCCTGCACCAGCGCGACAACCACAAGCTGTTATCGACCTTGATGCGTCTGCGCGACCTTGGCAATACGGTCATTGTTGTGGAGCACGACGAGGACACGATGCTTGCGGCTGACCACATTGTGGACATCGGCCCCGGCGCGGGCATTCACGGCGGCAACGTGATTTACAGCGGCGACGTGCAGGGTATTTTGAAGTGCCCGGAGTCCATCACCGGCCAGTATTTGAGCGGGCAGCGGTTCATCCCCGTGCCGCAGACCAGACGCGAAGGAAACGGCAAAAAAATCACCGTTGTCGGTGCGCAGCAGAACAATCTGAAAAACGTGACGGTGGACATTCCGCTCGGCAAGCTTGTGTGCATCACGGGTGTTTCGGGCTCGGGCAAATCGTCGCTCATCAACGAGGTGTTGTATAAGCGTTTGGCGGGCGAGCTGAACGGCGCGCGCACGGTGCCGGGCAAGCATAATGAAATTCGCGGCATGGAGAACCTCGACAAGGTCATTCAGATCAACCAGTCGCCGATCGGCCGTACACCGCGCTCGAACCCGGCGACGTATACGGGCGTGTTTACGGATATCCGCGAGCTGTACGCCAGTACGCCGGAAGCGAAAATGCACGGCTTTACCTCCGGGCGCTTTTCGTTCAACATTAAGGGCGGCCGCTGCGAGGCGTGCCAGGGCGATGGCATTATTAAAATCGAGATGCACTTTTTGCCCGACGTTTACGTTGCGTGCGATGTATGCAAGGGCAAGCGCTACAACCGTGAGACGCTGGAAGTGAAATACAAAGGCAAAAGCATTTACGACGTGTTGGAAATGACGGTGGAGGAGGGCCTTGCGTTCTTCAAGGACCACCCGAAAATCGCGCGCAAGCTGCGCACGCTGTGCGACGTGGGACTGGGGTACATCAAGATCGGTCAGCCGGCAACGACGCTTTCGGGCGGCGAGGCACAGCGCGTGAAGCTTGCAACGGAGCTGAGCCGACGCCCGACCGGCAAGACGGTGTATATTCTCGACGAGCCGACGACCGGTCTGCACATTGCGGACGTGCACAAGCTTGTGGAGGTTTTACAAAAGCTCGTGGACGGCGGCAACACGGTCATCGTCATCGAGCACAACCTCGATCTCATCAAGACGGCCGACCATATCATCGACCTCGGTCCTGAGGGCGGCGACAAGGGCGGCATGATCATCGCGGAGGGCACGCCGGAGCAAGTGGCGGTAACGAAGGGTTCCTACACCGGAGAGTATATCAAAATGATGCTGGAGCGTGACAAAAAGCGCAGGGCGGAGCAGAAAGCCTGACAAATTCAAAGTGACGTATGACGCTGCGGGCCCGGTTTTCGGGTGCGCGGCGTTTTTGCGGCTTTAAACGGATTGACACGGAAAAAGAATCTGTCTAAGATATAAAGCCGGAAATTTTGCGTCTTTCAGGGGTGCGGGCGGTTCATATTTACATTTTGTTCAACACATTTGCGTGTAAATCGGGTAGAATGAAGAACGGAAAGGAGAGGTTTGCGGTATGTTTGGCTATGTGCGTCCGTTCAAGAGCGAGATGCTCGTGAAAGAATACGACGCATATAAAGGCGTTTACTGTCAGCTTTGCCGGGCGCTCGGAAAATATTACGGTTTTCTGCTGCGGCTGACGCTGAGCTACGACTGCACGCTGTATGCGTTGCTGGCACTAAATCAGCGCGATGCCGATGTAAAGGCGGAGAAAAAGCGATGCTGCTGCAACCCGATGAAAAAGTGCACGTATGTGTGCCCCGCGAACGAGGATGTGTTTGCCGAAGAGGCGTTCCACAAAGCGGCGGCGCTGAGCGTTATTATGACGGTGCACAAGTTGCGCGATACCGCCGCGGATGAAGACGGGCTGAAAGCGTTCGGTGCGCGCGTTCTGCGCTTGTTTACGCGACGCGCGATGAAAAAGGCGAGCAATGATTATCCGTTTATGGCGGACGCCGTGCAGAAAATGATGGACGACCAGGCCGATGCCGAACACGCGAAGGAAATTTCCATTGACCGATGCAGTGCGCCGACGGCGGAGATGCTGCAGACGATCTGCGCGGAGCTTGGCAGCAATGCGGGCGAAAAGGCCGTTTTGAGCGAGGTGGGGTATTTCCTCGGGCGCTGGATCTACATTATGGATGCAGCGGACGATCTCACGGATGACCTTTTGCAGCAGAAATTCAACCCGTTTATTCAAAAGCTGGGACTGGAAAGCTCGCGCGGCTTACATTTATTGCCCGAAGAACGCAAAAGGGCCGACGAAGAGTGCAATGCGGTATTAAACGGCTCGCTTGCACGGCTGCTGCCGGCGGTGAACCTATTGCCGAGCGGCAAATTTACCCGAATTTTGGAGAATATTTTTGAAAAAGGGCTCCCGGAAATGCAAAGGGAGATTCTTTTCCTGCATATAAAGAAGGAGAAACGACATGACTGATCCGTATAAGGTCCTCGGGGTGTCGCCCTCGGCGACGGATGAAGAAATTAAAGACGCATACAGAAAGCTTGCAAAAAAGTACCACCCGGATCAATACGGCGACAGCCCGCTCTCCGAGCTTGCGGGCGAGAAGATGAAAGAGATCAATGAGGCGTACGACACCATTGTTTCGCAGCGCAAAAACCGCGGTGCGAACAATAACGGTTACGGCTACAACAACTATAACACGTACAATGCGGGTTATAACGCCGGGTATGCGGGTGGCAGCAGTGCCTCCGGCTTTAACGATGTACGCCGTTTCATTATGGCGGGACGCATTGCAGACGCGGAGCAGATCTTAAACGGCGTGCCGGTGGAAAGCCGTAACGCCGAATGGTATTTCTTAAAAGGTACGGTTTTATACCGCCGCGGCTGGCTGGAGGAAGCGAAGGAGCACTTCACGCGCGCGTGCCAGATGGACCCGGGCAACCCGGAGTATCAGGCGGCGCTGAACCAGGCCATGAACCAGCGCAGCGGCGTTTACGGTGGCTACAATCCGAATATGAACATGAACAATGCGGGTGGGTGCAACGCCTGTGACATCTGCAACGGTCTGATTTGCGCGGACTGCTGTTGCGAGTGCATGGGCGGCGACCTGATCCCCTGCTGCTAAGGGGGGCGTTTTCATGCGCTCTAAAGCGGCGAAGGTCGCGCTGTGCGGTGTGGTTTCTGCGCTTTCCGTGGTGCTGATGCTGATGACCGGCATTGTGCCCATTGCGACGATTGCACTGCCTGCATTGGCGGGCTGTTTGACGATTGCCATTGTGGCGGAGACAAATGTGCGCTACGGCTTTGCGGTGTATTGCGTTGTGAGTGTGTTGGCGATTTTGCTGACACCGGACAGAGAAGCGATTTTGTTTTACATTTTATTTTTCGGTTACTACCCGACGCTGTACGGACTTTTGATGCGCATTAAGCGTAAGCCTTTGCGTGTGCTTGCAAAATTCGGCGTGTTTAATCTGGCGATGGCACTGGAAACGGCGATGGCGGTTTGGGTTTTGCAGATCCCGCTTTCCGAAATGGAAGTGTTCGTCAAATGGTCCATCCTGATTTTGGCGGTGATGCTGAATGTGGTGTTTGTACTGTACGATTACTCGATGAACGGACTGATCGTCCTGTACATTCGCAGACTGCACCCGCTTGTACAGAAATATATAAAATAAAACAGCCCATGGCTGCGGTTTTCCGTGTGCCATGGGCTGTTCGTTTTGTACAGCTTATATTGCGGTGAGGTCGTCTTTTGTACAGCCTTTTTCGCTGTACCGGGCTTTTTCGTAGACGATGTGCAGGGCATCGTTTTGGAGCTTTGCGTGGGCCTCCGCTTCGGCGGGGGACATCCAGCGCGCGGGCGGCTCTTTTGCGGCATGCAGCAGCGTTTTGCGGTATTTGCGGCGCACCGCAGCGGTCGGGGAGCGGTCAAGGAAGCCGGGACGGTCGCGCTTTTGGGCGCGTTCCCGCACGGTGGTGCGTTCGTCCTCGGGCAGGTTTTCCACAAGGTCGCGCCGATCGACAAACGAGGTTTTAAACCCGCGCGAGATGCGGATGCAGCCGTAAATAACGCCGAAGATGAGGCCGCCCGCGAGCGCGATGAGCACGATGTACTCGAGAATTTTCATGATGAGGACGAGCACGGGGCTAGGCTCTGCGGCGGGTATCATCTCGTCAAGCGGCATATTGCCGCCGGAGGATGTTTCGGTCTGCTCAGACGGGGTGTATTCGGCGTGGGTCGCCTCGCGTGGGGTGTAGCGGTAGCCGATGTCGCTTGTGAGCAGCGGCGGCAGCAAAACGGCGGTACAGAACACGGCTGCGGCGGCCAAAAGCGCACAGGTGATGCGCACGATGCGGCGTGCGGGCATGTTCTGCATGGCGGCGTTGACGTCGATGTAATCATCGATACGGCGGATGCCGCGCTGCGTGAGGCACAGCACGAAGTAAACGGCCGCGAAAACGAGGGAGACGGGCTGGAAAATCAAATCGGCGCGGTCGGTGAAGACAGAGCACAGGAATGGCACGGCGAACACGGCAAGACCCGCATAGCCGGCGTGGTCAAACAGAGAGTGGCTTTCGCCGTGCAGGCGGCCGTAAAGCCGCATGAAGCAGATGAACAGCGCGACGACGGCCATGAGAACAGAATCGAACAGAAAGCCGGTGAGTACCGTGATGCCGATGCTTGCGAGAATATAGAAAAAGATGCGGCGCAGGCATTTTATTGCGAACCAGCTGAGTGCGATGGGGGCGAGAATCAAAAATCCCCGCAGGATGTTTTGCAGGATGACGTCTTTTGTCATGCCCTCCGAGACAAAATTTAAAACGAGCGCGTAAAGCGGCACACACAGCATGGTGGCGTGCAGCCAGCCGAGCACGACGTATAAAATGTGGCGGACGGGAATTTGCTTTTTGAAAATTTTCATTTTGTCTCCTCCCGTTAAACTTCCCAGCGGACGATTTCGACGGATTTTGAGGTCTCCGTGAGTTTGTAGCGCTCCGGCATGTTGCGGTCTTCCGGCAGGATCCAGATGGCGTCACTGCCCTCCGTTAAGGCTTCCAAATCCGGCAGAACGGGCAGCTTTTGCTCCTTGGAGATGAGCACGTAGAGGTCGCTGCCGTGTGCGCCGTCGTGCAGGGTGCGGAGAAGCTGCGGCATAGGGGTGAGGTCGTTGCGGCATTCCAATCTTGCGAGCCGGCGGCGCAGGTAAAGCGCGGTGTTGCGGCCGGTGAGCTCGCCCGTGGAGAGCATTTTGCCGTCTACGGTGTCTATGCCGTTTGAGATGACGGAGACCGAGATGCCGTCTGCGAGCATGCGCTCCGCGAGTTCGGCGGCGATGGAGATGGCGGTCTCGTTTAACGCATCCGTCACGGCGCTGCCGATGCCGGTGCAGTCGAGCAGGACAGTGACCTTTTGGGACAGCGTGGAATCGTGCTGATTGACGAGCAACGTGCCGCCGCGCGCGGAGGCCTTCCAGTTGATGTATTTCATGGGGTCGCTGCGGCGGTAATCGCGGATGCCGGCAAACTCGAACGGGTCGTCGTACACACGCCGACGGCTGACGAGCAGACCCATGATCTTGCTGTACGAAATGCGGATGTGGCTTGCGGAAATGTGCGCGGGCAGGACGTAGAACTCCGTTTCCTGCGGGAAATGCGCCACCTGCTTTTCGGTCATCAGAAAATCGTAGGACGTGACCGTGGTGGACGCGATGCGGTAATAGCCGCGCTTTTTGCCGCGGACAGGTAGTGTACGCGTGATGCGCTGGCGCACGGACGCTGTGAACACATCGCGGCGGTAGGTCATATCGCTGACGGTGGAGTTTTCTTCGTCCTGAAACACCACCCAGCGGCTCATGTCAAAGCCGACCTCCAAAACGGGGAGCGGCAGGTATTTGTTGTTCACGATCGTTTCGACGAGATTCGCTTCTTCACCGCAGAAAATGTAATCGCGGTCAAAGGATATCTGTACGGTGAGGTTTTCGTCCCACAGGCGGCGGAGCAAAAGGCGCTGTGCAAAGTAAAGAACGAGCAAAACGACCGGGAGCAGAAGGAGCGCCCACATTACTTTGACCAGTCCTCAGTCGGCAGGGCGACGGAGGAGAGCACATCGGTCATGGCCTTTTTCTGGGCATCGGTGGAGCCGACGGAGCCGCTGAGCTGCAAACGGTGGGCGAGCACCGGCACGGCGACGGTCTTGATGTCTTCCGGCACGACGTATGCGCCGCCGCGCACCAAGGCGTAAGTGTGCACGGCACGGACGAGCGCAAGGCTGCCGCGCGGGCTGACGCCCATATCGATATTCGGCCAACTGCGCGTAGCCTGCACGAGGTCGATCATGTAATCGAGCAGGACGGGGTGAATGTAAATCTCCTTTGCCTGCTTTTGCAGCGCGAGAATATCCTCACGCGTGCAGACGCTTTGCAGCGTTTCGAGCGGCTCTTCCTTCATAAAGCGCTGCAAGATGGCGCGCTCCTGCTCTTTTGTGGGAGAGGCCATGGAAATGCGCATTAAAAAGCGGTCGAGCTGGGCTTCCGGCAGGGGATAGGTGCCGAGCGTTTCGATGGGGTTCTGCGTGGCGATGACGAAAAACGGCGCTGAAAGCGGACGGGTGACGCCGTCCACGGTGATCTGGCGCTCGCCCATGCACTCGAGCAGGCTCGACTGCGTGCGCGGTGTGGCGCGGTTGATCTCATCGGCGAGGAGTAGGTTGCAGAATGCCGGGCCGGGGCTGAAAACGAAATCGTTTGCTTTCTGGTCGAAGTAGTTGAGGCCCGTGACGTCGCTGGGAAGCAGGTCGGGCGTGAACTGGATGCGGTTAAACTCCAGACTGACGGACTTTGCAAGTGACTTTGCAAGCACGGTTTTGCCCATGCCGGGCACATCTTCGATGAGCACGTGACCCTCGGCAATGAGCGCGGTGAGCAAGAGGTCGATGATTTCTTCGGAACCGACCATGACCTTGCCGATATTTTCACGAATGGACGAAATGAGCGTTTTACTTTCCATAAAAGACCTCCAAAAGACGGGTGCGTTTATTCTGTTGTGGGAAATCAACAGAATTAAACGGTTAATAATCGGAATAAGGATACAACAAAACGAAAGAAATTGCAAGCTTCTTTTGTAAAGGATGGCAAAGAATGGAGAGAGATATCCGTGCTGCACGGATATACCTTTGCATGAAAGAATGCGTTTCCTGCAAAAACGGTTTGAAATTCATAGAAAACAGCGAAAATATCCCTTGATTTTTGCAGGAATATCGGCTAAAATAAACATTATGATACCGTGCATACGTGTGCCCTGTCCGTAGGGGCAGGTATGCGGCTGCGTCTGCACGGAGGAAATTTTGCAGGAAGCGGCGACTCGTGCTGTAAAATTTCCTGTCAGGAAACGTAAAGAAAGGAAACCACCCATGAATATCCAGCTTACGAATCGCATTAAGCAAAATGCGAGATCGTTTTCCAAAGGTCAGAGGTTGATCGCGAAGTATATTGAGGAGCACTACGACAAGGTGGCGTTTATGACGGCCTCGAAGCTCGGCGCGACGGTTGGTGTGAGCGAATCGACCGTGGTGCGCTTTGCGACGGAGATCGGATACTCCGGCTATCCGGCGCTTCAGCAAGCGATGCAGGAGATGATCCGCAACCGCATGACGAGCGTGCAACGCCTTGAAATGACCTCGACGAACATTCCGCTTGACCGCTTGCTTGACAGCTCGATGGATCAGGACATCGACATTATCCGCCGCACGAAGGAGTCTATTTCACATGAGGAGTTTTACCGTGCGGCCGATGCACTCGTGAAGGTAAAGAAGGTTTATATCATCGGTGCAGGCAGCTCGCTTGCCATTGCGACGTTCCTCTCGTACTACTTCTCCTTGGTGTTCGATTCCGTGCAGCTTATCAGTGCGACGAGCGAAGCGCAGATTTTACAACAGATGGTGCACATCGGCGAGGGAGACGCGCTTATCGGCATCAGCTTCCCGCGGTACTCCAAAAAAGCAGTGAAGGCGCTGAAATATGCTTCCGACCGCGGTGCGACGGTTGTGGCCATTACGGACAGCACGCTTTCTCCGCTGACGAAGTATGCGGAGCATGTGCTGCTTGCAAAGAGCGACATGGTTTCATTTGTCGATTCGCTTGTGGGCCCGCTGGCGCTTATCAACGCGCTTATTGTGACGGTGGCCATTAAAAAGAAAGACGAAGTGGCGAATACACTCTTAAACCTGGAGACCATTTGGGACGAGTACGGCGTGTACGAGAAGGTCGAAGACAAGACCGACGAGGAACGTAATGTTTGATGCAGTCGTAGTCGGCGGCGGCGCTGCGGGCATGATGGCGGCGATCACGGCGGCAGAGCGCGGCAAGCACGTCTTATTATTAGAAAAGAACGCACAGCTTGGGCGGAAGATCCGCATTACGGGCAAGGGCCGCTGCAACGTAACAAACAACTGCGAGCCGCGCACGGTGATTGAATCCACGCCCGGCAACGGTCGGTTTTTGTACGGAGCGGTGAACCATTTCACCCCGCAGGACACGATGGACTTTTTTGAGGGGCTTGGCGTGCCGCTGAAAACGGAGCGCGGCAACCGCGTGTTCCCGGTATCCGACAATGCACACGACATTGCGGACGCGCTTTGGAAGAAGCTGAAAAAGTGCCGCGTGGAAATTCGGCAGGGCAATGTGAAAGAGGTGCTGACCGAAAACGGCAGCGTCATCGGCGTGCGTACGGAAAACGATGTGTTTGAGACCCCCAGCGTGCTTTTGGCGTGCGGCGGCGCTTCGTACCCCGGCACGGGCTCGAACGGCGACGGCGCGCGTCTGGCGGAAAAGCTGGGGCACACCATTATTCCTATGCGCCCGTCTTTGGTGGCGCTGACCTCTGATGACGAGGATTGCCCGGCGATGCAGGGGCTTTCTCTGCGCAACTGCGGCGTGACCGTGACGGACAATGAAAAGAAAAAGAAGCCGGTCTACATGGACTTCGGTGAGCTGCTGTTCACGCACTTTGGGCTTTCCGGCCCGACGATTTTGAGTGCGAGCGCGCACATGCGTCATATGGCGCCCGGCAGATACACAGTGACGCTCGACTTAAAGCCGGCGCTCACCCCGGAACAGCTTGACCAGCGCCTTTTACGCGATTTAGAGAAAAACAAGAACCGCAATTTCAGCAATTCGCTCGATGAATTATTGCCGCAAAAGATGATCCCGGTTGTCGTGCAGCGGTCGGGCATTCCGCCGGAAGAGAAGTGCAACACCATCACGCGCGAGCAGCGTGCGGTGCTTTTGGATGTCTTAAAGCACTTTACGGTGGAGATTTCCGGATTTGCACCGCTTTCCGGCGCGATTGTGACGGCGGGCGGCGTTTCCGTAAAGGAAGTCGACCCGAAGACGATGCAGTCCAAATTAATTCCGGGCTTGTACTTTGCGGGGGAAATTCTGGACGTGGACGCGTACACGGGCGGCTTTAACCTGCAGATCGCCTTTGCAACGGGACACGTGGCGGGCGAAAATCTGTAAACTATCATTATATATAAGGAAGTTATATTATGTATGCAATAGCGATTGACGGACCTGCCGGCGCAGGTAAAAGCAGCGTGGCGAAAGCGGCTGCAAAGGCGCTCGGCTTTGTTTATGTGGACACGGGCGCGCTGTACCGCACGGTGGGGCTTTACCTGCTGCGCAGTGAAGTTGACCCTGCAGACGCAGAAGCGGTGGAACCGAAGCTCCGGGATATTCAGGTCGATCTGAAATACGAAGACGGCGTGCAGCACGTCATTTTAAACGGGGAGGATGTATCCGACCTTATCCGCACGCCGGAGGTTTCTATGGCGGCCTCTGCGTGTGCTTCCGTACCGGCAGTGCGTAAGTTTCTGTTCTCCGCGCAGGTGGATATGGCGAAAAAGTACAACGTCATCATGGACGGCCGAGACATCGGCACGACGATTTTGCCGAACGCACAGGTGAAGATTTTCCTGACGGCTTCGCCCGAGGTGCGCGCCGAGCGCCGCTACAAGGAGCTCAAGGAAAAAGGCGTGGACGTGAGCTATGAAGAAACGCTTGCGGACGTTATTCGCCGCGATAAGCAGGATGAAAAGCAATCTAAGGCAGCGGAGGACAGCATTTTGCTTGATAACAGCGAGCTGGATTTTAACGGTACGGTGAAACGCTTACTGGAGATCGTGGAAGAAAGGACGGGCGTGAAGCATGGCTGAAAATAAGAAGCCGAAGGAACACCTTTCCTGGTGGTATTTCCTTGCAAAGTACGTGATGCTGTTTTTCTTTAAAATTCTGCACCCGTACCGTATTATAGGCAGAGAGAACATGCCGCTTACCGGCAAGCTGCTCGTTTGCTCTAACCACGTGACGATGGGCGACCCGATTTACCTTGGCTGCGCAATACCGAAACGACAATTACACTATATGGCGAAGGCTGAGCTTTTTGAAAACAAGCTCATCGGCGGATTTTTGAAGAGCCTCGGCGCGTTCCCAATCTCCCGCGGCACGGGCGGAGCACAGGGCATTCAGACGGCGATTGACCTTTTGGAGGAAGAAAAGGTCGTGTGCATGTTCCCGGAGGGTACGCGCTCGAAGACCGGCGAGCTTTTGAACCCGAAAATGGGTATGGTAATGCTGGCGTACAAGACGCACTGCACGATTTTGCCTGTGGCGATCGTGGGCGAGGGCGGCAAGCCCCCGAAGGTGTTTAAGAAAATGGTCATCAACATCGGCAAGCCAATCCGGTTTGAGGACATGGGCCTGACCGAAGATTCCGGTATGATTTACCGCCGTGTTTCGCGCAATATTTTTGCCGAGGTGCAGAAGCTGCGCGAGGAAGGTCTCGATATTATGGAGAACAGGTGGAAGGAAGTATGATCCGCGTAGCGAAAACAGCGGGATTCTGCTTTGGTGTGAACCGCGCGGTGGAGACCGTTTACAAATTGCTTGACGAGGACAAAACCGTCTGCACACTCGGGCCGATCATCCATAACCCGCAGCTTGTGGAGGAGCTCGGCCGCAAAGGCGTGCGCATTATAGATGCGCCCGAGGACGCGAAAGCGGGGGAGACGGTTGTCATCCGTTCTCACGGTGTACCGCCCGAGGTCATCGAAAAACTGAAAGCGCTCGGTGTCGATTACAAGGACGCGACATGCCCGTATGTGCAGAAGATTCACCGCCTTGTTTCCGACGGAGAGCGCGAGGGCAGGCGCGTGATGCTGGCCGGCGATGCAAAACACCCGGAGGTGGAGGGCATACTCGGCTGCTGCAAAACGCTGTACCGCACCTTCAAAACGCGCGAAGAACTCGAAAATCTATTCAAAAATGAGCCTGAACTTGCCGAAATGCCCCTTCTTTTTTGTGAACAGACCACTTTTAACGTAGAAGAATGGGAAAAATGTTTGGATTTCGTAAAAAAGGTATGTACAAACGCTTCAGTTTTTGATACAATATGTAAGGCTACAACAAATCGCCAGCGCGAAGCACGCGAGCTTGCGCGTGAAAGCGACTTGATGCTCGTCATCGGCGGGCGTCACAGCTCGAATACGGCGAAGCTCAAGGAGGTCTGTGAACCGTATGCGCAGACGTATCTCATTGAGACGGCGGCGGAGCTTGCAGCCCTGCCTGTAAAGGGCAAAATGAATATCGGCATAACTGCCGGTGCTTCAACACCGGCAAGCATAATAAAGGAGGTACTTGTTACCATGACAGACAAAATTGAAACAAATGAGCTTAATTTTGAGGAGATGCTTGAGGAATCACTCAAGAGCTTAAATACAGACGAAAAGGTGCACGGTGTAGTTGTAAGCATTTCTCCCACCGAAGTGTATGTTGACGTCGGTAGAAAGCAGGCCGGCTACATCCCGGCTAACGAGCTTAGCAACGATCCGAACGCGAAGCCGGAAGATCTTGTAAAGATCGGCGACGAGATGGATCTGCTCATCATGAAGACGAACGATCAGGAAGGCACCATCATGCTCTCCAAGAAGCGCATCGATGCCATCAAGGGCTGGGAAGACATTGCAGCGGCTATGGACGCTGAAGAAATCCTCACCGGCAAGGTCACAGAAGTTGTTAAGGGCGGCGTGATCGTTCTGTATAACGGCATCCGCGTCTTCATCCCGGCTTCTCAGGCTGTTGCAAACCGCGGTGATGACCTTGAGGCTCTGAAGGGTCAGGACGTTCAGTTCCGCATCATCGAAGTCAATCGTCAGCGCCGCCGTGCGGTCGGTTCCATCCGTTCCGTGCTCCGCGAGCAGAGAAAGGCAGCACAGGCTAAGTTCTGGGAGTCTGTTGAAGAAGGTCAGGAGTTTACGGGTACCGTTAAGTCCCTCACGAACTTCGGTGCATTCGTTGACCTCGGCGGCGTGGACGGCATGATTCACATTTCCGAGCTCTCCTGGAACCGCATCAAGCACCCGAGCGAAGTTGTCTCCGTCGGCGACACCGTTCAGGTTTATGTCAAGAGCCTTGACCGTGAGAACGGCAAGATCTCCCTTGGCTACAAGAAGAAGGAAGACAATCCGTGGGAGATTCTCAAGAACGAGTATCCGGTTGGCACGGTTTGCGACGCTACCGTTGTCGGCATGACCACGTTCGGCGCATTTGCTAAGATTCTCCCGGGCATCGACGGTCTCATCCACATCTCTCAGATTGCGGACAGAAGAATCGAGAAGCCGCAGGACGTTCTGAAGGTTGGCGACGTTGTTAAGGTGAAGATTACCGACATCGATTTCGACAAGAAGAGAGTTTCCCTCTCCATCCGTGCTCTGCTCGAAGACCAGGGCGAGGACGCTTCTGAGGAATAATTTAAATCGTCAGGTGTAAATTTGCAGGGTGGTTCTTTCCACCCTGCTTTACATGACGGACATTTTAAAAGTAAACGGATAAAACGGCGGTTTTATCCATTGGAGGAAACAATTAGATGAAGCGCGTGAAAAAACCTGTGTTTTTTATCATCGCGGCTCTGATCCTTGCGCTTACATACACATCGGTCTTCGGCGTTTACACGCAGAACGGTGACACGAAGAACACATGGATCAAGGGCGCCGGCGATATAAGATGGGGTATTGATATCCGCGGCGGCGTGGAAGCGACCTTCAGCCCGGCTGACGGTGTGGAGGCGACCGCAGAGCAGCTTGAAGCCGCAAAGGCGATTATTGAGCTGCGTATGGTCTCGAAGAGCATTACGGACTACGAGATTTACACCGACGAAGCCAACGACAAGATCATTGTTCGTTTCCCGTGGAAGAGCGGCGAATCGGACTTTGACCCGGAGAAGGCGATTGAAGAAATTTCTGCAACGGCGCTGCTGACATTCCGCGAAGGTAAGTCCTACGAGACTCAGACGGTAGACGGCGAGGGCAACCCGGTTTACCAGACACCGACGGGTACAACGGCGGAAAACATCATTCTGGAAGGCAGCGATGTAACGGAGGCAAAGCCGGTCATGCAGGAGAACTCCACTTCCGGCAACTACGATTATGCGATTTCCCTGACGCTTTCCGATGAAGGTGCACAGAAATTCGCGGAAGCGACCGAACGCCTGAAGGGCAAGACAATCTCCATCTGGATGGATGACATCATGATTTCCGCACCGACTGTTAACGCGGTTATCACAGACGGCAAGGCTTCTATTACCGGTAACTTTACGGCAGCTACGGCTTCCGAGCTTGCCGCAAAGATTCAGGGCGGCGCGCTGCCGTTTGCTTTGCAGACCTCGAACTTCAGCACCGTGAACCCGACGCTCGGCATGAAGTCTCTGGATGCCATGGTCATGGCCGGCGTAATCGCTTTTGCGCTCATCGCGGTCTTTATGATCATCATCTTTAAGGTTCCGGGCTTTGTGGCTGTGCTGACGCTTGTGGGTCAGCTTGCAATCACCTTTGCGGCGATTTCCGGCTACTTCCCGTTTGTAAACAGCTTTACAATGACTCTGCCGGGTCTTGCGGGTATTATCCTTTCCATCGGCGTGGGCGTGGATGCGAACATTATCACCGCGAGCCGTATTAAGGAAGAACTCGGCACCGGCAAAACGCTGGACGGCGCCATTCAGAAGGGCTGCTCCAACAGCCTTTGGTCGATCATCGACGGCAACATCACGATTTTGATCGTTGCCATCATGCTCATCGGCGTGTTCGGTCCGTCTAACATTCTCTCTAAGATTTTCGGCGAATCCACGACCGGTGCGATCTACTCCTTCGGCTACACTTTGCTCGTCGGCGTAACCGGCAACTTCATTATGGGCGTGTTCTGCTCTCGTCTGATGATCAAATCGCTTTCCGGCTTCAAGCCGCTCCGTAAGAAATGGCTGTTTGGAGGTGCGGATAAGTAATGAAAAAGTTTGATTTTGATTTCTATAAGAACAGAAAAATTCTGTTCGGCATCTCGATTGGCCTGATGGTCATCGGCTTGATTTTCAATTTCATTCGTGGCACGAAGATGGACATTCAGTTCGTCGGCGGTGCGATGATTAAGTATTCCGTAGACGGCGAAGTCGATACGGATGAAATCGCGTCCCTCGTAAAAGAAGAGACCGGCCGCGACGTTTCCGTTGCATTGAGCAAGACGTTCGGCACGGACGCGAACCAAGTGACGCTGTCCTTTGCGGGCAACGAAGCTGTGACGCTCGATGAACAGCAGGCAATCGCGCAGTCCCTATCCGATGCGTATGCCGACCGCACGTTCAACGTGGTGGAATCGAGCTCCGTTGACCCGACCATGGGCGCGAAGTTCTTCCAGAAGTGCCTTGTTTGCTTGCTCATCACGTTCGTGATCCTGCTCGTTTACATTGCGTTGCGCTTTAAGAAAATCGGCGGTCTTTCCGCCGGCGTTACGGCGCTCATCGCACTTGTGCATGACGTGCTGCTTGTGTATTTCGCGTTTGTGATTTTCGGTTTCTCGATCAACGATATTTTCATCGCTGTTATTCTGACAATCCTCGGCTACTCGCTGAACGATACCATCGTCATTTACGACCGTATTCGTGAGAACCGCAAGCTCTCCCCGACGAAGAGCCCGGATGCACTGCCGGCTATCGTCAATAAGAGCCTTAATCAGACAATGACGCGTTCTATTCTGACATCTCTGACCACTTTCATGGCGCTGCTTGTCATCTACATTGTTGCGGCGGTTTACGGCATCAGCTCTGTACAGAGCTTTGCACTGCCGATGATGGTCGGCACGATTGTCGGTTGCTATTCCTCGCTGTGCATTGCGGCTCCGCTGTACACCATGTGGGCTGTGCATAAGGGCGAGAAGAGCAAGAAGTAATCTAACCCGAGCTGCTTTTAAGCAAGCGTTTCTATTACAGAATGAAATTCCCGGAAAGCCGTGTGCTTTCCGGGAGTTTTTGTATAGGGCGCATTTTGCGGTGCAGGGGATAGAAATAAACAAACGATAAAAAGCTAAAAGAAAACCGGGTAAGCTGCCGTGCGGTGTGCTACCCGGTTTTGGTTTTAGATCTGTTGGGATTTGCCGGTGAGGAGCCAGAAGACATCGACGTCTAAAATTTCGGCGAAGGCTAAAAGTTCGATATCCGTGACGGTGCGAAGCTGACCCTCTAACTTAGAGAGGGCAGAGGCGTTGATGTCAACACCACGCACCTGCAGCTGCGCGAGCAGCTCTTTCTGTTTCATGCCACGATTGCGGCGAATGCTCTCAATACGTGCGCCGACTAAGTTTTTGTCTCCAAGTGGTTTTTTACGGATGCGCATTTGCTCGCCGCCTTTCAATGTTCTATACACATTATAAGCGTAAATGCACAAAAAATCAATTCATTTTCCGAAAAATTATGAAAATCAACTGC
>ENA-UONV01000846-UONV01000846.1-human-gut-metagenome-genome-assembly--contig:-CS4-NODE-846-length-31157-cov-5.976368_pt1 | contig 31157 bp, 30 predicted proteins | sample MGYA00242461_ERZ724008 | MGnify/ENA metagenome assembly ERZ724008 | reverse complement strand
TTTTTCATTGTCATTCTCCTTTCACTTTGCCCAGCCCCTTGCGCTGGATGATGCCTGCGTAGTCCTTATACGCATGGCTCAGGTCTATCGGGCCGCTCACGCCTGGGATCTTGCCGCTGCTGGTGTACTGCCACATGCCGTGCTTGCGGGCGGGGCGCTTGCCGCGGTAGTCCGCGATCCACAGATCATAAGCAGCGAGGGCGGCCATGTCGAGGGCGGTGTCCGCGAAATTGGTGTAGGTGTACACCATTGCATACAGCCCCCACGCTTCGAGTTGGGCAGCGGCTTCGGCCACCAGGGCCGAAAGCTTTGCGGGGGCCAGGGAGCGCAGGCGGGGGTCCTCCACATCGATGGCAAGGGGCAGCTGGAACGTTTTGCCCCGGAGAGCTGTTTTGAGGGCGGCCAGCTCCTCCTCCGTCTGCCGCTGCGTGACCGCACAGGTGTAGTAATAGCCGCCCACGGGCAGGCCCAGCCGGGCACACTCGGCGTAGTTGCGGGCGAAATAGGGGTCGAGGTAGGGCTTGCCGCCCTTGCTGCCCAGCACCCGCAGCATCACGCCGTCGATTTTGCCGCTGCGCTTCACCGCGTCCCAGTCGATGCTGCCCTGCCAGCGGGAAACGTCAAGAATTGTTCTGGGCATTGCTCTGCGCCTCCTTACTGTGTAATTTCCTCAAAGCCGCTCTTGATAAGAATCGCCTTGACCTTCTCCTTCAGCAAGCGGGGGCAGCGCTCATACAGAGCCTTTGCTTCCTCCGCAGTCTCAGCAGACATGATTTCCTGTGCCCATAACATCGCCATCATAAATACCAACCTTTCTAGTCTTTTGTAACATTTACGCATAGACAGTCTCGCTCATCTCAAGCAGACACTGTTTCAGCATCTCGTTTTCCTTTTGCAAAGTAGCCAGTGTTTCAGGCAGCTGCGCCATCTGGGTCTGGGCGCTCTCCACCGTAGCAAGCCGCTCCTCAAGTGTAGGGGTCGGCTTCGGTGCATCGGCAGGATCTGGCTGCGTGCCTGCTTCCACCACAACGTAGGCCTCCGGCTGGTCGTCCATGCTCCACAGGGCCTCGCCCACGGCAGCCGCTGCATTGTGGGCGGTAATGGCATCCACAACGGCAGAATAGGCATCGCACTCTTCCTGCGTGATAACAGGCTTCAGGATTTTTGTTCCGGGTTTAATTTCCATTTATGTTCACCTCACCACCAGCGGCCAACAGCAATACTATAACATGTTGTATCGTTTGTTCCAGGTAGTGTGCATGATGTCGTGCTTTTGTTCTTACAAACAAACGATAAAAATGAGATAGGGCAGCCAACAACAGAATATGCCGTATTAGAAAATGCCACCGGAAATGACCATGTATAATCGTTTCCGTCTGAATTGATGGAGTACCAGCAGATCTGTGTCCCATCTGAAAATCTTACCCAGTTACTGCCGCTGGCTGCTACTGCTGAAGCACCCGCCGGGCCTTGCGGCCCCCGCGGCCCCTGCGGGCCGGTAGCGCCTGTGGCACCTCCGGGTCCTGTTGCCCCGGTGGGTCCTTGCGGTCCCCGTGGCCCCTGCGGGCCGGTAGCGCCTGTGGCACCTCTGGGTCCTGTTGCCCCGGTGGGCCCTTGCGGTCCTTGTGGCCCCTGTGGGCCGGTATCTCCTTTGTCACCCTTGTCGCCTTTGAAGTCGCCCGCATCCTTTGCCTTCTGCAATGCAGTCATGGCCGCATTGGCCGCGTTGGTGCTGGCTTTCTCTGCCCGGTCAGCATCAGCCTTCGCCGCCCCCGCGCTGGTGGATGCCTCCCCGGCCTTGGTGGCGGCGGCAGAAGCGCTCCCCGCAGCGTCGGTGGCCTGCTGGGTGGCGGTGTTTGCCGCAGTGGTGGCCGTCTTGGTGGAGTTGGCCACATCGTTCAGGGCCGTGGTGCGGGCCCGCGCGATGTCCTGCAAGGCGGCGGTATGCTCCGTCTCCGTGTCCTGCAGGGCCCGCTTGGCGGCGGTCTCGCTGGTCTTGGCGCGCTCCTCGCTGGCGGCGGCGTTGGTCTCGCTCAGGGCTGCTGCGTCCTCGCTCTTTTTCGCCGCCTCTTCACTGTCCTTTGCCTTTCCCGCACTAGCCTTGGATGCACTCTCACTCTCGGCGCTTTTCTTAGCGCTGTTCTCAGATGCCTCTGCGCTCTTTGCTGCCGCTTCCTCACTTTTCTTTGCCGCAGCAGCACTGTTTGCAGCCTTTTTGGCATTTTCCCCGCTCACCCGCACGCTTTCTTCCATGCTGGCGGCAGAGTTCGCTGCTTCTTTAGCAGATTTGGCCGCTGCTTCCTCACTGGTCTTGGCCGCGTTCATGCTCTCCAGTGCCTTTTTGGCGTACTTCGTCACCTCGGCCACGAACTGTTCATAGATGCTCGGCGTAATGCTCTCGGTGGTCGTGTCGGTGTCGATGGTGTCATAGCAGGTGTACTTGCCGGGCTTGGTCATGGCAGTGTAGCCGCTGTCGTTGATGGCCAGCAGCATCCAGGTGCCCTCTTTTTCCAGTGTCCAGCGCCGGTCTACCAGTGCGCTGTTGTTCTCGTCCAGGATCTGCGGGTCCGGCTTTGTGCCGCTCAGGCGCTGCACATGCAGGGTCACGGTGCAGTTCTTCCACTCTTCCGGCAGCTCAAAGCGAAGCTCGTCCACCTTGGCGCTCCGCACACCGCCCAGATACAGCGTCTCAATGTTTGCCCGGAACGTCGAACCGTTGTCCTGCAGCTTTCTGATCTTGATATCCAGTTGGCTCACAGTTTCACTCCCTTCCTGCCCCTATCCTATCACGCCCCGCCGGGTGCAACTACCCCGGACATACATAAGTTCCCGCCTCTTGACAAATACGTAAAATACGTATATAATCAAATCACCAACGAAGAAAGGAGGATTCCACCGCCATGCCGCTAACTCCAAAAGAGATGTGTCGGCTGTTGGAGCAAAACGGCTTTGTTTGCATTCGCTCCAATGGCTCTCATCGGATGTACAGCAACCCCGTCACCAAAAAATCCACTGTCGTTCCTTATCATGCAAAGGATCTGAAGCCCGGTCTAGAAAAAAGTATTCTTAAACAAGCCGGAATCAAAAAATAACATTATCTTGTTAGGATCAACCTGGAAAATTTCTGGTTATCCTAATACTACATTATAGATTATTGAAATAATTGAATATTAGTTTTCTCGTTATCATATAATATTTTCAAAACTTACATCACGCTATATATGAGGTAATATTAAAATGACTGCTGTATTTTATCCTGCTGTTTTTCATCCAGAAGAAACAGGATATTCCGTTACAATTCCAGATATTGAAGGTTGCTTTACCCAAGGGGAAACTATGGATGAAGCGGTTGCTATGGCCCAGGATGCCATTGGTCTGATGCTTGAAGATTGTGAAGTATGTCCTAAGCCTTCTCTTCCTTCTGCCATCCATGTGGATACCGGTGATTTTATTGCAATGATTCCTTTTGATATGGAAGAATATCAGAAGCAGTTCAAGCCCTCATCGATGCCGCAGAATCCGCACACATCAACTTTTCCAGTGTTCTGCAAAAAGGTCTGAAATCCGAACTCGGCATGATTTAACAGAATAACATAGCAAAAGGGAGGCCGTTCACCCCGAACGGTCTCCCTTTCTTCTAAGCAGAGCTCCCCCAAAAAGAGCAGCAACGTGAACTTGGCTCCCCTACTAGGGGAGCTGTCACGCAAAGCGTGACTGAGAGTTTCACCTCACCCCTGCCCACTCATCCTTGCTGTTTTTTGCCTGTTCCTCCTTTTTTGCCGCGTCCTTCACCCACTGGGCAAAGTTCTTTTCCTCATACATGGCCGTCCCGTCCTCTTTGGTCAGGCTCGTCAGCAGCTTCTCCAGCTTCTCCCGGTCGTGGTCGTTGCCCGCCAGATACTCCTCTTTCACCGCATCGGTGATCTTGCTCTTGATCTGGCTGTCCGCTTTGCCCGCCGTCCGCAGCCGGTCGATCTCGTCCTGTACGTCCTTCCGCTTTCCGGTTTCCAGTGCGTCCGTCAGGGTATCGTACACGCTGCCCTCGGTGCCGCCCTTGTACAGCTGTTCCGCCTTCTCGTTCACCGCCTTATCGATGAGTTCCCTGAACCGGGCTCTCTGGGCCTTGTCCTCGTCGGTCTCGCCCTTTTCGCCCAGCTTCTTCACGCCGTAGGCCGTGCACAGCCGGTCATAAACCTCCTGCTTTGCATCCACCCGTGCTTCCATGTCTCCGGCGTTCTTCGCCCTGGCAGCGTCCAGAATGTCCTCATCGTACTTTTTCAGCCGAGCTTTCAGCTGGTCATCTGTCTTGAGCTCCTTGATCTTTCCCTCCGCCAGCATTCGCTCCAGCTTCTTGGTGGCCGCCTGTACTTCCTCGGTGTTTCCAGTCTGGATGGCCTCAAACAGCCGGTCGTACTGCCCGGTGGCGCTGTCCGGAGTGGAATTGAAGTTCTTTTCTCCGGTCTCGTCCCACTGCTTGACCGTGTCCATCCAGGCAAACACCGCCTGCACATACTTCTTGCCGTTGTTGTAGGGCACGCCCACCAGCATCATCAGCTGGCCCGCCGTGTCAGCCCAGGCCCATTTCACGCTGTCGGCATAATCGTCCAGCTCTTTTTCGGTCATCTCGCCGGTGTCCTTATCCAGCAGGGCGTTCAGCTTGGTCATGCTGGTCACCGCGTCGTTGATGGCCGAAAATCCGGTCATGCTCACGCTGTCGTAGTTGCCAAACACCCTCTTGCTGTGGATGCTCTCCCCCGCTGTCCACAGCTCGCTTCCGCCGGTGTAGTTGCTCACCATGCTGTTGCTGAACTGGTACAAAAAGCTTCCGCCAAGGCTGGCAAGGGTCATATCCCCGTTTTCGTCCTGCAGGTCATCCCACCGGTGCAGAATAAACTTTACCAGTATCCCCAGCCCGGCGATCACCGCCGTCTGCACGATCTGGCTGCTGGCCGCATCCCAGAACCGCTTCAAAGCCTCCGCCCTGTCTGATTTCGCTTTTTCCGCAGCGGCCTTGCACTCCGCCAGCCGGGGCGCGTCGTTTTCGGCCTTTGCTTTCTCCAATACCGCCTTTGCCTGGTCGTTCCGCTGCCACTGGGCCGCCAGATCCTCCACGGCACTTACCATGATCTGGGCGTTCTGCTGGCGCTGGGTGCTGAACATGCTCAGGGTCTTCAGCATCTGGTTCTTCGAGCGCTGCATTCCTGTCCGCTGCATCACGGTATAGTTGGGCTGTGTCCGCTCCACCACCCGCCGGAACTTACTCATCACGGCTTCCTGGTAAGCCTTGCTGCCGTCCTCCATCGTCTTGGTGGGCAGGTCTGCTTTCGTCAGGTCGTATTCGGCCAGGTTCTTTTGTACATAGTTCTCAGCCCCGTGGAACAGGCTGGCCACCGTCACCTTGTCCATCCAGCCAATGCTTCCGCCCGCAAAGTCTGCCAGAGCGTCCACGGCCCGGGTGCCGTACCGCAGCACCGCGTTCTGGCTGTTCCTGGCCACGTCGTGGGCGGTGCTGAACACGCCCTGTTCTTTCGCCGCGCTGCTCAGTTCCCCCCGGCTGCTGCCCCGCAAGCGGGTGGGCAGCAGGGAATCTCCAAAGCGGTAGGCCCGCTCAACGATGCTGTTCAGCTGGCTGGGCTTCAGGTTCATCACAAACTGCACGGCAGATGCACCGGTTCCGCCCCAGCCCAGCTCTGCCGCTGCCGTGGGCAGGCTTGCTGCCTGCAGCAAGGTCACGTTCAGGTTTCCCGTCAGCACGGCGGCAGCGGCATTGCCCCGCAGCACGCTGCTCAGGTGGTCAAACACCTCGCTGTCTCCCTTGCTCCCGCTCAGGTCGGCCATGGCCTTCTGTATGTACTTGCGTCCGGCCCGTCCCCAGCTCCGTTCAATGGCTCCGTATTGTGTCTCGCCGCCCTGCATACTGTTCAGCACCTTCTCGGCGTTCCGCAGCGGGATCGCCATGCCTGCAAACTGGGCGGCATTTTCTATGCTCTCGCTGGCCTGCTTCACCAGGCCCACCAAAGCCAGGGGCTTGGAGCTGTTCTGTCGGGTCTTCATGTAGCCCTCGCTGCCCACGCTCACGTCCCGGCGCACGCCCTCGTTCTGCTCCACAAGGGTGTTTCTGTCCACGTTCATGTGGATGTAGTTTTCCACCCGGGCACGCTTTACGCCGTACAGGGTCATGCTGGCCTCGTTGATGTACCCCTTTGTCAGCTTGCCCAGCTCCCGGAAATCGCTGATCCACAGGTCATCGTAAGCCGTCAGGTTCTTTTCGATCTCACCAAGGATGCTGGTGCGCAGCGTGTCCTCCCGCTTGCTGATCTCGTAGGCATTCAGCTTGCTGCCGTCCTTGTCGGTGGTCACCAGTTCGCCCAGCGTCACAGTCTCGGAGTATTGCTCTCCCAACCCGGCAAGGCCCTTGGTGGAAAAGCTCATGTCCGCAATGGTGGCCCCGCCGTACAAAAGGTGGTGCATGCCCTGCCTGTTCTGCAGCTGTACCCACAGCTCGGTCATCACGTCATGGGTCACCAGCCAGGGCTTGCCGTCCCGGGTCTTTAGCCCGATGTCCACCAGATCGTGGGTAAAGTGGTAAAGCTCCTCGGCATGCTCCGGCCCGGTCACGTTAGAGAAAATGCGCTCACCCTCGGCTTTAATGCGTTCCTTTCGTGCCTGGCCCTCGTTCAGCTGCCGTCCCAGCTGCTCCATGCAGCCGCCGTGGTTGTAGCCGCCCAAACGCTCAAAGTTCCGTTCAATGTTCATGGTATTCAGCTTGTACACGCTGGTCACTTCCCGGAAGATCTTCCCGAATCTGGTATCCTTCCGCTGCTGACGCACGCTCTTCAGCTCACCGGAAATACCCTCGGCAAAGTCGTCCACCATCACATCCTCTATGCTGCCCAGCATCACATTCTCGTTCTTTACAATAAACAACGTCTTTTCCAGGATCTCACTCAGTTCACGGGTCTGGTCTGCGGTCAGGGTGGCAAGGTTCCCGTCCTGGTAGGCCTTCAGGTCAGCGTTCAGTCGGGCAATGTAGGCTTTCTTCTCCGGGGTGTCCTTTTTCAGCCACTTTTCGGCATTCTCGATCTCGCCCCGCAGCTTCTCCATCTCAATTTCCCGGGCCTCGTTCACATCGTTCAGCCAGTCGCTGATCTGCTCCGGCAGCCTACTCTGCTGCCATTCCATGGCGGCACGGTCTCCCAGCTTCACCTCCCGGTCAATGCCCCGGCTCAGGCCTTCCACAGCCTCCCGTATGTTCCCCCCTTCTGGCACCGGGCCGTATGTACCGTTCAGTTCTGCCCTCAGCTGTGCCGCCGCCTTGCGGTTGCCAACGGCATCGTTGGCCAGAGCAGCCACGGGCCGAACCTTTTCCAGCAGGTATTCCGGTACATAGCCTTTTTCGCTTGGCTTTTCCAGCATCTGGGTCAGTTGGCTTGTCATCTTATTGATATTCCGCCGGGTGGTGTCCATCTCCCGGGCATCCCGGGCCTTCTGCAATTGTTTTTCCGCCCGGTCTTTCGCCAGCCGAATGGTGGTGCTCACGCTTTCCCGCTGCTTCCTGGCAAAGGCTTCCGCCTTGTCTGCCCGGGCGTTGGCTTTGGCAGCTTCCAGCCGGAACGGGTCAGCCGCGCTTTCGGCAGCTTCTTTCAGCTCCTGTTCCCGCTTTGCTCGTTCCAGTTCCACCTTCGCCCTCGCTTCCAGCGCCTCCTGCTTTGCCTGCTTGCGCATCTCCTCCCACTGCTTCGTGAACTCCTGCCGGGCCTCGGCGTTCTGCTCGTTGGCCACCTCGGTGCTGTTCATGTACCGCAGCATGATCTGCATGGCAATGTCCTGCTTTGCCCCGTCCCAGTCCTCGCTGTAATCATTCTGCATCACCGGGCGGATTGTGTCATGGGCCTCTGCCATGGCTTCCAGCGCTTCCACGGCGCTGTTGGGCGTTTCGGTGGGGAACAGCCCCGCCCCCAGCTTCTGCAGCTCGGTAAAGTCTGCGTCCCAATGGCTGTGCACTCCTTCTTTGCTCTGGGTGATCTTCACGCCGCGCCGGGCCAGCTCCTTGCGTGCGTTGGCCCAGCTGCCCCAGTGGTACAAGATCTCGCTGTAGTCCTTCGATCCCTTTTCGATCACCATGCTCATCTGGTGCAGCTCCGGGTAGTGCTTCCACATTTCGTCGTTCTTATGGCTGCTCCTCTGCATCAGCTGTTCGGCAATGTCAGAGGCAAAGGTGTACACATCGTCCCAGCTCACATCCTTATTCAGGGCAATGTAGTCACTCAGGGCCCGCATTCGCTCTGTAAAGGTCTTGGCATCCAGCTTACTGCCCGTGTCGCTCAGCACGGCCCGCACAATGTCGGTAATGCTCTGGTCGGAGAGGCGCACCTTCCCGCCCAGTTCGCTCACCTGTCGCATCAGGTCGGTCTGCTTGTCCACGTCACCCAGGGCGGCAGTGCGGGTTGCTTCTGCAGCGTCGCTGTCCACGTCCAGCTGGTATTTCGTCTGCGTCTCTATTTCTGTAAATGGCACACCTTCCATCTTGACGTTTTGCCCATGATAGGATATACTACCCATAGAACCATAGCGTTGCAGTTCGCTAGGCATTTGGAAGCCTAGTGTCCTAAGTAACGCTGTGGTTCTTTTTTTGTTTTCAGAGGTATACAGCACTTCGCTGTTCCGCACAAATCTCACAGGGTCGTTATCCTTGGTATAAGCACTGGTCGCCTTCTGCATATCCTGGATCACGATTCGGTTTTCTACTGGCTGAAGATCCAGCACGCACAGTACGGGTCTGCCATCCTGCGCTTTCACGCTTCCAAACAAAACCAGTCTGGTATTCTGTGAACCGGCACGCCCCTTATTCTGGCTGGAAAGCACCAGAATGGGGTCATCCAAAATTTCCGGAATGCGTTTGATCTCGTTCAACGTCATTTCCGGGTGTTGTTCTAGAATCAGGCTGATTTTATCGCCTTTCATGTAGATGTCATTTTCTCGTGCGCCCAGTCCCTGCAAAGCTTCCGCCGTGCTGCCCAGCACAAAGATTTCCCGGCTGTTTCGTCCGTCACGGTTCCACTCGTCAATGTCCTGTGCATAGCTCGGGTTAATGGAGTATTTTACCTCTGCGCTGCCCTGCTCCTTGGCTCCCCTATTAGGGGAGCTGGCGCTTTGCGCCTGAGAGGTTAATGCTTCCCGGTATTTGCTGCCGGCCTCTGCCTGATGTTCAAAGTAAAGGTTCTGCAGGTCTTTGAGCTGTTGTTCTGTCAGGCTCCTGGCGGCCTTGGCGGCGGCGTTGGTGGGCTCGTTCTTCAAAAAGCGGTTCACGTCAGCAAGCACGGTGTGCAGCAGGCTGTCGATTTTGTCCATCACCTTCCCGATCATCCCCCGGGCCTTGGCGTTCATCTTCGCTTCCGCCGCCTGCTGGCGCACGAAATTCCTAAAGCCGTCCGCCGTGCCGAACACGGTCTCCATGGCATCGGCGGTGATCTCTTCCAGCGCCTGGTTCCAGGTCATTTTCACGCCGCTGTCCTCATACCGGCCCAGATAGCTTTCCACCAGCTTCTCGGTGCTCTCCATGCCGTTCTGCTGCACAAGATAGGTCAGCAGCCGGTCCATCACGGCCTGACCAGTCTCCGGGCTCCACTCGTTCAGCATGTGGAAGGTCTCGTGCATCACGGTCTCGCTGCCCGCCTCACCGGAAAGGTACATTTCGCCCGCCGCAGCCTTGATAAAGCCCCTGGCGTTGTTCTGTAACCCCTCCACGGCCCGGTGGATGGCGGTGCCGCTGCTCTTGGCTCCCAGCTCAATAAAAGCGTCCATGGCATTGGTGCCTTTGCTCACGTTCCGGCCCTTGAAATAGGTGCCAGCGTCCGGGTTGACTGCTCCCTGTCCGCTGCCAATTTCGCTGGTTTTCCGGGCGTTGTAGGCTTCCGCCTCGCCCTGGCCGTAGGTGTAGGCAATGCGCAAGGCATTCTCGCCGGTCTTTCCCAGCGCCAGCACCTGCCGCACGGCACCGCCCAGGCTGTTCATGCCGCCGGTCAGGTTCACCGCCTGTTCAAAACTCTTCACGTCCTGGGTCACGCCCATCCGGTACAGGCTGTTGGCCGCCTGGGCATACACGGCAGCACCCACGCCCTGGGGCATGGCATCCACCACAGCCTGTGCCGCCTTTGTCGTCATCTGCGCCCGGTTCACCAGCTGCCGTGCGGCGGCTCTCTGCTCGCCCCGGTTCCAGTCCGCCGTGTTCAGCTGTGCCGCATCCACCCGGTTCTCTACGTCCGCGTAACTGCTAAAGGCTTCTCCTTGATGGGAAGCTGTCTGCGCAGCAGACGGATGAGGTGTATTCCCGTCCGCTGCTGTTTCCGCAGTACTTTCCTCCGTTTCCACGCCGTTTTTCACACGGTTCCCGTTGACGCTGCCCTCGCCGGGTGCTATACTAGCGGTAGCATCGTAATCTTCAGCTAACGTTTTGGACGTATCCCTGGGGTCGGCAACGGCATCCATAGGGGACTGCGGCATCGATGCCGAAATAGCGGAAATTTCTTCGTTTAACGTTTCGGACGTATGTCTGGGGTCGCTTTCAGCGGCATCCATAGGGGGGCGCAGAGTTTTCGCTATTTCTTTTGGATCAACACCCACCGAGGATAAATATTCAGAAATGATATAATTTTTTCCTCGCTTGGTGTCAGTGACGGCTTCCACGATAATGTGGGAGCCGTCTATTTTTTTCTCAAAGATCACAATGGGGGCTCGGTTGCTTCGACTGTCAAAATAGCCTTCTGCTTTCCGGGTTCCCAGATACGCATTATCAAAATTGTTCAGCACATAAGCCGCACGGGCCACGTCGGCGCTGTTCTTCATGGTGGCATCGGCACTGCCGTCGCCGCCTGCGTGGCGGTTTGTGATGTGCTGCACGCCGTTGTTGTCCAGCAGGGTGTAATCCCCAACCTTGTCCAGCCCCGTCAGCTCCATCATGGCACTGCGCATCCGGTCGCTGGTCCTGGTCACAACGTAGGGTTCCAGCTTCTCGCCTGCCCGCACCTTGTCCACGTATTCCGCCATTTTGGGGTCAACGCTGTTCTTGTACTCCTCAATGCTGGCGTTCTGTGCCGCAGTATGTACCGCCGGGTCATCGTTCACCACCGTCTGTTCAGCGATCCCATCCCCCGGTTCCCGCGCCAGCTCCTCCCGGCGCTGGTGTTCCTTCAGCGCCCGCTCGTATTCGTCCTGAGCGGCATACCGCTCCACGTTGCCCCGCAGGCTGGAATCTCCCGCGTTCATCCTGGAAAGCCCTGTGCCCACAGCGCCGCCCAGTGCACCGGATGCGCCGCCGGAAAGGCCCGCTTCCAGTGCTGTAAGGAACGTATCCTTGTTGAACAGCGTCTTGGCCGCTTCCTGGTCGCCCATCACAGCGTCAATGGCTTTGTCGGCGTAGGTCTCCACAAAGGCCTGCATAGCATTGTCCGCGCCGCCGGAAATGGCGTTGGCAATGGCCGGGTAGGCTTCCCGGAACGCCTGATTGCCCACCTGTCGGCGCACCCAGTCCGCAATGGTACCGGCCACCGTGTCCTTGGCGTAATCCGAGCCCATGGTCTTGGCAAGGTCGGCCACACCCACGCTGTTGATGGCCCATCCTGCGCCAAACTTTGCCGTTGCTTTCAAAATAGCTTTTTCCGGGCTCTCCCCCGCTTCGTCACTGGCAGCCATGCTGTCGCCTGCGCCGTGGGCACTCAGCACCGGCAGAACCAGCGCCGGGTTGATGGCACTCACGATCAGGTTCTCAGCCGCGCTGGAAGTAGCCCCGTGGAAGAACCTCCCCACATTGCTCTCGCCTGCCATAGCGTCCGCAGTCAGGTTTTCTCCGGCCTTGTGGGCATCCCGGCCCCACTCATACAACCCTTTCATGCGGTTGCTGTCGTCATCCGCCTTGTCGTAGAGCTCACCACTCCGGATTCGTTCGTGGGCTGTCCGGATGAGCTCCGGGTCATATCCTGCCGCTTCCAGCTGCTCGTCTGTGTAACGCCCGCTCTGAACACGCCGGATCATCTGCTCTTCGGCACTGGCCGTCAGGGCCGGGGACAGTGCGCCCGCGTACTGCCCGATCATGCCTTTGATATTTTCCTTTTTTCCCTCCAGATCGCTTTCCACACGCCGTCCGGCCCGTTCGCCAAGGCTCAGGTTATTGTACGCCTTCATGTAAAGCCGGGCCCGGTTGATTTCGTCCTGGGTGTAGCCCATCTTTTTCAAATCGCTGTCCATGTACCTGGTGTTTTCCAGCACCGGCATTATACCCATGCCGCCCGTGTCCGCTGCCAAGTAGTCCACGCCCGCCGGAAGGTCTGCTGCGCTTACAGCCCCGCGTGGCAGCGTGGGATCTGTCACCAGCCTCGCCAGCTCCCGGTTTCGCTCGGAAGCATCCTTCCAGTTGTTCACCGTGCTGTAAACGTCCATTCGGATACCGTTGTTCCGCTGTTCCCGCAGCTTCTGCACGGTGCTGGCATTCTGCTCCATCTTCCCCGCCGGGCTCACTGTCACCTTCTGCCGGTTCAGCTCGTCGCTCCGGCTGTCCATGGCATCCGCAAAGCCCAGGTTGTTCCTTGTCCGGTAATCCTCCAGCGCCGTGGAATATAGGTCGGTGCCCGTCTGCTGCTTCTGGGTTTGCAGTGCCGCACGTTTTTCGGCCATTTTTTCCGCCGTCCATGTATTGCTTTTATTGTCCGACACAGAGTTTCCCGTACTGCCAAGGGCCCCACTATCAGGGGGACTGTCAGCGCTCTTGCGCTGACTGAGGGGTTCTGCCCCGCCAGCAGCGGCATTGGTTTTTTTCTGAAGTTTGGCCCGCTTTTGGGCCATCTGTTCTGCTGTCCATGCCATTTTTGTTCTCCTTACCATCCCATCGCATTCCAGACCTTGGCCGCCACGTCATCATTTATACCCATGTTGACCAGCCGGGCATAGATCGTATCCGAATCCACCCCTTCTGCACTCCACCCCTTTGCATAGCTCAGGGCGTTGCTGTACGGCATTCCGGTACTCTTACCCGTGCTCCCTCCCGTGGTTCCCCCGGGCAGGGCCCACTTGTTCGGATTCGCCAGCGGGGCGATCAGCCCGCTGCCAGTTCCGGTCGCTGCTGTTGTGCCCGTGTCACCGTCCGGCAGCATTCCGGCGCTGGCCAGAATGTTCGCATAGACGCTCTTGGTCGGGTCATCATCCTTCAGGCTCTGATACTTACCCAGCGCCGTCAGCAGTTGGCTGTTTGTCCACCCACTTCCGCTCTTGCTGGAGCCACCGGAACTCCGTCCGGAGCTGCCGGAACCGCCGCCGGACAGGGCCTTTGTAAAACTCTGCTTTCGTGCATAGTCATTGAATGCCCAATCTGCCACATCATCACGGGTAGCGATTGAATTCGGATCCATGCCCAGAATGTTCAGAATCGTCTGTGCACCCTTCTGGTCACCGTTTGCCGTCATGCTGGATGCGCTCTGGATCCATTTGAGTTTATCCTCCCACGTCATCTGCTTTCCGTTGTAACTGTTCAGCAGCGTCGGATCCATTCCGGCATCCTGCATCATTGCCTTTGCCAGATCAATACCCCCGGCATCAGCGAGATTCATTGCCACCTGTGCCGTTTGCTGCCGTGCCGCCTGCTTCTGCAGCGCCAGCTGCTCTTCCTGATAGGTGTACCCCTTGTACCCATCGTAGGCTGTCAGGGCCGCCGAGCCGATGTTCTTTACCGTGTTCCAGAGGTTGTTCCAGTAGTTGTCGTTCTCGTTCCGGGCCTGTTCGCTCTGGTTAGCAAGGAAATTCTGCCACGCCGTGTAGTTGGCAAAGTTGCTGCCGTAGGCACTGCGATCCAGCGCCTCGGTGTTGGCCATGCCGGAAAGGGCACTCAGCAGGTCGTTCTGCTGGTTCTGGTATTCGCTCAGTGCCTGGCCTCTCAGGCCTGGTACCGCATTGTCAATGCCGCTCAACGCCTGCTGCTGACCCTGCTTTGCCACACTGTCGGCGTAGCTGCTGCCATACCCGCCCGCCAGCATCGCCGCGTTGGCCTGGGCGTTCTCCGCACTGGCGGCAGCATTGGCCTGGGCCTGGGCGCGGTACTGCTGATAGGCTTTGCTGCCGGTGTCCCAGTCGAACCCTGTGCCGATCTGCCCGGTCAGGCTGTCCATTGCGTCCTTGTTCCGGCTCACATAGTCCGCCGGGCGGTTGGCATTCCATTCCCGCTCTTCCTGTTCCGCCTGGTTCTTTCTCCGTAAGGTATCAAATAACATGTCGTTCTCCTTTCTTTCGCCGGACACCTCAATTCAGCTCCCCTACTAGGGGAGCTGGCTGCGCCAGAGCGCAGACTGAGAGGTTTCGTTTCCAATCTGTCCGGCCCCACACCGGTCTTCAGATCACGGCAAGCGCTTTCAGCACCCACGGCAGCATGCTTGCGCCGACCTGCAAAACGTTCCCCCAGAAGTTGGTGTTGTTCGCATCCTTCTGCTGGTTGGCCCCCACCGCGTTGGCATATTCGGTCTGGGCACTGTTCAGCTGGCCATAGTAGTTGTTCAGGCGGGTGTTGTAAGCATCCTGCGCCAGCTTTTCCTGCTGCTGCAAAGAGCTCAGCCGACTGCTCAGATCACTCTTCCTGGTGGCATATTCGTTGTAGGCCTGGCTGTATAAGCTGTCTGCCACATCCGAAAGCCCGTTCATGGTGCTCTGGTAGGCCGTCTGCCCGCTGGAAGTGCCCCAGCTGTTGCCGTAGCCGCCGCTGCGGGCCGAAGCATTGGCGGCAGCGTTCTCGCTGGCCAGCTCCGCACCCCGGGTGTACTGGTTCTTGTACTGCTGGTAAGCTGCGTCCTTGGTGTAGTCGTAAGAAAAGCCGTCCCGGTTCATCTTGTCCAGCTGGCTCTGCGTGCCGCTGATCTGGCTGCCGTACTCGCTCTGATACTCCCCGGGCTTCTGTCCTTTGATGTAATCCAGATTGTTCTTTGCCGTGGTCACCCGGTCATTGCTCTGGGCGTACTGGTAGCTGTTGGAATCGTTCTTTCTGGTTCCAAACACGCCGGTACCCGCATTCTTTTCGCTGTTGCCGGTAATGCCGTCATACACATCCCCTACCATCAGCCCCACATTGTGGCCCGGAATCAGGTACTCCCACCACTGTCCTCTTGCCATCTTCTCACTGTCTCCTTTCGTCTTCGCATTCCTCTAAGCAGGGCTCCACCTTCGGGGGAGCTGCAAGCAACTGCACCGCAGGTGCATTGCGCGCTGAGAGGTTTACTCCACCTTCAGCCCCATGGCCACCAGCTTGTCCCGCATGGTGTCGCTGAAGTTCGTCTCGTCCAGGTTCTGCATCATGTACATCATCTGGTCCCGCAGCTGCATCAGGTAGTTGTTGATGCTTCTCCTGTCCTCCGGGGCCATGTTGTCACTCAGTTTCGGCATGGCGATCTCGCCAAGCCTCGTAATATCTGCCATATAAAATCTCCTTCCTCTAAGCAGGGCTCCCCCTTCGGGGGAGCTGCAAGCAACTGCACCGCAGGTGCATTGCGCGCTGAGAGGGTCATCGTTTCGGCTCCCCTCCGGCCACCCGGTTGCCTCGGCTCTCTGCCATGCTGAACGCAATGCTCCGCACCGCAATCTGCCCGGTGCCCTTGATCCGCAGCCGCATGGTGTCGTGCCGCTCTGGCACAAAGGGCAGGTTGACCCGGGTGTATTTGTTCAGAACGGCTGCCTGGCCCAGCGTCTCCCAGGCCCCGCCCTCATAGCTGGCCTGCAGCTCCACAACGCTGTACGTCAGGGCATCCACTCGCAGAAACACCCGGTTGATGTACTTGTCCGCCGGGATGTTCAACCCAATGTCGCCGCTCACAGCCTCAAAGCCCACCTTCTGTTCCAAATTCGCCTTTGCTGTGTCGGTGTCCCGGTCGGCCTCCCGTTCCGGTTCGGTGGCCCACAGGTTCACGCCGTCCCACTGGTAGAGCTGCCGCCCCGTGGAGCACATTGCCCAGCCGGAAGCATTCTCTTCTGCCGCCGTGTCCTCCTCGTGCCAAAGCCGCCGTTCGGTGTCGTAGACCAGCAGCCGGGTCTCGTTCCGGCCCGGCACCCGCAGATGCAGGTAATACCGGGTGTCCAGCACACCGCCCACCGCCCCGCGCACGTTCATCAGCCAGGTGTTGTCCAGTCCGCCGCTGATCTTCACCGGCAGGCTGCCGTCCCAGGCCATCACGCCGTCAGGGGAAAGGTAGTACAGCACCTCTGCCAGCACACACATGCTCTTGCTGGCCTGCTTGGCCACGCCCCGGCACTGCACGCTCACCAGCTGATAGTCTGCCGGGCGGCTGCCGTAGAGCTTGTGCAGGCAGTTCTCCTTGAAGAACAGCACATAGCCCATGCAGGTGGCCGCACCGGTAAAGGGGCCGTCACTGCCCACGTTCACGGCGTAACTGTCCGAAGCAATGCCCCGGTAGCTGTACCAGTTGGTGGGGTCGCCCAGCTTGCAGCTGTAGATCACATTCTCCTCGCTGTTGCAGCCCCATACCCGGTTAGCGTTCTCGGTCACATATTCCAGCCGGGGCACCCGCCGCCGTGCGGTAATGGCTGCACCGCCCGCTGTGGCGCTCTCGCTGCCGTTCATGCTCTTCCAGGTGGTACCGCCTGCCGTCACGGTAAAGCTGCCGTAATAGCGTGCGCTCTCGGTCTTTGGGCTGCCGGTCAGCACAATGCTGTCCCCGTCCATCTGCTCAATGGTCACCTCGCCGTTCACACCCTCGGCCAGATACTCTTCCACCAGCCCGGGCACCTGCTCCACCGTGATGGTATCCCCCTTCTTGAAGCCCGCAGCGGCCAGCCCGGGCAGGGTCATCTTCACGCTGTTCAAAAGGATCTCCGCCCACTTGCCGCTCTTGGCATCGTACTGTTCCAGCACGTTCACATAGGCCCACTTGCTGGAAGAGGAGTTCTGTTTCAGAAACAGCGTCCCGTCCGCCGGGCCGGAAGGTTCCGTGGTGCCCACGCTGCTCACGGTGTAGGTCTTGCCGCCCGCTTCGCAGGGGGCAATGGTCACCGTGCCGGTCTGGCTCCATGCAGCGCTCAGGGCTTCCAGCTTGCCGGTGGCCGTGTCAAAGCTCTTGGCATCCGGCCAGATCAGGATCTTTGTGCCCATGCCGATCATAATTTTCTCGCTGTCCGTCACGGCGTTTTCCAGCACGATCTCCCCACCCGCAGCCGCGGTGGCCACGTCGTCCTCGCTGTCCTCGGTGTAGTGCAGGGTGGTGCCCTCGCACAGCAGCAGACCGTTCAGGTGATACATCCCGTTGCAGCGGCCCATGGCCCGCATGGTGCGCCGGGGTGTCCGGGTCTGCAGTGCGGGGTATCCCCGGCTGGAAAAGTTCTTCATCTCGGTAAATTCTGCCTCGGCGCAGGCATAGCTTTCGTTCAGGCCTCCAAAGGCCGTCTGGATGCTCTTCCCCGTCGAGATGCTGTATAAACTCGGCAGTGCCATCTCAGTACCTCCACTTCGTGGCCATCCTGGGCAGGTAGGTGTGCCTGCACCAGGCTGCAAACTCCTGCTGGTTCTCGTTTGCCAGCTGCATCTCGTTGGCATAGCGGTCGGTCTCGCCCAGGGCCGCGTCCATCTGGGCCGCCAGATAGTGGGCATAGTAGCTGTCGTAGGGCTCCGGCAGCAGCAGCTCCGCGTCCTGCCGCAAAAGTTCCTGCTCCCGGTCGTATAAGATGTCCGCACCCACGGCATCAAAATCGGTGGTGTCGCTCTTGTCCACCACGCTCTTTCTCAGCCCCGCATCCGCCTGCCGCAGCCATAAGATCTTCAGCTCGCGGTCAAACCCGTTGTTGGGCCGCAGCTTGTCAGCGGTTTCGATTGCTTTTCCTACTGTCATAAAAGACCTCCAAACAAATAACCCCCGGCACAGCGTGTGCCGCCGGGCCGGGGGGATACATCTAAGCAGCTCCGGCCATTCCGGACTGCGCACTGAGAGGGTTAAAATTACGCCTTATTCGCCAGCTCTTCCATGCGGGCAGCAGTCTGGTCGTCCTGTTCCTGGCTGTGGCGGATGACCTCCGCCACCTCCGGGGGCACCTCAATGTTCTTGCCGCGCTGCAACTGGTAGTGCACACCGTTCACGCTCACGAACAGGTCGCCCTTGTATTTCCCGCCGTCCGAAAACAGCCGGATCGTCTCAGTCTTTTTCTTTGCTTCTGCCATTTTATCGGCTCCTTTCTATCACTCTATCCTCCGCCGAACTCCTACACTTGGCTCCCCTACTAGGGGAGCTGTCAGCGCCCAAAGCGCTGACTGAGAGGTTTAGTTCCAAATCCGTTCGGCGGCTCATGGTTAGTTCGCCTCAGCCGTCCCGCTGTACCGTGCGCTGCAGCTCTCAATGCGCACCATGTACTGCTCCACCAGGCGCTCAGCGGTCTTGTGTGCTTTCCAGCCCACAGATGCACGCTGGTTCAGGGGGTCGTCACCATAGCCCAGCTGCTTCACGATGTGCTCCAGGCCGCCGCCCTCGATCTCGGTGGAACCGTAGGCGTGGGCACCCAGGATCAGGGTGCTGAACACAGCCAGACCCGTCGGGCAGCCGGTGCCCTTCCAGATCTTTGCCTCGCTGGTCTCCACAAAGCGCACACCGTGCAGCGTGCCGATCTCGCCGTTGTAGATCTCGTCCGGCTGGGCGTACTTGTGCACATCGATCCAGTCCGGGTCGCGGCGCAGGTCATAGGCCACATAAGGGTGGATGATGCCCACAAAGCTGGTGCCGATGGGATCAGCGTTCATGGCCTTCAGCTGGGTGGCCGCACGGGCGATCAGGTCGCTGGTCAGCTGGCAGGTCGCGTCCAGGGTGGCGCGGCTGGTCACAGCGGTCTCCGCGCCGCCTTCGCCGATCTTGGGCGCATAGATCACATTGGTGCCGCCCGCCAGCACATCACGCACGATGGTGTCCAGGGTGCGGCCCGCCTGGCTGGCAATGATTTTTGTTGCCTGCACGATGTTGTTGTCAATTGCAGTCAGCTGCAGCGTGTCGGTAATGGGTACCCAGCCGCCGTACTGCTTGACTTCAGCGGTAACGGTGGAAACGTTCATGGTCTGGCCGTCCGGGGTCACACCCTCGGTCAGCGGAGTGGTGGCCTTGGGCAGGCTGTCATACTTGCGGAACTCAATGTTCTTGCCGCCGTTGGCCGGAATGGGATACGGGTCGCCGAACTGGTCATGCACCAGGGCAGGCTCTGCCTGGTCGATCAGGCGCTTCTCGTAAAAGGTTTTCATCTCGGCACTCATGCCGGATGCGCCGGTGGTATTCTGGTTCTGGGTGCTGGCCGTTGCAAACATCTGCAGATCCAGCTTCGGGTTCTCGGTTCTGTTGTTCATAGCTTCCTCCTAAAATTTATTTTCCTCTACTCACGGCTCCCCTACTAGGGGAGCTCCGGCATCTGCGCCGCCGTAGGCGGACAGTGCCGGTGAGAGGTTTACAGTGTAATCACTTCACCCCGCATGACCCGCTTCTCCATCTCTTCCATTTCCTTGCGGCTCATGTGGGATACGTCGATCTTGGTCTGCACCGCGCCGCCGGGGCGGGTACCATTCTCGCCGGGCCGGGCATTGCGCTGCTGCATCCGGTTCACCACGCCCTGCTCCACCTGCCGGGCCGTGGCGGCCTGCTGCTGTTTCAGGATGTGATCAAAGTAGGCGCTGCGGTAGGCGTTTGTCATAGAAACGCCCGACCGCATCATCTTCTCCACCTCCGGGTTCGCCAGCACCTCAGCCATGTTGAAGTCGGGATACTGGGCTTTCAGCTGCTCCGCTTCCCGGTCCCATCCGGCCTGCAGCTCGGCAATGCGGGCCTGCTGGACACGCTGACGCTCCAGCTGCTGGATCATCTGCTGCTGTTCGGTCAGGTGCTTGTTCTGGCTTTCCAGCTTGTCCAGCTCCCGGGCTGTCCTGGTGGAAACACCCTTCTCCATGGCCAGCTTCTCGTAGTAGGCATCGTCCTTCACCGCGCCGTTCCGCACAGCCTCGGTCAGGGCCACCAGGTCGTTGGCATCCGTACCGTACTTTTCCTGCAGCGCCTGCATCAGGCCCTTCATGGCCGGGCTTGCTTCCAGCCGCCGGGTCGCTTCGGTCACGGCGTTCTGCATCAGCTCCTCAGTCAGGTCGGCATACTCTCCGCGCAGCAGCTCACCAAAGGCTTTCCGCCGCTCCTCCGGGCTCTTTGCTTTGCCCTTTTCCTCGCCGTCCTTGCCCTCGGCTTCGTTCTGGTTCTCTGCCGCTTCCTCGTCCAGCTCAGACTTTTCCTCACTGCCAAGGGCTCCCCCCTCGGGGGAGCTGGCGGCGCTCTGCGCCGACTGAGAGGGTGAGCCCTCTTCCCGGCTGCTCCGCTTCAGCACCCCGCTCCGCCGTGCCAGCCGCTCTTCTGCCGGCCGCAGAGCAGGCTCCTGCACTGCCGGGGCCGCATCCGCAGCACTGGCGGCAGCAGCGGCAGCGCCGCCGTCACCGCAGCCCTCAGCAAACAGCTGAAGGTTTACCATTTTCTCCTGGCCGTCCTTACTTTTGTCCTCATAGTGGATGTTTTCCGGATATCTCTCCGCCAGCAGGGCAAGACCCGTCTTTGCAAACTCCATTGCTGTCAGGTCTGTCGGGAAGATGCTGCCGGTCAGCTTCACCGAAACGCGGGGCCCGGTCGGCTCATTGTAGGCACAGCACTCGGCCTCGTCACAGTCAGCCAGCACATACACCAGCGTCTCCATCAGCATGGATGCACCCGCGCACACGATGTCCTGCCCTCTGGGCGCATAGTCTGCATGGCCGAAAACTTCCAGCCTGCGCACCCGTGCACCAGTGGGCTGGTCGAACTCTACATACTCTGCATGGATCATTCTATCGCTCCTTCTGAAAATCACTTATTCGGATTATTCACGTTCATGGCCCGCTGTGCCGCCTGGGTGGCCAGGCTGTTGCCTCCGCTGCCCACCACAGCCCCCAGGCCGTTGGTCGCCGTCTTTGCGGTGGTCTGTCCGCCGCTGCCTCCGCCCGTGGTTCCGGCCGCCTGTGCAGCGGCCCCGGCCATGGCGCTCATGTTGGTGCCGTTCTGCTGGTCAATGATGGCGCTCAGCTTCTGCAGCTGCTCCATGGCCTGCTGCAGCTGGGTGTACAGGGTACCGTTCTGCTGCACCCGTTCCCGCACCTTTTCGATGCCCTCAAAGTCCATCATATCCAGCACCGCCAGCGCCGCGTCAGCGTTGGCCGGGGCAAACAGCCCCATCTGGTAGCACTCCTTTGCCGTCTCGTTCTGGGAAAGGCGGCTGAAGGTGCTCTTCTTGGCAGCCGATACCGTGATGTCGAACACCGGCTCGTGGCTGCCCAGCTCCACCCCGCCGATCATGCTACCCGGTTGGGGTTGCAGCATTGCCCCGGAGAACTGCACATACTCCGGCTGGCCGCTGTCGCCGGTAATGCGGTAGACCCGGCTCTCGTCGTAGAACTGCCGCATCAGGTCGATGATGAAATAGCACTCCTTTGCAAAGGCCCGGTAAGCGCTTTTCAGCATATCGCGGGAGAGCTTCGAGCCAGCCTCCTGCAGCGCCGCAATGGCAGAAGCCGCAGTCAGGCCGCTGGTGGTGCCGCCCTGGGAAACATCCCGGTTGCCGCTGATTTCCTTCAGCTCCGCCACTCTCGCGTCCCGGTAGGTGATCAGGTTGCCCGCCAGCCCCGCTGTCTGTAAGGGCCGCAGGGTCTCGTCCGTCACCCGCCCCGCCGCGTGGACGATGTCCTTGCCAAAATCGGCCAGCTCCTTCTCGTTGATGCCAGCCCCGTCCTGGATGATGTACCGCGCCTTGGCCGAAAGCTTCACGTTCTCGTCCATGGCCGCGTTCATCTCGTCAATGGCGGTCTGAGTGTCCTTCATCACGTCGATGTACCCAAAGCCCGCCGGGCTGTCCTCTTCCACGAACAGGGTGTCGAACACAAAGGGGTACTTGCCGTGGTCGTAGAATCCCCGGTCAGCAAGGGCCGGGTCGTTCTCGCTGGCGTAGAGCACCACGCCGTTGCAGAACTTGCAGTAGTGCAGCAGAGGCGGGCCGTTCTCCCGGGCCTTTTTGTAGTACCAGTCCACCACCACGCTCTTGTCCGAGGTGTCAATGCTCTGGTCGTGGATGTACTTTGCCACTTCCAGCGTGCTGCCGGTGTGGCCTTCCAGCTGTGGGTACTGGGCCTTCAGCTGTTCGTTGTCGGCCACCGCCAGGCTGAACAGGTGGGGGCTGTCCTGGATGTCCATCACGCCGGGCTCCCAGTACATCATCAGCAGATCCATGCTCTTGATGGAGATGTCTCCCACGCCGTTCCGTAACCCCGGGTCCCAGAAGATGCCCTTCACGCCGGTGCCCTGCTTGAGCTTGCGCCACCAGGTGTCGCTGTACACCTGCTCGTATTCTGCCTGTTCCAGCAGCACCGGCAGGATCTTGGAAAGCACCTTGGCGGTCTGCTCGTCGTCCGCTGCCCGGGGCAGCACGTTGGGTTCCGGGTAGTTGTCCATGGCATCCGCGTGCTTGTTGGCAATGCTGTTGAACAGCCACCCGCTGGAAGGTTTGGGCTTGCCCTCCATCATCTCGTTTTGGTAGTTGGCCCAGTGCTGCATCCGGAACCACAGCTCGTTATCCACGATCCGCTTGTCCAGCGCCGCCTTGCCGGTCTTGTATCTCTGTAACAGCGCCGTGGCCTTCGCCACCTGCTCTGTGCCGATCACGTCGGTCATACTCTAAAAAACCTCGCTTTCTTCCCCAGCTCCAGCGGGTCATCCGGCATGGGCTGCACGGGCTCTGTCCGGGGCGGGCTGAGGGGATTCTCCATCAGCACATACCGGCACTCGTCGTAGATGTGATCCTCCTGGTCGGTGTCAATGTCCTCCACGTTGCTCTCGCTGTATACCAGGTTCGGGATGGTGCGGATAAAGTGCTTGCAGGTGTTGAACACCTGCAGCATGGGCCGCCCGTCCGCCTGGAACGCCAGCCGGTAGTGGAACTGCATCTTGCCCGCCAGCCGGGTGTGGTCGCCGGGAGCCCAGTGCAGAAAGTTCGGGCTCTTTTCCTGCATGGCAGCAATGCTCTCGCCCTGGCTCTCGTTGAAGATGGCCGGGTCGGCCACGCCCAGAATGGTGCGGCCCCGGAGCATGGGATCGTTCTCTTCTGCTTCCCGGATCATCCTCGCCTGCTTCACAGGGTCAGCCTTGATGCCCTCGTTTGGGGTCCCGGTGCAGCCGTACAGCTCCCGGATGCGGTAAAGCCTGCCCTCTTCGTCCGCCGCATACCATCCCACGGAAAAGGGCTTCGAGTAGCCGAAATCGTACCCCCGCCAGATCTTCCAGTGTCCCGGGATGCGGAACGGGCGGATCACATGTGTCCACCGCTGGTCGTCGTAGTGGGCCGGGTCGTTCTTCCACTCGGTGAACACCTGCCCGGTAAAGCTGTCCCAGTCGCCGTAGAGCAGGGCTTTCTTCTCCGCTTCCGGCAATGCAGCCAGCGTGCCCAGGTAGCCCGGGTCATTTTCCAGCAGGGCCGCGTTGTCAAACACGGTGCTGGGGATAAAGATGCGGGTCCGCCGCTGCATGATCTCCCTGCCGTCCGGGGCCCTGGCCTTTACCATCTGCACCATCCGGGTGCCGGGCGGGGCCGGGCTGACGAACCTTGCCTTCACCCATCCGTGGCCGATGCCGCCGGGGTTGGCCGTGGCCCGGATGTAGACCCGGGTATCGGGGCCGTTGGGTCGGTTTCGGCTCAGCAGGTAGCTGTACTCTTCCCAGGTGAAATGGGTCAGCTCGTCAAAGCCGATAAAGTCGTAGGCCTGGCCCTGGTAGTTGTACCTGTCCTGGGCGTGGTTCATGCTGCCAAAATAGATCTTTGCCCCGCTGGGGAAGGTCCAGCAGTGTGTGCTGCTGTTGTACCGGGCTTTTGGGAAAACCGGCTTGTAATACCGCATGGTCTTGTCAATAAGCTCCCGCAGCTGGGGAAACGTCTTTCGGATGATGAGCCCCCGGTAGTGTGGGATCTCCACCTGCCGCAGGGCCTCGATCACCAGCGCGTCGCTCTTTCCGCCGCCTGCGGCCCCGCCATACAGCACTTCGTTCTCGGTGCGCTGCATGAACCGTGCCTGGGCGGGCTGTGGTGACCAGATCACCGGTCTGCCGTCACGCATCCTCTGTGCCGCCATCCACTTCCACCTCCTGCTGGCCGTCCGTCTCACTGGCCGCCGCGATCTCCACCATCGGCGGGCCGCTCTCGCTGCCGGTGTCCTCCGCCGGGGCCATGGCAGCAGCCTTTTCTGCCACTTCCATCAGCACTTTGGCCACACCGGCCGCGTTCTTGTCGCTCATCACCCGGCCCTCGTACCGTTCTAGCTCGGCATTTAACAGGTCCCGCTCGTCCTCGTAGAGCCGCAAGTTCCGGGTTCCGGCCCTTCCATACACCACAAGCCCGGTCTCGGTGGCATCCGCCAGCTCCTCCGGGTCGTCCTTCAGTAGGGTGCCCACGGCAAAGTCCCGGGCCCGGGTGTCCTCGTCCAAACGCCGGTGCAGCCTCTCCGTGATCTGCGCCGCCCGTTGGCTCTCAGCGGCCCGGCCCTGCAAAAAGGTCACCTGTGCCCGCACGCCCAGGCTTGCCCGGATGGCGATCTCCCGCGCGGCTTCCTGCCGGGCCTTTGCAAATGCATCACTGCGGCCTGCCTCCTCGCTCATCCAGCTGCGAATGGTCGATTCCGGCACGCCGTACTTCTTCGCCACAGCGCAGATGGAGGTTGAGCCCAGCATTGCCATTACCACCTCGGCCCGGAACGCCGCCGGGTATTTCTTTCCCCGCTGCTTCCCGGCCACCGTGTTCTTGCAGTACGCCCGCTTCTTCGCCATGCTGTCACCCCCCATTGGCGCATTCCTACACTTGGCTCCCCTACTAGGGGAGCTGTCAGCGCCCAAAGCGCTGACTGAGAGGTTTGATTTTCAAATCCATGCGCCCCTTTGCAAATATCCTATCACGCCCCGCCGGGTGCAACTACCCCGGACATTTGCCCGCCGGGCAGCAGCCCTGCATCCGCTGCACACACTGCCACGGTGCTCAGGGCTTCCAGCTCTTTGGTGTAGTAGGTCGTTCGCCCCACATACAGCCGGGCGATCACCTTTTCCTCGGGCAGACCTTGCAGGTAGCGCAGCCGCAGCAGCTGGGCGCATACCGGGTCATTGCGGTCGTACCAGGCCAGCACCGCCCCGATCACCTGCGCCCAGGCAGCACAAACAGACCCTTCGCCATATCGGCGCAGAGCCTGCCGGGTCGCTTTCTTCTGCTCTTTTGTCACCGCCCCACCTTCTTTTCGCATGGGTATAACGCGCAAAATACCGGTGTTTTATCTGTCAGGTGCGAGGTTTCGCAGTCTGGTATGCAGCCTCCCGCCGACGCAGGATCACATAGCATTGCGGTTCCAGCCGTTCCCAGCCGGTTCCTTCCCGCTTCGGGCTCTCATGCAGCCCGCCGGGCTCCAGCACGATGCACTTTTCCATCTTCCAGCCGGGAAACCGCTGCTCCCACCACTTGGCATCGTTCTGCTTTTCCCCGCAGGCGGCCCGCAGCTGTTTCCGGCTCCATCTGCCATCGTTGGGGGCCTGCTCAATGGCCGGGCGCAGGTTGGCTGTTTCCACCCACAGCCGCTCCTTGTGGCCGTAGAGGTAGCCCACCGTGCCGTATTCGCCCTGCCCGCTCTTGCCCAGCAGCTTTTTCATGTCGATCCGATCCACGTTCATGGTTCCCAGCGGCTCAAACTCGTTGGAGCCGGGGATACGCCGCCGCCACAGATCCTCCAGCATCTCCCGCCACTCCCGGCGCTGGGCCGCGGTCAGGCCCGGGCATTCCGCAAAACCGTGCATGTGCAGCCGTCCTGCTTCTCCCTTGCGCACCGCCACCAGCATCAGGCGGATGTCCTCCCGCCTTGCCCCGAACCGCTTGCAGGTGGCCGCCATCACCCGCCGCTTGTAGTTCTCCACGTCTCTCCGGCAGGCCAGAATGTCCTCCGGCAGAAATGGATCCTCGTATGTACCGGTCAAGAACATTCCCGCCGGACTGAAATTGGTCAGCGCCTTTCTCTGGCGCTTGCGCAGGGAATCCATTTTGTTCTTCGCCTTCTGCCCCTCGCTGGATTCCTTCCGCTTCTTGCCCCGGCCCCGGTGTTCCTGGGGGATGATGGAGAACACTCCGACTGCCATGTAGTCATCCCCGCACTGGTATTTTTTCTCTCGGATGTAGTTACAGCGCATCCCGGTGCCCTCCTGCTGGCTTTCACTTTCTGCTGATATTCTCTTTCCCGTGACCCCACCGTCACAGAAATAACGGGTATACTAGCTCCCCAAAGAGGGCCCTTCCCCCTCTTTCTTTATAAAGGTATTATGAAACGTAACGGATACGGTGGACGTGTCAGTCCATCGTATCCGTTGCTCTTCATAATAAATTCAGGTGTTTAAGGTGTGGCGGGCTTTCCTTTTTCCGCCCAGTATCCGTAGGTCAGTTCCGGCTTTCCAATTTTCCGGGCCTTCTCGTTGTAGATCATCAGGTCGTGCACGTCGTAGGCCAGGGCGCTGGGGTCGATCACGCCGCCAATGGGCTTGCGCTTCACCTTTGCTGGCTGATCCGGCAGCTTCATGGGGTGCCGGATCCGTTTCTGGCACAGCTCCATCTCCATCCGCGTAACGCCGCCGGGCTTGTACACGCCGCCCCGCTTGCGGTAGCACTCGTGCACCGTGCCTTCGCTGCCAAACAATCCCTTTTCCTTCAGCTCTGCCGCCGTGCCCTTGCCCAGCAGGGTGCCGTCCGCACCGTAGCAGCTGTACACCCGCACCATCCGGGTCTCGGCCCGCTCGTCCGCGCTCAGGCCTTCTGCCCGGGCCCTCTCCACCCGTTCGTCCTTGGTGCTCTTCCGCTCCATCTTCCACCGGTAGTTCTTCGGGCTGGGGTTCTTGCATTTTTCCAGATTATTCCAAACGCTGCTCAGTTTGTTCACATCGGGAAAATATCCCTGCTCCACCAGCTCCACGCTGGTGCCCTTGGCCACCACCTCGCCGGTGTCCCAGTCCATCAGGGTGTATACCCATCTGCATCCACTCTGCATCTTATCGTCCTCCTTGATCCTTGGCTCCCATATCAGGGGAGCTCTGCAATGCGCTGGCATAGCCAGACCGCAGCGGTGAGAGGTTGCTTCCGGTAGCCGCTGCCATGGCATCCGCACATTTCTGCCGAACACTCTCTTCGTTCAGCACATTCAGGCTCTGGCGGCAGGCCTTGCGGCCCGCTGCCATCATCACGGCCCGCTTCAGAAACTCCACTTCCTGCTCCTTGTAGCTTCGGCTCAGGGTCTGCACTGTCTTTTCATCATCCACGTTCTCCACCACGATGTCCTCAGTCTGCAAGGCATCGCAGGCGCAGCGCCGCAGCTTTTCCATGGCCACGTCCAGCCCGTCCGTCTTGCCCCACTCATTCAGCTGCTCGTAGTTGTGGCGCATCTCTGCATACAGTCGGTTCAGCCGATCTGCTCCAAACCCCAGCTCCTGCACACAGGCCAGCGCCATCAGCTGCCAGGCCATGGTCGCTGCCCGGTCGCCCACCATTTTCAGCTGCTGCTCCCGCCGGGTGCGGGGTGTCCGCAACGCAGGCACCCGGAATTCCGTCGGCACGCCCTTGGGGATCGCCTCCGCCCGCAGCCGCCGGGCCTTCTCCGTCTGGGGCATCCCGTTCTTGTCTGGCTGCATCACCACAGCCAGGCTCTGGCTGCCCAGCAGCTCCTTCCGTCTGGTGATCCGGTCAAGCCGTGTGCGGCCCAGCCCCCACAGCTCATGTAAGGCGATCTGCCCGCACCAGCAGGTCAGCTGCACCACGCTGTCCTGGGTCAGGTCCATCTCCGCCGAAAGGCTCATCTTTGTTTTCATGGTAACTTCTCCGTTCTTCATATTCCCCGCACGCCCGGTTCCGCCCGGCACAGCTCAGGCACCGGCTCCGGGTGATCTCAAACACATGTACACACTGGGTGCCGTCCATCTCACGGCTCCCCGGTCTCGGCCATCATGGCGGTCAGGTCGCCCAGCATCCCGCTCACCGTGCGGGAAAGAACGTTGATCGCATCCTCCTGCAGGTCGCCGGGCAGGGCACGCACCGCAAAGCCCGCGTTCACCATCTCGTCCTTCAACCGGGTGTTGATTCGGCTCACCTCGGCCCAGAGCTTTGCCTCGTCCGGGGTCATCTTCCGCCGCCCGGGCCGCACAACGCCCTTGATCATGGCCGTCAGCTCGTGGAACTCCTCGTCGGTCAGGCTCCTGTCGTTCCCGGCCTCGGCAATGGCCCGCGCCCGATCGCTCGGTGTCCCGGTAATCAGAATGTTCTTGTACTCTTCCAGCGTCATTTCTGTTTCCCCGCATTCATACCGTTCAGCGCGGCAATAAAATCGGCTTCTTTCTCTGTAAAAATAGCAGCTTTTCCAGCCGTTCCCATGGTAACGTCAAGGAAATTCTGCTTTACAGCGTTCGCAACCTCGTCGGCAAGGCTTAACCCAATCTTCCTACGGAGCTGAACAGGCGCATCGCTTGGAATAATCGAAGCCACAGAGCTTGCCAGTGCAATACTTATGGTTTCTGCAACGTCGGAGCGCCGTACACCTTCCGGGGCTTTCACATTAACAGAAATGAGGGGACCTTTCTTCTCAATCGTGATTTTCATCCTTACCCCGCCTTTCTGCCGCAGACGGCCTTCTTCACCGTGTTCTCCGGCACCTTGTGGATCTTCTGTGGCTCCTTCCGCTGCTCTGCCACCAGGCCCAGCCCGGCCAGCGCCAGGGCTGCACACCCCAGCACAATGGCCAGCAGCGTGTAGCCCAGCATTGCCCAGCCGTCGGCCGCGGTCTCAATGGCCCCGCCGCACCCTGTTGCAGCCAGTCCCAGCACAATGGCACCGGCGCTCAGCACGCTGCCCGTGATCTTCTTTTTCATTTGCAAATCCTCCAACTCTGTGTTAAACTTCTGGTGATGTGTTGTCAAACCATCACCCTGGTTGGCTCGTCGGTGTTCCCGCACCGGCGGGCCTTTTTCTTCTTTCTTCCTTCCAGCGTTCATAATCCTCCCGGACTTCCGGCCGCTGGAACTCACGTTGCACCGCGTCAAAAACGATCTGCGCTACGTTCTGCCGCTCGTACTGTGGTATCGTCCGCACGTCCAGCGTAGGTATTCCGCAGCCTGTCAGCTCTGCTCTCCGTCTCTTCATCTTCTCTTCTCCGGCTCACAACCATTCGGCGCAGATGGTCTCCACCACAGGCTTTGCAAAGCCGATCAGCTCATCGCCGCGCTTTGCGGCCACGACTGCCGGGCCCACCAGCTCTGCCGCCGTCATCTCACTGGCGCGCTGGTTCGTCAGGGGGCGCTCCTTCATCAGCCCTTCCTCGTTCACCAGCAGCAGAATGCCGTCCACGTCCTTCTCCCGCGCCCACTCGGCGCTCAGAACGCTGTTCACCGGCTCGATCGGCCCGCCTACCAGCTTCTGCAGGGTCTCCAGCTTCATGCTGTCACCATCATCACACTTCATGTTGAATGCCCGGTTCTTCGCCGGGATCACGATCATATAACGGTCCATCGTTCGTTGCTCCTTTCATGTGCTCTTGTCCGGTTCTCCCCCTGGTGGTACAATCCAACCAGAAAGGATGTGTTTTACATGACATTCGTTGAAAGACTTACCCTTATTTCCTCACTTGCTGCTCTCGTTTCTGCCCTTGCTGCGCTTTTCACTGCAATTGCTCAGGTGATTATAGCTAAAGCTACAAATTTATCTGCCTACAAGCTGGAATCCGAAAAAATGTTCTTCCATGCTCAGGTAGAAGCCTACGAATCTTTCTTTGAAGCCGCTCAATCCTTTATGAGCCGCTCTCCAGATGCCGACGCTGGCAGGCTTACTGCCTGCTGCGCCCGTGCCATTTTGTTTTCCAGCCGGGATACCTGTGCAAAATTAAGCGGTTTTTCTTCGCAGTTGATGGAATTTCAATCAAATCCGACACCTGAATCACAAAAAGCATTCAATGCTTCTGCCTATGAAGCGTTTGAAGCTATGCGTCAGGAACTATTACAGATGCACCACCCACTCGTAGAGCGTAAGCACCGCACATAAGTAACTCAGCATAATGGAAAAAAGAATGTAGCCCTGAATCTCGCCGCCCAACCATCGCTTCGCGATCCATACTGCCACCAAATCAATTAGCCATGCAGCAATCACCAGCTGCACACTCACCTCTTCACCCCCTTTCCTCCCCCGGCTCCCCGCCGGGGCTTTTTCATGCGCTCTTCTTTGGGTCGGTAGGCTGGGGGATTCCAAAAAGCTCATTCGGGGTAACACCCAAAGCCTTGCAAATCGGAACAACATCATCCGAGGTCATACGCTTCCGACCGCGAAGCATTGCGTTAAAAACCTTTGGCTCATATCCAGCTGCACGCGCAACTGCCGATTGCTTCAGGCATTTTTCGTCAATTACCTTGTAAATCGTATCCACTACTGCCATTGTTCAGCTCTCCTTTCATGTACAAGTTTCTTTGGACAACACTACAATAACACAAAGTTCTTTAACAGTCAACATTTTTGTGCAAACTTCTTGTACTTTTATCTTGACTTTTGAAGATGCTATCTTTATACTGAAAATTGAAGATACTGTATTGAGAGGTGATTTTTATGTCTTTTGCAAGCCGTCTTAAGCAAGCTCGAGAACAAGCCGGATTAACACAGCAGGCTTTTGCTGATAAGCTCGGCGTAACCAAGAACTCTATCAGCAACTACGAAAATGGCGTGAGCAGTCCAAAGTGGGATATTCTGTTAAAAATTTTCGATGTGCTTCATGTTGACCCTAACTTCTTATATCAGGACAATTTTTCTCCTATTGAAGCAGCGTCTCTTCGTTCCGCGATACAAGCAGTGGATGAACAAGAACAAGCCCAGATCTCCGAATTGACTTCGGACTTCAAGAAGCTAAACGATGACGGAAAAGTAAAAGCACTGGAGCGGGTGCACGAGCTGACAGAAATCTCCCGTTATCAAAATCTCTACGCTATTGCCTTTGAACAGTACAAAGAAAAAAATATAAAATAACCGCCTTGGTCACCCAAAGCGGTTAAGTTGTATAT
>ENA-UONV01000841-UONV01000841.1-human-gut-metagenome-genome-assembly--contig:-CS4-NODE-841-length-31247-cov-36.618364_pt1 | contig 31247 bp, 19 predicted proteins | sample MGYA00242461_ERZ724008 | MGnify/ENA metagenome assembly ERZ724008 | reverse complement strand
GCTGAGTCTTGCTTTCGCAAGCACTCGGACGTTCCGCTTTGCTTCACTGGGCTGCTTAAGTCCAACGGAACTTTAGTGGAGTGCACGAGCCTTGCGTACGCAAGGCTCAGACTCACCCTAGTCCCTTTGGTTGTCTCCCTCGCACATAGCAGCAACGTTATCAAATGGAATAGCGAACCCGAGAAGTGCTATCCCGCAAAAGGTGCTATCGGTAGCCTGCTATCATAGTTAAGTACTAAAACGGTATAACAGAAGTGTACTATACCAAAAAAGCGAGCCAAGCGCACTATTTTTTGCTCTTCGACTCACTTTTTTCTTTTCCGGGTTGTGTCACAGCCCCTTTGGGAATAGGGATAGAGAATTTACTCTATTTCTTTTAAAAATAAATTTTTCTATAAACTGAGGGGTTGTGACACAACCCTTGTAAAATTTTCGGCTTATTTCACCGTATACTTGATAATATTGCTTATCGGCACATACTGACCCTTGACGTATGCCGAGAGATAAATTTCATAGCTGTGACCCGGCTCATTTCCGAAATAGCAATAGCTGAGCTCGTTCTCTGCGTTTCTGTGCAGCATCTGCTCACCATCCTCGTATACCATCCAGCCGAGATTGGTGTAATTTGTTACCTCCGGGCGCGTAACAGTGTAGTTTTCGTCTATCGTTATTGTGACGGGATCATCTATCTTTATCTCGCTTTTCTGCTGTTCGTTCCACGAAAGGAAATCAAATTTCTTGCCGTTTACCTCAACATCTGCGGTGCAGTTTTCTTTATCGCAGTTTGCCTCATAGCCGAGAAGTGAGCCTGCTCTGCTTCCGTTTACCGTTCCGCTGACGTGGCAGTTTTGGTAATTTCCCATAATAGCCTGACCCGTGAGAACGCCTACATTGTCATTGCCTGTTACAATGGCATTTTCAATATCAAGATCGAACACTCCGCATACCGTTCCCCGGCCGATAAAGCCTGCGTTGCTGTAGTCCGAATATATCGTCATATACGTTATCTTGTGATTTTCGCCGTATACACAAAACGAAAACGGATGGTCTGAATTGCTTCCTCCGCTCCAGCCCATAGGTGCCCATTCGTAGCCGGAAAGGTCAATATCGGCTGTAAGGACGAGCGAAATCTGACCCTGCTCTACAGGCTGAGTGTTCACATAGTAAACAAAGCTCGCAAGCTCCTGCGGCGTTCCTGCGGTAAAATATCCGTTTTGGACGCACTTGTCGATATGATCCTTATCCGCAAGGGACAATATGTCGCCGCATTCGGCATTGTTCAGCCAGTTATCTTTATCCGGATAGGCGCTCAGCAGATCGGCTTTTTCTTTTTCCAGCTTCTGCGTTTCCTTTGCTCTTTTTATCTTATCGCTGTTTTCACGGTAGAAGAGAATCCGCGGATAGCGGTCGTTGCTGTCTGCGAAAACGGCAAGTATATCGCTCCCGTACATAACGATACTGAACAAGGTATCATCGCCTGAATAAACATTGATAATATCGCTTGTGTATCTTGCGGATATGTCATAGGCCTTTCCCGAAAGGCTGTCGAATTTTTCACCAAGCACCTCTTTAAAAGCATTGCCTGTCACGGTGAGCGAATTTCCTGCAAAGAATGTGAGCGTTGTGTCCAGGTCATCGGGATCTACCCATACGCCGTTAATAGCAGAACCTGCGTCGGTCAGCTCATTATACTCATCGCTGTCTTTTCTTACAAGTTCTACCGATGAGATATACTTGCCGTATACGTTATACAATTTCAGCTTTTCACCGGCAAGTCTTACGAATGCGTTGGTATCTTCAAGTAAAGCAGATCGCAGCTTTACACCGTCAAGTCCTACTGTGTATGCATCATCGCCGCTCTCACTTTTGAGCATTGAGAGAAAATTGTATTTCTTTATATTTATCGTCTGCCAATAGGTTGTGTTACACGTTACCCATTCACCGATGACCGAGTTTTCAAAATTTTCGGCAAGCTCTTGCCCTTTAACGCTGTAGACGTGATATGCTGTATAGTGTATACCGTCACAGCTGATTTCTATCGTATCTGCATCTTTCGCTGTGATACAGGCTTTTTTTATTTCTTCATCGGAAGAATTGTCTGAGGTACGGTCGCTGATCTCGATAATATCCAATTCGTCGAATATTGCCGTTCTGCCTTTATCGGTAAAGTTTGCCACAAAGCCGTTTTCATCGATCCATGTCCCACTTAGAAATTTATCGGTGTCCGAAAGCTCTCCCGACGGAATTTCGGTTACGGTGCGTAAAGACTTTTTAGTTTCGGAATTATCGGCTTTGCTTTCGGCTTCTGACACGGAACTGTTTTGCACGTTCGAGTCAGGGTTATCTGTGCTTGTTGTTCTGCCGGATTGGCACGAGGTCAATAATAAAGATGTGATTATTGCTGTGGTTATTGCGGTAGGTAAAAACGGATTTCTTTTCATATATATTCCTTTCTGAAATGAAATGGGTATTTCGTGTGGTGATGTTCATTTGCTATACATAATTTTACCATATAACAAAGATTATTACAATAGAAAAGAAGAAATTTTATTATAAAAGTTCAAGCTTGCGACTGCCTTAAAATCGATAAAATCTGAGATATCCGTCATTCCCGATAAAGCAGTATACGCAAGGATTCAGGTGTGATACTTCAAAGTAAGCAAAAGCATATCCGACAACACACATTTTATATACTGCTAAGCGGAATATCTTTGCTAAATTTACTTTTGCAATTACTTAAAATTGCTAACCGCAGCCTCTGGAATTTACTTAAACCATCACTTCGAGAAAATATTTCAATTATTTTAAAAAACCCCTTGACAGCCTGCCGACATTGTGCTAAAATACCCAAAGCAAAACCGATTTTTCCGTGTAATATCGGCTTTACAAAAAGAAATAGAGCCTGCGCAGAGCGTTTGAAACACGACTTTGCACAGAAATATGAAAACGATTACCAAGTTCTGTCGAATGTTAGGTAAATATTTTTACCTTTATGATGACCGACAGCTGGAAAGGTGTGGTGAAATGTTCCGGTTTAAATGGATGCTCGGAAAGATGAAAGGCTACCGTGCGGTTTACGCCGTAGCACTGTGTCTGTCAGTGGTGATACAGTCGTTTTTCCTTACAGGACCTATGATTGTTGAGCAGATAATAAGTATATTTATATCTTCTCCGGACGCTTTGCAGAATATTGAAAATCAGCGCGATCTGCTGATACTGCTTTGCGTTGCGATGATCTTATTCGTTTTTGTTCGTACCTGTCTGCAATTCCTTGCAAAAACTCTTTATGAGATAGTATCACAAGGCGTTCTGCAAAAAGTACGAAACGAGCTTTTTGAGCGTATTCAAAATCAGGATATGCACTTCTTTGACACTCATACAAAGGGCGATCTTGTAACAAGGCTTACGGGCGACCTTGATATGATACGTCATTCTATCGCATGGATAATTATGATGGTGGTTGAAAGCGGTGCATTGTTCTTATTCACCGTGATCTACTTTTTTACGATTGACTGGCTGATGACGCTTTGCATACTTGCGCTTACTCCGATACTCTTTATAGTGACTCGTATGTTTGCGAAAAGAGTAGGACCGAAATATGTAGTGCTGCGTGAAAAGCTCTCGCGACTTAACACAAAGGCGCAGGAGAATATCGCCGCAAACCGCGTTGTAAAGGCTTTTGCCCGTGAGGATTACGAAAAAGAGGACTTTGACAAGTATAACAAGGATTACTGCGAGCATAATCAGGAGGCGGCTATGGTATGGCTTACATTCCAGCCTTACATAGAAACACTGGCGCAGGCTCTCTGGGCTGTGCAGATGCTTGTCGGCGGCATATTTGTTATCAACGGAAGAATTACAATTGCTCAGTACACAGTATTCTCCGGACTTCTGTGGACTATAGCAAATGCTATGAGAAATATCGGTATGCTGATAAATGATTTACAGCGTTTCTTTGCTAGTATTTCCAAGATTATCGAGGTATATTATTCACGCCCGAATATCGTGAACAATCATAACAGTGCCGAACGTCCCCGTCTTAAAGGTGATATCGAGTTTAAGAATGTATCGGCAAAGTTCGGTGATATTACTGTCCTTCACAATATCGATCTTAACATAAAACACGGTGAAACCATTGTAATAATGGGCTCTACAGGTTCCGGCAAAACAACGCTTATGAACCTTATCGCCAGGTTTTATGATGTGTCGGAGGGCGGAGTATATGTTGACGGAAAGAACGTAAAGGATTACGAACCCGATGTACTTCGTGCGAATATCGGTATGACTACTCAGGAAGTCCTGCTGTTCTCCGATACGGTTGACGGAAATATAGCATACGGTAAGTCGGATCTGCCTTTTGAAGATGTAAAGAACTTTGCTCATTTAGCGTCCGCAACATTTATCGAGAAGATGCCTGAGCAGTACGAAACGATAATAGGCGAGCGCGGTGTAGGTCTGTCGGGCGGTCAGAAGCAGAGAATAGCGCTGGCGCGTGCTATGGCTATCCGTCCGCCGATACTGATACTTGACGATACTACATCTGCACTTGATATGGAAACAGAGGCAGAGATACAGGAAAACCTCAATAATCTTGATTTTGAGTGTACAAAGCTGATTATAGCTCAGCGTACATCCTCCGCAAGATACGCAGACAGGATCATTATCCTTGAGGACGGTCGTATCAAGGAGTGCGGTACACACGATGAGCTGATGAAGCAACGTGGATATTACTATGAAATATATACCCTCCAGAACGGTACAGAAGAGGAGGCGGTTTAAATGGCAAGAAATAAATTCGACGTTGATGAAACACTTGAAACACCATTTGATTTCAAGCATTTCAAACGTGCAATGGTTTATGTAAAGCGTTATAAGTGGAAGATGATACTGGCACTTTCGCTGTCTGCAATATCGGCAATAGTTGCGCTTATCGGCCCTTTGCTTACAAAAGAGGCTGTCGATGTGGCGATACCGGACGGCGATATTCCTTATATAGTATTTTTGTCGATAGGCTTTTTGCTGTCTATAATTGTCAGCGTTGTGCTCGGAAATATCCGTCAGCGCATTATGACAAAAGCGGGTCAGCTTATGATATACGATATAAGAAAAGACCTGTTTGCGCATTTGCAGGAGCTTCCGTTCCAATATTATGACGATAGACCGCAGGGCAAGATACTTGTCCGTGTCGTAAACTATGTAAATAATGTATCGGATATGCTGACAAACGGCATAATCAACTTCATTCTTGAAATATTCAACCTTATATTCATAACGATCTTTATGTTCTCGGTCGATGCAAGACTGGCGCTTGTTATCTTTGCGGGCGTTCCTGTATTTATCGTTGTTATGATAATACTGAAAAACAAGCAGAGAAGGGCATGGCAGGGGGTTTCAAACAAGAACTCAAACCAGACCGCATACCTTGCCGAAAGCATAAACTGTATGCGTGTAACGCAGAGCTTTGCGAGGGAGAACGAAAACCTCGGCATATTCCGCAGACTGTCTACCGCCTACAGAAAGGCGTGGATGAAAGCGGTCACGGTAAACAACTTTGTCAGCTTCTCGGTCGATAATATAAGAGCGGTGGTAGACTCGGCACTGTACTTTGTCGGACTGCTCGTTATAGGCTATCCCGCTGTGTCGCTTGGCTCGATACTTGCAATGAGCAACTATTCCTCACGCTTCTGGCAGCCTATAATCAATATTGCCAGCCTTTATAATAACTTTGTAAATGCGGTGGCTTACCTTGAGCGTATATTTGAAACGATGGACGAGCCTGTTAACGTCAAGGATGCCGAGGACGCTTACGAAATGCCTGATATCAATGGTGAAGTCGAATACCGCAATGTAACATTCGCTTATGAAGAAGGTAAAAATATCCTTGAAAATGTAAGCTTTAAGGTAAAGCCGGGTGAGAGCATAGCGCTTGTAGGACCTACAGGTGCGGGTAAAACTACTATAGTAAACCTGCTCTCACGTTTCTATGACCTTACAGGCGGCGCGGTGTACATAGACGGCAACGATATAAGCAAGGTTACGCTACATTCGCTTCGCGATAAGATGGGCATAATGATGCAGGACAGCTTCATATTCTCCGGTACTATAGAGGACAATATCCGTTACGGCAAGCTTGATGCCACCGAGGAAGAGATCAGGGCGGCGGCAAAGACGGTATGTGCCGATGATTTCATCATGGGACTTGAAAACGGCTACAAGACTGAGATGTATGAGGGCGGCTCGCAGCTTTCGGGCGGTCAGCGTCAGCTCGTATCCTTTGCGAGAACGCTTATCTCCGACCCGAAGATACTTATCCTTGACGAAGCGACATCATCTATTGACGCAAAGACCGAAAAGGAACTGCAAAAGGGGCTTCAGGAACTGTTGAAAGGCAGAACGAGTTTTATAATCGCTCACAGGCTTTCAACGATCAAAAACTGCGACAAGATAATGTTCATCAGCAACAAGGGCATTACAGAAGCAGGTACGCACGATGAGCTTATGGCTAAGAAGGGCGACTATTATAAGCTCTGTATGGCACAGAAATAAAAATGGAAAAATTTACGAATAAAGCAGCCTCAATACTTATATCGCTTTCCATAATTTTTTCATCATCGTGTGCACAGAGAGTGACAGTAGTTGATGAAAATGCAAGTACCGTAAAATTTATTTTCAACGATGATGAAACCGTGGTACGTACCACAAAAGACGTACTCGGCAAAATGTCGCTGAGGGAAAAGGTAGGACAGCTGTTTATTGTACGCCCGGAAGCTCTTGCCGAAAACAGCAATGCCGAGACAGCGCCGGCTGCAGACCGTGTTGACGATGCCGTTATCAGCCGTATTGAAGAATACCCTGTCGGCGGTATAGCGCTTTTCAGCAGGAATATTACAAGCGCCGAGCAGTTACCGATGTTCATCTCTGACCTGCAAAGCAGCAGTAAATATCCGCTTTTTATCGCCGTTGACGAAGAGGGCGGAAGAGTTGCCCGCATTGCAAATTCTGATTTTTTCAATGTAGCAAGCTATAAGAGTATGGAAGATATAGGCAAGTCAGGCGATGCGTCAAAGGCGGAGGAGGTCGGCAGGCAGATTGGCTTGTACCTTAAAGAACTCGGCTTCAACCTTGATTTCGCGCCTGTCGCCGATACAAATACAAATCCGCAGAATATTGTGATAGGCGATCGTTCCTATGGCAGTGATCCGGCCTTGGTCGCCTGTATGGTTTCGGCACAGCTTGACGGAATGCACGACAGCGGCATTATGGGAACGCTTAAGCATTTCCCCGGACACGGCGACACGAAGGATGACACTCATTCGGGATATGTGAGCATAGAAAAAACGTGGGACGAGCTGAAAGAGTGTGAGCTTGTTGCGTTCATAACAGCGCTTCCGAAAGCCGATATGGTTATGGTATCTCACATAACCGCCGTAAATGTAACAAGCGACCAGCTGCCGACCTCAATGTCGGAAACGATGATAACCGGAAAGCTCCGCAATGAGCTCGGATATGACGGAGTGATAATCACGGACGCTATGGCTATGGGTGCTGTTGCCGATAACTACACATCTGCCGAGGCGGCAGTAACCGCAGTAAAAGCGGGGGTTGATATCGTTCTTATGCCGCAAAATCTCGATGAAGCGTTCAACGGCGTAATGAATGCGGTAACAGACGGCGAAATAAGTATGGCACGTCTGGATGAAAGCGTAATGCGAATATTGAAGCTGAAAGCAAGATACAAATTGATATGATGAGCTGAGGACTGCTGTAGTTTATACAATTACAGCAGTCCGATTTTCCTATAAAACTATAATTTTATGATAACAAAAACGTTTGATCACCTGATTTTCATTTGACATTATATAAAAACCGCCGCACAGGTTTGGTAATGCCTGTGCGGCGGTTGCAGGTGTTTTGCGTAAGGATTAGCGTAGCATTGTTATTGTCATCGGCGTAGTTTTTATGATGGGGTCATTTAAATTTTTACCGATGATATCATGATAGTTATATGAACTCTGAAAAAACACCCTCATATATATAAACGTTCAAAACGCAAAAACCTGACATCAAAATTCGGCAAAACTTAAGATTTTGTAGAAATTCACAAATTTATTCTGATTTATTGTGAATTTTGACGATAAGTTTAATGCCAAAAATGGATATTAAACTTAAAACAGTATCTTTTATACATCATTAAGCCTTGCCTTGACTACAGTGCTGTTGAAGCGCATATTTACAGCGTTTATTACTTCGGTAAATTGAACGGAATATTCCGAAAACAAAAATTGATTATATGTGCCGAAGAGAAGCCAATAGATGATTCAGACTGTCGAAAAACCTCTATCATTGTTAAAATTGGGGTTGAGGGGCGTAGCCCCCAACAGGGACTAGGGGCGGTAGCCCCAGCAATATAGCCCCTTTCCGGGGGAAAGGGGTTTGGGGATAGGGATAATAAATCAGAAGTTTATTTTAAAAACAGACTTTTTCTACAAGCTGGCCCCTTTCCAGGGGAAAGGGGTTTGGGGTAGGGATTGACAATAAGCACTTTTGTTGAAAAAACATACTTTTTCTACAAACTGAGATGATTTTCAATGCTTTAACAAAACAGTTTTTTGCTGTTTGTATATAGCGTTTTCTTTGTTTACATTCAACAAATCAATCGCATCAGCTCCGTTATATATTCTTATATCACCTGAAAAACGGATATAGCCATATATTTTTTATATTACCGACTTGCTTTTTTTCAGCTGTTATGGTAAAATGTAACTGAATGATACGGGTAACCGTGTCAGATTATACAGGAAATATATCATTTAAATCCAAATCTCGAAAGGACATATCATGGAAAATAACAACACGAACAATCAGCAGACCAACTGGCAGCAGGCGCTCAACGAATTTAGTGACCAACCTGAACAGCAGGCGCAGCCTCAGCAGTTCGCACAGCAGGCACAGCCCCAGCAGTTCGCACAGCAGGCACAGCCTCAGCAGTTCGCACAGCAGGCACAGCCCCAGCAGTTTGCACAGCAGGCACAGCCCCAGCAGTTCGCACAGCAGGCACAGCCCCAGCAGTTCGCACAGCAGGCACAGCCCCAGCAGTTTGCACAGCAGGCACAGCCCCAGCAGTTCGCACAGCAGGCACAGCCCCAGCAGTTCGCACAGCAGGCACAGGCTCAGGGACAGTTTACTCCTCAGGGTATGCCTGCATATGATGCCGGTAATTTCGCAGTTGTACCTCCTCAGAAAAAGAGCAAGGTATTGCCTATGATTCTTATTATCCTTGCTGTAGCAATTGTTGCAGGCGGTGTAGTTTTTGCCTGCCTTAATCTGTTCAAGAACAAGTCAAGCGGTTATGAAGCGTTAGAAAGAAATTATTTTGCATCTGCCGAAAAGAAAGCCGATGAATTATTAAACAGCACCAAGAACGTAAAGACAGGCCTTGAGCAGACTATTACTATAGATGTATCCAAGGATCTGATCGGTGCCGATGTTGATATTGCCCCTACAGTTATAACAGCCAAGAGCAATGTTGACAGCTCTGCTAATAAGGCATCGGGCTCACTTGCTTTAAGCGCGGGCGATGAAGCTTATATGAATATAAACTTCTGGCTTGCCGACGGCAAAATGTATTACACTGTACCCGAGCTTACAGATAAGTACATAGTAATGGATCTCAATGAGCTTTCCTCATCTTTAAAGGATATTTCCTCCGGCGGAAGTTCTGATTTCAGCGGCATTCTTACCGTTTCCGATGTAGCGGAAGCTCCTTCTGCTTCGACAAATTATGAAGAGATACTGAAGAGCATTGATGACGAAACATTCAACAAGATCGTTGACATCATTACCGAAGCTTATTTCGACAACTTTACAAGCGTTGAAAACAAGTCAGATTCATTCAAAATGTCGGACAGCACAGTTGATTGCACATCATACACAATTGATTTTACAGCCGAAAAGGTAATTGCTTTCTGCACAGACGTACTTGATGCAGTAGAAAAGGAAAGCAAGATCATGGATATCCTTTCACAGCTTGGCATCGACAACGCTACTTTCCAGTATATCAAGACTCTTATGACAGATTCGACAAAGGACGCTACAGAGGAAGAGCTCGGTCAGGTAATGGCTACAATGATCGTTTATGTAAAGGATAACAACATTATCGGCAGAAAGATCTCTATAGCAGACGCTATCGAGGCTGTTCTTGTGACATTCTCTGACAATGCGCAGTTTGAATATTCCTTAAATGCAACGATCACGAGCGATACAACGATCTATGCAGGTGCAAAGGGCACAATAAACGGCAACAACTACACAGGTACTGCATCTGTTACGGCAGACGGTCAGACTGTTATTACTGCTGACTTCTCATTTGACGTAACAAACGGCAACGGTACATATAACTTCAAGGTCACTACAGACGACAGCGAAACCTTTGAGGTAAAGCTCAACGTTGCTATGGACGGTAACAACGGAACATTTGATATCACTGTTGCTTCAAACGGAACGGATATGTTCACATTAAAGGCAGAGAGCAAGGAAGCGGCATACACCGAAGAAGCTCTCCCCGAAATCAACAGCTCAAATTCTGTTGATATTTCCGACAGCGCCGCTCTTGAAGCTTTCAGCACAGAAATATCCGCTAACTTACCCACACTCATCGAAAAGATGCAGAATATTAAGAACCCTGATATCGTATGCCTTATGCTTGTACAGCTAGTAGCAGGCTCTATGGTTGCATAATTAAGCTTTTACATCACACGACCGCCCGCAAGGGCGGTCTTTTTCTTGACTTTTTGCTGTTTTGAACGTATAATTAGTGTATTAACAGTGTGGAGGGATATATATGAATCTGGGTATTCAGATCGTTTCGTTCGGCGTTATGCTGACAATCGCCGTTATCTATTTTTTGAATAAGCACATAAAGCTTCTGTCCACAAGGATATATACGCTTTATCTTTCGGTTTCGCTGATCTACAGCGTTTTTGAAGGCTGTACCATTTATACCCTATATCATATTGATACAATAGATCCGTTTATAAACCGCCTGGCGCATCAGCTGTTTATCGGCTCGCTTGTATTGATTTTGATGTTCCTTTTTATCTATATCGATATCCTGACCAGAAAGCAGAAGCGTTACAAGCCGATAGAACTTATCGTAAGAATCCTGCCGGCTTTGCTTTCGCTTGTAATGACTGCGTTTGGCAGGATAGATTATCATATAGGCAGTGACGGCAGATATTCGTACGGACCCGTTGTTTCGATGCTTTACGTCTGCCTTGCGGTGTATGTGCTGTGGACGATCGTTACCGTTATCCGCCGCCGCAAATCCGTACCGGGCCATATAATGTTTACCGCACTTTGCGGAATATCAGGCTGGATAATAATCGGAATAGTGCAGTTGTTCAATCCCACATGGTTTATTGAATCAATGGGCGTTTCACTTATGCTGCTGTTTTTCTTTCTGTCGGTCGAGAACCCGCGCGAATACAACGATATGGATATAAGCGGCGCGCTGAACCGCCACGCATTTGAAATGATGCTCAAGGAGCGGTGTGAAAACGGTAAGGGCTTCTTTGTTGTCACATTCACACTTGCAAATTCCGAGCTTCTTAAAAATTCTGTCGGTGTAAACGAGGTATATAATATTCTCGGCTGGGCGGCGCTTAAGCTGTCGACTGTTCTGCGGTCGGATTATTATCACACCTCCGACAACAGCATAAGCTTTATCGTAAAGCACAAAGCTTGCTGTGAGAAGCTGATCAAATCCGATTTTGACAAGATAGAATTTTCGACATCGGCAGGTGTTAAGGTCAATACCTCTTTCAGACTTTCGTTTATCGAGTGCCCGAAGTATGCCGACAGCGTAGATAAAATTACCGAGCTTATGACGCATATACTCGGTGCAAAGATGAGATCCGAACGTTCTATTCTCGTTGTCAGCGAAGCTGTTATAGATGAAATAAATTATCTTTCCGGTGTAGAACGACTGCTGCAGTACGCAGTCAAGAATGACGGACTTGAAGTATACTACCAGCCGATATATTCAACGACAAAGAAGAAGTTTGTATCGGCAGAAGCGCTTGTAAGGCTCAAGGACAGAGAAACGCTCGGCTTTATATCGCCCGAGATCTTTATTCCGATGGCGGAGCGTATGGGGCTTATTTCAGACCTCGGCAACATCGTCTTTGAAAATGTCTGTCGCTTTGCACAGCAGAGCAATATAAAGCAGTACGGAGTAGAGTACATAGAGGTTAATATCTCCGCAGTACAGAGCGTTGATATATCGCTCCCAGACCGCTTGCTCGACTGTATGAGCAAATACGGTATCACATCGGATTTCTTTAATCTTGAAATAACCGAAACCGCCGCTGTAGAAGCCGGCGAGCTGCTTGACCTTAATATGTCGCGGCTGAAAACTATGGGCTGCGGCTTTTCGATGGACGATTTCGGAACAGGTTATTCAAACCTGTCGCAGATGGCAAATACGGGATTTGATATCATAAAGCTTGATAAAAGCCTTATCTGGCCTTGCTTTGATAAGAACGGCGAAAAGCCGCGGACGATCCTTGACAGCTGTATAGCAATGATAAACGGTCTGGGAATTTCGATAGTAGCCGAGGGTGTAGAAACTAAGGAGCAGGTGGATCTGCTTACTTCAAAGGGCGTTGAGTACCTCCAAGGTTATTATTTTGCTAAGCCTATGAATGAACATGATTATTTGAACTTTTTGCAAAACAATTGTTAGCGTAATTGCTCAGCCTTTTGTTTATGAATACTAAAATATTTAGATTGCTTTACAAACTTGTCAGCCTGTGTGCTTTTGCAAGTTACACTGAAGCAAAAACGTGAGCTTGATTATTATGTCGTTAAAAATGTTAATAATATTACGAACAGGTTTGTATAAAAAGCAGCAAAACCCCCTGAATTGTTCCGGAAATTATTTTTGAATGTGTATATTTTACGAAAAAGTTACAAAGTATATTGACAATTTTATTTTAATGTGTAATAATATGAAGTAAAGATAAGGAGGTAGTTATCTTATGATGGGAATTAAAGAAAACTTTAAAAGAGGCACACTCGAGATGCTTATTCTTCATCTCTTAAACGGTGAAGAAATGTACGGCTATCAGTTGACTCAGGAAATCGGCAAAAGAAGCAACGGCACATTCAGAATTACCGAAGGTTCAATGTACCCTACGCTTTACAGACTCTTAGACAAAGAGCTCATTGCTGATCGTCTTGAACTTGTCGGAAGAAGACGTACTCGTGTTTATTATCACATTGAGCCTAAGGGTGTTGAATATCTTGAAAAGCTGGAAAAGGAATATGAACTTACCAGTGCAGGTATTGATGCCATTATGAGTTATGTTCCTGAAGACGAAGAATAATCGTTTTTTCGTTGCAAACGGCGGTGTACGTTAAGAGGTACACCGCCGTTTTATCACATTTACGGCATATTATTAAGGAGAATGATATGTTAAATTACAGTAAATATATAATAGATGCTCATGCTCATATTTTTCCCGATAAAATCGCCGTTAAAGCGGCTGACAATATAGGGCGATTTTATGATCTTTATATGAACTTTGACGGTACGACAGATACACTGATAAAGCAGGGCGATGAATGTGGTGTTTCTAAATTTGTGGTGCAGTCGGTCGCAACTGTACCGCATCAGGTAAAGCGAATTAACGACTTTATCGTGTCTGCCGTGCAGAAATATCCCGACAGGCTGATTGGCTTCGGCTCGCTTCACCCGGATATGAATGGTATGGAAGAGGAGATCGACAGGCTTATTTCAATCGGACTTCACGGAATAAAGCTACACCCTGACTTTCAGAAATTCGCTATAAACGATGAAAATGCCTGCCGTATATATGATGCAGTGGGTGATAGGCTTCCGTTTCTTATTCATACGGGCGATAAGCGTTATAAATATTCAAATCCCTCGCTTATGGCAGAGATAGCAAAAAAATATCCGCACACCCGCTTTATTGCCGCACATTTCGGCGGCTGGTCGGAGTGGGAAAAGGCGGAGCAGGAGCTTGTGGGACTTGATAATATATGGGTAGATACCAGCAGCTCATTCTATTCGATGACTCCGGAAAAAGCCGCAGAGCTTATCACAAAGTTCGGCAGTGACAGGGTGTTCTTCGGCACGGATTATCCTATGTGGAGAGCGGACAAGGACCTTGAGTTTCTCGACAAAATCCCACTCGGCGAGGATATAAAGGAAAAGGTGCTGTGGAAGAATATAAACAGCTTCCTCGGATTGGGGCTTTGCTGATGAAGATATTTCCTCTTATATTCATATCCCCGATCAAGAAAAAAGCTGTAATCAAATCGGGCTATCACGATTATTCGCACCGATGCGGAATGCTTCTGCTCGAAAAAGCTTTTTCGTATATCGGAAAACCGTTTTCGGAAAACGACATATCAAAAACTTCAAACGGCAAGCCGTATCTCAGCGACAATTCGCTGTATTTCAGCATTTCTCATTGTGACGGAATGGCGGTGTGCGCTTTATCCGAAACACCTGTCGGAATTGACTGCGAGAGCATACGGCGCACCGGCACAGCCGTTATGAAACGGTGTTACAGCGCAGGCGAAACGCAGTATGTTCTGACTTCAGCGGACAGCGATATTATGTTTTCGCGTCTGTGGACATTAAAAGAATGCTATGTGAAGATGACGGGTGACGGCATAGCATCGGATTTAAAGACCAAGTGCTTTGATATGAAAAACGGCAGGACGCTTTTTGAAAGCGGTGCGGTTTTTTATCATTATGACAGTCGCTTCAATAATGAACATTATTTTGTAAGCGTCTGCATTAAGACGATTGATGAAAAGTTGGCAAATACCATTAAAAAGGCAGATTTTGACATTGACAATAAGCATATTTTGTTGTACAATGTATCAGACAACTGAAAAAAGCGAACGGGAGCTTGTTTGACAGGCTGAGAGGGAAATGATATTTCCGACCGATAACTTGATTTGGGTAATGCCAACGTAAGGATACATACGCATACGGTGGCAATCTGTATGCGTTTTTTTATTGCCCGAAAGGAGTTAGTATATGAATATAACAGCAAAGCAGATGCTTTTGTATGCTGTCAGCGACAGGGCATGGAGCGGCAGTGACGAGGGATTTCTGTCGCAGGTCGAACAGGCGATAGACAGCGGAGTCACGGTATTTCAGCTTCGCGAGAAGAATACAGACTATGAGCATTTCAAGGATATTGCCCTTAAGATAAAGCCGATTTGCAAGGCTCACGGTGTTCCGCTTATTATAAACGACAATGTAAAGCTTGCAAAGGAAATTGATGCTGACGGCGTACATTTAGGACAGAATGACCTTGACATAAAAGCCGCAAGAGAATATCTCGGTGCGGATAAAATAATCGGAGTTTCCGCTCACAACGTAAAAGAAGCACAGGCGGCAGAAAGCGGAGGTGCAGATTATCTGGGAAGCGGTGCGGCATTCGTTACTTCCACAAAGACGGACGCGGGCGCAATTGATCACAAGGTGCTGTCGGATGTAGCCCATTCGGTCAGAATACCTGTAGTTGCGATAGGCGGTATAACCGGTGGTAATATATCTCGCCTTGAGGGACTCGGACTTGACGGAGTAGCGGTCGTATCGGCAATATTTGCCGCAAAGGATATCCCCTCGGCAGTAAACGAGCTTAAGGCAAAGGCTGAAAGAGTAGCGGACAGCTCGTCGAAATAAGAAAGGATTTGATAATATGAAAAAGATACTTACAATAGCTGGCTCTGACTGTAGCGGCGGCGCAGGCATACAGGCTGACATAAAGACGATAACCATGCATGGAATGTACGCTATGAGCGCAATAACAGCCCTTACGGCACAGAATACAACGGGCGTATACGGCATTATGAACAGCTCCGCTGATTTTCTGAAAAATCAGATAGACTGTATTTTTAACGATATCCGTCCCGATGCCGTAAAAATAGGAATGGTGAGCGATGTTGAGATAATCGAGGCGATCGCTGAAAAGCTGAAAGAATACAAAGCTGTAAATATAGTAGCCGACCCGGTAATGGTAGCTACCAGCGGAAGCCGCCTTATAAGCGAGGACGCTACCGATGCACTTATGACAAAGCTCCTCCCTCTTGCGGATATCATCACACCCAATCTTGCCGAGGCAGAGATGCTCACCGGTATGAAGATCACAACAAGAGAAGAGATGGAGCGGGCGGCAAAGGTGCTTTCCGATAAGCTCCCTTCAACAGTCGGCATAGTAATCAAGGGCGGACACCTTGACGATACGGCGGACGATCTGCTATATGTAAATGGTACGAACCACTGGATAAACGGCAAGCGTATCGATAACCCGAATACGCATGGCACAGGCTGTACATTCTCTTCTGCCATAGCCTGCAACCTTGCGCTGACTTCCGACAAGGTACAGGCTGTCACAAACGCAAAGGAATATCTTGCGGGTGCTATCGCCGCAAAGCTCGATCTCGGTCACGGTAGCGGACCGCTTATGCACAACTATAAGATAGTTGAAAAGGATATATAAAATGCCTTTTGTAGAGTTTAATAATGTCACATTCGGCTATAAGGAGGACGATTATCTTCTTCTTGAAGATCTGTCGTTTTCGGTCGAAAAGAATGATATAATTACCGTGATCGGTGCTTCCGGTTGCGGCAAGAGCACACTTTTCCGCCTTATGACATGCCTTGAAACCGCTTACAAGGGCGAGATACATATTAACGGCAGGACACCGAAAGAAGCAACAGGCATTGCGGCATTCATGCCGCAGAAGGATCTGCTTATGCCGTGGCGGAATATACTTAAGAATGTGACCTTACCGCTTGAAGCACTCCCGATATCAAAATCCGAACGTGTAGCTCAGGCGAGAGAGGCACTTGAAAAGGTTGGGTTGGCAGGTTGTGAAAGTAAACGTCCGTCCGAGCTTTCCGGCGGTATGCGTCAGCGTGTGTCGTTTGCGAGAACGCTTGTACAGCTTTGGCACGGCAGAGAGCTTATGCTCCTTGACGAGCCTTTCTCGGCGCTTGATTCGCTGACAAGGATCTCAATGCAGGACTGGCTTATCGGGCAGGTAAAGGGGCTTAACGCCACAGTTATGACAGTAACGCACGATGTTGAAGAAGCGATGCTTCTCGGCAATAAGATATTTCTGCTCAGCGGCAGACCTGTAAAGCAGATAAAGGTGATCGATGTAAGTCATATCGGATGCCGTGAGGATCTGTATACGCCGTCATCGGTTGAGCTTAAGAATGAGCTTGTGTCGGCGTTCCTTACCGAAAAGGCAGAGAGGGGAGATAATATATGAAAAAACATCTTCCTGCCGTGCTGACGGGAATAGGACTGCTTATATTGTGGCAGATAATCGCGATGTGCATAAACGCGGCTTACATTCTGCCGTCACCGACACAGATCGCGGTGAAGATATGGGAGCTTCGTGACCCGCTGTTTACGGTGCACACCCCCGCAACAATGCTTGTAACGCTTATCGGACTTTTGATTTCAATAGTTCTCGGTGTGGGACTTGCCATTGTAATGGAGCGCTTTGAGTATGTCGAAAGGGCACTTTATCCCGTAATCGTCACAACGCAGACGATACCGGTTACGGCGATAGCTCCGCTTTTTGTATTGTGGCTCGGATACGGCATATGGAGCAAGGTGCTTGTTGCGGTGCTTATAACATTCTTCCCGATAACTATATCTGTACACGACGGACTTAAATCTGCAAAAAGGGAAAATGAGGAGCTGCTCAGGACTATGGGAATGGGCAGTACGGCGATATTTTTCAAGCTGAAATTCCCCGCCGCATTACCCTCGTTCTTTTCTGCGATAAAGATGGCGATACCGCTCAGTATTCTGGGAGCGGCAATGGGAGAGTGGCTCGGCGCACAGAGCGGACTCGGATATTTCAGCAAGCGTATGATGACACAGCTTGACGGTGCGGGAGTTTTCGCGCCTGTAGTAGTGCTTGCTGTATGTGCAATGCTGGTTGTAGCTGTTATCAGTGCAATAGAAAGAAAACTTATAACATGGAGAAAGGAAATTTAACATGAAAACCAAAAGATTTGCGGCATTTGCCACAGCGGCGGCTATTATGCTCGGTGTGGCAGGCTGTGCAGGCAACACGACATCATCGACAGAGGAAAGCGGCACGGACGTTTCTTCTGCAACTAGCGAAACCAAGGAGCTTGAAGAGGTTTCGGTCGTACTCGACTGGTACCCTAACGGCTCACACGTTTTTCTGTATGACGCTATAGAAGAGGGCTATTATGCAGAGGAGGGACTTAAGGTAAAGGTTGAGTTCCCCTCAAACACAAACGATGCTATCTCAATGACTTCCGCAGGTAAGGCTGATATCGGCTTTTACTATATGCATGATGTTATCCAGGCAAATGCAAATCAGGATATCCCCGTTGTATCTATCGGTGCGGTAGTACAAAATCCCGTAAATGTGCTTATGTCGCTCGGTGACAAGAACATAAAGACTGTAGCTGATTTAAAGGGCAAGAAGATAGGCTACGGCGGATCTGTCCTCAATGAAGCGTTTGTAAAGACAATGCTTAAGAACGCAGGTCTTAAGGAGGACGATGCAGAGCTTATTGATGTCGGATTTGAGCTTATGTCTTCTATGACAACAGGACAGGTCGACGCTACTATCGGCGGATTTGTCAGCCACGAAGTACCCGAGCTTGAAAATCAGGGCTTCACGGTAAACTATATCAAGCCTACAGACAACGGCGTGCCCGATTATACTGAGCTTGTATTCGTAACATCGAAGGACAATGCAGAGAAGAATGCCGACAAGCTGACACGTTTCCTCCGTGCAACAAAGAAGGGCTATGAGCATGTAAAGGCTAATCCCGAAAAGGGCGTTGAAAATCTGCTCAAGAATCAGAACACCGAAAACTTCCCGCTCAACAAGGACGTTGAAACAAAGAGTGTAGCTACTATCCTTTCTCTTGCTGAAAAGGACGGAGCACCGTTCTTATCACAGAACGAGGAAACCTGGACAAACAACATCAAATGGATGCTTGACACAGGAATTATCACAAAGTCGGTTGACGCTAAGGATATGATCGTAAAGCTGGTTGACTGATATATATTAAGACTGAGCCGTTTGCTTGATGCAGGCGGCTTTTGTTATATATGACAAAAATATGTTTGTTACCTTGTGCAATTCGCTGTATTTCAGAAAAAATATATTTTTCTATAGACAAAACATAAAGAAAAGATGTATTATAGTAGAGAAGGAAAACTTCACTTACATCAAAGCAAACATATTATAAATTTTCTTGCAATGTCGAAAAAACGGAGGTAAATATGAAAATCAAGAAAATACTTCTCGGAGCAGTAGCTTTCGCAGTAACCGCAATAGTATGCGCTCTGACAGCAGGTGCCGAAAAAGCAGGTGATTATCAGATCAGTGCTACAGGCGTTGACACGGCTACGATCACTTCGTATAGCGGAAGCGCGACAAATCTTACAATACCGTCAAAGCTCAACGGTATGAAAATCACTCAGATTGATTTAAACGCATTCGGAGAAAGCAAAAAGCTCACAAAGGTGACTATTCCCGATACCGTAACGACAATAGGGGATTTGGCTTTTAATAACTGCACATCACTCAAAGAGGTTACAATTCCCGCAAGTGTGACAGAAATAGGCTTTTGGGCGTTCGCTGATTGCACATTGCTAAAAGAGGTTACAATTCCCGCAAGTGTAAAATCTATCAACTATGAGGCTTTTGGATATTATCACTATGATAAAGATAGCGCAAAAACAAAGAAGGTTGACGGTTTCAAGATAAACTATGTCAAGAATACATGCGGACACTTGTATGCAACAAAAAACGGTTTTTCAGATGAAGATTGTCTTGTTATCAACGAGCTTGAAGACGGTACGTTAGAAATATCCGGATATGCAGGAAACGATGTAACATATGAAATTCCCGCTGTAATTGACGGTAAGAAGGTTACCCGGATCGGTTTCAATGCATTCAATGATTGCACTGAGCTGACAAGTATAACGATACCTGACAGCGTGACGTATATGGTCAGCTACGCATTCTATAACTGCCCGTCTATTAAAGCGGTTACAATTCCTGCAAGTGTAACATTTATTGACGAGGGAGCTTTCGGATATTATTATGATACAGAAACCCAGAGCGTATCAAAAGTTAAAAATTTCAAGATTTACTGCTACAGCGGATCAGACGGCGAAAGATACGCCAGGGATAATGAGATCGATTATGAACTGCTTACTAATCCCACACTTTCTGAGGTGACAGGCGCAAAGCTCATCGGCAGAGCCGCAGACGCACTGCGCATAAACTGGACTGAGAATGCAGATGCCGATGGCTACATAATAGAAATGTATCAGAACGGTAATTGGGCGCGTGTCGGCAAGATAGCAAGCAACTCCACAACAACATTCAGAAAATCCGGTCTTAAGGCAGGTACTATCTACACATTTAGAGTAAAAGCATATAAGATGAGCGGCAGTACGGCAGTTTACAGTGATTACAGTTCAACTGTTACCGCAAGAACTAACCCGTCTGTAATAACAGGAGCAAAGCTCGGCGGCAGAGCGGCTGACGCGCTCCGTATCAACTGGGCAAAGAACACCTCAGCCGATGGCTACATCGTTGAAATGTATCAGAGTAACAAGTGGGTACGTGTCGGCAAGATTACAAATAACAGCACGACTACATTCAGAAAATCGGGTCTTAAGGCTTCGACTGTGTACAAGTTCAGAGTAAGGGCTTACAAGATGAGCGGTAAGACAGCGCTTTACGGTAATTTCAGCGCAACTGTAACCGCAAGAACAAATCCGTCTATAATGAAAGGTGTAAAAATCGGCGGTAAGGCTAAGGACGCACTCAGAGTAAACTGGACTAAGAATGCTTCTGCGCAAGGTTACATTGTTGAGATGTACAAGGGCGGAAAGTGGGTAAGAGTTGCTAAGATAACAAACGGCAACACTACTACATTCAGAAAAGCTGGACTTGCCAAGAACACGACTTACAAGTTCAGAGTCAAGGCTTATTATATGAGCGGTAAGACTGCGCTTTATGGTAATTACGGAAGTGTAAGCGGAAAGACCGCGGCTAAGTAAGCTTTGATTAAAAGCAAAAATCAATAATTACGACCGGGCGGCGATGTTAAAATTGTTGCCCGTTTATATTGCCTAGGTATAGAGCGCTCGCTGACTTTATCAGCTTGACAAACTACTGTATATATGATATACTCATTTTGGAAAGAAAAGTTTGATAATGAAAATTTTTGTCAAAGGAAAATTACAGTATGATGACGGTTATTTTCGCATTGAACTTACAAGTGTATAAGAACGGCATTACGGCATAGTTACTGAGAATAACTGTGCCTTTTTGTATATATGAAACAGAAAGAAGGAAATATGCTATGAAATTTGCTAAATGGTGCGCGGCGGCACTGACGTTTATAACGCTCGGCGTGATATGTGCCGTTTGTGCAGGAGCGTATAACGGAATTATCGCATCGGACGGTTATTACGAATACATACTTGAAGATGACGGGACTGCGACTATCACGAAATATATCGGTGATGATGTTAAAGCCGATGTTCCCGCGAAGATCGGCGGCAGAAATGTAGGCAAGATAAAAAATATCTTCAATGGCAACTCGAAAATTGTGACTGTTACAATTGCCGATGGAATAACAGAGATGGGCGATTATGTGTTCAGTACTTGCGATAACCTCACATCGGTGAAATTGCCGTCAACGATCACGACAATTCCGAAGAGCGCTTTTGCTTACTGCCCCAAGCTCACAAAGGTAACAGTTCCTGACAGTGTTACGAGAATTGAGGAAAAGGCGTTCTACTGCTGTGACGCATTAAGCACGGTAAGCTTGCCGAAGAAGCTTGACTATCTCGGAAAACAGGCTTTCTATGCCTGCAAGTCGCTTAAGAGCGTAACAGTTCCCGACGGTGTTAAGACTATCGAAGATCAGACTTTCGCCAACAGTATGTATTTGCAGAAGGTGACTTTGCCTGCAACCGTTACTTCTATCGGTAGCGGTGCATTTTTACAGTGTCTGTCGCTCAGCAGTGTAAATTTACCCGCAAATCTTACGAAGATTTTGGATAATGCTTTTTATTACTGCGATCTGCTCGACAATATCACTATACCGTCCAAGGTCGTTTCTATCGGTGACAGTGCATTTGCAAACTGCGCATCGCTCAGTAGGATCAACATTCCGGCAAGCCTGACATTACTTTATGAGAATGCGTTTTACCGTTGCGGAAACATTGCATCGGTAACGGTTGCTTCCGGCAATACGGCTTTTTGCAGTGAAAACGGCGCGTTATACACAAAGGATATGGATAAGCTTATTCTTTATCCCGCAAAGAAAGCAGGCACTTCCTTCAAGGTTTCGGATAAGACATATTATATCAGACCCTATGCTTTCTACAAGGCTGAAAAGCTTACAAGCGTAACACTGCCTGCTAAACTTTATTCGGTAGATGATTATGCGTTTTACGGCTGTACTGCCTTAAGATCAGTTACCGTTCCTGCATCGGTAAAGCTTATAGGCGATAGGACTTTCGGATTTTATCACAAGATAAACGTGACAGCAGATCAGAAGGTGGATGGATTTGTTCTGCGCGGCGCAAAGAACTCAGCCGCACAGGAATATGCAAGCGAAAACGGCTTTAAGTTTGAGGTCGTAAGTACAGCTCCGACAGCTGTAAGGGGAGTGACGGCAGGAAAAGTAACCGACACTTCAATAACACTCACATGGGGCATAAATACAAGCTCTGACGGTTATATCATTGAGATATACAAAGACGGCAAGTGGTCAAGAGTCACAAAGATTACCGGGAACAGTACTATCACTTATAAGGTTAGCGGTCTTAAGGCGGGAACTGCCTATAAGTTCAGGGTCAAAACATACAAAATGAGCGGCAGTACGGCGCTTTACAGTGATTACAGCGCAACTGTTGCCGCAAGAACAAATCCGTCTGTAATGAAAGGCGCAAAGCTCGGTGGCAGAGCGGCTGATGCACTGCGCGTAAACTGGACTAAGAATGCCTCGGCTGACGGTTACATCGTTGAGATGTATCAGGGTAATAAGTGGGTTCGTGTTGGCAAGATCACAAATAACAGCACGACTACATTCAGAAAATCGGGTCTTAAGGCTTCGACTGTATACAAGTTCAGAGTAAGAGCATATAAGATGAGTGGCAGTACGGCGCTTTACGGTAATTATAGCGCTACCGTGACCGCAAGGACAAATCCGTCTGTAATGAAGGGCGTTAAGATCGGTGGCAAGGCTAAGGACGCTTTGAGAGTAAATTGGACGAAAAATACTTCCGCACAGGGCTACATAGTAGAAATGTACAAGGGCGGAAAGTGGGTCAGAGTTGCGAAAATCACGAACAATAGCACGACTACATTCAGAAAAGCAGGACTTGCTAAGAATACTGCTTATAAGTTCAGGGTTCGCGCTTATCATATGAGCGGTAAGACTGCGCTTTACGGTAATTACGGAAGTGTAAGCGGGAGGACTGCGGCTAAGTGATTTTTTGTAATGCACTTGTCATTGAATAGAATAAAAAGGTGGTAATATATGAAATTTAAAAAATTACTTTTAGGTGTATTTGTTTTTGCAACAATGTTGATTGCTTGTTCGCTTTATGCAGGTGCGCAGAAATATGGAGACTACGAGTATAGAGTTGAAAGCGGTGATGTTATCATTTCGCGGTATACAGGTAAAGCTGTCAACCTGAAAGTGCCGTCGGAGATCAACGGAATGCCGGTGTGTGGTTTTGATATAGGTGTATTTTATAATTGTACGACGCTTAAAACTGTAACATTACCTGATAGTATCTACTATACAAATTGTTTTACGTTTCAGGATTGCACTTCCTTACAGAAAGTAACTTTCGGTGCAAACGTACGCAGTATCGGTACAAAGCCATTTGCCAATTGCGTTGCATTGAAAGAAATTAACGTTCCGAAAAGTAATGAATGTTTCTCTTCGCAAGACGGTGTTTTATATAACAAGAATAAAACCGAGCTTCTTTGTTGGCCGGCTTCAAACAAGGCTACTAATCCGCAAATACCTGTTTCTGTACGGACAATAGCATACAGCGCGTTTTCCGACAACGAAGTAATTAAATCAATCAGTATACCTAAGAACGTAAAAGAGATTGGAATTGATGCATTCTACGGCTGTTCCTCTCTTGAAACCGTTTCATTGCCGCAAGGACTGAAAAAAATCGGAATTTCTGCGTTTGAGGGCTGTTCCTCTCTTAAAAATGTAACTATACCGGGCAATGTAAAGGAGATTGGCGATAGCGTTTTTTACGGTTGCAAATCACTGAAAAAAGTAAAGCTGTCTGTCGGCATTACTGAAATACCCGGGCATATGTTTCAGTATTGCGAATCGTTAACTAGTGTAGATATACCTGACAGTGTAACCCGAATCGGTGATTGCGCATTTTATCAGTGTGCGTCCCTGAAAAATATCGCGCTCCCGGATAAATTAAGCTATATGGGAGGTCATGCATTTTATCAGAGCGGGCTTGAAAGCATAAGGATACCGAATAAAATCACAAAAATAAACACTTCGACTTTTGAGTATTGCTTGGAATTAAAGAGTGTCGTTTTGCCGGTTAATCTCACCGAAATAGGCGATCGTGCATTTGGAGATTGTTCTGCTATCAGCAGTTTATCAATACCTCAGAAGGTTTCGAAGATCGGAGCTTCGGCTTTTGAATACTGCTATTCAATCAAAAACGTGATTTTGCCGAACAGCGTTACATTTATAGGAAACAGTGCTTTCAGCGGAACTTCATTGTCGACTGTTATCATTCCTGCAAGCGTTGGTAAAATTGGTATATATGCATTTGATTATGAATCAACGATTAAATGTTATTCCGGAACGGCAGGAGAAACGTTCGCTAAGAACAATGGTTATATCTGTCAAATCATTACAGCAAAAAAGCCGACAAGCGTATCTGGTTTTAAAGTTAAATCAAGTGCAAGTACAAATATTACGTTGAAGTGGAATCAGAATACCTCCGCAAGCGGATATGAGATAGAGCAATATAAAAATGGTAAGTGGGTAAATATAGCCAGGATTACAGGCAACTCTACAATTGCTTATACTGTCAAAGAATTAAAACCCGCCACGCCGGGATACAAATTCAGAATGAGGGCGGTTAACGCTGATGTATATGGCAATTATACTTCGGTTGTTTCCGCTAATACTGAACTGCCTGCGATAAAAGGCGCAAAGCTCGGTGGCAGAGCGGCTGATGCGTTGCGCGTAAACTGGACTAAGAATGCCTCGGCTGACGGTTACATCGTTGAGATGTATCAGGGTAATAAGTGGGTTCGTGTTGGCAAGATCACAAATAACAGCACGACTACATTCAGAAAATCGGGTCTTAAGGCTTCTACTGTTTATAAGTTCAGAGTTAAAGCGTACAAGATGAGTGGTAAGACCGCACTCTATAGTGCTTACAGTGCTACTGTTACTGCTAGAACAAACCCGTCTGTAATGAAGGGAGTTAAAATCGGCGGTAAGGCTAAGGACGCACTCAGAGTCAACTGGACTAAAAACACCTCCGCACAAGGCTACATAGTAGAAATGTACAAGGGCGGAAAGTGGGTCAGAGTTGCGAAAATCACAAACAATAGCACGACTACATTCAGAAAGGCAGGACTTGCCAAGAACACTGCTTATAAGTTCAGAGTTCGTGCTTATCATATGAGCGGTAAGATAGCACTTTACGGTAATTACGGAAGCGTTAGCGGGAGGACTGCGGCTAAGTAATACGATTTTACGGTAACAAAAAAATCAGGCATCGGTGTAAAAGCCGATGCCTGATTTTGTAATTGTAATCCGGTCAAACCGTGTTTAATGATGTCGGTTGAGCTTTACGTTACTTCTGTCATAATATCGTCAAGCTCTGTGCTATCCGAACCTTTGAACAGTATAGCGTCATTATCACGGAGATTGAGCTTAAGAAACTCTGTCAGAGCTTCCCGCGACTTCAATTTAATAACGAACTTGTTCTTAAGGTCGGCGGTTTCCATAAGCTCTGCTGAGATGTCGCCATAGCAAACGGTAATGTTTACATTTGCTTTATTGATAATGTTGCCTACCTTACGGAAAATTTCAAGCTCGTGCTCATCACCGTCGCCGACTTCCGATAATACGGCAATTCTGCGTGCTTCCGGAGGTAGCGGAAGAGTACACAGCTCTTTCAGTGCCGAGCCGACACTTTCAACTGCATCATTTTCAAAATCCGAAATAACATAGATCCCACGTTCGTTTTTTACGGTATTAAGTCCGTTTGAGTGGCGGTATTTTTCTATGGCAGGGATGATCTGCTTAGGCGGTATTCCCATTATCTCTCCCAGCGCAAATGTGGCAAGCGCCTGATAAACGCTGTGCTTATCATCGGAATACAGCTCTATGTGATAATTATCCGTGCCGTGGATTATATCGAATATTATCTTGTCCTGCAAAAGCTGAATGTTATCTGCATAATAATCAGCCATTTTGTTGTCAACACCGATAGTGATTATATCCTGAGGTATTGTGAATATTCCGGCAAGATTTTTATCGTCGATATTTATGATAACTGCACCGGATTCGTTCATTCCGCCGCATACTTTCAGCTTTTCGTCAATAAGCTCCGGCTTTGTAAGGTCGCGCGGATTTTTGGAAACTACGGTACTTGTAAGCACGGCTATATCAAAATTTGCCGTCTGTGAAACGCGCTCAACGTTACCGCCGTTCACACACGAAACGTTTATAACCGCAGCTTCTGTTTTCTTTGTCGCCGAGAACATCGCTCTCAGCATCGAAGCGTAGTTGTTTGTAACGGAAACAGAACGTACTGTTTCCATCTTGTTTGAAAGCATCTGATTTATCATGTCGAGCGGATCGATCTTTTCGGGACTATCCATCACCGCTATTGACCACATACCAAGCTTTGCTTTTATGAATACTGCAGTTTTACCGAGCGCATCTTCAAGATTGCTTACGACTATATTCGGTATCTTGTCTATAGATTCATCGGTGATAACTACAGCCGCTCCCTTTTCAAAAGCTGATATGGCGGAAGCTTTACTGTCTGCAAAATATGCACAGCCGGGTTTTATCTTCTGCCGTCCGAATGCAAACGATGCAATTGGCACATCGGCGGCATTACGAAGCTTTGCGTTGAGCACTTCACAAAGCTTGCTTACAGTAGTGATCGAATTATCGTTCTCTTTGTTTTGTTCACCGGGCTTTTTGCCGCTGAGCGATTCGTAATTGTCAAAAGTGAAATCGAGCAGTGTTATTGCATCGTAGAACACATACTTCATTTGCTTGGTATTTTCGGCACCGAGGATAATGGCGAGTATTTCTTCACCGAATTTTCCTGCGGGAGGAAGAGCCGAGCAGGCAAGGCAGGACTTTGAGCGGGCGGTATATCCGCTTTTAATGCCGATTGCGGTTTCGTATCTGTATCTTCTGTTCCTGCTGTTGACAAGAAGGTTTGTATTCTGTATCTCTCGCGGACCGTTGAGATTGGTAGCAGGTATGGTGTATTTATCCGATGCGGCAATATTCCTGAAAATTCTGTTAGTCATACAGTAACGGCAAATTATCGCAAGGTCATATGCATTTGAATATTGTTCGGAAGTAAATTTGCCGTCGGCGGAAGTTATTATGGTACTTTCAGCGCCAATTTCTTTTGCTTTTTCTTCCATCATAACCGCAAACTTGTCAATTCCGCCGCAGATAAATTCAGCCAGCGCAAATAACGAATCATTAGCCGAAACAAGCATCATAGAGTAAACGAGATCAAGAACAGATATCTGTTCGCCTGCTTCAAGATTTATAGCAGCGGCGCTTTTCCATCCGGAAACCTGCTTTACAACATTTTCCGAAACGGTTACCTTATCTGTAGGGTTGCATTTTTCGAGCGCTATTATAGATGCGGTTATCTTGGTAAGAAAAGCCGGCGGCAATTTCATTCTTGCGTTTTTTTCAAGAAGTATACGACCTTCGTGCTGAGTAACTACTATAGCAGCCTGTGCATTTATTTCAGGCATTTCTGTTTTTTGAACAGCTCTGACTTCTGACATTAAGATCCGTCCTTCCTAATAGTTTTAATATAGTCAAGCAATTATAAAGTTGATTTTCATATCAATTATAGCACTACAAAGCTGTAAATGCAATGATTTTTGCGATTATTTTCACTTAATCCGTTACGGAAAATGACGAAATAAATTAAAGAGATAAATTTCGTTTTCGGCACATAAACCATTATTTTGAGCAATCGGACGAAAATTATTCAGTCTGTCGAAAAACCTCTATGTTATCAAAAAATGGGATGTCGAGTATTGCTTGCTCTGCCGGTTTTGCATCTCTGCAAAGTCAGCTAAGCATACACAGCCCTTCACCGAGGGGAAGGGGTTTGGGGATAGGGATATCAACTAAGAAATATATTTTGAAAAACAGACTTTTTCTACAACCTGAAATTATTATCGGTTTTTCGGAAATACTTGACATTTTCGGGATTCGGGTATATAATGATAATGTATAAAAGTATACCTGTTGTAAAAATACGCAACAGTTTACAAAAATTGTAAGTTAAACAGTAATCATTCTTGATTAATGAAATATTAACAGGAGGTCTTTTAGATGCTTCAGAACAGCTACGACAATTACACACAGAAGCCGCAGCTCAACGCTAAGCTGAAAGTGCTCAGAAAGATAATCGCATTTGTATTTGCGATAAATATGCTGATCACCAGATTCTTCGGCGGACCTGCAGGCTCACAGCTCAGACAGGCTGAGGTGTTCACAGACAGCACTGCTTCGCAGACTTATGTGACCGACAGTGTTTACAGCACCGATTTACCTTCGATTTTATCAGCAGAGGATTTTGATACTTCAGTAACCGCCAGCCAGTCTTCTGTATACAATAATCTCGTCGGAGATGCCTATAATGATGTATTCGGCTATGCGGCAGGCTTTACTCTGTTTACAGAGGAAGATGCAACTATTACGCAGGCCGATTGCGGCGGCAGAATAGCTACAGGCGGCGATCTTAACGTTACCGCAAACGGCGGTTGGTATGAGGTAAACAGAGAGGACTCTAATCGTAATGACAAAAACGGATATGCCTCTGTTATAGTCGGCGGAACTGCCAACATAAAGATGAATTCCGGAAATTTATGGGCAAACAATCTCGGAGATGTCAATCAGTATGCAAACGGTACAACAGTGGTTGGCGGTGTTAACAGCGATGAATGCAAATTTAATTTTGCAGACACGTTTGCATATCTACGAGCATCATCTGCTCATCTTGCAAGTCTTCAGTCTACCGGCGTATATGACGGCGGTTACGGAAACTTGAATCTCACCGGTTATGAAAGCGGCGTTAATGTCTTTACATTTGATATTTATCAGTGGAACCAGATGACAGGAAACGGACCGATTAACCTTAATATCAATGTACCGGATGGTGCTACAGTACTTATCAATATAACAGGTGGGCAGGGTGATCAGAACACCAGACTCAATCTTACTTTACAATCACTTCAAATCAACAGAAAGCAAGTTAACACAACAGAAAAGTATAAAAATCTGTTGTTTAATATCACTGATGCAAGTGTTGTTGATATGTATGGATTTAACGGTGCTGTTCTGGCTCCGAATTCAAATGTTAACGGTCTTGAAAATCGACATCACGAAGGTCAGGTAGTATGCAAGTCCTATTATGGTAGCCTTGAGTTCGGTAATAACCCGTTCGAGCCGCCTGTTGACGATGATGATTTCGACTACGGCGATGATGACACGGATACAGACACAGATACCGATACAGACACCGATACCGATACTGATACTGACACTGACACAGATACCGATACAGATACAGATACTGACACAGACACTGATACAGACACAGACACGGATACTGACACAGATACTGATACCGATACAGACACAGACACGGATACAGATACAGACACAGATACAGACACTGACACAGATACAGATACCGACACTGACACAGACACTGACACTGATACAGACACGGATACCGATACTGACTTAGACACAGATACGGATACCGATACTGATACAGACACGGACACGGACACAGACACAGATACGGATACCGATACAGATACCGATACTGACACAGACACGGATACTGATACTGACGCTGATACAGATACAGACACTGATACGGACACAGACACCGATACAGATACCGATACCGATACCGATACGGACACTGATACTGACACAGATACGGATACGGACACAGACACCGATACTGATACAGACACGGATACTGATACTGATACTGACTTAGACACAGATACAGACACAGATACCGACACTGATACTGACACCGATACTGACACAGATACAGATACAGATATGGATACCGATACAGACACAGACACTGATACCGACACAGATACGGATACCGATACTGACACTGACACAGACACGGATACCGATACTGACACAGACACTGATACAGATACGGATACTGATACCGATACCGATACAGACACAGATACCGATACAGACACAGACACAGACACAGATACCGATATGGACACAGACACAGATACAGATACAGACACGGATACTGACTTAGACACAGATACTGATACTGATACGGACACTGATACCGATACTGACACTGACACAGACACGGATACCGATACCGATACTGACACAGACACGGATACCGATACTGATACAGACACGGATACCGATACTGACACCGACACAGACACGGATACAGATACCGATACCGATACTGACACGGATACAGATACAGACACTGACACAGACACGGATACCGATACCGATACAGATACTGATACTGATACAGATACGGACACAGACACAGATACTGACTTAGACACAGATACTGATACGGATACCGATACCGATACTGACACAGATACAGACACTGATACGGACACGGATACTGACACAGACACCGATACCGATACGGATACCGATACGGACACGGATACTGACACAGATACAGATACAGACACAGATACCGATACTGATACAGACACAGATACTGACACAGATACAGATACAGATACTGATACAGACACTGATACCGATACTGACACAGACACAGATACGGAGAGCGTCGGGGAGGGAGAGAGGGTGGCGGAGGGGGGGCGGGGTGGCGGGACCG
>ENA-UONV01000839-UONV01000839.1-human-gut-metagenome-genome-assembly--contig:-CS4-NODE-839-length-31269-cov-5.326328_pt1 | contig 31269 bp, 26 predicted proteins | sample MGYA00242461_ERZ724008 | MGnify/ENA metagenome assembly ERZ724008 | reverse complement strand
CAAACTTACGGATTGCACGAGCGGCGATATTTCCCGCAATGAACTCTTCCTGGTGGAAGGTGACTCTGCGGGCGGTTCGGCTAAGAAGGGACGCGATAAAGAATATCAAGCCATTCTTCCTCTTCGCGGTAAAGTTTTGAACACATGGGAAGTCGATCAGAACCTGCTTTTCGGCAACAAAGAAATTCACGATATTTCGGTTTCTATCGGTGTCGATCCCCACAAGATCGGTGAGAAGCCCGATATTTCAAATCTTCGTTACGGCAAGATCTGCATCATGGCCGATGCCGACGTGGATGGCTCTCACATTGAAGTGCTCCTGCTGACGCTTTTCTACAAGCACTTTTCCTACCTTATGGAGACAGGGCATATCTACATTTCGATGCCGCCGCTCTTTAAGGTTTCGGTTCCGAACAAAGGAAAGAAGAAAGAACGCCGAATTTACTGCTTGAACGAAGAAGAGCTGAAAAAGACAGTCGAGAAACTCAAAAAAGAAAAATTTACCGATGCTCAGATCGTTATCTCACGATTCAAAGGTCTCGGCGAAATGGATTGGGAAGAACTCAAAGAGACTTCTTTGGATCCCGAAACCCGCAGACTTTTGCCGGTGAAGGTCGGACTACCGGGCGACGATTTAACCGGAAAGGCCATGCAGATTCTCATGGGAAATAAAGAAGCCGACGCACGTAAGCAGTGGATCGAACGCCACGGCGACCAGTTCGAACCTGATATTTAACTGAGCGCAATAAATGCCTAAGAAACCAAGACGCAAATTAACGGAAGCTGATCAGACCGAGCTTTTTGAAGAAATCGACGGAAAGGCGGTTCTGCCCGCAGCTGAAGACGAAGAGCCCCAAGAGAAGAAAGGAAAAGCTAAAAAAGCTCAGCCGGAACCCGAAGAAGACATCGGTAAGGGAACCGGTTTCCTCTTTGATATGCTAGAGGAGGAGCCGGAACATTCTCCTGAGGCAGAAAAGTCTTCCTCCGAGGGTGAAAAGAAATTAGAGTTTCAACCGGAAGATGCAACAGCAGAGTTGGCTGAACCGGCTTCTGAACCGAAGAATGAAGATTCTCTAGAAGAAGCCGAGCAGCTCGCTCAAAACCTGATGCGTGAAGATGCTTCTGACATGAAGGAAGAGCTTCAGGAAGTTGCGGACGAAGTTGAAGAAGCAGAATTGGTTCCTGCGCCTGCACAGCCCCGTGGTTCTGACATCGTCGAAGAAGCTCTGAAGCATGCCGACACAGACTGCGATGAATTAACGCTTGCATACTTTGCAAGCCGCGCTTATTTGGAATACGCTATTTCTGTGGTAAAAGGCCGTGCATTGCCGGACGTCTGCGACGGCATGAAGCCTGTCCAGAGAAGAATTCTCTACGCAATGAAGCGGCTCGGCCTGAATCCGGATGTCAAAACGGTTAAGAGTGCTCGAGTCGTCGGTGAAGTCTTAGGTAAGTATCATCCGCACGGTGACTCGGCCGCTTACGACGCTATGGTTCGTTTGGCGCAGGACTTCACGATGCGCTATCCGTTGGTTCAAGGTCAGGGTAACTTCGGTTCGGCTGACGGCGACGGTGCTGCGGCTATGCGTTACACCGAAGTCCGCCTTTCTAAGTATGCCGATCTTCTGCTTGGCGAACTGGACAAAGGAACCGTCAAATTTATTCCGAACTACGACGGAACCCATAAAGAACCAGTTTTACTGCCGGCCCGTCTGCCGGTGCTTTTATTGAACGGCTCCAGCGGTATTGCGGTCGGTATGGCAACCGAAATTCCGTCCCACAATCTTACGGAAGTCGGAGAGGCTGCCATTGAAGTGATCCGTAATCCTGAGATCACGACGGACGAATTGCTTGAAATTGTTAAAGGTCCGGATTTCCCGGGCGGTGCTCAGGTTATATCTTCTGCCTCTGACATTAAGAATGTTTATCGAAGCGGTTACGGCAACCTGCAGGTTCGCGCCACTTACCACTTTGAAGAGCTTTCCAGGGGCCAGTGGCAGTTAGTTTTTGACAGCGTTCCGTATAAAGTTTCCGTCATGAAGGTGATGTCGGAACTGGAAGCGCTCACTAATCCTAAGGCACCGCAAGGTAAGAAGTCTCTGACTGCAAAACAGCAGCAGGACAAGCAGCTGATCATGAACGTCATGAGCGGCATGAGAGACGAGTCGAGTGCTGAGGCACCTGTACGCTTGGTCATCGATCCGAAATCGAAATCCATTGATCGAGAAGAGCTCGTCAGCACCATTCTCAGTAAGACCAGTCTTGAAACCTCCTGCAAGTTCAACCTTGTGGTGATCGGCATTGACGGCAAACCTCGTCAAAAAGGTTTGAAAGACATTCTTTCCGAATGGGTTAGCTTTAGACTGCGTACGGTTCGCGCTCGATCTCAGACTTCTTTAAATGAAGCTGAAGCTCGTATCCATACGTTGGAAGGTCGTCTCATTGTTCTCGTTGATATTGAGGAAGTGATTCGCATCATTCGCGGTACGGACGATCCCAAGAAAGAACTGATAACGCATTTCGGATTGTCTGATACGCAGGCCGAAGACATCCTTGAAATCAAACTGCGTCAGTTGGCCTCTCTCGATGAAGTCAAACTCCGTAAAGAGCTGGAGAAGCTTCGGAATGAAGCTGAACGTCTGCGCGGCTTGCTGACGGATGAAAAGAAACTGAGAAGAGAAGTCACCAAAGAGATCCGTCAGGATATTGACACCTATGGCGACGAAAGACGCACACTCATTGAAGAAGCCAAGGGCGCTTCGATTGCGAAACAGGTGATTGATGAACCTGTCACAGTGATCGTGAGTGAAAAGGGCTTCCTGCGTTCAAGACAAGGTCATGGATTTGACGCTCGTGCCATGAACTTCAAGCTGGGCGACAAGTATCGCTGCTCTATGGAATGCCGCAGTGTCGACAATTTGTATATCTTGTCGAACACCGGACGCATTTACAGTATTCCGGTTTCTTCTCTGCCGAGTGCCAGAGGCGAGGGGACTCATGTGAGCGCGTTCGTCCAATTCCAGGACGGAGATGTTCCCTTTGACTACATTTGCGGTGCGCCCGATACCGTCTTGCTGTTTACCTCAGACGCAGCCATGGGCTTCTTCTGCAAGATGTCTGATCTTGCAGTCCGTCAGAGAGGCGGCAAATCCTTCTTTATCTTGGACGGAGCTAAACCGCTTCCGGTTCAGGTTTCAACACCGTTGACCGGCTGGATCGCCGCGTTGTCTTCGAGCGGCCGATTGGTTGTCTTCACGACGGATGAACTCAGAGCTCTTTCGAGCGGCGGCAAGGGCACCACAATCATGGCGCTCCAGGACGATGAGAAACTGGTCGCAGCCGTTCCGATTTCTCCGAACGGAGTCGTGGTGGTCGGAAAAGGCCGCGGCGGCAAGATTCAGGAACTTTTGGTCGGTCCTCGCTCCATTGAAGACTACCGAACACGGAGAGGCCGTAAGGGCCGGTTCGTTGAGGCTAAATGGGAGTTCTTAGGTTTGAAGCCTTATAAGCTTGAGACTGCCAATAAAGGTGACGATAGCGAAGAGGTTGAAGAAAGCACGATCATCTAAGAGCTTCAGACTCAAATACAAGGCGCTTGTTCCCGCGGGAACGGCGCCTTTTCCTAAAAGGGGCCCCGGTAGAAAGTTTCTTAGGAGGACGGCCCCTAAAATGTGCACAGGCAACACGTGCATCGGAGGATAAGATGCTTTGGAAAGACATAGAGGGCAGCAGCAACGTAGAAGACCGCCGTGGAGAAGGCGGAGGATTCGGGGGCGGCGGTCCGAGATTCCCTATGCCGAGAGGCAAGCTGGGATTAGCTGTCTTAGCGGTCGTTTTAGTTGCCGGCTATTACGGCATCGATCTGACGCCGCTGCTAGGCTTGGATTCTCCGATGCCTACTCAGACACAAAGTTCAAGCTACCAGCCGAGTGCTCAGGAGCAGGAACTGGCGAAGTTTTCTTCTGTGGCACTGAGAACAACAGAAGAGACGTGGGGCCGAATTTTTGCTCAATCCGGCAAAAAGTACATTCCTCCGAAAATGGTGCTTTATTCCGGAAGCACCCGGACCGCATGCGGATATGGTCAGGCTGCGATGGGTCCGTTCTACTGTCCGTCCGACCATAAGCTTTATGTGGACCTCTCTTTCTATAAAGACATGCAGAGAAAATTGGGCGGCGGAGGAGACTTCGCTTTAGGTTATGTCCTAGCCCATGAAGTAGGACACCACGTTCAGACGCTTCTAGGGATTTCCTCTCAGGTTCAGAAACTGCAGTCTCAAGTCAGCCCTAAAGAAGCTAACAGACTTTCCGTTAAGCTGGAACTTCAAGCAGATTGCCTGGCAGGTGTCTGGGGACACGATATGCAGAGACAAGGAATCCTTGAGAAGGGAGACTTGCAGGAAGCTTTAAGAACAGCAACCGCAATCGGTGATGACCGACTGCAGCGTGAAGCTCAAGGAAGAGTCGTGCCGGACAGTTTTACACACGGCACATCTGAACAGCGGTATTACTGGTTTAAGACCGGATTCGATACCGGAAATCCGGAGATGTGCAACACCTTTAAAGCCGGCGCCGGTCCGCAGTAACTCCAAAAACAAAAAGTCCGACGAAAAAACGCCGGACTTTCGCATAAGACTAACGAGAATTACTCGTCTGTGCCAACCATAACGTTGGAAGCCTTGATGACGGCATAGACTTTCTTGCCGACTTCGAGTTTCAGGGAGTCAGCAGAAGCTGTGGTGATGGAAGCAACAACGCGTTCGCCGCCTTTAGTCTCGATATCAACTTCGGTAGAAACCGGACCTTTTTTGATAGAGAGAACTTTGCCTTCGAGAACGTTACGTGCGGATAATTTCATTTAAATTCCTTTAGTTAGATGATTAAAAAATCAACGAAAGTTTAAGAAGTTCTCAGCCCTTTGTAAAAAGAGAAGTCTCGCTTGTAAATAAGAGAATAACGATCGAGGACTTGAGGAAAAAGTTGTTTTGCATGTAAGGGTAAAACTATTCTGAATTTAGAAATGGCTGAATGGTTCAGCTGCAAAAAAAACTTGTTTTTGCCTTTTGCGGAAATAATTTTTTACAAGAAAGCTTACTTTCTTAATGGTAGTAGAAGTTCTTTTGGATTTTACGAAAACAAATCCGAGGGGTAAGTCCTAAGAATAAACCCTTAGCAAGCAACTAAAGAACCTTTACATCCATGTTTTGCGGAACTATAGTTCACCGCAGAAAAAGAATAATAGTGCCAAGAAGAAAACACTATATTTGACGAGGCGCCCGATGCTTTTGGGTTCTTTTTAAGGCCTCCGGTCTCGCCGCCCATTGGGGAATATTTATTGGCGGGAATTCCCAAGACTAAATCAAAGTCAAACAGCAAAAAGAGGGATTTTTGCTCGATTTGCCTTTGAACTAAGGAGAAATATTCATGAAATTATCCGTAATTGCCACCTCGGTTCTGCTTGCTGCCGTTTCCACCGGTGCATATGCCTACACACCAGGCACCTACACGGCTGCTATTGCAGGCCAGAACGGTCCCGTCAAAGTTGAAGTCACAACTTCGGCCGACAAGATCCTTTCTGTCAAGATCGTTGATCAAAAGGAAACGGAAGGCATCGGCTCCAAGGCAGTTGCCGCTCTTCCGGCTGAAATTGTTAAAGCACAGTCTGCAGATGTCCAAGGCATCGCCGGCGCGTCTGTTTCTTCTGCTGCCATCAAGAAAGCTGTTCAGGAATGCCTGAACCAGGCTCAGGGCAAGAAAGCTGCACCATTGGCTCTCAAGAACGGTACATTTGAAGGCAAGGCTTACGGCAACAACGGCTGGCTGACGGTTGAAGTCACCATTAAAGACAACAAGATTACCGACATTAAGACACCCGGCCAGAGAGAAACTAAATATTTAGGCGACATAGCCATCCGTGAAATCGGCAAGGACGTTCTTCAATACCAAACACTCAACGTCGACAACATCGCCGGAGCTACTGTCACAAGTACCGCTCTGAAGACAGCCATTGCCCAGGCAATTGAAAAAGCCGGCGGCGACATCGCTGCTTTCCAAAAACCAGTTCCCGAAAAGATTAAGAAAGTTGCCGGTATTACCAAGGGCAGTGCAGATCTCATCATCGTAGGTGCAGGCGGCGCCGGCCTTTCTGCCGCGGTGACGGCTAAGGATTTAGACGTTAAGAACGTGCTGGTTTTGGAAAAGATGCCGGTGATCGGCGGAAACACACTTCGCTGCGCATCTGCATTTAATGCAGCTGACCCCGACAGACAGAAAGCCCTTCCGATGACGGAAACACTGAAGGAAGCTGTGGTTAAAGCAATCAGCGAAAAACCTGTCAGCGAAGAACACGCCAAGCTAATGGCCGACGTCAAAGCCAAGTATGAAGCCTACTTGAAGAGCGGTTCTAAGACTCTCTTTGACTGCCCTGAATGGCATGCTCTCCAAACTTATAACGGCGGCGACAAAGTCGGTCAGATTCCTCTGATCAGGCAGTATTCCAACAATGTACTCGATACGCTGCACTGGATGCAGTCTAAAGGTTCTCCTGTGATGGACCGCGTCAGCCAGGGCGCTGGCGCTCTCTGGCAGCGTACACACCAGCTCGATGCTCCTGCAGGTCTCGGCCTGATTGATCCTCTGTATCAGTCTGCCGTCAAACAGGGCGTTAACTTCAAGCTGGGTATGCGCGTTCAGGACCTTATCCTCAATGACAAGGGCCGCGTGATCGGCGTGACTGCAACCGACAAGGTTGGCAATAAGTACGAATTCACATCCAAGGACGGTGTCATTCTGGCTACCGGCGGCTATTCCCAGAACAAAGAAATGCGTCGGAAGTCTGCTCCGCACCTCACTCCGGAAATGGTTTCTACGAACCAGCCGGGTGCAACCGGTGACGGTATTGTTATTGCCACAAGACACGGCGCAGATACAACCGGCATGAACTACGTTCAGGTTTATCCGCTGGCTACTCCGGGTACTGGCGCTCTGCAGGGCCGCGCCCGCAAGATGTCAGGTTTGGACGATGTGATTGACGTCAACAAGAACGGTGAACGCTTTGTCAAAGAAGATGCGCGCCGCGACGAATTCGTTGCCGCGATCAAGAAGCAGCCCGGCGGAGTTGTTTACGATATCAACGATTCCTCGATCGTTAAACCGCTCAACAGCTTTAACGAAGATGTTGAAACTTTGGTCAGCATCGGCCGTATCTACAAGGCTGATTCTTTAGCTGATTTGGCTAAACAGCTCGGTATGCCTGCTGATAAGCTCGAAGCAACGGTGGCTGAATTCAATAAGATGGTTGAAGCTAAGAACGATCCGAAGTTCGGACGCAAACTCTTTGATCGTCCTATCGTTAAACCTCCGTTCTATGCTACTCCGCGTGCACCTTCGATCCATCACACCATGGGTGGTTTGCAGATTTCGACCAATGCTCAGGTCTTGGATAAGAACGGCAAGCCGATCCCCGGCCTCTATGCAGCCGGTGAAGTGACAGGCGGTATCCATGGCTCTAACCGTTTAGGCGGTAATGCCACGGCTGATGTTTTAACGTTTGGCAGAATTGCGGCTAAGTCTGCTGTTGCTTACAAGTAAGATAGAGCCAAATAATTGACGATTGCGGCCGGATTTTCCGGCCGCTTTAGTTTGCTGCATAGCAAAACAGATCCCGAAGGACCTGTTGACATCGCACTGCTTAACGCGGATTAAGCGTTGTGAGCAGCCATTTTTTCCTTAATAAGGTCAGCTAGAACCTTGACGCCTTGGTCAATCTTTTCCGGAGGAACCGTCACGAAGGACAAGCGCATCTGGTTGAACTTCGGCTCATTGGCGTAGAAAGCGGAGCTCGGAACATAAGCGACTTTTCTGTCGAGCGCTTCTTTCATCATGTCGTCGGTGTTGATGTATTCCGGCAGTGTGACCCAAATGAACATACCGCCGTCAGGTTTAGTCCAAGTTGTGCCTTCGGGAAAGTAACGTTCTAATGCATCGAGCATGCAGTGGCACTGAGTTCTGTAAAGAGCGCGGACATCCGGCATGTGCGTCTTCATAAGGCCTTCATCAAGGCAGCGGGCAGAAATCAGCTGCGTGAATGTAGACGTATGGAGGTCAACGGCCTGCTTAATCGTTGTGAGAGGATCAAGCGCAGGCTTCGGCCCGATGATGTAACCGAGACGGAAACCAGGAGACAGAACTTTGGAGAATGTTCCCATTGTCAGAGTACGTTCTGGGGCATAGCAGCGAATCGGCTTCGGAGGCTGACGGTCATACCAAAGTTCGCCGTAGGGGTTGTCTTCCAAAATCCAGAAATCGTATTCACGGGCTTTTTCAGCGAGTTTCTTACGTCTTTCTTCAGTAATCGTGATGCCTGTCGGGTTCTGGAAAGTCGGCATGACATAGGCAAAACGAATGCCGCTGAATTCCGGTCCGATTAAATCCGGGTTCAAGCCATGTTCATCCGTCGGGAGCGTGACAAATTCAGGACGCTGGAGTTTGAAAGCAGACAATGCACCGAGGTAAGTCGGGTCTTCGACTGCAACCTTGGAACCTTCATCGATGTAGGCGAGGGCCATTAAATCCAAAGCCTGCTGAGAACCGGAAACGATTTGAATGCAGTCAGGGTCAACGGGAGCACCTAATTCAGCTTCATGAGCGGCAATGGCCTTGCGAAGAGCGGGTTCACCTTCGGTACTGGAGTACTGGAGGGCACGGGTGCCTTGTGTTTCTAAAACCCAGTCGGTCGCTTTTTCAATGGCTTTGACCGGGAAGCTCTTAGGAGAGGGCAGGCCGCCGGCAAAAGAAATGACATCGGGCTGGCTCGCCAGTTTGAGGAGTTCACGAATAATGGAACGCTGAGAGGATCTTGCGCGGATCGATTTTGGAGGTGTTAAAGAATTGTCAGACATAGTGCGCATTCCTGCGATAAATAAAAACATCGGAGCCAAAAAGCTCCAAAAAATAAAGACCTTGTAGTTGAGCTGTTTGTGGCAGCCTTTATTGCGGGTATCGGAAAACCAAAATGGGCAGAAGTGGTGATAATCACTCCCCTTATTGCCCGCATTCAGAAAATCTTACATCAGCAGAAGTTGAAAATACGAAAAGTGACACCAAATAGTGTCATAAGCCTGAATTATTCAACAGAGGTATCGCTTAATGTCTGAAAACAAGAAAGAGACGCTCGGTTTCCAAACCGAGGTGAAACAGATGCTCCATCTGATGGTGCATTCTCTTTATTCCAACCGCGAGATTTTCTTGCGTGAATTGGTGTCCAACGCTTCGGACGCCATCGACAAGCTGCGTTTTGCCGCAATCGACAATCCTTCCTTGCTTGCCGACGATCCGCATCCTTCGATCCGAGTCGGTGTAGATGAACAGAAGCAGGAAATCACGGTCAGCGACGATGGTATCGGCATGACGCGTGCAGAAGTGATTGAACACTTAGGTACGATCGCCAAGAGCGGTACAAGAGAATTTTTTGCCCGCTTATCCGGAGATCAGAAGAAAGACTCTCAGCTTATCGGACAGTTTGGTGTCGGTTTTTATTCTTCCTTTATCATCGCCGACAAAGTAACCGTTATTACCCGTAAAGCCGGTGATCCGGCCGATGCCGCTACAAAGTGGGAAAGCAACGGCGAAGGCGAATTTACGGTTGAAAATACAACCCGCGATCATTTTGGTACGGACGTCATTCTCTCTGTTAAGAGCGAGGACCGCGATCTGGTGAGCAAGTATCGTCTGCGCACGATCCTTCAGCGCTATTCCGACCATATCTCCACGCCGATCTTAATGGGCAAGGATGAATACAAGGACGATAAAGTTATTGACACCGGAGAATGGGAAGCCATCAACACCGGTGCAGCTCTTTGGGCACGTCCGAAGAATAAAATTACTGAAGACCAGTACAAAGAGTTCTATCACCACGTTTCTCACGACTCTACCGATCCGCTTTGCTGGACGCACAACAAGGTTGAAGGCAAGAACGAATACATCCAGCTTCTGTATGTTCCGTCTGCCGCTCCGTTTGACCTTTGGGACAGAGAAAACGTACATGGCGTGAAGCTGTACGTGAAACGTGTCTTCATTATGGATGACACGAACCAGCTGCTTCCGCACTATCTGCGCTTCATTAAGGGTGTGATCGATTCCGAAGATCTTCCGCTCAACGTCAGCCGTGAAATTCTTCAGCAGACCCGCGACCTTCGTATCATTCGCGACGGTACGACAAAGCGTGTTCTTTCCATGCTGGAAGACCTTGCCGCCAACAGAGCTTCCGATTACGACAAGTTCTGGGCGCTGTTCGGCAATGTGCTGAAAGAAGGCCTGGGCGAAGATCCGACCAATAAAGAGCGTATCGCCAAACTTCTGAGATTTGTTTCCACGGGAAGCGAAGGCAAGGCCGATGTCACCCTTGAAGGTTATATCAGCCGTATGAAGACCGGTCAGGACACCGTTTACTATGTGATCGGTGATACACCTGAAGCAGCCGCCAAGAGCCCGCTGCTCGAACTCTTCAAGAAGAAGGATATCGAAGTACTGCTCCTCAGCGGCCCGATCGATCGCTGGATGATGCAGTTCTTGACTGAATTCCAGGGCAAGAAGCTTGTCAATATCGCAAAGGGCGACCTTGATCTCGGCGACTTGGCAGACAAGGAAGAAAAGGAAGAGAAAGAAAAAGTTCAAGCTGAGTACAAACCGCTCGTCGACGAATTCAAAGCCGCTTTGGGCGACAGCGTCGAAGATGTTCGTATGACTTTGCGTCTGACCGATTCTCCTTCCTGCATCGTGACGGACCCGAACGGCTTGGATCCTGCTTTTGTCCGCATGATGAAAGCAGCTGGTCAAGACGTTCCCGAACCGAAACCTATTCTTGAACTGAACCCGAACAATCCTCTGGTTTCTAGACTGAAAGAACAGGGTGCCTTCTCTCCGGAATGGGCTAAGCTCTTCCTTGAACAGGCTCAGCTGATGGAAGGCGAACAGCTCAAAGACCCGGCCGGATTCATCAATCGTATGAATACGATGCTGATGGATACGATCGGTAAGAAGTCTGTGAACTAATCTCGGTTAAAAACGGAAACAATAAGCGCAGCTCCAATTCGTTGGGACTGCGCTTAATTTTTTGTTTTCGGCGTTAGACTCACACAAATTCAAAAGGTTACAAGGGCAGGAAATGGCTAAAACTAAGAGAACACCGGTGGACTTCTCCGAGCTCGGAGGCTTCCGCTATCTTCACTTCGGATCCGAATGGATTCAGGGCGGCATGAGAATTAATCGTCCCTACAGCTTGGCGCTTGAATACCAGCAGTACATGCTGGCGCTTCTTTTCTTCCGACCGGAACCTAAAAATATTCTCCAGCTCGGGCTCGGCGCCGGCGGACTTGTGAAATACACTTGGAAGTATTTTCCCGAAGCGCACACGAAAGTGGTCGAGATTTCCGAAGATGTCTATATGGCTTCGAGGATGTGGTTCAAGATGCCTGACGATGATGATCATTTGGAAGTCGTTTTTGAAGACTGCAAGAAATATCTAGCCCGAGCTGCAAATACAGCCGATTGGCTTTTAGTCGATATTTATGATGCGGAAGCCTGGGGTCCGGTCTATGACGATGTTCCGTTCTATCGACTTTGCAAAAAGGCGTTGACGGACGGAGGCATCTCTTCTTATAACGTGTTCGGCGGGGAAGATTTCACCAAGAGTCTCGATAACATCTCGAAAGCATTTGACGGACGAGTGCTCGTCATGCCGGATGTAGCAGAAGGCAACAGAATTATTCTTGCCAAGAAGGGACCGAAGGAAACTTATTCCGTCGAGCTGCTTGATCAGAGAGCTTCTGAGCTTCAGGCTTCAAGACACCTTCCAGCTAAGAAAATTTGGAAAAAGCTGAAACAGGAAAACAACCTTAAAGGCGAGTTCGAGTTTTAGTCTTCAATAGGAAGCAGACGTTTCTTGGACTTCTTCGGTTCGGGAGGCTCAAGATTCTTTTCTTTGTATTCGCAGTACTGCTCAATCGGGCACTTCCAGCATTCGGGCTTTCTGGCTTTGCAAATATAGCGGCCGAGCAGAATGAACCAGTGATGAGCATCTGCACGATAGGGGAGCGGAGTGTACCGCTCCATTTTTTTCTGGACGATTTCAGGCGTTTTGCCCTTTGCATAGCCGGTGCGGTTAGCGACACGGAATACATGAGTGTCCACGGCAATGGTCGGCTTTTCGAACGCAACGTTCATGACGACGCTGGCGGTTTTTTGGCCGACGCCGGGAAGCTTGATCAGGGAATCAAAGTCCGTAGGCACCTGACCGTTGTGATGCTCGATCAAGTCCTCACAGAGTTTCATCACGTTCTTCGTCTTGCTTCGGTAAAGCCCGATGTGCTTGATGATGTCCGTGAATTTTTCCGGGCCTAAATCCAAAACGGCCTGGGGCGTATTGGCCAGCGGGAAAAGCACTCGAGTGGCTTCATTGACGCTTTTATCCGTTGCCTGTGCAGAAAGCACGACGGCAATCAGCAGTTCAAAGTTCGAATGGTATTCGAGCTCGGTCTTCGGCGTGGGATTGTCCGCTTGAAGGGCCTTAAGAATTTCGAGGCGTTTTTCCTGATTCATTTAAGATTTTCCGGCGAATAAGATTTGCCACGAAGTCGCGCTTGTCACTCGTCAAGCTCTTGGCATTGAGGAGATTTTCTTCCTCTTGACGAATCTTGGCGCGCCTTTGATTTCGTTTCAGGTAATTTTCCTTAGATTGATGCGCAAGCTCATCCGTCCACTCTCGGTCAATGCGAACCATGGAAATGCAGTCGACAGGGCAAGCGAGCTGACATAAACAGCAGCCGTTGCATCGTTCGGCGTCAACACAATGCATATGTTTCGGGGAGCCGATGATGGCGTCCGTCGGACAGGCGTCCGAGCAAAGTCGGCAGCCGATGCACTTGTTCGGATCTATTTCCGCGATCTCAGGCGGAACATGCACACCGCACTCTTCATTGAGGGAAAGTTCTTCTCGACCTAAAAGGGCGGACAGGCGGGAAATTACCTGAGGGCCTCCCGCCGGGCAGCGATTATGCTGTTCTCCGTTAGCAATGGCCTTTGCATAGTCAGCGCAGTCGTGATAACCGCACTGCCTGCACTGAGTCTGCGGGAGGATTTCTTCAATCTTAGAAATTTCGATCATCACTGCCAAAGGTTTTCTGCGATTAGGTTGCCGGGTTCGCCGCGTCTCGGTGCTTGGAAACCCATAGGTTTAAGCAAAGCGCGGACTTCCTTGATCATGGCAGGGTTGCCGCAAAGAAGCACGCTGGAAAGAGAACTATCGAACTTAACGCCTGCGGTTTCAGCCAAATCACCGGAGCTGATCAAATCCGGAATTCTTCTGGATAAGAACTGTGTTGCTTCTCGTGTGACGATGGGAATATAAACCAGGTTTCTTCCGCTTCCGCCGCCGAGTGAAGAGTCATCCTTGATTTTCTGAATCAGCTGGGTGTAGGTCAGATCTTCAGCCAAACGCACGGAATGGACAAGAACGATCGTAGGCCATTTTTCCCAAACGGATTCTTGGCGAAGAATGCTGAGGAACGGCGCTAAGCCGGTTCCGGTGCTGAGACACCAAAGATTTTGAGAAGCAGGAAGTCTTTCCGGCAGCAGGGAGCCCCAAAGATCGGTTTCCAGCCAAAGTTCAGAGCCCGCTTCCAAGGCGCACAGGCGAGGGGAGACAAGGCCCTGCGGGACTTCGACGATGAAGAATTCAAGGAACGGGTCAGAGGGGACGGAAGCTATGGAGTAGCCTCTAGCGGCGTATTCCGTTTTTCCGTTCTCTTCAATATCCAGTCCCAAACGGACAAACTGTCCGGGCGTGAAGGTAAAGCCTTCCGGTTTGGTCACTCTTATAGAGACCAAACCTTTTCTCCAAACCTGTTTTTGAAGCAGGCGGACTTTGGTGCGATTTTCGGACACGCTTAGAGTTCCTTCTTCAGGTACTGACGCTTATCGAGGACGTCACGCCATTTTTCGGCTTCGTCCGTGTGCGGTTTCATTCTGGTGATGGACGGCCAAACGCGAGCCAGTTCTGCATTTAATGCGATGAATTCCTGCTGATCTTCAGGAACATCTTCTTCAGCCATAATGGCGTTGGTCGGGCATTCAGGAATGCAGACAGCGCAGTCGATGCATTCATCCGGATCGATCACGAGGAAATTCGGACCTTCACGGAAGCAGTCGACCGGGCAAACGTCAACGCAGTCGGTATATTTGCAGAGGATGCAGGGTTCGGTCACTACATGTGCCATTGGAAAACTCCGTTTTCTTAATTCATTACTAAAACTCTATATTTTAGTAGATTCCGATCTGTAGAGAGCTCATGCCGTAGCCGAATCAAGACTAAGAAATCCGAAACGCTTTGTTAACTGCGGAGCGTGAAGAAGTCTCAACTGAAAAACTCCTCCGTCCTTTCGGTTCGCGTCAACTCGAGACTATAGAATAGCTATCGTAGTTGCCAAGGAGCATGCAGTGATTATTGATTCTTTATTAGACACCGACTTATATAAATTTACGATGATGCAGTGTGTCCTGCATCAGTTCCCGGCCGCTCAGGCGGAATATAAATTCAAGTGTCGAAATCCCGGAACCGACCTTCAGGCCGTGATCGATCCGATCAATGAAGAGATTGATCACTTGTGCGCGTTGCATTTCCGCAAAGACGAGCTGGACTATTTGCGCAGCCTGCGCTTTATGAAGAGCGACTTCATCGACTTTTTGGAACTCTTCCATCTCAAGCGCTCCTGTATCCAGGTCAAGAAGGCGGAAGGCAGCGATACCGATATTGAGATTCGCATTCGCGGTCCTTGGCTGCACACCATCATGTTTGAGATTCCGGTTCTTGCCATCGTCAACGAGTGCTACTACCGCAAATTCTATCCTAATCAGGATTTGACGGAAGGGCGTCGACGTCTGAAAGCAAAAATGGAGTCCATCAAAGATATTCAGGATATCGGTATTTCTGAGTACGGCACCCGCAGACGTTTCTCTAAAGCCTGGCAGGAAGAGGTTATTAAGACCATGCAGGCGGCCATGGGCAAACAGTTCACGGGCACCAGCAATGTTTGCTACGCGATGCAGCTGGGCCTCACGCCTCTGGGAACCATGGCCCATGAATATCTCCAGGCATGTCAGGCGTTAGGCCCCCGTCTTAGAGATTCTCAAAAATACGCCTTCGAAATGTGGGCAAAAGAGTATCGCGGCGACTTAGGAATTGCGTTGTCGGATGTGTACGGCATGAAACCGTTCCTGCTGGATTTCGATATGTACTTCTGCAAACTCTTTGACGGAGCACGCCATGACTCCGGCGATCCGTTTGAATGGGGCGAACACCTTATCGAGCATTATCGGAAGAACCGCTGTGATCCGAAGACAAAGACGCTGATTTTCTCGGACATGCTCGACTTCCCGAAAGTGATTAGTTTGTATAACGCTTTCCACGGAAGAATCAGACTCGGCTTCGGCATCGGCACAAACCTTGTCAACGATTTGGGAATTCCTGCACTGCAGAATGTCATCAAACTAATTCGCTGCAATGATCAGCCCGTGGCAAAACTCTCCGATGATCCGATAAAGAGTATGTGCGAGGACGAATCGTATTTACGCTATCTGAAAAGTGTTTTTAATATATGATAAATCTTTTCGTAATATGAAAGTTACAAACTTAACCCAGTGAATTTGTTAAACTTTTACCTTTTCTTTTAGGCAGTTATTCAAATTTTGACTGTTTGAAGGAGCAGAATTTATTTCTGTTGTTATTAAAGACAAACGGACTTTAAATTCTGCTTTGGTTTTGTTTTGCGGTACATCGAATCATTTGATGGTTTCGGTTCCGGCATTTTTGTTCTGCCGGCCGCGAACGTAGAAAAGGTAAATGATGAACAAGAAAACAACATTCCTCGGAGCAGTGGCGGCGTTATCCGGCTTGCTTCCAATTTCTGCCTACGCGGCGCTTCCCGGTGCCGAACTGAGCTTGTGCTGGGCGATTCCTTTCGCCGGTATTTTGCTCAGTATTGCTCTGGGACCTCTGCTTTTTGCACATTTCTGGCACAAAAACTACGGCAAAGTCGCCTTGATGTGGGCAGTTTTGGCAGCCGTTCCGCTCTTTATGTTCTTCGGAACACAGACTTCTGTCGAAGCTCTTGCACACGCCCTGATCGGAGATTACGTTCCGTTCATTATTTTCGTCGGCTCTCTTTATATTGTGGCCGGCGGTATTCATCTCAGAGGCTCTTTTGTCGGCAAGCCTTGGCTTAATACTACTTTTCTTTTAAGCGGCGCTATCTTGGCCAACCTTATGGGTACCACGGGCGCCGCTATGCTTTTGATTCGTCCTCTACTGAACGCGAACAGAAGACGTCACTATCAGATGCATACCTACATTTTCTTCATCTTCATTGTCGCTAATATCGCGGGTTCTTTGACTCCGCTCGGCGACCCACCCTTATTCCTGGGCTTCCTGCGCGGCGTGACCTTCTTCTGGACGGCCGGTCATCTTTGGGAAGTGACCGGTCTTGCCGTGGGACTCCTTCTGATCATTTACTTCCTTCTTGATACTTGGCTGTACAAGAAAGAACTTAAAGACAACGAAGAACTCAAGAAGCCCGTCGCCTACGTTCCGTTCGGTTTCGAAGGCTCCGTTAATTTCGTTCTTCTTGCCTGTATCGTGGGTGCCGTGCTCATGTCCGGCTTCTGGAAGACAGGCGTCGAATATCACTTCCTCGGTCTGCACATTGCACTTGAATCCCTTATTCGCGACGCTATCTTTGCGACAGCAGCAATTCTTTCTCTTATTCTCACGAAGAAAGAGTACCGCGAGGCCAACCAGTTCTCTTGGGAACCGATTCTGGAAGTCGGCAAATTGTTCTTCGGTATTTTCGTAACGATCGTTCCGGTTCTGGAAATGCTGCGCGCAGGTTCCTCCGGTGCTTTTGCTCCGGTGGTTGCTTTGGTGACCGGTCCCGACGGACAGCCTGTCAACGCCGCTTATTTCTGGCTGACCGGTATGCTCTCCAGCTTCCTGGATAACGCTCCGACATACCTGGCTTTCTTCAACTTGGCCGGCGGCGATCCTGCCTACCTCATGACGACAGGCGCACACACCCTGATGGCGATTTCTATGGGTGCCGTCTTTATGGGTGCGATGACCTACATCGGCAATGCACCGAACTTCATGGTGGTCAGTATCGTTCAGAACCGCGGCGTCAAAATGCCTTCCTTCTTCGGCTTCATGGCCTGGTCGTACGGTATTTTGGTTCCGATCTTCCTGGTTCTTACGTGGCTCTTCTTAATGTAAGCCGCTTAGGATAGATATCCTTCCAGCCGCTCCTTTCATTCGTGATCGGAGCGGTTTGTTTTTGCCGGAAGGAAAGCCTCGGAAAAGAAGAGGCTAACCGCACAACTTAGGATGCAAAGCGTCAGATTCTGTGTTGAGAAAGATACAATGATCGTATTTACGATCAATAGAAACGAACCACACGCAATATATGTCTCACACTCATTACTATCAAGAAGACACCGATGAGGGGCTGAAGATCGCTGCGCTTTTAAATCAGCTGATTGAATCCCCTGGGGCCCTGTCTAAAAAGGAATGGGATTATCTGAATACCTTGCCTATCGGCACGCTGATGCGCGAAGCCGGCATCAGTCGTAAAGAGGCGGTTCATGTTTTTAACCAAATTGATCGGATTGAAGCAGATGTGAGCAGGATCGGGCGGTTTGAACATCTGACGGATGCCTTCATGATGTGGCTCGTCGGAGGAAGCTTCGTACTGGCCGGTGTGCTTCTGGCCTTAATTTCTATTCCTGAAAGTGTGTGGGGAAGAATCACGATTCCGGTTAGTATTGGTATCGGCCTTATCTTTATTTTTGTCCCGTTCATAGCCCGGAAGCGAGCTCTGACTTACGACAAGGACTGTTTCAGACATGCCATTGTTGAAATCTTAGGTAAGGGTTTAATGAAACGCTCGGTTTTAACCACGGACGCGCTGATTCGAGAAATTCAGCCCCACGAGCCGAAGAAAGCTTTGTTGGAAGTTGTTGAGAAATTTGCCCAAACTCAGAATCGGAAGATCTCAAAATATGAAGAGATCTGCCTGATTAAGCAGCTTTTGGACGGTTACAACCTTAAAATTTCTGATCTGCCATTTGAAGTTATTGAGGAAATTGACGGCATTTGTCCGGCAAGAAATCCGGCATGAAAGAAGTAATTGAATCGACCAATTTAGAAAAGCAGCTGACACGCCATCATGAAGGCGACAGCGACTATACCCATCAAGGCACAGGCTCATCCAAAAAGGTATTGATCGCCTCGGTTTGTCTGACCTTGGGATACGCCGTGATCGAAGTCATCGGAGGTTTTCTTTCGAACTCTTTGGCGCTGCTCTCTGACGCCGGTCACATGGTGACGGACTCAGCCTCTCTTTTCTTTGCACTGCTGGCCAATGTTCTTGCAGGACGCCCCGCAAGCGGGAAATATTCTTTTGGCTTTGCCAAGCTGGAAGTGCTCGCAGCACTTTTGAATGCGCTTGCCATGTTTGCGGTGGTGCTTTGGATTGTTGTGGAAGCGGTAGAGCGTTTCAGCAGTCCGGAACCGGTCAACGGTTCTAGCGTCTTTTTGGTTGCCACGCTCGGGTTGCTGATCAATATCGCTGTTGCCTGGACGCTTTCCCGCGACCAGAAGAGCATCAACACGCGGGCAGCGCTCCTGCATGTCATGGGCGACTTGCTCGGATCTGTGGCCGCGATCACGGCTGGTATCGTGATTTACTTCGGCGGTCCGGTCATTGTTGACCCGATCCTTTCTATTTTTGTGAGTGCTTTAATTCTGCATTCCTCCTGGGGCGTTGTGAAAACTTCAGTACATCTTCTTTTGGACGGAGTTCCTGACAACATTCCTTATCAGGAAGTCGGTTCGACTCTGGAAGCAATTCCCGGTGTTTATGCCGTGCATGATCTCCACATTTGGGATATGACGGCAAACGAGGCGGCTCTTTCCTCTCATATTGTTTTAGAGCGGATGGATGAATGGCCTCAGGTTTTGGAGAAGGCGCGTGAGGTTTTGGAGAAAAAGTACGGCATCTCACACATTACGCTTCAGCCGGAACCGGTTGAGGAAATGAAAAAGCGTTTCATGTGCATCGGCGAATAGCAGAGAAGCGGACTTGTATCAAACCGTCAGGAGCGGCCTTTTAGAAGTTACAAATAGGCTCCCGACCGCTATAATTGATTGAATTTTGTAAAGCCACGCCTGCTCATTTGAAGCGCGTCTCTTTTTTTTTTCTGTTGAGAATAAGATGACGAAATATGTATTTGTTACCGGCGGTGTAGTTTCTTCCCTGGGAAAAGGTATTGCAGCAGCTTCCCTGGCCGCCATCCTTGAGTCTCGCGGGCTCAAGGTCACAATCATCAAGATGGACCCCTACATCAACGTCGACCCGGGCACAATGAGCCCGTTCCAGCACGGTGAAGTCTTCGTGACCGAAGACGGTGCTGAAACCGACTTGGACTTAGGTCACTATGAGCGCTTCATCACGCCGAAGATGCACAAGGCGAATAACTTTACGACCGGCCAGATCTATCGTAATGTTCTGCGCAAAGAACGCCGCGGCGAATACTTAGGTAAAACCGTTCAGGTCATTCCACACATCACCAACGAAATCCAAGACTTCATTGCCCGCGGTGCTCATGCTGCCGGCGATCCCGATATCGCATTGGTTGAAATCGGCGGTACGGTCGGTGATATCGAATCTCTGCCGTTCCTTGAAGCCGTTCGTCAGCTGTCGTTGAGAGCAGGCCGCAACAATACCTGCTTCATTCACCTGACACTCGTTCCTTATATCGCCAGCGCCGGCGAATTGAAGACAAAGCCGACTCAGCACTCCGTGGGCGAACTCCGTAAGATCGGTATCAGCCCCAACGTTCTGCTTTGCCGTGCCGACCGCAAGATTCCGGACGACGAAAGAGCCAAGATTTCTCTGTTTGCCAATGTTCCGATGGATGCCGTCATCTCCGTTTGGGACGTTGACACGATTTACAAAGTTCCGATGATGCTGCATGAGCAGGGCTTAGATGAAATCGTCTGCCGCTGCTTAGACTTGAATCCGAAACCTGCCGATCTTTCCGCTTGGGAAAAGGTCGTTGATCGTCTTGAACATCCGAAAGACACTGTCAAACTTGCCATGATCGGTAAGTATGACCTGAAGGATTCCTACAAGTCCTTGAATGAAGCTCTGATCCACGCTGGTATCCATACCGGTCATCATGTGGATGTCACCTTCATCGAAGCTGAAATTCTTGAAAAAGAAGGCACTGACTGCCTCAAGGGCATGGATGCTATTTTGGTTCCCGGCGGCTTCGGCAAACGCGGTACCGAAGGCAAGATCAAAGCCATCGAATACGCTCGTAAGAACGACATTCCTTACCTCGGCATTTGCCTGGGTATGCAGCTTGCCGTGATTGAATTTGCCCGTCATGTCTGCGGTCTCGGCGGCGCTAACTCCACTGAGCTGGATCCGGAAACACCGCATCCTGTTGTTGCTTTGATCACCGAGTGGAAAGACCACACTGGCGTTATCGAAAAACGCGATGAAGACAGCGATCTCGGCGGCACAATGCGTTTAGGCAAACAAGTTGTTCCTGTTAAACCCGGAACACTGGCTGCCGAAGTTTACGGTAAGGAAGTCGGCGAGCGTCATCGTCACCGTTATGAAGTGAACAACTCTTACTGTGACCAGTTCGAGAAGGCCGGTATGGTGATTTCTGCTAGAACACCCGGCGAAAATCTTCCCGAAATCATGGAACTCCCCGATCATTCCTTCTTCATCGGCGTTCAGTTCCATCCGGAATTTACTTCCTCTCCGCGTTTCGGTCATCCGCTCTTCAATAAATTCATTGAAGCGGCTGCCAAGTATCACAAAGAACACGAAAAGGCTGAGTGATCGACATGCAGTTATGCGGTTTTGAAGTCGGTCTGAACCGACCCTTTATTCTTCTCGCCGGTCCCTGCGTCATTGAGAGCGAACAGCTGACGCTCGATATCGCCGGCAAGATGAAGGAGATCACCGATAAGCTCGGGATCCCCTATGTTTTCAAGGCAAGCTACGACAAAGCGAATCGTTCCTCCGATACGAGCTTCCGCGGTCTGGGTATGACCAACGGTCTTCGTATTTTGGAAGAAGTCCGCCGTCAGATCGGCGTTCCGGTTGTCACCGATGTTCATACGGCCGATGAAGTTCCGGAAGTTGCCGCTGCGGTGGATCTTCTTCAGACGCCGGCTTTCCTTTGCCGTCAGACAGACTTTATTGCCGCCTGCGCAAAGAGCGGTAAGCCGGTCAATATCAAGAAAGGTCAGTTTTTGGCTCCTCAGGATATGAAGCAGGTTGTGCTCAAAGCTCGCCATGCTGCAGCAGCTGCCGGACTCTCTGAGGACCGCTTCATGGTTTGTGAGCGCGGCGCCTGTTTCGGCTACAACAACCTTGTATCCGATATGCGCAGCCTTGTGATCATGCGCGACTGCGATGCTCCGGTGATTTTTGACGCAACGCACTCCGTCCAGCTCCCCGGCGGTCAGGGCACAAGCTCCGGCGGCCGCAGAGAGTTCGTTCCGCCTCTGGCCCGTGCGGCGGTTGCTGTCGGTGTTTCCGGACTCTTCATGGAAACACATCCGAATCCCTGCTGCGCTAAGAGCGACGGACCGAACATGGTTCCGCTGGATAAGATGGAAGCACTGCTGACCAATTTGCAGGGCATTGACCGACTCGTGAAGTCCGGTGAATTTTTAGAAAACCAGTTACATTAACTTTTAAAGAGATAAACATGAGCGAAATTGTTGAAGTCTTTGGCCGTGAAGTATTGGATTCCCGCGGCAACCCGACGGTTGAAGCCGAAGTCATTCTTGCCTCCGGCGTGATCGGCCGTGCAGCTGTCCCGAGCGGTGCTTCTACAGGCAGCCGCGAAGCCATCGAGCTGCGCGACGGAGATGCTTCCCGCTACAACGGCAAGGGCGTTCTGCAAGCCGTTGCCAACGTCAACGACGAAATCCGCGATGAGGTTGTCGGTTACGACGCCAGCCAGCAGACTGAAATCGACCGCGCCATGATCGAACTCGACGGCACCCCAAATAAGTCCCGTCTCGGCGCAAACGCCATCCTCGCTGTTTCTTTGGCCGTTGCCCGCGCAGCTGCAGAAGAATGCGCACTCCCGCTGTATCGCTATTTCGGCGGTATCAACGGCTTCACTCTGCCCGTTCCGATGATGAACGTTGTGAACGGCGGCGCTCATGCCAACAATAATCTCGACATTCAGGAATTCATGATTATCCCGGCCGGTCTTCCGACCTTCAGCGAAGCTCTTCGCTGCGGCGCCGAGATCTTCCATGCCCTGAAGAAGATCATGAATGCTCACGGTATGTCTACTGCTGTCGGTGACGAAGGCGGTTTCGCTCCAAACATCGACAGCCATGAAGCTGCCATTGAATTCATTATCGACGCCATCAAAGCTGCCGGCTACACACCGGGAGAACAGGTTTTCATCGGTTTGGACTGCGCTGCCAGCGAATTCTATGCAGACGGCGTTTACAACCAGAAGGGCCAGGGCCTGAAACTCACCGCTGACGAATGGATCGCTAAGATGACCGAGTGGGTTGACCGTTATCCGATCATCTCCATCGAAGACGGTATGGCCGAAGGCGACTGGGAAGGCTGGGCCAAACTCACCGAAGCTTTGGGCGACCGTGTTCAGCTTGTCGGCGACGACCTTTATGTCACTAACACTTCCATTCTTAAGGAAGGTATTGAAAAGGGCATCGCCAATTCCATCCTGATCAAGATCAACCAGATCGGTACGCTGACAGAAACTTTCGAAGCTATCGAAATGGCTAAGAAGGCCCGTTATACCGCTGTGATTTCTCACCGCTCCGGCGAAACTGAGGATTCCACGATTGCGGATATCGCCGTCGGTACAAACGCCGGTCAGATTAAGACAGGTTCTCTGAGCCGCAGCGACCGTATGGCCAAGTACAACCAGCTTCTTCGTATTGAAGAAGAACTCGGCGACATCGCTGTCTACCCGGGCCTGGATGCCTTCTACAACATCTGCAAGTAATTTATGGCGTGCCTGACGAAAAAGGTAAAGCTGGGAGTACCTCGATTTTTAGTCCTGGTACTCGCCATTGCCGTGGTCGGCATTCAATATCCGTTATGGGTCGGGAAGGGCAGCAATGCTACGCTTCTCGATTTGCAGGACCAGCTCAAAACTCAGAAGGAGAAGAATGCCGCGCTCGAGCTTGAAATTACAAGGCTCGAAGGCGAGGCCGATAGTCTTCGCCATGGCAGTGAAGCCTTAGAAAGTAGGGCTCGTGAAAAACTCAATATGATTCGCGAGAACGAATACCTGATTCGAATTATGCCGTAATCAATTACTTATTAATTAGAGAAGTGCCGGAACTAAAAACTCCGGCCTTTTTTATGTCCGTGTCAGGCAGAAAAGATCCTTCCTAGCCGCAAACGAGAGTAGTCTCGATTTCAAAATTGAGAGTTGAGAGTCATAAGAATGACGAAGTCGGATCTTTTTGTTAGGAGTGAACATGAGTAAACCGATGACGGTGGCACGCTACGCAAGGGAGCATCGCGGATGGTTTTACGGATGTCTGCTTCTGTTTGCACTTGTCGCTTTCTTTTGCCTGAAAGCGATTTACGATATGACGGTTTACGGTGCTAAGGCCCCGCTTTACGCCTTTATCGCCGGTATGGTCGGTTTCGGTGCGACGGCCTTAGGCTCCCTGCCGGGTTTTTATCTTCATAAACTTTCCGATAAAGCCGAAGACTGGATGCTTGGCAGTTCGGCCGGCATGATGCTTGCAGCAGCGATCTTCTCGCTTTTGCTTCCGAGTATTGAAACCAGTGAAAAGCTGTTCACTTCTGAATTAGCAGCAACGCTTTGGGTACTCTTCGGAGTTTTTCTTGGTGTTGTCTTCCTCCTGATCATTAATGCGCTGACTCCTCATGAGCACGGAGGTCAGAATTATGAAGGTCCGGAGATCGAAGTCAAAAGCGGCATCTGGCTCTTTGTTCTTGCCATCATCATTCACAACATCCCGGAAGGCCTGGCGATGGGCATATCTTTTTCAGCAGAAGACATGCAGATCGGTGTGCCGCTCACGATTGCCATTGCTCTGCAGGACTTTCCGGAAGGTCTGGCGGTCGTACTCGCTCTTTGCTCGACTCACATTTCACGCGCGAAGGCAGTGGGGATCGGAGTGTTCTCGGGTCTGATGGAACCGGTCGGCGCACTTTTCGGCGTGAGCCTTGCCGGCGGGTTGGGCTATGTCTATCCGCTGGGACTGGCGTTATCTGCCGGCGCCATGATGTTTGTCGTTTTCCACGAAGTGATTCCTGAAACACACCGCAGAGGCCATCACAGTACGGCCACGATCGGTTTGATGTGCGGCTTCGGCCTGATGATGATTTTGGAAAAAATATTCAGCTAGAAAAATCTTTGCTTCGGTCTCTGTCGGTTTGCAGTTCACTCTAAAATATCGCAATAGCTTTCAGCGAGATAGGAAAAAGAATGACAAGACCGATTAGAGCCCTCATCGATACATACGCACTGGAAAAGAATTTGTCTTTGCTTCGCGCAAAAAGCGGCAATCGTTTTTTATGGGGCGTTGTTAAGGCCAACGCATATGGTCACGGTCTGATCGGTCTGCTTCCGACCTTCGACAACTGGGTTGACGGGTTAGCGCTTCTTGATCCGAAAGAAGGTGTGGATATCCGCAAAGCCGGCTGGGCCAAAGCGGTATTGTTAATTGAAGGCATCTTTGCGGCCTCTGACATCGAGATGGCTGATGAGTACGGATTTGAAACCGTCATTCACAACGAAAGACAGATTGAATGGCTGGAAAAAGCCGAACTCAAAAACACGCTTCGCGTGCACTTGAAGTGCAATACCGGTATGAACCGTTTGGGCTTCAGACCGGAGGCGATTCCTCAAGTTTTGTTCCGCCTGAATAATATTCCTAAGGTAGAAGTTGTCGATCTGTTGGCGCACTTTGCCAATGCCGAAGTTACTTACGGACAGGACAAACCGGTTACCGTCCAGAATCAGCTTGCTGCATTGATACAACTGCGCGGACTTCTGCCGATGTGCTTATCCAACACGGGCGGCATTTTGTGGCATGAAGCCGGAGACGAGGCTGTGCGAGCAGGTATTGCCATGTACGGCGTCAGCCCCGACGGTAATGTTTCTTCACAGTCTCTGGGTATTGATCCCGTCATGACACTGGAGAGCGAAATCATTGCCTTCCAGGATCTTCAGCCGGGCGAAGCCTGCGGCTACGGCTCTAAGTTTATTGCCCATCGACCGACGAAACTCGCCGTGGTAGCCTGCGGGTATGCCGACGGTTATCCGCGTAAAGACAATCCGCACAGAGAGGTGGTCGTTGAGGGCAAAAGAGTACCTGTTATCGGAAACGTTTCCATGGACATGCTGACGATTGACGTCACCGATCTGCCCAATGTCCGGTTGGGTTCCAAAGTGGAAATCTGGGGTAAGAACCTGCCGGTCAATGAAGTCGCAAAGGGATTCGGCACGATCGGCTATGAACTTCTTTGCGACGTGAACCAGCGTGTACCCCGCGTTCTAATTAAATAACGAATCGCGTTATCAGAGAAATCAGCAGCATGACTAACACGAAGTAGAGCATGCTGCGTACGAGCGTCGGACCGATTTTGACGGCATAGATTGCGCCTAAGCGGTTGCCCAAGATGCTGGCAACCGCGCAAGGGAGAGCCAGCGAGTAATAAAGCGTTCCTGCGGAAGCAAACGTTGTGACCGCGCCTAAGTTGGCGGCGATATTGAATGCTTTTGCCGTACCGGAAGCTTTAACCAAACCGGCCTTGAGCAAGAGGTGAATGCCGATCAAAAAGAAACTTCCGGCGCCGGGACCGAAAAAGCCTTCATAGAAACCGAGGGACAAACCGATTGCCGAGACTCTCCACCATAACCCTTTCTTTGGAAGGTCTTCTTCCGTCAGTTTGAGCGTTCCGCAGAAAAGCGAAAGGAGAATCGCAACTGGCAGAAGAAAAATCATGATGATCGTCATCTTCTCATTGGAAATGAGAAGTGTCGTCGCAGAGGCAATTACTGCGCCGAAGTAAGAAGAAATAACGCCCAATAGGACGACTTCTTTGATGACGGCGCCTCTTTTCCAGAAGGTAATCAATGCCGTAATTGAACCGAGGCTGGAAGCGAGCTTTCCAGTTCCGAGCGTGTAGTGAGCGGGTATGCCCAACAGCAAAAGGACCGGCATCGTGATGAGACCGCCTCCGCCCGCAATAGCATCGACAAAGCCTGCAATAAAGAAAACAACAAAGCAGACGAGTATGACGGTAAGCGTGATGTCCATGATTCGGATCGAGGCAGTGTTTTTGTAATGAAGAAATTATGCTCGTCCGGGATTATCAAAACCTAAAACTTTCTTAGGTAAAAATCCTCAGGGAGTCCTTGAGGGTCTCGGGAGATAATCTAAAAAAGCGATTTCTTCCAAGTTCCCATGCGTTTCCGGACTCTATTATTTTTTATCTCGGCTGCGGCCGTAACCATTCCCTGTTTGGTCATGGGATGGCTTCAATACGTTGCGGTTGAAAGAGAATTCACTGAGGACGATCGCACGAGAGCGGAGATCTCTTTATTAGTGTCTGAGCGTCTGGAAGCCAAGGTCGACAATGCCGTTTCCTTGGTAACCGCTGCTGCGGAAATCTTGAAATCCGAAGAAGGAGAGCCCGCTGAGAAACTGAATTTGATATTAGAAGAGCTTTGCAAGGCTTCGCCGGATATCCTGAATATGCATTTCGACGATCCCTCCGCTGTGAGCGTGGCTTTTTCTCCTCGAAAAAACAAGCGCGGTGAATCTAATATCGGCGTTTCACATAAAGATCGCTCTCACTGGAAGAATCCTTATGTTAAGGACGGCATATCGGTTTCTGGACTCGTTCAAGCGGTCGGAGCTTCCGACCGTAAGATTGTGAATATTACCAAGCCTGTTTATTCCAACGGACGTTTCGTGGGTTTGGCCGTTGCCGCCCTTGATCTTGAGCAGATTGCCGCTCAGGTTTTAAAAGGCTTGGCCACGGATGCTTATCAAATCGGCATTTTCGGCAGAAACGGAGAGGTTATCTTTTCTTCCGGCAAGTCGGTTCCGCTTCACAATCTCTCGATTGAAGAAAGAACGCACCGCAGCTTCACTTTCTCGAATGCCGAATATTACGGTTATGTGCGTCCCTTAGCGGTTACGGATTGGTCTGTGGGTGTATTCTCACGAACCGTTGATCGAAAGACGGTTTTGGTCCAGCTTTTCATACGCAATGTATTTGTTTGGCTCGCGACTTTCCTAGCTGCGATTGTGATCGGCTTTTTAGCTTCGATTTCAGTAGTTCGGGCTGTTGAAAAACTGACGCGTCAAATGACGGCCGCAAGAATCCTTCCGGATAAAAGCGAAAAAATTAAGTCGCCGAGAGAGCTTGTTCAGCTGCAGCGCACGTACGGACGGATGCAGGAAAGACTACTGACAGCTCAGACACGTCTTAAGGAGTTGAATTCCTCGCTTGAGGCTAAGGTGAAGGCTCAGGTTGAAACGATTCAGCGGCATGAAGCGCTTTTGACTTCTCTCTTCTCAGATATGAATGAAGGGATTGTCTTGTTTAACCAAAAGCTGGAAATGCGTTTTCGTAATCCTTCGGCTGTTCGTCTGCTTAACTTGTCAGAGAACGAAGCACGGAAACGCTTTTTAGCCCTGGTAAAAGAAATGCATCAGAGTCCTGATAAGCATCTTTTCATTCATTCCGGTGTTTATGATTTGGAACTGCGTATGTTTGAGAGCGGGACCAAAGATGTGTTCTGTGTAATCGCTCGCGATGCGACTTCAGAAGTTCAAATTGACCGATTAAAGGATGAACTGATCGGAATCGCTGCCCATGAACTTAAAACGCCGCTCGCCGGGGTGCGCATGGCGGCAGAATGCCTGGTCAAAACGGTTCAGGACCCAGAGAGTAAAGAGACGGCCGCCGAGCTTCTGGAAAGCGCCGATGAAATGAAAGACATGATCTCTCGTTGGCTGGATGTTGCCAAACTTCAGACAGGCTCTTATGAAATTCACCCGGAATTCTGTTTGATTAAGCCCATGATACGAAAAGCGCTCAAACATTTTTCCGGCTTTAAAGATTTTGAATGTTCCTTGGAAATTTCGCCGGATGCTGCGGCTGCCAACGTGGACAAACAGGCATTTATGCAGATCATTCAGAATCTTCTCTCGAATGCCTATAAATACCGGAAAGAGGGCAGTGCCTGCCGAGTGAAAATTCAAACCCGGAAGTTAGGAGATTTCCTGGAACTCATGGTGGAAGACGACGGTATAGGAGTGCCCGAGTCGGCGCTGGATAAGATCTTCGATCGGTTTTATCAAGTCAGAATGGATTCCGCTAGAAAAATCGGCGGAACGGGTTTGGGCTTATACATTACTAAGGAATTGGTGCTTCTGCATAAAGGAAAGGTCACGGTCGCAAGTACTTTAGGCGAAGGAACGGTCTTTACGCTTGAGCTGCCGGCGCTTCCGACAGAGACAGCAAATGAGGAAGAAGAATGACGGAAAGAACGACGATTTTGATTGTTGATGATGAAAGCAAAATCCGCAGACTGCTTTCCCGCTCTCTAGAGGCAGAAGGATTTGATGTAGCCGTGGCAGACTCGGCAATGAGCGCTTCGGAATACTTAAAGAACGGTCATTGCGATCTGATTATTCTCGATTACATGATGCCTGAGATCGACGGTATGGCGTTCCTAGCAGAATTGAGAAAGAAATCGTCAATTCCCGTGATCATGCTTTCGGCTCGAGAAGAAATTGCTAAGAAAACCCAAGCCTTGGAACTCGGGGCCGACGACTATGTCGTCAAACCATTTTCCATCGAAGAAATGACGGCTCGCATCCGAGCTATCCTGAGACGCTCCGGCGGCGTGAAGACCGGGCCGGCAGCGACCGTACAGGCAGTTAACGGACCTCTCGTTATGGATCCCGATAAACGTACATGCCGATACAAGGATCAGGAAATTAGGCTTGCCGATACTGAGTTCCGTCTTCTGTTTATCTTGGTTAAACGGCCGGGAACCATCTTTACACACGAAGATTTGCTTCGGCGAGTTTGGGGGCCTGAATTTATCGGAGATCTCAACTATTTGCGTGTGTCCCTCTCCAGGATAAGAAAGAAACTGACGGCGGCAGGTTTCCCGGGCTCGGCCATTTCCTCTTATTCAGGGATCGGTTATTACATCGAAGACCTTTCGGAAGAGGACTTGTAATGTTTTTGTAATCTTTTCGATTTTTTTTTGGCGGCGCTGAAAGTTTATTTTTAGAAAATAACAGTCATAGACCACCTCAAACCATAACAAGAGGAAAAATATGACAACATCCGCTTTGAAGCGTCGCTCGTTTCTCCAAGGATCTCTGCTTGCGGCTGCAGTTATCGGTTCCACTCCGGCCGTTGCCGCCGAAGCTGCCAAACCCAAATTCGATGAAAGCTTCGACGTGATCGTCGTAGGCAGCGGTATTGCCGGAACGATGGCCGCACTTTCCGCCGCCGATAAAGGCGCTAATGTTTTAATGATTGAAAAGATGAGCCGCCTCGGCGGTACATCCCGCATCAGCGGTCTGAACTTTGCCTGTGTCGGTTCTCCCGCTCAAAAGGCTAAAGGCGTCAAAGACACGCCTGAGCAGCTCGCCTCCGATATGTATAAAGTCTCGGGCAACATGGGCGATTATGAAAAGGCCCTTGAAATGGCAAAGAACACTGCCCGCGCCGAAGCTTTCATGACACAGCGCGGCGTCAAGTGGGACGGCCGCCTGCTGAAATTAGGCGGTCACTCTCAGCCTCGTGTTCTCGTTTCCGAAGGTGACGGAGCCGGTCTGCTGAATGCTCTGTGGACTTACATGAAAGGTTTGAAGAAATGCACTGTCCGCACCCATGTGAAGGCTGATGAATTTCTCTTTAACGATAAATGCGTCGCGGTCGGCGTCAAGGTCAGAGAAAAATATTTCTTTGATACCCCTGAAACCGACGACAACGAAAACAAGACCGGTGTGGAAAAACGCATCGAAGCTAAGAAAGGCGTGATTTTCGCTACCGGCGGCTACGCCAGAGACAAAGCATTCCGCTCTTCAGAGGTTCCGTTCTTAGCAGGCGTTGCAACCACCACAAACCCGGGCGCAACCGCCGGAGCTCTGAAGATTTTAGTTAACGCCGGTGCCCAGCCGATGCACTTGTCTCTCTTTCGCTTTGCTTATCCGCTGCCGACGGAAGATATGATTTGGGGCATGATGATCGATCCCGCCACCGGTCGCCGCTTCATCAATGAAGGCTTAACAAGAAATGCGCTTGCACAGGCGGTTCTTCTGAAGAGACTGCAGAACGGAGACAAGAAACCGTTCATCATCTACGATGAAAAATCTCTGGGTAAATTCCACAACCTCAACCGTGTCCAGCGCAGCCTTAACGGCTTAAACGGCATCGACGGCACAATGGTCAAGTACGACAATCTGAGCGAACTTTGCAAGGCTTTCGGCGCTGATCCAAAGGTCGTTGAAGACGAGCTTGTTAAATACAACGCCATGATCACGGAAGGCAAGGACGCTCAGTTTGATAAACCGCTTGAACGTTCCGGCCGCAAGGTTGAAGCGCTCGACCTGAAGGGACCGCTCTTTGCGATGGTCATTAACCCCAGACTGAACTACACACCGGGTGGAATCCGCACGGATTTACAAGGCAGAGCAATTGCGCTGAAAGACGGTAAACCGATCGAAGGTTTGTATGTGGTCGGAGAAGCCAGCGGCGGACTGCACGGTCAGGAACGTATGACCGGCTGCTCGATGCCTGAATGCGCAGTCTTCGGCATGATTGCCGGTGAAAGTGCCGCTCAACGCAAAAGTATCTAGGAGGAAGCCATGAAATTTATTTATAAAGCCGCACTCTTAATCTGCTCGTCCGTTTTCGCTATGTCCGTTCAGGCCGCTGGAATGCCGCAGTCCAGCAAGCATGCTCAGCGCGGTGTGAACTGCACGCAGTGTCATACCACCGGAAAGTTTGAACCGGTCGAAACAAAAACAGTGTCAGACCTGCCATAACCAGGATCAGCTGGCCCAAAAAACCGACCGCCTCAACTACATTTCACGCATGAAGAATCCGACGCCCGGCGAAGTCAAAGA
>ENA-UONV01000838-UONV01000838.1-human-gut-metagenome-genome-assembly--contig:-CS4-NODE-838-length-31276-cov-8.317863_pt1 | contig 31276 bp, 24 predicted proteins | sample MGYA00242461_ERZ724008 | MGnify/ENA metagenome assembly ERZ724008 | reverse complement strand
AGCAGCTTCTTCTTGCGGGTGATATCGCCGCCGTAGCACTTGGCCAGGACGTCCTTGCGCATGGCCTTCACCGTTTCCCGGGCGATGATGCGGCCGCCGATGGCCGCCTGGATGGGCACCTCAAAGAGTTGGCGGGGAATATTATCCTTCAGCTTTTCGCACAGGCGGCGGGCCCGGGGATAGGCCTTATCCTTATGGGCAATAAAGCTCAGGGCATCCACGCCGTCGCCGTTTAGGAGCAGGTCCACCTTCACCAGGTCGCTGGGCCGGTAGCCGGAGAGCTCATAGTCCAGGCTGGCGTAGCCCTTGGTATTGGCCTTGAGGGTATCGAAGAAGTCGTAGATGATCTCATTCAGGGGCATCTGATAGTGCAGCTCCACCAGGTGGGTGTCCAGATACTGCATATCCTTGAACTCACCCCGGCGGTCCTGGCACATGGGCATGATATTGCCCACATACTCGTTGGGGGCGATGATGGAGACCTTCACATAGGGCTCCTCGGCATGCTCGATAACAGCGGGGTCGGGATAATTGTGGGGGTTATCCACCTTTACCAGGGTGCCGTCAGTCTTATATACATGGTAAATAACGGAGGGGAGAGTGGTGACCAGATCCAGGTTGAACTCCCGCTCCAGGCGCTCCTGGATGATCTCCATATGGAGCATCCCCAAAAAGCCGCAGCGGAAGCCGAAGCCCAGAGCCACGGAGCTTTCCGGCTCAAAGGTCAGGGAGGCATCGTTGAGCTGGAGCTTTTCCAGGGCGTCCCGCAGGTCCGGATACTTGCTGCCGTCCTCGGTGTAGATGCCGCAGTAGACCATAGACTGGGCGGGCCGGTAGCCGGGCAGAGGCTCCGGGGCAGGGTTTTCGGCGTCGGTAACGGTGTCGCCCACCTGGGTGTCCTTGACGGTCTTGATGGAGGCGGTGAAATAGCCCACCTCCCCGGCCTGCAATGCGTCTGTGGGCTCGTTGCCCAGGGGCTTTAGGTAGCCGCATTCCAGGATGGTATACTGGGCGCCGGTGGCCATAAGGCGAATGGTCTGGCCCTTGCGCAAGGTGCCCTGGCGGATACGGAAATACACCACCACGCCCACATAGGGGTCATACTGGCTGTCAAACACCAGGGCCTGGAGGGGGGCGTTTGGGTCGCCGCTGGGGGCGGGGACGTTTGCCACGATGTCCTCCAGGACAGCATCGATATTCACGCCGTTTTTGGCGGAAATCTCCGGGGCATCCAGGGCCGGCAGGCCGATGATGTCCTCCACCTCCTGCTTGGCCTTCAGGGGGTCGGCGGCAGGGAGGTCGATCTTGTTAAAAACCGGGAGGATCTCCAGGTCGTGGTCCAGGGCCAGGTAGGTATTGGCCAGGGTCTGGGCCTCTACGCCCTGGGTGGCATCCACCACCAGCACCGCACCCTCGCAGGCGGCCAGGGAGCGGGAGACCTCATAATTGAAGTCCACATGGCCCGGGGTGTCGATGAGGTTCAGGGCATAGGTCTCGCCGTTTTTCGCTTTATAATAAAGGTGGACGGCCCGGGATTTGATGGTGATGCCCCGCTCCCGCTCCAGGTCCATGTTGTCTAGAAGCTGGTTCTCCATCTCCCGCTCGGGCACGGCGTCACACAGCTCCAGCAGGCGGTCTGCCAGGGTGGATTTGCCGTGGTCAATGTGAGCGATGATGGAAAAGTTGCGGATGTGGGATTGATCGTACATACACTATGACCTCCGATGATGGAAATTTGTTTTTAGTATTACGGATTGCCACGGGCGCGGTGCGCCCTCGCAATGACATGGGTTTTTGCATGAGGTGCGGCGCAAGCCTGGTTTCAGGTCGTCCGGGAGGCCGTCCCCTGTGCGCCGTTTACCGATAGATTATCGTGGGGAAATTTGCACAAGCCCGGTTTGGGCGGACAGGGCCGTCCGCCCCTGTAAATTCATAATGACACCTTACGCTATATCTCCGACAGCTTTTTGCAGCGCTCATCGGTGTTATGCACTACCTGGGCCACACTCTGTCCCAGGCCCGGATAGGCGGTGAGGGACTCAGCCGTCAGGCTGGGACACTGGCCGTCCGCCCCGTGCAGGGCCAGCTGATAGTGCATGCGGCTGGCAGCCATATCCGCCTCCACCGCGCCGGCATCGAAGGCATCGGCAGCCACGCCGAACAGCTCCTCATTGCCCCCGCCTCGGCGGTACAGGTGCCGCAGCAGCAGGTAAAGCCCCCCGCTGAGATAGTCGCCTGCGGCGGTGATGGCGCCGCGGTTGCCCGTTTTGCCCAGCAGGTCAAAGAGCAGGTTGGTGGTGTTTACCACCAGCTTTTTCTGCAGGGTGGCCATGATGCTGCCCCGAAGGTTGCCCTTTTCGTCCGTGGAATCATACAGGTCGTCCGCCACGATAATGGCGCCGTCCCGGCTCAAGGTGCGGCCCAGCAGATAGTCCGCCGACACACGGTAATAGTCACATGCCTTCACCACAAACGCAAGACCCGGCTCGCGGATGCCGTTTTCATAGTGGCTCAGCAGCGCCTGGGATATGCCCAGCTGCGAGGCCGCCTTGCGCTGGGATATGCCCCGCTCTTGCCGCAGCAGACTCAAGGTCCGGGAAAAATCAGTTACCATCAGGTTGTCCCTTCCTCTCCTTTTCTTATACAAGGAGTAAATTATACCGCATTTTATACGAATTGTAAACGGGTATTTTTTACTTTTACCACAAAAAAGGCAGATCTTCCGGTCTTTTTGCCTTGACGTGGGGCGCAAAATGCGGTATAGTTATTTTGTAACTATTTTGTAACCTTTAGGATGGTTTTTTTATATGAGAATTTTGGAGCGGCTTTTGGAAGGGCCGAAAAAAATATTATGGTATTTGGGCGAGCACCCGGACCTGCTGCAGCGCTATACGGATCTGCAGGGTCTGGCCCGCCGGACGGTGCAGCTGCTGCGGCGGAAATGGGAACAGCTGCGGCAGGCCCTGCGCTTTATGGTGCGGGAGCGGAGAGCCCGGCGCTTTCCGGAGTCGGACCACAAGCTGGCCCAGGCCATACTCTTCATTTGGGGCAATATCCCCCGGTTTGCCAGCCGCTTCCGGGAACGGCTGTACCGTATTCGCCGCTTCCGCATCCGGACCGGAAACCGCTGGCGGGTGCTGTTTGAGCGGATCAAGCTGCACCCGGCCTGGTTTTTAGGCTCCGCTGTGGCCGTGGCCGCCATCGCCGTGACCCTGAGTCTGTACACCATCGGCGTAACGGTAAGCTATGACGGCATGAATCTGGGCACCGTGGCCTCCGGCCGGGTCGTGCGCCAGGCGGCAGCGGATATTGAGGACGTTACCTGCCAGACCCTTGGCTACGACAGCTACACCGTAGACACCTCCCTGCTGACCCGAAAGACCCGCATCGTGCCCCGCAGCACCGTGCAGACCAAGCAGGAGTTTGAGGCAAAGCTCTCCCGGCAGCTGGGAGAGGTGGCCTACGGCTATGTACTGTATGTGGATGACGAGCCTGTGGCAGCCACGGAGTATGAGGGCGCCATGGAGGAGCTGCTGGAGCAGCTGAAAACCGGCTACATCACCGACCAGACCGTGGAGTGCTATTTCGTGGAGAATGTGGACATTCGTCAGGAGTATGTGTCCGCCGACCTGATGATGAACCTGGGCTACATTGCCGAAAAGCTTAACGCCACCAAGGAGGGTGCCGTGACCTACACCGTGCAGAGCGGGGACACGTTCTTTGACATCGCCCTGGAGCATGAGATGAGCGTGGAACGGCTCCTGAGTCTGAACCCCGGCTACCAATCCGACCTGATCCACGCCGGCGATACGCTGACCATCAGCAACGCTGTTCCCTACCTGACAGTGGTGGATGTGGAGCGGCAGAGCTATCTGCAGGATGTGGCCTACAGCGTAGAATACCAGGATGACCCGTCCATCTATGAGGGTGACTACGAGGTGCTGGAGCCCGGCGTATACGGCAAGGAGGACGTTACCGCCAACGTCACCTATATCAACGGCGCCGAGGTGAACCGGGATGTGGTGGCAGCGGTCACCCTGAGCCAGCCCACCCCGGAGCTGCAGGCCCGGGGCACCAAGGAGCGGCCCTCCTGGGCGGCTACGGGCAGCCTGCGCTGGCCCTGCAGCGGCATTATTACCTCCTATTTCGGCTACCGGGATATCGGCGTGGCCGGGGCCTCCTCCAACCACGGCGCCCTGGACATCGCAGCCAGGTACGGCACGCCCATCTACGCCGCCGACGGCGGCACCGTGGTTGCCTCCGGATGGGATGGCGGCTACGGCTACCGGATCCGCATTGACCACGGCAACGGCATGGTGACCCTGTACGCCCACTGCAGCAGCCTGCTGGTTGGCTCCGGTGAGCATGTGTTCAAGGGCCAGCTCATCGCCTACATGGGCTCCACCGGCATCAGCACCGGCAGCCATTGCCACTTTGGCGTATATGTCAACGGCACCGCCGTGGATCCGCTGAACTATCTGTAAAATACCGCGCGCTGTGCGGCAAAAAGCGTCCGGGACCCTCAGGTCCCGGACGCTTTTTCATGAGGACGGAGTGCGGCAGGAGCTCGGTGCCTGCCGCATGTCTTTTGTTACTCAAACAGGCTGGCCTGATAGGGCAGGTCGCCCCGCCCGGTCTGCCGGAGCTGGCGGGCATTCTCCTCGGTCAGGGCGTCCACGATGGCCATTTTGCGGATGATGTTCTGCACGGTGCTCTCCAGGGCCGTGCCCGCCCGATAGTCCGCAGGGAAAATGAAATCCACCCGTCCCTTGCTCAGCAGATCCTCCACCCCCTGGCGGTTCTCCTCCTGATACACGGCGATGGCCTCACCGCCGTAGGACCGCATCATCTTCATGCAGGGTACGTCGGATAGGCCGTCGCCAATGTAGATCATGTTGGTAAAGGGGATGCGCTTGCTGTCATCGGGCATGGAGGCGTTAAGGGTGCGGTCGTCGGACACGTCCAGCACACCCTTATTGATGCGGTAGACAAACTGGGTCTTATTGGTGAAATTAACATCCAGCTTGGGCCAGGAGGCCAGACCTTCCTCATTATAGAAGAACTCGCAGGCGTAAATCTCCTTAAACTCGTGGCTGATGCCGCTGCCCTCGATGATCTCCCGCAGGCCGGAGGAGATGACATAGTGCTCCACATCCACACCCAAGCTCCGGCCGAAGGCGTTGATGCGGCCAAACCAATCCTTCACCCCGGGGAACAGCTCTATGCCGTGGCCGCAGCGCACCAGGAAATCACGATCCAGACGAATATTTTGCGCCCGGCACTCCTCGATCATGGTATACATATAGGCCAGCAGGCCGTCCATACGGTTGGTGAAGCCAAAGGTATTGGCCTTTTTCCAGAACTCGGCAGGCTGATAGCCCAGGGCAGGAATAAAGGTATAGTCCTCCATGTCAGTGGTGCAGAGGGTTTTATCAAAGTCGTACAGCAGGGCAATGATGGGTTTTTCCATGGAGGGATCTCCTTTTGGTTGTGATAGGGGGTGCGGCGCGCACAGTACAGAGGGTATTGCGGATCGCCGCACCAGTGACGCCGGCCACCGGCTCGCAATGACATCGTTTGCAAAATGTGCGGCATATGTCCGGGGGTGGGGCAGGACCCCACCTCTACGCAAAGTCGGGGTGTACTATAAAAATCCGGGGCAGCAGGACACAAAGGCGGAATGAACCATGCAGAGGCTTGCGCTGCGAGCCTCTGCATGGCGTGGTTTCCCGTTTATTTATCAGGCTCGTAGTTGCGGCCGAACTTCAGCTCGTCTAAATCCAGCTTGAACTCGGAGCGAAAATCCGTGTCCGCCGGCAGCGGCTGGGCGGGCTTTTCCTCGTCGTAGGCCGCCAGAATATCCTTTTCGATCAACTGGGCGGTATCCTGGCTGAGGGCCGGCTCCTGGGCGGGTTTTTCCTCCGGGGCAGTCTCCTGGGGCGCCTCGCCCTCGGCAGGTTGCTCCGGGGCCGGGGCCGCCTCTGCCGCCGGCTCCTGGTCGACAGGCTCCTGAGCAGGGGCCTGGGCCGCAGGCAGCTCACTATGGGGCAGCTTTTCCAGGTAATCCACCTGATCCAGGCACATGGCAAGGCTCTTAGCAATGTAATCCTTCATGGCCGTTTCGGCAGCGCTTAGCTTCTGCCGGGCCGCTTCCGTCTTGCGGGCCAGATCCCGGTTGAGCTCGTCGGCGGCGTTTCGTGCGTCGGTCAGGAGCCTCTCGCTCTCCTGCCGGGCGTCTGCCAGGGTCTTTTCGCCCTTTTCCTTGGCCTCCTCGGTCATAGAGGCTGCCATCTTCTGAGCGGCCAGCAGCATGGAGCGCATGGTGTCCTCAGTGGCGCGATATTCCTCCACCTTTTCCGCCAGGATCTTCAGCTTGGTTTTCAGCGCCGCGTTTTCCTTATACAGGGCGGTATAGTCCTCGGTCAGTGTGTCTAAAAACTCATCCACAGCGGCCAAGTCATATCCGCTGGAAAAGGATGGGGATTTGGGGAACGTTTTCTCGGAAACCTCCTGTGGTGTGAACATAGCTATCCCTCCGTACTATCTTATCTGTCCGGCAGCCCTTACAGGTACAGGCCAGGAACTGTCGAAAAATCCTTTGGATTTTTCCGACAAAAGGCTTGCAGTCTGCTGCGCGCATAATTTTGCCGACTTGCGGCAAAATTCCACACTGGCAGCCTGAGCGGTATTTTCTCTCACGCACATGTCGCGAGAGAAAATGATTTGAATTTTTTTCCGCCTGCGGGCGGCAAACTCTGTGAGGCTTTTGAACCGCTGCGTGTCCTTACAGGTACAGACCGCTGCTCTCCAGCTCATCGATGAGGTCTCCCATGAGGTCCACAGAGTAGGGCGTGATGATGTAGGTGTTGGCGGAAACCTTTTTGATCTTGCCGTCCCCGGCGTAGGCCACACCGGAGAGAAAGTCAATGAGGCGGCGTGCGATATCCTTATTAGTGGACTCCAAATTCAGCACCACTGTGCGCTTTTCCCGCAGGTGGTCTGCAATCTCGGAGGCGTTTTCAAAGCGCTCCGGCTTCACCAGCACTACCTTCAGCTGGGTGGTGGCGTGGATGTTTACCACCTTGTTGCGGCGATCGTCGCCCCGGCGGTCCTCCTTCCGGTCATCAAAATAGGAGTCCTTACCGGGCCGCTGGGTGGGAAACTGCTGTTCCTCCTCGTAATCATAATCCTCATCATCGTAAGGGTGAATAATCTTCTTAAATTCGTCCATCAAGCTCATGGCTATATAACCTCCCGCATTTACTTGCTGTAATTTCTGGCGCCGAAAATGGCCGTTCCCACACGGACCATATTGCTGCCGGCCTCAATGGCCTCGGCATAATCCCCGCTCATGCCCATGGAAAGATACTTTAATTTATTATCGTATATATTTTTGTTTATGTCAACATAAAGTGCCTTCATCCGTGCAAAAAGGGGCATATTTCCATGGGGCTCCGTCTCCACCGGGGGAATGGTCATGAGGCCCAGCACCCGCACATGGGGCAGCGTTTTGGCATAACAGGCAGCCTCATTCAGGGCGCCGGGGGCAAAGCCGCTCTTGGCCTCCTCGCCGCCGATATTCACCTCCAGCAGAATGTCCTGGACGATGCCAAGCTTTTCAGCGTTCTTTTCGATCTCGTCCAGCAGAGCCGTGGAGCTGACGGATTGGATCAGCGCTGCCTTACCCACCACCTGCTTGACCTTGTTGCGCTGGAGATGGCCGATGAAGTGCAGCGGCACGCCGTCATAAGCGTTTTCAGCCAGCTTTTGGGTCATCTCCTGGACCCGATTTTCCCCCAGCACGTCGATGCCGGCGGCGATGGCCTCTCGGCAGGCAGCGGCGTCATTCATTTTGCTGGCACCCACCAGGGTTATATCCGCCCCGGTGCGGCCGGTCTTGGCGGCAGCCAGGTGAATCTCCCGCCGGATGGCGGCAATATTTTCGGAAATAGACATGGAAACTCCTCCTTTATTCAGCTGTAGAAGGTCCCCCGGGGGATCCTCCGGCAGAAAATTAACCACCTTAGGCAGCAGGGCCGCCCTATTTTTCTCTGTCTGCGCTCGGGTCAGCTGTCCGGCAGTATCATTCCGTCCGTAAGCTGCTGGGCCGTGGAGATCACCAGATCCCCCTGCCGCAGGGCCCGCTCTCCCGATGCGCCTTCGGCGCGCTGCACCAGGCAGAAGCCGCTGCCCTTATAAATCAGGTCCACGGGCTTTAAGTACACATAGGCGCCGATCTGACAGTAGACGCCCAGCTGCCCGGATTCATCCATGCGCAGGGCGGCAGTGGGGATCCGGATGCCGCTGTACTCCCGCAGAATGATCTCCGCCTGCTGGCGGCGCAGAAGCGTTACCTGAGAGATATAACGGGTGCAGGCAAACACAACGGCCACCTGGCCGTCCTCCTGGTTGCTGATGGATTGAACATGGGCCGGGGCGTCCTGCTTGAGACCCTTGCTCAGGCGCAGGGTGACCTCCTGGCCCACCTCCAGCTCCCCGGCCTCCGCCGCAGGCAGGACGGCGGCATAGTACCAGGTGCTGCTGGTGATGATCTTGCCCGCGCTCTTCACGGCGGCAGAGGCGGAGAGGCCATTCAGCTGAGATGGGGTGACCCCCTCTAAAAACGCCGGGGTCAGCGTTCCCTCGCAGCCATCGGTGGAGCCGCTGAAATAGCCCGCAGCGGCGGTCTGCACCGCCGTTGCGCCGGAGAGCCGGTCCTGGAGCGAGGAGATGGAGGAGCGGGTGCTCTCGATCTCCGCGTCGATCTGATCCAGGGATTCATAGCTGTAGCTGCGCTTTAACACGGCGGTCTTTACCCCGGCCATGGCCTCGGCAGCCACAGAGTAATCTCCCCCGGCCACAACGGTGCGCAGCCCCAGAATGCTGTCGGACACATCGCTGTCCACCCTCAGGGCAGCGTCACTATCCAAAAAGGAGCTGCGGGCAAACTGAAGCTGCTGCAGCTTCAGCTCCGCATCCTCCAGCTCCTTCACGGTCTCCAAGGCGCTCTTACTGGCGTAGGACACAGCCACGGTTTGGCCCGCATGGACCTTTTCCCCCTCCTGCACCTGGCGCAGCAGCGTGCCGGAAACCTCCGGCAGAGCCGTCTCCTGCCGGACCACCCAGCCTGTGACGGAGATGGAATCCGACACCTGGCTGGTATAGGCCGCGGACACGGACAGGGGCCGGTGGAAATACCGGTACGTCTGAACACCCAGCAGCACCACCACGGCGGCCAGCACCGCAGCGGATAATATTTTGAAAATGGGGGTGGATCTCATGGCTGCTCCTTTGCTCAGGGTGCGGAAAGGGCCGTTTCAGCATCCTGCCTAAGTTTTTGATACTTTACCGTTGGTGTTATATTTTCACTTTTTCGGCAGTCCCGCTGTTCATTGTCCCCGGCCTCCTCCTGCAGAGAGATGGGGCGCAGGGGGACAATGGTGGAGATGGCATGCTTGTAGATGAACTGCTGGCGGCCGTCGCTGTCCAGCACCAGGGAAAAGCTGTCGAAGCCGGTGATGGTGCCCCGCAGCTGGAAGCCGTTCATCAGAAATACCGTGACGGAAAGGGCCTGCTTGCGCACCTTGGTGAGAAAAATTTCCTGTAAATTCGCCTTTTGCATATCGTCTGCTCCTTTTTCTATGTTTTGGTGCGGACGATACCATTCATGGTAGGCTTTTATGCTTGTCCGCCCGGGTCTATCCTAAGCCCTGGGCGAGGAGATATTCTGTCGCATTTTGGAGGCCCGCCGGGAAATCAGGGGTTTTCTCCCAAAGAATCCAGTGGATGTCCTCCTTACGGCGCAGCCAGGTAAGCTGACGCTTGGCGTACTGCCGGGAGCGGAGCTTCACCTCTGCCACGGCATCCCGGGCTGGGGTGTCGCCCCGGTAGACGGACAAAAACTGCTTATAGCCGATGGCCTGGAGGGCTGTGGCGGTTTCAGGCAGGCCACTTTTAAGCAGGGCTTCCACCTCCTGCAAAAGCCCCTGGGCCACCATGGTATCCACCCGGCAGTCGATGCGCTCATAGAGATCGGCCCGGTCCCGGAAGGTAAGACCGATGGTATAGGCCCGGTACTTGGGGGGACGGAGGCGGGTGCGCGCATCGTGGGCGGTGATGGTCTCGCCGGTCTCCCGAAAGACCTCCAGGGCCCGGAGGATGCGCTTTTCATCGCTCAGGTGCAGGCGGGCGGCGGCTGTGGGGTCAATGGCCTGTAATTGGCGGTAAAGAGGCTCGATGCCGCCCTGTGCCAGCTCCGTTTGGAGGGCCCTTCGCACCTCGCCGCCGCTGTGCCCGGCGGCAAAGGTCCGGCCGGAGAGGATGGAGTCCAGATAAAGGCCCGTGCCGCCCACTAAGACAGGGCGCCTTCCCCGGCAGAGGATATCCTGGATGCAGCGGTCGGCCCGCTCCGTGAATCGGGCCACAGACCAGCTCTCGGCCGGGTCGGCCACTGCCACCATGTGGTGGGGGATGCCCTCTGTTTCCTCCGCCGTGGGAGCAGCGGTGCCGATGGTCATGCCCCGGTAGATCTGCATGGAGTCCACGGACACCACCTCGCCGCTGAAGCGCTTTGCCAGGGCCACACCCATTTTGGTTTTGCCGGTGGCGGTGGGGCCGACGACGCAGATAACACGGTTGTCCATGGGGAAGCTCCTTTCGTGGGGGATATGGAATTGCGGATTGCCGCACCGGTGACGTCGGTCACCGGCTCGCAATGACAGGTCTTGCAGCGAGTGCGGTGGGCGGCGGGGCACATAGGTCCCGCCCTACAAAACAGCTTGTATGGGGCGATGCCCACGGTAGACGCTGGCTTTACCCCTGCCAGGCCATGCCAGCACAAGCGCGGAGCGCGTCGCGGCATTAGACGCAGAGACGATACGAAAGCAAGACGCGAAATTTGCTTATTCCAATTCGCGTGGCAGAAAGGGCCGACTTGAACGGCACCTCAGCCGCGGAAAGGATTTCAAAACCTTGGTTTGACGGCGTTCTTTCCTCCCTTTCTTTCGCCGCAGAAAGAAAGGGAGCCGCCGGAGGCATAGGCGGGCGCAGGGGTATTACGGATTGCCACAGCCAGTGTGCGCACTGGCTTCGCAATGACACGTTTTTTTGCAAGGGGCACAGTGGGCAGCGGGCGGCAGGATGAGGGCACCCCGCCCTATGGAAACGTTTCAAGGAGTGCAGTAAGCGGGGCGTCGGGGAAATCGGCGAAGCGCTGCCAGTGGCAGATGAAGCGAGCCGGTTTCGAGGAAGTGCCCCGATTGGCGGCCACGACAGTGGCCGGGAATCGGTTGGCACGACGGTGGGCAACCGCCGCCCCCTACAGATGCGTAATAAGAAATGCAGCGGGCAGGTGACCGCCAGGGTCGCCCCTGCGGCAGGGCGGTCACTGCAGCTTTTGCTTTAATTCGTAGAGCAGATTCAATGCTTCCAGCGGGGAGAGAGTGTCCACCTGCTCCCGGCGGAGGCGGTCAATTACCTCGTTCTCAGCCAAATTGGAGAGGGAAACCTGGTCTGTCTCCTCCCGCGTAGGGGACGGAGGTTTGCCGGCCTCAGTCTCCAACTCCCGAAGAATGGTCTTAGCCCGGGCGATGACCCCCTCCGGCAGGCCCGCCAAGCGGGCCACCTCAATACCGTAGCTGCGGTCGGCGCCGCCGGGGACGATCTTGCGCAGGAAGATGATCTCCTCCCCCCGGGCCCGGACGGCGATGTTGTAATTCTGCACACCGGGGAGGCTGTGCTCCATGTCAGTGAGCTCGTGGTAATGGGTGGCAAAAAGGGTCTTGGCCCCCAGCTTTTTGGGGTCGGCACAGTATTCCAGCACCGCCCGGGCAATGCTCATGCCGTCAAAGGTGCTGGTACCCCGGCCAATCTCATCCAGGATCAGCAGGCTGCTTTTGGTGGCAGAGCGGAGAATATCGCTGACCTCGGTCATCTCCACCATGAAGGTGGATTGGCCGGCGGAGAGATCATCGGAGGCGCCGATGCGGGTGAAGATACGGTCCACCACGCCCAGACGGGCGCTTTTGGCCGGGACGAAGGAGCCGATCTGGGCCAGAAGCACGATGAGGGCCACCTGGCGCATATAGGTGGATTTACCGGCCATATTGGGGCCGGTGATGATGGCGGCCCGGCCCTCTTTTTCGCCCATGTAGGTGTCATTGGGGACAAACAGGGCATCCGGCCGCATTTTTTCCACCACCGGGTGGCGGCCGTCGTGAATCTCCAGGACGCCGGAGTCGTCCACCGTAGGGCGGCAGTAGCCGTTGCTGACGGCCACAGAGGCCAAGGAACAGAGGCTATCCAGCTCCGCCACCGCCGAGGCGCTGGCCTGGATCCGGGACACCTGGCCGGCAAGCTCCGTGCGCAGGTCGGTGAACAGCTCATATTCCAGGGCGGAGACCCGGTCGCTGGCGGTGAGAATATCGCTCTCCAGGTTTTTCAGCTCCTGGGTGATATAGCGCTCGCCGTTTACCAGGGTCTGCTTTCTGATATAGGTGTCGGGGACCTGATCCTTGAAGGAGTTAGACACCTCGATATAGTAGCCGAACACCTTGTTATAGCCGATTTTCAGGGTGCGGATACCGGTTTTCTCTTTCTCCTGGGCCTCCATAGAGGTCATGAGGCCCTTGCCCCCGTGGAGGATGCCCCGGAGCCGGTCCACCTCCGGGTGGAAGCCGTCCCGGATGAACTCGCCCTCCCGGACGGAGAAGGGGGGCTCGTCCCGGAGGGTATCGGCAATACGCTTTGCCAGGTCATCCAGGGTGTCCAGGGTGCTGTAGAGCTCGTGGAGGCGGCCCTTGGGAAAGGCCGCCAGCAGTGCCTTGATAGCGGGAAGCTTTTCCATGGCGGTCCGCAGGGCCACCACATCCCGGCCCCCGGCGCTGCCGTAGACGATGCGGCTCATAAGCCGCTCCATGTCACTGATACCGGAGAGTGCCAGAACCAACTCCTCCCGGGTGACGGTGTCATTTACCAGGCGCTCCACGCAATCCGCACGGCGGTCAATATCCCGGACGCTGAGAAGCGGCCTTTCCAGCCAGCTGCGCAGCATCCGCGCGCCCATGGCGGTCTTGGTCTTATCCAGCACCCACAGGAGGCTGCCCTTTTTTTCCTTGCTGCGGAGGGTCTCCGTCAGCTCTAAGTTCCGCCGGGCAGAAATGTCCAGCTCCATGAACTGGCCCTGACGGTAAAAGTCCAGGGTGTCAATGTGGTGTAGATCTCCCCTTTGGGTCTCGTGGAGATAATTCAGAAGATTGCCCAGGGCCAGGAGAGGAGCGTAATTATCGGCAGGGAGGTCCGAAAGGGCCTGTTCCCCGAATTGGGCGGCGATGCGGGTCCGGGCAGCGGGGCCATCGGTCTCGCGAATCTCCCGGTGGCAGGAGAGCTTATCCTCCGTGAGCACCTGCAGGGCGGCATCCCGGGCAGCGGCATCATTGAGGATGATCTCCGCCGGGGAGAACCGGGCCACCTCATTGAGCAGGTGGACACCGGCGTCGGGGCCGGAAAAGGCCGTGGCATGGGTCTGGCCGGTGGAGATATCACAGGCGGCAAAGCCGGCCTTATCCTCCTCCAGCCAGGCGGCGGCGCAGAAGTTGCTGCGGCCGGCCTCCAGGGAGGTGTCGTCCAGGACGGTGCCGGGGGTGACCACCCGGATAATGTCCCGCTTTACAAGGCCCTTGGCCGTGGCCGGGTCCTCGGTCTGCTCGCAGATGGCCACCTTATAGCCCTTGGCAATGAGCCGGGCAATGTACCCGTCAGAGGAGTGGTAGGGGACGCCGCACATAGGCACCTTCTCGTCAAAGGACTTATTCTTATCCTTATCTCGGGTGGTGAGGGTCAGGTCCAGCTCCCGGGAAGCCGTCCGGGCGTCGGCGCCGAACATCTCGTAGAAATCGCCCAAGCGGAAGAACAGGATGGAGTCCTTGTTCTGCTCCTTGATTTCCAGGTATTGCTTCATCATGGGGGTCAGTTCAGCCATAATCGGTCACATCTTTCTGCCGCCAGGGCGGCGGGTCTCGCTGGGAAAAGGTGGAAAACTTTGTGGAAAAGTGCAAAATTATCTTATTTAGGAGCAAAAAAACCGTTCTAAGCCCGCTTGAACATCTTCTCGATCTCGTAGCGGGTGAGCTTCACCGCCACGGGGCGGCCATGGGGGCAGTACTGAATTTCGCCGGATTGCACCCGGTCCACCAGAGCCCGCAGCTCCGCAGGGGAGGTGTGCATCCCCGCCTTGATAGCGGACTTGCAGGCCATGGTCTGCAGGAGGTGGTCCCGGGCAGCGGCGGGGTCGGCCCGGCCCAGACGCAGGCCCTCAGCCAGCTCCTCTATGGTGGCGGCGGCGTCCTCCGGGCAGATATCCGCCGGAATTTCACGCACCAGCAGCGTCCCGGCGCCGAAATCCTCACAGGAGAAGCCAAACTCCTCCAAAAGGGACAGGCTTGCCAGGGCGGCGGCGTAGGCATCCGCCTCCAAATCCACCGCCAGGGGCTGGAGCAGCAGCTGGCTCATGGGCGGCTCCTGCCGCTCCTTCAGGGCGTTAAAGCGCAGGCGCTCATGGGCGGCGTGCTTATCAATGAGCCAGAGATTCTCGCTTTCATCCTGGCATATGATATAGGTATCCAGTGCCTCACCCACCATCCGCCAGGGGGCGGGCTTTTCCGTGAGAGTCTGCTGGATGGGCAGGTCAATGGTATTGCGCCGGGGGGCAGAGACGGGGACCTCCGCGGGAGCGGGCCTTTCCTCCGCCGGGACAAGGGCCGGGGCGGACGGCTCCGTCCGGGCAATCGTTTCCGCCGGAACGGGGGCTTTCACCGGGGCCGGACGCGCCTGTGCAGGCTGGGGGTCCCGGGTCGGGAGCGGGGCGGGCCGGTGGACGCTGTCCCGGATGGGAAGCTTGGCATCGGGGTCTACCGCCGGGCGGGCAGAGTAGCTGCCCAGGGGACGCTTTTCCGCCGGGGGCGGAGTCTGCCGCTCCCTGTACTCCCGGACGGTCATGGATTGGTAAAAGGTCTGCTGGACGGGCTTGGGGGTTTCTCCTGCGGTGAGCAGGTCCTTGACGGTGTAGTGTACCGCGTCAAAGACGACCCGCTCATTTTGAAATTTCACCACGGTCTTAGCCGGGTGGACATTCACGTCCACGGTATTTTTCGGCAGGGTGATGTGCAGCACACAGCCGGGGAACTTGCCCTTGAGCAGCCGGTTGCGGTATGCCTCCTCCAGGGCGGCAGTGAGGAGCTGGCTCTTCACAAACCGGCCGTTAACGAAAAACAGCTGCCGGCCACGGGTGCCGCCGCCGTTTAGGGGCTTGGTGACAAAGCCCTCCACGGAAATATCGCCGCCGCAGCCGCTGATAGGCAGCAGGCCCAGGGCAAAATCCCGGCCCAGAGCGGCGTAGACAGCAGAGCGCAGCTGGCCGTCGCCGGGGGTGTGGAGCACCTCTGCCCCGTCCCGGATCAGCTTCACGGACACCTCCGGATGGCTCAGGGCCAGGTGGGTGACAACGCCGGTGACGGCGGCAGCCTCGGCGGTATCCTTTTTCATAAACTTCATGCGGGCGGGGGTGTTATAAAATAAATCCCGGACACAAAGGGTAGTTCCCTCGGGGCAGCCGGTCTCGGTGACTTCCCCGGGCACGCCGCCCTCCAAGTGGAGAGATGCGCCCCGATCCGCCCCCCGTTCCCGGGAGAAGATGTCCACCCGGGACACGGCGGCAATGGCAGCCAGGGCCTCGCCCCGGAACCCAAGGGTGCCAATGGCGGCCAGATCCTCCGCCCGGCGGAGCTTGCTGGTGGCATGGCGCAGAAAGGCCGTGGGAAGCTGCGATGGCGCGATGCCGCAGCCGTTATCGGTGATGCGCAGATAGGTGAGACCCCCGTGCTGTATCTCCACAGAAATGGCGGAGGCCCCGGCGTCCAGGGCGTTTTCCAGCAGCTCCTTGGCCACGCTGGCCGGGCGCTCCACCACCTCGCCGGCGGCAATGAGGTCGGCTACGTGAGAGTCTAAGCATTGAATGATGGGCATGGAGACGGCCTCCTTTTTTTGAGGAATATGGGGATTACGGATTGCCACGACCAGCATGTGCGCTGGTCTCGTAATGACATTGTTGTTCACAAGAGGTGAGGTGCAAGGCCGGGCGCGGGCCGTCGGGGACGCCGGCCCCTACGCTCCGTTTACCGATAGAATTTCGTAGGGGGCGATGCCCACATCGCCACGCGCGGCAGATGCAGAATGTGCCCCCGTTTGGACAGCCAGCACAAGCACAGAGTGCGTCGCGGAGGTAGGCGCAGAGGCGATACGAAAGCACGGCATGAATTTTGCACAGACCGATTCGCGAGGGCAAGAGGGGACCGACACAATCAGCACCTCAGCCGCGGAAAGGATCCCAAAACCTTGGTTTTGGCGGCGTTCTTTTCTCCCTTTCTTTCGCCGCAGAAAGAAAGGAAGCCGCCGGAGGCATGACGCAGGGGGTTACGGATTGCCACGGGCGCAAAGCGCCCTCGCAATGACATATCAAAACGCCAAAATATCCGTTACACCATCTCGCCGAACAGGGCCCAGGTATTGCTGTCGGTGATTTTTATGTCGCGGTACTGGCCCAGGGCGGATTTATTGCCTACAAGATGCACCAGGCGGCCTCCGGCAGTGCGGGCAGACAGGGGCCAGCGGGCATCGTCCGTTTCGCCGTCCACTAGGCATCGGAGAGTCTTGCCCACATAGCAGGCGTGGAGGCGAGCGGAAATTTCATTTTGGACGGCACAGAGGGTATCAAACCACTTCTGCTTCTCCGCCCGGGGCACGGGGTCGTCCATCTTGGCCGCCGGAGTGCCAGGGCGCGGAGAGAAAATAAAGGTAAACAGGGCGTCAAACTCTACCTGACGCACCAGGTCCACCGTCTCCATAGCCTCCGCCTCCGTCTCGCCGGGAAAGCCGATGATGACGTCGGAGGTGAGCACCAGGTCGGGCATGACCTTGCGGGCATAGGTGATGAGCTCCAGATACCGGGCCCGGTCGTAGGGCCGGTTCATGGCCCGGAGCACCCGGTCGCAGCCGGACTGCACCGGCAGGTGCATCTGATGGGCCACATGACGACTGCCGGCCATGACATCAAAGAGCTTGAAGGAGGCGTCCTTCGGCTGGGAGGACATAAACCGCAGGAGAAAGTCCCCGTCGATCTTGTCCAGCTCCTGCAGCAGGTCGGCGAAGTCGCGCCGGGGCTCTAAGTCCTTGCCGTAGGAGTTTACGTTCTGGCCCAGGAGGGTGATCTCCTTATAGCCCTGGGCGGCCAGCTCCTTCACCTCAGCCACGATCTTATCCATGTCGCGGCTGCGCTCCCGGCCCCGGACATAGGGGACAATGCAGTAGGAGCAGAAATTGTTGCACCCGTACATGATGGAGACCCACGCCCGGGTGCGGCCCTCCCGCACAACGGGCATCCCCTCGGCGATGGTGCCGTGCTCCTCCTCCACGGAGAATACCCGGCCCCGCCGGGTATAGACCTGGTATAAAAGCTCCGGAAATTTCCACATGGCCTGGGGGCCGAACACCAGATCCACATGGCGATAGCTTGTGCGGACCTTCTCAGCGATCTCCGGCCGCTGGGCCATGCAGCCGCACAGGCAGATGATCTGCTCGGGATTTTTCTTCTTGGTATGGGTCAGGGCACCCAGGTTGCCGAAAACCCGCTTCTCCGCATGGTCCCGTATGGCGCAGGTGTTCAGCACAATGATGTCGGCCCGATCTGCCTCGTCCGTAAACTCACAGCCCATAGCCTGAAGCATGCCCATAATGTGCTGGCTGTCGGCCACGTTCTGCTGGCAGCCGAAGGTATCCACCAGGGCCAGAGGTGCGCAGCTGCGCTGGCGGTGGATGTCCGCCAGCTTCCTCTCAAAATCCCGCTGGCGCAAGGTCTCCTCCGCCGATAAAACCACTTGTTTTCTGTCCAAAATAACCCTCCGTAAGCGCCCATTTGCAAAATGGCGCTATGATTCGACTTTAATTAAGAGATTATACCACATTCACCGGTGCAAAACAAGCCGTTTAGCGTTGCAAATTTCTGTCATTGCGTGTATGATAGGAGCAGCGAAAAACGGAGAAGGAGTTTTTTCTATGGCATGGAGCATTGCGCTGCTGGCGGTCCTCATAGGGCTTGACCAGGCGCTGAAATACTGGACAGTATCCCATCTGGCCCTGGGGGAGTCGGCACAGCTAATCCCGGGGGTACTGCAGCTGACGCGGCTGCACAACTACGGCGCAGCCTGGTCGAGCCTCTCAGGAAAAACGGCTGTACTGCTGGGTATCACGGCGGCGCTGATGATCGCCGTGGCATGGCTGCTGATTAAAAAAATCGTGCGGCATCCCCTGGGTGTCACGGCGGGACTTTTCATCCTGGGCGGTGGCCTGGGCAACATGATCGACCGGGTGTGGCATGGGTATGTGGTGGATATGCTGGACATTTCACCGCTGCTTGAGTACCCTGTTTTCAATCTGGCGGATTGCTTTGTGGTGGTGGGCGCCGTGCTGGGCGCGGTGTACTACCTGTGGTTCTACGATAAATACGACAAAAAGGAGCGCGGCCATGGACGCAAAGACCTTGACGGCCACAACTGAATCCGCCGGGACCCGGCTGGATGCCTTCCTGGCCGCCCAGCTGCCGGGCCTCACCCGCTCAGCGGCAGCCCGACTCATTGAGGGGGGCTTTGTCACCGTAGACGGCAGGCCCGCCGGGAAAAGTGTCCGGCTTGTGGGCGGCGAAACGGTTTCCGTCACTCTGCCGGAGGCAGAGGAGCCTGAGGCCCGGCCGGAGGACATCCCTCTGGATGTGGTATACGAGGACGGAGACGTGATCGTGGTGAATAAGCCCGTGGGCATGGTGGTCCACCCGGCTCCAGGGCACCCGGACGGCACACTGGTCAACGCCCTGCTGCACCACTGTGCCGGGAGTCTGTCAGGCATCGGCGGTCAAATGCGGCCCGGCATCGTCCACCGCATCGACCGGGACACCAGCGGGCTCATCATCGCCGCCAAAAACGACGCCGCCCACGCCTTCCTGGCCGCTCAGCTGGCAGACCACACCCTGGCCCGGACCTACGAGTGCCTGGCTGTGGGCAATTTCAAGGAGGACAGCGGCACCGTGGATGCAAGCATCGGCCGCCACCGGACGGACCGGAAAAAGATGGCCGTGGTCCCCGATGGACGCCGGGCCGTGACCCACTGGGAGGTCATCGCCCGCTATCGGGGCGTCACCCATCTGCGCTGCCGCCTGGAAACGGGCCGCACCCACCAAATCCGGGTACACCTGGCCTATATCGGCCACCCCATCCTGGGGGACACCGTGTACGGGGCCAAAAAGCCTGTGCCGGGGCTGACGGGCCAGTGCCTCCACGCCACGGCCCTGGAGTTCATTCACCCGGCCACAGGGAAAAAGATCTCTCTCACCTGTCCGCTGCCGGAGGAATTCACCCGGATGCTGGAAGAGCTGCAGCGGCAAGACTAACAGGCTAATATGAATGAAGCCGCGGGGCAAAGCCCCGCGGCTGCATTTTTTGTTTTTTATCCCTGATGCTCCCGGGCGTGGCGGCAGATGGCCGCAAAGGTCTGTGGGCTGATGTCATGCTCGATCTTGCAGGCATCGGCCTCCGCCGTCTCCTGATCCACCCCCAGGCGGACAAGGAAATTGGTGAGGGTATGGTGGCGGTCCAGCATTTCCCGGGCAATGGCCAGCCCCTTGGGCTCCAGAGTGATGAGGCCCGTTTTGTCCATGGTGATATAGCCGCTCTCCCGCAGACGCTTGGTGGCATAGCTGACGCTGGGCTTGGTGACGCCCAAATGCTCCGCCACGTCGATGGAGCGGATATAGCCGTGCTTCTTTTGCATCATCAGCATGGTCTCCAGGTAATCCTCCGAAGATTTTTGAATTTCCATAATTGGTACACTCCATCGTTTATTTTATCCAGCGTAGCACACCGAGGCCAAAAAAACAAGGGAAAGTTAAAAATATTTTACTAAAACCTATTGACAAAGTATGCTTTTAGGAGTATTGTAAACATACCTAATAAGTAGGCTTTAGTTTTTCATACCAGGAGGACCAGCGTATGACCATTTATACCGACAATGCAGCCACTACCAAAATGAGCGACACCGCCGTGGCCGCCATGCTCCCCTGTCTGCAGGACAATTACGGCAATCCCTCCAGCCTGCACTCCGTGGGCCAGCGGGCCGCCGAAGCCCTGCAGGGCGCCCGGGAGACCGTGGCCCGGTGCCTGGGCTGTGACCCCAAGGAGATCATCTTCACCTCCGGCGGCAGCGAGGCCGACAACCAGGCCATTATCTCCGCCGCCCGATGGGGTGCGCTGAAGGGCAAAAAGCACATCATCTCCACCGCCTTTGAGCATCACGCCGTGCTCCACACCCTGAAGAAGCTGGAAAAAGAGGGCTTCGAGGTGGAGCTGCTGCCTGTGGGCACCACCGGCACCATTACCCCGGAGCAGGTGGCTGCGGCCATTCGACCCGACACCGCCCTGGTGACCATCATGTACGCTAACAACGAGATCGGCTCCATTCTCCCCATTGCCGAGATCGGCGCGGTGTGCAGGGAAAAGGGAGTTATCTTCCATACGGATGCCGTACAGGCGGCAGGCCACCTGCACATTGACGTAAAGGCTCAGAACATCGACATGCTCTCCCTTTCCGGCCACAAGTTCCACGGGCCCAAGGGCTCCGGCGTACTGTATGCCCGGAAGGGCATCCCCCTGGTGAATATCATCGAGGGCGGCGCCCAGGAGCGGGGCAAGCGGGCCGGCACGGAAAACCTCCTCGCCATTGTGGGCATGGCAGCGGCCCTGCAGGAGGCCTGCGACCACATCGACGAAAATGCCGCCAAGGTCTCCGCCCTCCGGGATAAGCTGATCAGCGGCCTGTCTAAGATCCCCCATTCCGCCCTCAACGGCGATCCGGTGCATCGCCTGCCCGGCAATGTGAACTTCTGCTTTGAGGGGATCGAGGGGGAGAGTCTGCTGCTTCTGCTGGATGCCAAGGGCATTTGCGCCAGCTCCGGCAGCGCCTGTACCTCCGGGTCCCTGGACCCCAGCCATGTGCTGCTGGCCATCGGCCGCCCTCACGAGGTGGCCCACGGGTCCCTGCGCCTGAGCCTGTGCGAGTGGAATACGGAGGAGGAGGTGGACATCATTTTGCAGGAGGTCCCGAGGATCGTGGAGTACCTGCGCAATATGAGCCCCATGTGGAAGGACCTGGTCAGCGGCAAGAAGCCGTTCATGCTGTAATAAGGAGGCAGATATCATGGCACTGTATACCGACACTGTAATGGACCATTTCATGCACCCGAGGAATGTGGGCGAGATCAAAAACCCCAGCGGCGTGGGTGAAGTGGGCAACGCCAAGTGCGGCGATATTATGAAGATGTATCTGGACATTGAAAACGATGTGATCAAGGATGTGAAGTTTGAGACCTTTGGCTGCGGCAGCGCCATCGCCTCATCCTCCATGGCAACGGAGATGATCAAGGGCAAGACCGTGGAGGAGGCCCTGGCCATCAGCAACAAGGACGTGGTGGACGCTCTGGGCGGTCTGCCCGCCCACAAGCTGCACTGCAGCGTCCTGGCGGAGGAGGCTATCAAGTCCGCCGTGAAGGACTACTACGACCGCAATGGCATCCCCTACGACCACAGCCAGTTCCCCGATTGCGAAAGCTGCGAGAGCTGCCGCATGGTGTGAAGCCCTTGCGAAGGGGATAAAATTGTGGTATCCTAAGCCTATAAAGGCGGCGCGAGAAAACACCTCGCAGAGTTTGCCGCCCGCAGGCGGCAAAATTGTAAAATCATTTTTTCACCGCGACATGCACGTGGGGAAAAATACTTCTCAGGCTGCCAGTGTGGAATTTTGAGCCAAAGGTTCAAAATTACGCGCGCAGCAGACTGCAATCCTTTTGGCAGAAAATTCCGCAGGAATTTTCGTCAGGTGCTTGAGGAGGGAGCGGCATGAAAATTTCCACCCGGGGCCGGTACGCCCTGCGGATGATGCTGGACCTGGCGGAAAACCAGGGCAGCGGTGTGGTGGCTCTGAAGGATATCGCCGCCCGGCAGGATATCTCCAAAAAATACCTGGAGCAGATCATCCCGGTGCTGAACCGGGCCGGCCTGCTGCAGACCTCACGGGGCTTCCAGGGGGGATATCGGCTGGCGAAGGTGCCCCAGGACTACACCGTGGGTGAAATTCTCCGGGCCGCAGAGGGAGGGCTATCTCCCGTGGCCTGTTTGGAGCAGTCGCCCAACGCCTGTCCCCGCTGCCACAAGTGCGAAACGCTGCCCATTTGGGCGGGCTTGGAGCAGGTGGTGAACGAATACCTGGACGGCATCAGCCTGCAGGACGTGCTGGATGGGCTGAAAAAGTAAATCATCCCCACAAAATCCAAATCCCACGCCGGCACTTCACCCGACATACGCCTGCAAAATGAAAGCAGGCACTCATAAAAGGGAACTACACCTCATTTATTTAACATGTATTTTATCGTACATGTCTAATAAGTGAGGTGTAGTTTATTCACGCATCGTATGGAATCTGTTCTCTTAGAAATGCTTCACCTGACCTGCCAGCAGCAGCCCCGGCAGCAGCCACAGAAGCTGGAACAGCACCAGCCGCAGGGGCGTCAGTGAGGCATAGCCGCCAATGCCCGTGAGGTAGTAGCACAGCAGCAATCCCGCCGCCGACGCCAGCAGCGCCAAGGCGATCGTCCACCGGGCCGCCAGCAGCAGCTTGCGGCTGCCCAACACCGTTTCGGCGTAGGGCATGAGTCCGTCCCGGTATACCACGGCATAGGCGGGTCCGGTCAATCGGGCCTGCTCCAGCAGGGAAAGGCGGGTCTGCACGTCCGGATAGATGGGCTTTGCATCCACCTTGAAGCTGCGGCGCAGGAACTCCGGGGTGATATTGCACCCCCGCACCGCCAGCACCGGGGTGACCCGGTTGCGCCGCAGGGCCCGCAGGGCCCAATCCACATTCCGGGAGGGCTGGTACCGCAGGGCGAAGATGGCTGTCAGCTGGCCGTCCACAGCCAGGAAAAGGCCCGAGGGAACCTTTAACTCCTTAGGCAGGCGCACGTTCTGCCTGCGCATAAAGTAGGCACTGCCCAGCAGCACCGTCTCGCCGTGGATGGTACCCCCGGCGCCGCCCTCCTCGTACCAGCGAAAATCATCCAGGGCTTCGGCCTGTCCCCCTTGGTCAGAGAGCATCTGCTCCAGCAGGGGCAGGGCCTGGCTGTCCGCCGCCCGGGCCATGGCCACAGAGTAGCTGAGCACCCGGCCCAGCTCCTCACCGTAAATTTTCATGCCGTTGAGGGAAAGTGTCCCGGCGGGGTACAGGTCCTCGTCAGTGATGACCATGCGCTTGGCACCGCTGACGGCCTTGGCGCCGCTGTAGCCCGCCACGGCGCAGCCGCTGTGACTGAGCCGGTGGCTCAAAAAGTAGGTGGGCAGCGTCCCGGCCAAGGGCCAGGACAGGGGTGTGGCCGCCGCCAGAAGAGCCGACCACACCCAAAGGGGCTGTGTGGGCTTGCTCTCGGACAGGCACACCACGCCCGTTAGCACGCAGGCAGTAGCCAGCAGCAGCGGCAGCACCGCGTTGTACCATTTTTGGGGCATATCCGGCTCCACGGCGTGGGTATAGAATCCCTCCAGACGGCCCTGGCACTTGATGGCGCCGGCCTTAGTCTTCTGCACGCTCCAGGGCGGATGCCCCCCCAGATCCGCCAGGCGGAAGCTCTCTCTCCGGGCCGCGCACCGCAGGTACACGCCCCACTCACAGCAGAAGGTCACCAGGGCCGCCGCTCCAGCCAGGGGCAGGTGCTCGCCTCCCTTGACCATGCACCAAACGCAATCGCCCAGGCAGGCCACGGTCAGCAGCAGTGCGCCCCAGGCGCAGGAAACTCGCTTTTGGCGGATCCCCTCCAACATGTCCCGCCACAGGGGCAGGGCCAAGGCGGCCTGGGCCAGCAGCAGCGCAGCCACCGCGCCGAAGCGCAGGGGCGGGGTATCTGTCCAGACGGCGGGCAGGGTCACCAGGGTCTCCGCCGCCGTGATGCCCACCAGTAAAACCGCCGGCAGGAGGCAGCGCAGGGTGGCGCCCCGGTGCAGACGGCATAGCCGCTTCTGCTCAAATTCCGCCTGGGCCATGTCCGGCTCCGGGGGGATGGCTTCTTCCCCCTCCGGTTCCGGCTCGGGCCGGGCCTTGGGGGCCGCCAACGCCCGGAGAAATCTGCCCACCGCCGCTAATCTCGCCCGGCAAAGGGCGGCCCGGCGGGCCCGGCGGGCCTGACGCTCCTGCTCCTCCCGCTCCAGCTGCCGCTGGGCCGACTCCTCCTCCATCACAGCGGAGACCGTCCGGTCCATCATATCCTCCAGCGACACCAAGCGCTCCCGGGGCGCAGCTTTTTCCTCCGGCTCCGGGGATTCCTTCTCCGGGGGCCGGGTGTCCTCTTTCGGCTGCTCCGCCGGGGCTTCCTCCTCGGCGGGTTTCTCCGCTATAGACTCAGGCTTCGGGGCAGGCTCCGCAGCCGGATCTTCCGGCTCCGGCTGCTGTGACTGGGAAACCGGCTCCGGCCTCGGCTGCTGTGGCTTCACCGCACCGGTACCAAACTCCGCCAGAATGTCGTCCAGGTCATACTCCCGGGTGAGGGGTACGTCCTGCAGGAGCCTGCCGGTGTCCTCCAGGGCCTGATTCAGTTCTTCCTCTGTGTACTTGCTCATAGTCCTCACTTACATCCGGCGGCGCACCGCCTCATATAGCAGAATGGCCGCTGCGGCGGATGCGTTCAGGGACGAGATATGCCCCTTCATGGGGATGCTCACCAAAAAGTCGCATTTCTCCCGCACCAGGCGGCCCATGCCGCTGCCCTCAGACCCGATGACGATGGCCGCCGGGCCCTTGAGATCAGCCTCATACAGGGAGGTAGCCCCCTCGGCGGCCGTGCCATAGACCCATATACCCTTTTTCTTCAGCTCCTCCAGTGTAGCCGGGAGGTTAGAGACCCTTGCCACAGGCATATAGCTCACCGCCCCCGCCGATGTCTTGCCCACAATGGCCGTGAGCCCGGCGGAGCGGCGCTTGGGGATGATGACCCCGTGGGCCCCGGCGCACTCGGCGGTGCGGAGGATAGCACCCAGGTTGTGGGGATCGGAAATTTCGTCGCACACCACCAGCAGCGGCGCCTCCCCCTTTTCTTCGGCGGTATCCAGCAGGGATTGCACGGTCACATATTCCCGCATAGCCGCCAGGGCGATGACCCCCTGGTGGGCGTGGGTACGGCTCATGCCATCCAGCTTGCGCCGGTCGGCCTCCACCACCACGATGCCCTTTTCCCGGGCCCGGGAGGCAATATGGCCCAGGGTCTTGTCTGTCTCGCCCTTGGCCAGGTAGATTTTGTCGATGTTCTCCCCGGAGCGCAGAGCCTCGATCACGGCGTTGCGGCCCTCAATGATGCCGTCCGCCTCCGCCTGGGGCAGGGGCCTCTGTCTATCGTTTTCTCTCATAGCTCGTCCTCACAGAATAAAAATAAAAAAGCCTTGCATCAGGCTGCCGTTGTAACGCTTTAACGCCGCGCACGAAAAGTGATGCGCGCGGCAGGCTGCAAGCTCTTTGCCGGAAAAATACGGATGGTTTTTTTCGCAGCTTTTAGTATAGCACATACGGGGCATAATAGAAAGGTCAATTCATAGAAATTTTACACGGCAGGGGTTTTTCCGCCCTTGTTTGCTTTTATTTTATATGGTATACTGCCATTAATTGCAAGGTCTGTCTACGCGGAAGGAGGCCAACTATGGACTCAAAAAACAACAAGAACAACAAAAACAGCAAGAACAACCGAAACCTTCGGGGTGTGCTGGTGCTGCTGGCCTGGGCGGTGGTGCTGACCATCGGCTTTAACTATTTTGCCGCCTATACCGGAAACGCAGCCAACAAGGCCACCAGCTTTGAGGTGGATTTCAGCGCTCTGGCTGACCTGGTTCGGGAGGATAAAATCGCCCGGGTGGAGTTTGAAAACAGCCAGATCCTCGCCACCCCTATTGACGGCTATGTCTATACCGACGAGAGCGGCAAGGAACCCAAAACCTACACCAACTCCGAAAAAACCAAGGTCATTCTTTACACCACACAGATCAACAGCAACAATTTCTACGACCTGCTGGACGAGCATCATGTGGCCTACACCGCCCCGGTAGTGGAGCAGATGAGCCCCATTTTGCAGTTTATGATCTCTTATATCCTGCCCACGATTCTGATGCTGGGGGCGTTTTTACTGGTGATGCGTCTGCTGAGCAAGAGCAGCGGCGGCATCGGCGGCATCGGCAGCGTTGGCAAATCCAATGCCAAGGTGTATATGGAAAAATCCACCGGCATCACCTTTAAGGACGTGGCCGGCCAGGACGAGGCCAAGGAATCCCTGGAGGAGATCATCGACTTCCTCCACAACCCCGGCAAGTACACCGCCATCGGCGCAAAGCTGCCCAAGGGTGCGCTGCTGGTGGGCTCCCCCGGCACCGGCAAGACGTTGCTTGCCAAGGCCGTGGCGGGCGAGGCCAACGTGCCGTTCTTCTCCATCTCCGGCTCCGACTTTGTGGAAATGTTCGTGGGCGTGGGCGCCAGCCGTGTGCGTGATCTGTTTAAGGAGGCGGCCAAGGTAGCCCCCTGCATCATCTTCATTGACGAGATCGACACCATCGGCAAGTCCCGGGATGCCAGCCGCTTCGGCGGCAACGATGAGCGGGAGCAAACCCTGAATCAGCTTCTGGCGGAGCTGGACGGCTTTGACCCCAGCAAGGGCGTTATCGTTCTGGGCGCTACCAACCGCCCGGAGGTGCTGGACAAGGCCCTGCTGCGTCCCGGCCGCTTCGACCGGCGCATCACTGTGGACCGGCCCAACCTGGCGGGCCGCCTGGCTACCCTGCAGGTCCACACCCGGAATATCCATTTGGCCGAGGATGTGAACCTGGAGAAGATTGCCCAGGCCACCGCCGGCTGCGTGGGTGCAGACCTGGCAAACCTGGTGAACGAGGCCGCCCTGCGTGCCGTGCGCAAGGGCCGCAAGGCCGTGAATCAGAACGACCTGCTGGTGGCCTTTGAGGTGGTCATCGCCGGCTCGGAGAAGAAGGGCACCGTCATCACCGACGAGGAAAAGAAGATCATCGCCTATCACGAGGTGGGGCACGCATTGGTTGCCGCCAAGCAGAAAAACGCCCAGCCCGTCAGCAAGATCACCATCGTACCCCACACCCAGGGAGCCCTGGGCTACACCCTGCACCTGCCGGAGGAGGAGAAATTCCTCATGTCCAAGGAGGACATATTGGCAGAGATCCGCACCCTGCTTGCCGGCCGCTCCAGTGAGGAGATCGTCTGCAACACCATGACCTCCGGCGCCGCCAACGATATCGAGCGCGCCACGGAGATGGCCCGGAACCTGGTGGCCCGGTTCGGCATGTGCGATGAGTTTGATATGATGGCCCTGGGCACCGTACAGAGCCAGTACCTGGACGGCAGCTACTCCATGTCCTGCGCCCAGGAGACCTATGCCGCGGCGGACCGGGAGACCATCAAGATCATCCGCCAGTGCCACCAGGAGGCCAAGCAAATTTTGCGGGACAACCGGGAGCTGCTGGACAAGATCGCCGCCTACCTGCTGAAGAAGGAGACTATTACCGGCCAGGAGATGATGGCCATTATCGAGGGCCGGGATCCGGAGACCGTGGACAACTACGGCGCCACCCGGGAGGACGATGCGCCCCGAAAGGCCTTCCGCCCCTCCACCCCCAACAGCATCGAGGCTCCGGCCAAGCACATCAATATCGTCTCCCAGCCCATCCCCATGCCGGACTTTGACGAGCCCAAGGAGGAAAAGCCGACGGCCAGCTCCCCGGAGGAGAATGCCCCGGAGGGTAAATCCCCGAAGGAGCCTCCCGCCGATAACGGGAAGCCCGAATAATAACCCCCAGGCCCCCGGAACGTGTTTGCGTCCCGGGGGTTTTTGCGCCGGGGGGAAAGAAGCCGCCTTTTGCCGGACCCTGGCCGTTTTTATGTAGACAAGAAAAATTATGCAACTTTTTCGCGGATTTTATGTTTACATAACGATGTGGAAAACTCTGTGGATAATGTGCATAACCCCTTTTTTTAGGCTGATTTTATAAGGTTGCTGTCTTGCTATAAGAATGGGAGCTGTCTAACATTTTTAAATCTTATTGCAATTTTTGTCAGAGAAAGTCCAGGCACTTGCCAGAACAGAGGAAATGCGGTAAAATAATAAAATATGGCCGGAATCGCCGGCAGGAGGTCTCTATGGCAGCAAAGAAAACCTATAACAACGAAAGCATTTCCAGCCTCAAGGGCGCGGACCGGGTGCGCAAGCGCCCGGGCGTCATCTTTGGCTCCGACGGCCTGGAGGGCTGTGAGCATGCCGTATTTGAAATACTGTCCAACGCCATCGACGAGGCCCGGGAGGGGCATGGGCGGCTCATCACCGTCACGCGGTTTTCCGACCTCTCCATCCAGGTGGAGGACATGGGCCGGGGCTGCCCGGTGGATTGGAACGAGAAGGAAGGCCGCTACAACTGGGAGCTGGTATTCTGCGAGCTCTACGCCGGCGGCAAATATGACAACGAAAACAGCGAAAACTATGAGTTTTCCCTGGGTCTCAACGGCCTGGGCTCCTGCGCCACCCAATACGCCAGCCGCTACATGGATGTAACCGTGTGGCGGGAGGGCAAGGAGTATTCCCTGCACTTTGAACGGGGCGAAATCGTGGGCCAGATGCAGACCCGCCCCCTGCCCGACAGCCAGAAGCGCAAGACCGGCACCCGCATCCACTGGCTGCCGGACCTGGACGTGTTTACGGACATCAGCATCCCCCCGGACTACTACCGGGATGTGATGAAGCGCCAGGCCGTGGTAAACGCCGGGGTCACCTTCCGGCTGCGCAATCAAAACGGCGCGGCCTTTGACACGGAGGATTTCCTCTATGAAAACGGCATCGCCGACTATATTCGGGAGCTGGCGGGGCTGGATGCCTTCACCGAGCCGGTGTGCTGGGAGTGCGAGCGCCGGGGCCGGGACCGGGCAGACAAGCCCGAGTACAAGGTGAAGCTGAACATCGCCTGCTGCTTTTCCAACAAGCACCCCGTGGTGGAACACTACCACAACTCCAGCTTCTTGGAGCATGGCGGCTCCCCGGAAAAGGCCACCCGCCTGGCCTTTGTGTACGCCATTGACAAGTACCTCCGGGATCACGGCAAGTACACCAAGGACGAGAGCAAGATCACCTATCCCGATGTGCAGGATTGTCTGATTTTGGTCAGCAACAACTTCTCCACCCAGACCAGCTACGAAAACCAGACCAAAAAGTCCATTACCAATAAGTTCATCCAGGACGCTATGAACGACTTCCTGCGGGAGCAGCTGCAGGTATACTTCATTGAAAATCCCGACGCGGCGGAGAAGATCGCCAGCCAGGTGCTTATCAACAAGCGCAGCCGGGAGACGGCGGAAAAGACCCGTATCAATCAGAAAAAAAAGCTGACGGAGAAGATCGACATTGCCAACCGGGTGCAGAAGTTCGTGGACTGCCGCACCAAGGATGTGAGCAAGCGGGAGATTTATATTGTAGAGGGCGACTCCGCCCTGGGCGCCTGCAAGCAGAGCCGGGACGCGGAGTTTCAGGGCCTCATGCCCGTGCGGGGCAAGATACTCAACTGCCTGAAGGCCGACTATCCGCGCATTTTTAAGAGCGACATTATCACGGACCTCATGAAGGTCCTGGGCTGCGGCGTGGAGGTAAGCGGCCGGGCGGTGAAGGACCTGAATCAGTTTGACCTGAATAACCTCCGCTGGAGCAAGGTCATTCTCTGCACCGATGGTGATGTGGACGGGTTCCAAATTCGCACCCTGATCCTCACCATGCTCTACCGTCTGTGCCCTACCCTCATCCGGGAGGGCTATGTGTATATCGCGGAGACACCGCTGTTTGAGATCACCTGCAAGGAAAAGACCTGGTTTGCCTACTCAGAGAAGGAGAAGGCGGACATTCTCAAGTCCCTGGAGGGGAAAAAGGTGAAGGTGGACCGCAGCAAGGGCCTGGGCGAGAACGACCCGGAGATGATGTGGCTGACCACCATGAACCCGGAGACAAGGCGGCTGGTAAAGGTCCTGCCGGACGAGGCCGCGGAGACCGAGCGCATTTTTGACCTCCTGCTGGGGGACAACCTGGTGGGGCGGAAGGAGTATATCGCCGAGAATGGGTATAAGTATCTGGATATGATCGATGTGAGCTGAGGGGAAATGGACAGATTTGATAAAGATATTTCATTTTTGGAAAGTGTTGACCGCGACCCGATACTAAAAGAGCTGTGCCGCCAGTATTCCGTACACAGCTTTGATGAAAAGTTTCGGGTAATAACCTTCCCAATAAGCGATTTAATTAAAAGGAACTATGAGGCAGGTTACTTTCTAAGCAATTACCCGTATGTGTTGTCACTGTATGGCGTGCGCGACGACCAGATGGATAATTTGAGTGTGGAAGAACTCCCATATTTAGCGACCCTTGCCTGTCTGACATGGCATTTTCGGCGCGACTACTTTTGCCAGGGAGAGCTTACTTACCGCAGCATTGCGGAGGGAACTTTACTTCGGCTGTTTTGCCACTTAAGGGAACTGTATAAAAAGAACCCAACGGTCTCCACTTTGGAAGAACTCCATCGGACAAGGTGCCGTGCGCTTCCATGTCAACCAGGCGTTTATCGCGTGACGGTTCCGGAAAAGCTGCCCATTTCCTTTATTGAGGGCTCCGACAATTTGCGTGCAAAAGGTTATCCGGCGGCAATTTTGGAACAAAAATACGGTCAATGCACAGACAAATCCGTTTTGTACATCGGCAAGGCTAACGGGCGCGGCGGCCTGCGGCAGCGGGTGCTGCAATATATAAAATTCGGCTGGGGCACCGCTGTCAACCACAAGGGCGGGCGCGCCATTTGGCAGGTGAAGGACTATCCGCTCCTGCTGTTAGAGTACGAAGTCTGCGAAAATTGCGAGCAGAAGGAGCATGAGCTGTTGGCCGCTTATAAGAAGGAAAACGGCACCTATCCCTTGGCAAATTGGCGGGGGTAGGCGGAGCAAGGGAATAAAAAGCCTCCCCTGTGTAAGGGGAGATGTGCGAAGCGTCGGAGGGGTTGATGGCCCCCTTGCCTAAAGGGGGCTGGCACGGCGAAGCCGTGACTGGGGGATTCTT
>ENA-UONV01000832-UONV01000832.1-human-gut-metagenome-genome-assembly--contig:-CS4-NODE-832-length-31366-cov-6.405033_pt1 | contig 31366 bp, 32 predicted proteins | sample MGYA00242461_ERZ724008 | MGnify/ENA metagenome assembly ERZ724008 | reverse complement strand
TTTTGTTTTATATAAAAAGGAAAAGAAAATTGATAATGTAAGAGTAGGGATTGCTATTGGTACTAAATTTGGAAAAGCATATAAAAGAAATCTTTATAAGAGAAGGTTACGCAATATAATAAGGAACAATTATGATAAATTTAATCAAAACTATGATTATGTGCTTTTAATTAGGAAAAGTTGTGATACAATAGACTATAGAGAAATGGAAGATTGTTTCTTAAATTTAATTAAAAAGGTGAAATAATGAAGAAGAAGATAATATTGTTATGTGCAATGATTATGTTACTTGGTGGTTGTACAAAATATATTGCAGATGATAACAAAAAACGTGTTGTGTATGAAGTCACTGGACAGAGCTTACCATCAAATATTTTATGTAAGCCTAGTGATGATGATTTAGCTAGTATTTATGAAAAATATAAAGATAATTTAGAAGTTAATTTAGATAATTTACCTAAGTGTGAAGATATTAAAATTTATGATAGTAAGAATTATAATGGATTATGGGTTCAATTATTTGTTATGCCCCTTGCTTGGGTAATTGTAAAAATTGGTACACTTGTTAAAAGTTATGGTGTATCAGTAATGATTGTTGGATTACTTATTAGATTAATTTTGATGCCATTTTCAATTAAAGCTACTAAACAAAGTCAAAATATGCAAAAGGCTCAAAAGGATTTAAATAGACTGGAAGAGAAGTATAAGAATAGGACTGATAATGAAGCGATGATGCAAAAGAGTCAGGAGATGCTTGCTATTTATAAAAAATATAATATTAGTCCAGTTGGTAGTTGTTTAATGAGTTTTATACAGCTTCCTATATTCTTTGCATTTTTAGAAGCTATTAATAGAATTCCAGCAATATTTGAAGAGTACCTAGGAGCATTCCAATTAGGTACAACACCTTTAGTTGCTTTAAAGAGTGGTAACTATTATTATATTATTTTGATTTTGCTTACTATATTAACTACTTATTTATCTTTATCATTTAATATGAAGAGTGCAGGTAGTGCTGAACAACAACAACAGATGAAGTTTATGACTGGATTTATGATTGTGTTTATTTCAATTGCTTCATTTAGTTTACCAACAGCAATTGCACTATATTGGATTGTTACTAATGGATTTAGTGTAATTCAAAATTATATTGTAAGTAAAAGGAGAAGTTAATATGAAAGAGTATGTTTATGAGGGAAAAGACCAAGAGGTTGTATTAAAGAAAGTTTTAGAAGATTTAAATGTTACTGAAAATGATTTTGTTTATACAAAAGAAGAGGTAAAAGGCAAACTTTTTAAGGCTGGAACTACTAAATATCATGTTTATTTAAATACAGATATTTTGGAGTTTATTAAAGAGTATTTAAATACTTTATTAACTGAGATGGGTCTTGAGGTTAAGTTTGAAGCTAATATTAGAGATAAGCAAATTAATATTAAAATGTATTCAAATAATAATCCTATATTAATTGGAAAGAATGGTCAGACACTTACGGCACTAACTGCTGTTTGTAAGGCTGCTGTTTTTGCAAGAATTGGTGTATATCCTTATTTGAATTTAGATGCTTCTGATTATAAGGATAAGCAGGTTAGTCATTTAGAAAGACTTGCTAAGAATATTGCTCGTGAAGTTAGAAATACTGGTAGAGAAGTTGTTATGGATAATATGAATTCTTATGAAAGACGTATTGTTCATAATGTTCTTACCGATTTTAAGGGAGTAACTACAATTAGTGAAGGTGAAGAACCTAATAGACATATTATTGTAAAACCAAAAAAAGATTAGAAATAGTCTTTTTTTATTTTTAAGAGATGTGTGTTATAATACGCACTAGAAGAGGAGTTTTTGTCATGGATAATTCTACAATTTGTGCAGTATCTACTGCAGTTGGGACTGGAGCTATTTCTATAGTTAGATGTAGTGGAGTAGATGCGATAAAAATAGTTAATTCAATATTTAAAGGTAAGGATTTGGAGAAAGTGGATTCTCATACTATTTCTTATGGACATATTGTGTTTAATGGTGAAGTTATAGATGAGGTATTAGTATCTGTAATGAGGGCTCCAAAGACTTTTACATGCGAAGATGTTGTAGAGATTAATGTTCATGGTGGCATAACAACAACTGATAGAGTGCTTGAACTTCTTTTAAATAGTGGGTGTAGATTAGCTGAGCCGGGTGAGTTTACTAAGAGAGCTTTTTTAAATGGAAGAATAGATTTAACGCAAGCTGAGGGTGTTGAAGACATTATTGAAGCAGAAAGTGAAAAGGCTAGAAAACTTGCTATAAGTCAAATTAGTGGTAAGTTAACTCCTAAAATAGATAGTATTAGAAAGAAATTACTTGCATTACAGGCAGAGATTGAAGTTAACATAGATTTTCCAGAATATGAAGAGGCTGAGGAGTATACTGAGTCTACTATAAGACCAAAACTTGAAAAGATAAGCGCAGAATTAGAAGAGTTAGTGCGTAATTCGAGTAATGGTAAGATAATTAAAAATGGTATTAATATTGCTTTAATAGGTAAACCTAATGCTGGAAAGAGTAGTATTTTAAATGGTTTACTGGAAGAAAATAAAGCAATTGTTACAAATATTCCAGGAACTACTAGAGATGTTATTGAGGGTAAGGTTATTTTAGATGGCATTGTGTTAAATTTTATTGATACAGCTGGTATTAGAGAAACTGATGATGTGGTTGAAAAAATAGGTGTACAGAAGAGTTTAGAAAGTGCAGAAAATGCTGATTTAAGAATTTATGTTTTAGATAATAGTGAAAAGTTGGATAATGAAACTTTAGAATTTATAAAATCTTTAAAAGATAAAAAGTTAGTTTTTGTTAATAAGAATGATTTAGATAGTAGTAATAATTATGATGGTATAGATAAAGATATTTTAGTTTATGGAAATACTATTGAGTCTGACGGATTAGAATCTTTGAAAAATAAAATTACCCAGTTATTTAAGATTAACGAGTTAGAGACTAGTGATTATTCTTTTTTATCTAATGCAAGACAGATATCTTTGGTTAAGCAAGCTCTTGAAAGTATAAATAGTGCAGTAAATAATACTTATACCGGAGTACCAATTGATATGTATACGATTGATATTAAAGATGCTTATGATTTATTGGGTAAAGTTATTGGTAAAACTTATGATGATGATTTATTAGATGAGTTATTTTCTAGGTTTTGTTTAGGAAAGTAGGTAAATTTATGAATTATGATGTTATAGTTGTTGGTGGTGGTCATGCTGGATGTGAAGCTGCGCATGCTACTGCTGTTATGGGTTTAAAGACTCTTTTAATTTCTTCTAATAAGAAAAATATAGCAGATATGCCATGTAATCCATCTATTGGTGGAACTGCTAAGGGTATTGTTGTTAGAGAGATAGATGCTTTAGGTGGTTTAATGGGTAAGGTTGCTGATGAAACCCATATTCAAATTAAGATGCTTAATAATGCTAAGGGTCCTGCTGTTAGATCTTTAAGAGCGCAAGCTGATAAGGTTACTTATCCTAGAGTTATGCTTGAAAAGTTGGAAAATACTCCTAATTTAACAATTATGGAAGCTATGGTTGAAGATTTAATTGTTAATGATAATACTGTAACCGGTGTAATATTAGAAAATGGAAATACAATAAATTCTAAAGCGGTTATTTTAACTACTGGTACTTATTTAAATAGTAAGATATTAGTTGGTGATACTTTTAAATATGAAGGACCTCATGGAGAGAGAAGAAGTAATAATTTAAGTAGAAAGCTCGCTGATTATGGCTTTGAAATTCAGAGACTAAAGACTGGTACACCTCAAAGAATTGAGAGAAGTAGTGTTGATTTTTCTAAACTTAGTGAAGAGTGTGGTGATGATTGTTATTGGACTTTTAGTTTTGATAATGGACCATTTTATGATAAAGATAAGCAGGAAAAGTGTTATATAGTTTATACTAATCAAGATACACATAAGATTATAAGAGATAATTTGTCTAAATCTGCTATGTATGGCGGTTATGCAGAAGGTATTGGTCCAAGATATTGTCCTTCGATTGAGGATAAAGTTGTTAGATTTGCAGATAGAGAGCGTCATCAGTTATTTTTAGAGCCAGAGAGTTTATATTATGATGATTTGTATTTACAAGGATTTTCAACGAGTATGCCAGTTGATGTTCAGGAAGAGATGGTACATAGTTTGGTAGGTTTGGAACATGCTGTTATTAAGAAGTATGCTTATGCAATTGAGTATGATGCGATTAATCCGTTACAATTAAATCCTTCATTGGAAACTAAGGTATTAAAGAATTTATTTACTGCTGGGCAGATAAATGGTACTAGTGGTTATGAAGAGGCTGCTGGTCAAGGTATTATTGCTGGAATTAATGCCGGTTTAATGTTAAAAGGTAAGAAGCCATTAATACTTAAAAGAAATGAATCTTATATTGGAGTTTTAGTTGATGATTTAGTAACTAAGGGTACTAAGGAACCTTATAGATTGTTAACTTCTAGGGCTGAATTTAGGTTAATACTTCGTCATGATAATGCAGATTTAAGACTTAGAAAGTATGGTTATGAAGTTGGATTAATTGATGATGAGAGATATAACAAACTTCTTGTTAAGGAAAAAGCAATTAATACACTTCTTGATGAACTTAAAAATGTTAGGGTTAGTAAAAATACACTTCCTGAGGCTTTAAGTTATTTAAAGGATAGTTTATCAACAGGTTATAGTCTTTATGATTTATTAAAAAGACCAGAGGTTAAAATTATAGATTATTTAAGAGGCAATTTAATTAAAGACTATGATAAAGATGTACTGGAGCAGGCTGAGTTTTTTGTTAAGTATGAAGGTTATATTAATAAGGAATATCAGGAAGCTAATAAGTTATTAAAACTTGAGGAAAAAGAGATTCCTACTGATATTGATTATGATAAGATTAAGAATTTAGCTAGTGAGGCTAGACAGAAACTTAAATTAGTTAGACCACTTACTTTAGCACAAGCGTCTAGAATTAGTGGAGTTAATCCGGTAGATATTTCAGTACTTGCTGTTTATTTGAAGAAGGAGTATAACAAATGAGTGAAAGTGAGTTTATAAGTTCTTTAGAAAATTTAGGTTTAAGTATTAGTGATGAACAAATAAATAAATTTAGGGTGTATGCTAGTGAACTTCTTTCTTATAATGAACATACTAATTTGACAGCTATTCGTAATATTGATGAAGTTTATTTAAAGCATTTTTATGATAGTTTGACTATTTATAAGGTTTATATGTTTAGTAATGAAAGTGTGCTTGATATTGGTACTGGTGCTGGATTTCCGGGAATTGTTTTGAAAATAATGTTTCCTGATATTAAGTTGACGCTTTTGGATAGTAATAATAAAAAAACTACTTTTTTAAAGTATGTTTTAGGTAAGTTAAAATTAGATGCTACTGTTATTAATGATAGAGCAGAAAAGTACTATTTATCTGGTGAAAGATTTGATGTTGTTGTTTCGAGAGCGGTTGCTGATATGAGTATTCTTAGTGAACTTGCAATTCCTTTTTGTAAAGTCGGTGGCTATTTTATTGCTATGAAGGGTAAAAATACAGAGGAAATTAATAATGCTTTTTATGCTATCGAGTTCTTAGGCGGAAAAATTAATGAGAAAGAGGAATTTTCTTTACTTAATGATGCTGGTGAAAGAACATTAGTTAAAGTTGAAAAGGTTAGTGATACACCGAATGGATATCCTAGAGTTTATGATAAAATACGTAAATCTCCTATTGCAAAAATTAGAAAAATAAAGTAATATATATTTAGAATAGGATGGGTTGTTTTATGAATAGAGAACCGTTAATACAAAATGTTAATATAGATTATATTATTCCAAATAGGTTTCAGCCTAGACTTACTTTTGATGAGAAGTCTTTAAATGAGCTTGCTTCATCAATTAAAGAGCATGGTATTATTCAGCCACTTGTATTAAGAAGACTTGGGGATAAATATGAGATAATTGCTGGTGAAAGACGTTATAAGGCTGCACAACTTGCAGGTCTTACTGAGGTTCCAGCAATAATTTCTAATATTGATGATAATAAGAGCGCTGAGATAGCATTAGTTGAAAATGTTCAAAGAAGAAATTTGAATTCTCTAGAGGAAGCTAAGAGTTATAAAAAGATTCTTGATAAAGAAGGTTTAACGCAAGATGAACTTGCTAAGAAGATTGGGGTTTCACAATCTACAATTGCAAATAAGTTAAGATTATTAAATTTAACTAGTGAAGCACAAGATGCATTAATGAATGATAAAATTAGTGAAAGGCATGCGAGAAGTTTACTTAGTATAACTGATCCTGAGAAGCAAAAAGCTTTATTAAATAAGGTTATTTCTGAAAGACTTACTGTTAGACAGTTAGATGATGAGATAAAAAAGGAAAGTAATCCAGTAAGTGAAAGTACTCTTAATCATGTTCCGTCTTATGATGAATTAGGTGATGTTGGTACTCCAGTTGAGAATTTAAACGTGTTAGATAATGCTCTTAAAGTTGATGAATCTACCAATATATCTGATAATTCTGATAATATATTTAATTCTGAACCAGCAAAAGAAGAGAAAACCGAAACTCTTGATTTAATGGCAGAAGATCCTAAAAATGAACCAGATGTTAAAAAAGAAGAAACACAACCTAGTCCAGGATTTAATTTATTTAATTTTAGTAATAATACTCCAGAGTATCCATCTTTAGAAGATGAAGTTACTAATATGAATATGGAGCCTATGGATAGATTGGAAGAGTTTAATCCATTTAATAGTAGTAGTACTATTAGTAAAGATGTACCATTAGAAAGTCTTGACGTTCCACTTGAAGAAGTTAAAAAAGAAGAAGAAAAACCTGTAGAACCTCCAAAGAGGAAGATTCTAGAGAATAATTTAGATTCTGTTAAAGAGGCTTATAATGATTTTGTTAATGAATTAAAGGAAGCAGGATATAATGTTTCTAGTGAAGACTTTGATTTTGAAGATTTGTATCAGATGATTATAAAGATAGAAAAACAAGCTGAGTAAGCTTGTTTTTTTAGTTAGTTATTGGTTCTGTACCACGTTTGAAATAATATAGAATGTTTTTGTTAGATTCTGCTGCTTTACCGCTTATTGGATCTAGAGGAACTGCAATTATATTATCACTAGGAGTATACCAGGATGATTCTTTATCTTTAAGATATTCTTCGACGTTATCGCACCAAATATTTTTAATTTTAGATGAGTATGCTTTAGGAACTGCTCCGTTATAATCTGAACCAGCCCATACAAACATTAAAACGTCTGGATTATAACCAATAACTAGATAGTCGTTATCTGTTGTACCACTTTTGATAGCATATTTTTTTGTTAGTCTACTATTTAGTGAGATTATTGTTGGTGATTGGTAGTCAATAAAAGAAGCATTATATGTGTTTGTTAGCATTTCGTTTATAATGAATACATTATCTTTGTTTAGTACGTCTTTTGTTTCATTTTTGTGCTTATATATAAGGTTACCTTCATAGTCTTCAACTTTTTCGATAAAGTATAAGTCTTTATATGTGCCATAATTTGCGAGTGTGTTGTATGTTTCTACGTAGTCTAGTAGGTTTAGTTCAACTGCACCAAGAGCTAAGGCTGGAAAAGCATTAATTTCTTTTTTTAATCCCGCTTCTTTTAAAGTGTTTACTAGTTCTTCTGTTCCGATGAATAAGTGGGTTTTTACGGCATAAATATTGTCTGAATAGGCTAAAGCGGCTGCCATAGTAATGTTTTTATCTGCGTAGATGTTACTGTAGTTTTTGGGAGTGTATTTTTTATTTTCAGCAAAGACGAAACTTGTTTCTTCACTTTTGAATGTGCTTGCTTCTGTCATGTTATTGTTTAGTGCTGCATAGTAGAGAAATGGTTTAATAGTTGATCCAACTTGTCTTTTAGCAAAGATTGCACGATTAAACTGACTTTTAGAGTAGTTTAGACCACCAGCAAGAGCAAATACTTTCCCAGTAGATGGTTCAGCCATTATTGCTGCAAGTTCAATGTTATCTTGATTTTCATTTTCTTTAAAAGTGTTATCTAACTTTTGCTGGGCATTTATATCTAGGTTTGTATATACTTTTAGTCCTTTGGATTTTATTAAGTCTTTGGGAATATTTGGAATACTATTAAGTTCGTTTAAGACAGCGTCATAATAATACATAAGGGTTTGCATATTATTTGTTTTTCTTTGACCATAGATTTCAATTTTTTGAGAGAATAAATTTTTGTAAGTTTCTTCATCAATTTTTTTGTTTTTGTACATAGCTTCAGCAACAATTTTTGCTCTTTTAATGGAGGTGTCATAGTTGCTTACTGGGTTGTAGTTTTCGGGACTTTTAGGGATGCCAGCGAGGATAATTGCTTCTTCTAAAGTAAGTTCACTGCTTTTTTTATTAAAGTAATAGTTACTGGCGTTTTCAATACCAAAGTTCCCTTGACCATAGTTTATTGTATTAAGATAGCCTTCTAGAATTTCTTTTTTTGAGTAGTGTACTTCTAGATTAAGTGTTAGCATGGCTTCTTTAATTTTTCTTTTCCAAGTTTGATCGAAGTCTAGAAATAGGTTTTTAACATACTGCTGGGAGATAGTTGATGCTCCAGCAGTTATAGATTTAGTTTTAGCATTTAAATATAATGATTTTAAGATTCTTAAATAGTCAAAGCCAAAGTGATGGTAAAAGTTTTTATCTTCAACAGAAATTGTTGCGTTTAATAAGTCATTTGATATTTCATTTATATTAGCCCATTTTTTGTTGTTACTAGTTTGCAGAATTAGATTGTTTTCATTATCATATAGAGATAGGGCATTTGCGGAGTTTAGGGTTATTTTAGGACTAAAGTAGGCATATGTGTAGAGACAAGAGATAATTACTGTAAATGTTATCATAAAAAAGATAGTTAATTTATATAAAAATTTAAGTTTTTTCATGTTTCACCGTTTATTATTATGGTAAAGTTGATTGTTTTTATGCTAGAATGGTTGTAGTGATGTTTTATGATTAAAATTGAGTTATATAAAGATGGAGATTTAGTATTAAGTACTGATGGTAAGATAGATGATAGATTACTAGTTTTTGGTAATATTATTTATGATTTAGATAAGGATGTTCTTATTAGGGAAGATGCTAGTTTTAGATATTTGTTAGATTTTAAGAATAGTACTAGTGAGATTATTATTAAGGAGCAGGATTATCATTTGAATTTAAAGATTGATGTTATTAGTGTAAATAATGAGAATAAGAGAAGAGAAATATACTATAATATTGAAAGTGAAACACAGATAAACAACAGGATAGTGTTAACTTTTGATTAAGTATATTTTTTTTGTTGACAATGCAATATAATATGATAAAATTATGTTTGTTTAAAAAGCCATTATCATTTATTTTAGTGAAACATATAATGGTTTTTAGAGGAGGATATAGTTATGGTAAAACTTACAGATGAAGAAAAGGAAACTTTGTCTTATGATGATGTAGCATATTTAATCTTAAACGATGAAAAAAAGAAAATTAAAATACAAGATTTATTTAAAAAAGTAATTAAAGTTATGGGATTACCTGAAAGTGAATATGAAGAAGGTATAGGTGACTTTTTTGAACTTATTACGACTGATAAAAGATTTATTATATTAGATAAAGGATATTGTGATTTGAAGATAAATCATAGTACTAAAGTTATTATTGATGATGATGACGATGAAGAGTATGAAATGATGAATGAGGAAGATATGGATACTGATGAGGAATCTGAAGAAGAAAACTATGATGATGAATCTATGGATGATTTAGATAGTGATGATGATTTAGATGATTTAGTAATTATTGATTCTGAAGAAGAGAATGATGGAGAGTTAATGTAGCCTACTCTTATATAAAGAAAGAGGTTAATATGATAGAAAGATTAGAGTTATTAAAAAAGAGATATGAGGAGTTAAATGAGGAATTGCTTAATCCTGAAGTGTTAAGTGATTTTTCTAAACAGATGAAACTTTCAAAGGAAAAGAGTAGTATTGAGCCTTCTGTAATGAAATATGACGAGCTTAAAAAAGTTACTGCAGAAATAGAAGATTTGAAGTCTTTGGTTAATGACCCAGAAATGCATGAGATTGCATCAATGGAATTAGACGAGAAACATGCTCTTCTTGAAAAGATTAAAAGTGAGCTTGAGATTCTTCTTTTACCTAAGGATGAAAATGATGGTAAGGATATTATTATGGAAATCAGAGGTGCTGCTGGTGGAGATGAAGCTAATATTTTTGCTGGAGATCTATTTAGAATGTATAGTAGGTATGCTGAAAAGAATAATTGGAAGATTGAAGTATCTAGAGAAGAGGAAGGAACTAGTGGTGGATTTTCACAGATTGAGTTTTTAGTTAAGGGAGATAATGTTTATTCAAAGCTAAAGTTTGAAAGTGGAGTTCATAGAGTTCAAAGGGTTCCAGAAACTGAGACACAGGGAAGAATTCATACTTCTACTGCGACTGTTTTAGTTATGCCTGAAGTTGATGATGTTGATGTTGAGATTAAGCCAGAAGATGTAAGGGTTGATGTATATCGTTCTAGTGGTAAGGGCGGACAAGGCGTTAATACTACTGATAGTGCTGTTAGAGTTACACATATTCCAACTGGTATTGTTGTTACTTGCCAAAATGAAAGAAGTCAAATTAAGAATAAGGCAAGAGCTATGGTTGTTTTAAAGAGTAGAATTTATGATATGCAACAGCAAGAGAAGAATAAAGCAGCTGGTAGCGCTCGTAAGAGTATGATTGGTACGGGAGATAGGTCAGAGAAGATTAGAACTTATAATTATCCACAAAATAGAGTTACAGATCATAGAATTAATTTTAGTATTATGGAACTTGATAGAGTTATGGATGGTAATATTGAACCTATTATAGAAGCATTAATTGCTGAAGATACTAGAATTAAGATGGAAAATGCAGAATGAAAAGACCAGATTTTATAAGTTTAACTGATTGGCGTCTTTTAGAACAGAAGTATCAGAATATGGATTATCCAATTAGAAGGATTGAAAATGGTTATCCGATTCAGTATTTGATTGGTAATGTGGACTTTTATGGATATAAGATTATGGTTAATAAGAATGTTTTGATACCGAGGTTTGAAACAGAAACGCTTGTTGAAAAGACACTTAAATATATTGATGAGTATAAGTTTAGTAAAGCTTCTGTGCTTGAGATAGGTACTGGTTCAGGATGTATAAGTATTGCTTTAAAGAAAGAGAAGGAAGACTTAGAGATTACTGCTACTGATATTAGTATTGGTGCTTTAAAGATAGCTAAAAAGAATGCTAAACTTAATAAGTGTAAGATAACTTTTATAAAGCAGGATGTTAATAAGTGTAAACTTTTCAACAATTATGATGTGTTAATTAGTAATCCTCCTTATTTAAAAGAAACAGATGTTTTAGATGAGAAGACAAGGTTTGAACCACATAATGCTTTGTTTGGTGGTAAGGATGGACTAAAGTTTTATCCAGTAATTTTTGGAGTAGCTAAGAAATATTTAAATAAGAAGTTTTTAATAGCGCTTGAGATAGATGAAGATAATGGTAAAGAAATAAAAGCACTTGCTAAGGAAGCTTTTCCTAAGGCTAAAGTAAAGTTAGAAAAAGATTTAACTGGCAGAGACAGATATATTTTTGTTATAAATGAATAAAAAGTTTGAAAGTCACCCACTGTTTAAGTGAAAGGTGATTTTTTTATGAAGAAATTGTTAATAATAATAGCTGCTGTTATTTCGGTGGGCGTACTTAATAAAAGTAAGAATGAATCAGTTGTTATTCCTAGTTCATCAATTAGATTTAGGGTAGTTAGTAATAGTAATGCTCCTGGTGATATTAAAACCAAGTTAAATTTAAAGAGAAAATTAGAAGATTATTTATATGATAAAGTGGTGAGTGCTAGTACGGTTAGTGAAGCAGAAAAAATTGTGTCAAGTGAACTTGATAATATAAATGGGTTAATAAAGCAGAATTTAATGAGTGATAATTTTACTGTTAGTTATGGAATGAATTATTTTCCAAGTAAAACTTATAAAGGTATAGTGTATGATGGCGGGTATTATAATTCATTAGTTGTTACTTTGGGTGATGGAGAAGGTGATAACTGGTGGTGTGTTCTATTTCCTCCACTTTGTCTTATGGAAGAAAATGAAACAACAAGCGATGTTGAATATAAATTTTTTGTAAAGAGCATAATTGAAAAATTTAGATAATATACTTAACTAGGAGGCATAATGTTAAGTATTTTTTTTATTGGTCTTGCTCTTAGTATGGATGCTTTTGGATTATCGATTGGTATTGGGATGCAGAAGATAGGTAAGAGAACATTTATTTTACTTCCTTTATGTGTAGCAGTGTTTCATTTTATAATGCCGATGCTTGGAAATAGTTTTAGTTTTTTTATTCGAGATATTCTATATTTTGATCCTAGTTTTTTAATGGTTGCTGTATTTTTTTATTTGTCTATTATGATGTTTGTTACTAGAAATAATGAAGATAACGTTATTTTAAAGAGTTTTATTAGTATTTTATTTACGGCTTTTAGTGTTAGTATAGATAGTTTAACTATAGGATTAGGATTATCTAGTATAACAAATCATTATATTGCAAGTTCAATTATTTTTAGTACATGTGCTGGATCTTTAACTTACATTGGCCTTATGACTGGCAAGTATTCAAAGAAGTGTTTAAAAAAGGAAGCAAATGTTTTTGGAAGTGTGTTGCTTTTTATTTTAGCAATTGTAAATTTATGTAAAATATTCTTTAATTAGTTGATTTAAAAAGTCAGTCATTATATATTAAAGTTGGATAATTATGTAAAGAGGAAGAGATATGAAGAAATTAATTATTGAAGGCAAGCATGAGTTATCTGGAACTATTAAAATAGGTGGAGCTAAGAATAGTGTAGTTGCACTTATTCCAGCAGCAATGCTTACTGATGGGAAATGCGTTATTTATAACGTGCCAGACATAAGTGATGTTCATAGACTTATTGAGATGATGGAAAAATTAGGATCATCTATAAAATTTGAGGGGGATACTCTTTATATTGATAATAGTAATTCTAAGAATGCTGTTATTGACGAGGAATATGCTTCTAAATTAAGGGCATCATATTATTTTATGGGAGTTTTGCTTGCTAAGTATGGACATGCAGAGATTTCTTATCCTGGTGGATGCTCAATAGGATCTAGGCCAATCAATTTTCATTTAAATGGATTTGAAAAGTTGGGTGCTAATGTTAAGATTAAGGATAATAAGGAATATATTGTTGATGCTAAAGAGCTTAAAGGTAATGATATATTTTTAGATTTTGCTAGTGTAGGAGCTACGCTTAATATTATGTTTGCAGCAGTTAAAGCAAAGGGTGTAACACATATTTATAATGCTGCTAAGGAGCCGGAGATAGTAAATGTAGCATCATTTTTAGGTACGATGGGCGCTAAAGTTTATGGTGCTGGAACTAGTCAGATAACGATTGAAGGCGTTGATACTTTAGGTGATGGTATTGTTGAGGTTATACCAGACAGGATTGAAGCTGGAACTTATATTATGATTGGTAGTCTTCTTGGTAAGAATTTAGTAATTGAAGGTGTTATTAAAGAGCATTTAGAGTCTGTTTTAACTAAATTAATGGAAGTTGGTTGTGATATTAAGATTGATGGAACAACAATAGTTGTTAATAAGGTAGATAAACTTAAACCAGTAAATGTTAAGACACTTGTTTATCCAGGTTTTCCAACGGATTTAGGACAACCAATGAGTACTTTACTTACTCAGTGTGAAGGTGAGTCTTTATTTGAAGAGACTATATATGAAAACAGGATGAGACATATTAAGTATTTAAATGCGATGGGAGCTAATATAAAGTTATTTGATAAAAGTGCAATTATTTTTGGTAAGTCTGATTTATTAGGTAGAGATGTTGAAGCTACTGATTTAAGAGCAGGAGCGGCAATGATGGTTGCAGGGATGATTGCTGAAGGAACTACGAAGATTGTAAATATTGAACATATTTTAAGAGGTTATGAAAATATTGTTGGTAAGTTATCTTCAGTAGGAGCTAAAATCGAAATAATCGACGAATAGTTGTTGAATATTTGAAAAAATATGATATAATACATAAGAAACGAATTTCTATGGCTTAGTAAAAGTCATGGCGGAAGGAGATGCGAATATGAAAAAGGGATTACATCCAGAAACTAAAAAGGTAACTTTTAAATGTGTTTGTGGTAATGAATTTGAAGCAGTTTCTACATTAAAGGCAGAGTCATTTACAGTTGATACTTGTAATGCTTGTCATCCATTCTATACTGGTGCTCAAGGAAAGCATAAGAAGACTGGTGCAGTAGATAAATTTAATAAAAAATACAATTTGGACTAAGAGTAATATCTTAGTTTTTATTTGCTTATAAATAAGAGTGATAGTATAATGATGGTGGTGATAGTATGAAAGTAGCAATAGGAACAGACCATAATGGTCCAGCATTAAAAGAAGAAATTATTAATAAGTTAAGTGATATAGCAGAGTTTATTGATTGTAGTCCAGTTAATGATCCTTTAGATGATTATCCTGATTTTGCATATAAGGTAAGCGAGATGGTTGTTAGTAAGAAGGCAGATTTAGGCATTTTAATCTGCGGAACCGGTATTGGAATGAGTATAGCTGCTAATAAGGTTAAAGGTATTAGATGTGCCCATGTTACAAATGTAGAAGAGGCTAAACTTAGTAAGATGCATAATAATGCAAATGTGATGGCTTTGGGAGCAAAGAATCCTGATGCAATAGAGATGGTTAAAATATTTTTAGAAACTAGCTTTAGTAATGAAGAAAGACATGTAAGAAGATGTGAAGAGATTATAAAAATAGAAAATGGAGAATATAATGTATAAGACAGTAATTTATATTTTATCTGTTTTACTTAGTATATTTATTGTTTCGGGGATTAACTTTAATAATTTTTTTAAGGCAAATCACGTTTGGGAAGCAAGATGTTTTATAGTTGTAATTAGTTTTATTATGGGATATTTATTTGGAAGTTTTATTATAGAGTTTTTAAGTATAAGTGCAATTGTATAGGAGATTTTATGAAAAAACTTTTACTTGTTATTATGTTTTTGATTCCATGCAGTATATGTAGTTTTTGGTTTAAGAGAAAAGCTACTTTTTTTATTGATAAAAATACATCTAGAAATACAAAAATTGTATATTTGAAAGATAGAAATTTATACTTAGATATTAATGATTATGTATTTGGAGTAGTTGCGGCAGAGATGCAAGCTTTATTTAACGATGAGGCTTTAAAAGCACAGGCGGTTGCTGCAAGAAGTTATTTGTTGAGTTCTAAAGATAATGATAATTTATATAGTACAAATTTGAATGCTCAGGCTTATTTGGATATTTATGAATTAAAAAAAAGATGGGGTGATGACTTTAATAACTATTATGAAAAAGTAATAAATGCAGTAAATGATACAGGTAATGAAGTAATTTATAAGAATGATAGTATTATGAAGACATTTTATTTTGCGATGAGTAATGGATATACAGAAAATTCTGTAGAGGTGTTTGGAACTAATGATATAGAGAGCGTGCCATCACTTTTAGAGGTTAATTTAAATAATTATGAGGTTAGTAAGAATTATAAACTTAGTGATATATTAAGTAAGTTAGGAGTAAGTTCACTTGATGGGTTAGATATTAAGAGAAATGAAACTAATCATGTTAGTGAGATGTGTGTTAAAGATAAATGTTTTAAAGGTGTAGAGGTAAGAAAATTACTTAATTTAAGATCTACTGATTTTGAAATAAAAATAAATGGTGATGACATAAGCATTACTACTAAGGGGTATGGACATGGTGTTGGTATGAGTCAAAATGGAGCTAATTTGCTTGCTAAAGATGGTTATAGTTATAAGGAAATACTTAAGTATTATTATAAAGATATAATTATTAAAGATTTTTAGTATAAAATAGTTTTTTTTACTCACACTTTTATTAGGAAGGTGCGAGATGAAAAGATATAAGTTAAAAAGTTCAGTAGTAGTATGTATTTATTTGTTAAGTGTAGGAGCAATTATTTCAAGTTTGTATTTGACTGCGAAGGTTTTGAAAGCTTCAGTTTATAGTAATGATAACTTGTCTTATGTTTACCGAAATTTAATAGATGATACAGTTCCAGTTGTAAGTACTGATGATGGAAAGGTGATTAAGCCATTTGGTGGTGAAGAAGTGTCTGTTGTAAAAGGGTTTTATGAGAAAGATGCTGAAAGTAAGGCTCAAGAGCAATCTATAATTTATTATCAAAATACTTATATGCCAAATACCGGTGTGCTTTATGGAGCTAAAGAGGAGTTTGAAGTTTTAGTTGTTGCTGATGGTACTGTTGAAGATGTTGTAGCTGATGAAGTGCTTGGAAATGTAGTAACTATTAAACATACAAATAATTTAATTACAAGATATGAAAGTTTAAATGAAGTTAATGTTATGGTTGGCGATACTTTAAAAAAGGGCGATGTTATTGGGACTAGTGGTGAAAATAAGATTGATAGTACTTATAGTAATATGCTTTTATTTGAAGTAGAACATAATGGAACTTATGCTAATCCTGAAAATATATATGGTATGAATATTAAAGAACTTTCTTAGGTGATTTTATTTATACTTTTGAGTTTACTGATGAGTATGTTTTAATTTATTCTCATAAAAGTAAGAGGATAATTAAAGAGGAATTGCCAGATAATATTATAGTAAATAACCATATATATGATTATGTGAGATTAAAGAGGATTGTATATAATATTACGTCTAAAAATAATTTGGTTAGTAGTTTGTTTAAGGTGAAGTATAATATTTTATATTTTGATAAGTTAAAGCCTTGTGAGGTGTATTTATATAATTCTTTGTTTAATTTTATTAGTAATGTAAGTATAAAGTTTATAGATGCATTTTCTTTGTTTGATAGTGATACAGTTATTGTTAGTGGAAAGGTGCCTTATTATAGGGGAAAGTGGTTTAATAAAAAGCAAGGGGATTTTACTTTAGTTGGTGCAGGATTTAAGAGTATAATGGAGAAATATGTAAACTGTAAATTTTATGTTTATGAAAATAGTGAAACAATACTTTATGAAAAGATTTAAGTATTGTTTTTCTTTGGTTTTAAGATATAATTATTATATAGGAATGGTGATTATATGAAAGTTGTTGATGGATGCACTGCATGTGCTAAGATGGCTTATAATTTTAGTGAGCTTAGTTTTATTTATCCAATAACACCGTCTAGTCCAATGGCTAGTCAAATAGATTTAATGGGTAGTGAGAACCAAAAGAATGTGTTTGGGGATACGGTAAATGTTATTGAAATGCAAAGTGAAGCTGGTGCTGCTGGAGCAATGCATGGAGCACTTAATGCTGGAGTTTTAGCTAGTACTTTTACGGCCAGTCAAGGACTTTTATTAATGATACCAAATATGTATAAAATGGCTGGAGAGATGCTTCCAGGAGTTATTCATGTTGCGGCTAGAAGTTTGTCTACGCATGCACTTAGTATTTTTGGTGATCATCAGGATGTGTATGCAACAAGAGCAACAGGTTTTTGTATTTTAGCAAGTACTAATGTGCAGGATGCTTATAATTTAGCAATGGTAGCACACTTATCGGCGATTGAGGGGAGCCTTCCATTCTTACATTTCTTTGATGGTTTTAGAACTAGTCATGAGTATAATCAAATAGAGCTTATTAGTGATAAAGATATTAAGTCAATGATTAATTATGAAAAAGTTAATGAGTTTAGAAATAGAGCACTTAATTCTGGTAAGGCGATTACTAAGGGTACTGCGCAAAATGAGGATATCTATTTTCAAGTAACCGAAGCTAGAAACAAAGATTATTTAAAGATGCCAGATATAGTTAACTCTTATATGAAGAAACTTAATAAGATTGCAGTAACTAATTATAAACCATTTAATTATTATGGTAGTAAGAATGCTAAGAAGGTTATTGTAGCAATGGGATCTGTTTGTGATACTATTAAAAATACAATAGATATGTGTAAAAATGATGAGTATGGTTTAATTGAAGTTCATTTATATAGACCTTTTAGTACAGATTATTTAAAGAAAGTATTACCAAAAAGTGTGCGTAAGATTGCTGTTTTAGATAGAACTAAGGAAAGTGGCAGTGCTGGTGAGCCTTTATATTTAGATGTGTTATCTGCTCTTAGTGATGAAAAGATAAAGATAGTTCATGGAAGATATGGATTATCTAGTAAAAATACGACACCAAGTGATATTTATGATGTTTATAAGATGCTTGATACAAAGTTAGTAAATAATTTTGTTATCGGGATAGATGATGATATTACTAATTTATCTTTAAAACATTTCGAGTTTAATTATAAAGAGAATTATAAAGAATTTAAGATATTCGGGTTTGGTTCTGATGGACTTGTTAGTGCGTCAAAGGATATGCTTAAAATACTTGGTGAAAGTAGTTATGTTCAAGGTTATTTTGAGTATGATTCTAAGAAGAGTGGCGGAGTAACTATTTCTCATTTAAGAACGAGTAAAAAGTTAATTAAAGCACCTTATTATGTTACGAGTCCTAGTTTAGTTGTAGTTTCTAAAGATGAATATTTTAAGAAGTTTGATTGTTTAGATGGTTTAGTTATGGGCGGAACTTTGCTTGTTAATACTTATAGGACAGAAGAAGAGTTTAATAAGTTTATACCAAATGAAGTGAAGAAATATTTAATTGATAATAATATAAAAGTGTATTTAATTGATGCTGGAATGCTAGCTAGTAAATATGGTATTTCTGGTAAGATTAGTTTAATTATGGAAAGTGCTATCTTAAATTTGTTTGGTTTTGATGATTATGAAAAAGTGCTTATTAAGAATGTTAAGAAACGTTTCTTTACTAAGGGTGAAGATATTGTTAAAGCAAATGTTTCATGTATTAAGGAAAGTAAGTATTATTTAAAAGCGTGTAAGATAGATGATGCTAGTACTTATAATATGAAGTTTGGTAATACTGTGTTTGATTATATTAATTCTAGAAGAGGTAATCAGTTAAGTACTCGTGATGTTTATGAGATGCGTGATGGAACTACGAGAGGTGGGACTAGTGCTTTAGAGAAGAGAAGCATGGCTAGTATGGTTCCTAAGTGGGATAAGAATAGATGTATTGAGTGCGGTATGTGTAATATTGTTTGTCCTCATGCTGTTATTAGACCTTTTGTAATTGATAAAAATGATAAGTATGCGAGCGATGCAAAGGATAGCTTAGATAAGAAAAATAAATTTATTGTGGCAGTAAGTGAGAGAGATTGCACGGCTTGTGGTTTATGTGCTAATATATGTCCTGTTAAGTGTTTATCTTGGGGAGAAATTGATGACAAGAATCAAAAAAGAGCAGATGATTTATTTAAGAATTATGAAAATGATGTAACAAGCGCGAATAATATAAAAGAAGTTTCTTTAAAAAAGCCATTATTTGAGTTTTCTGGAGCTTGTGCTGGATGTGGCGAGACACCTTATATTAAGTTATTAACGCAGATTGTCGGTAAGAGGCTTGTTATTGCGAATGCTACAGGATGTTCTAGTATATATGGGGCATCTTGCCCAAGTATGCCTTATAATGTTTCTTGGGGTAGTAGTTTATTTGAAGATAATGCTGAGTATGGTTATGGAATGTTAAGAACTTATGATAAGTTACATGCTAGAGCACTTAAGGAGCTTGAGAGTAATAAGACAGCTGCTAATCTTTATAAGTTTGTTAAAGATAATGAGAATGATTATGAGAAGATTAATGCTGTATTAGATGAAGCTAAGAAGTATGTATCTTCTGATTTGGTTAATTATTTAACGCCTAAGAGTGTATGGACTATTGGTGGAGATGGCTGGGCTTATGATATAGGTTTTGGTGGTTTAGATCATGTGCTTTCAAGTAATAAAAAGGTTAGAATTATGGTGCTTGATACGGAAGTTTATTCTAATACTGGTGGACAATCTAGTAAGAGTACACATATTGGGGCAGTAGCAGAGTTTGCTGATATGGGTAAGGATACTTATAAGAAAGATTTATTTAAGATTTGTATGGGCTACCCTAATGTGTATGTTGGTCAGATTAGTTTAGGTGCTAATATGATGCAGGCGATTAAGACTATTAAAGAGGCTGAAGAACATGATGGACCGTCTATTATTCTTGCTTATAGTCCTTGTATTGAGCAAGGAATTAAAGGTGGTATGGGTAACTCTATTAATGAGGAGAAACTTGCAGTAATGTGTGGTTATGTGACACTTATGAGATATTTTGATGGTGAGCTTCATATAGATAGTGCTGAACCTGATTTTGAGAAGTATGATGATTTCTTACGTAATGAGGTAAGATATAACGCATTAATTTTAAAGGATAAAGAAAAAGCGGATGTGTTATTAGAAAAAAATAAAAACGCTGCAAAAGAGCGTTATGAATATTATAAAAATTTATTAAATAAATAAAAAAATGGAGGCTGCTTAATAAGCAGCCTCAAAGAATAAAAAGGGGTTGGCTAGTGTGATACTAGCACCAATTCGCCTATAAGTGAATTGGTGATTTATATACTAACCGAATGAGACACTTTTGTCAAGCGTTTTTAATAAAAAAATAATAAAAGATGGTGATTACAATGCTAGAAGATATAAAAGGAATTGGACCTAAAAGTTTACTTGCTTTAAAAGCACTTAATTTATATACAAAAGATGATGTTATTAATTATTTTCCTTACAGATATAATGTTTATACACCAGTCAAGTTAAGAGAGTGCAGTGAAGGCGATACATGCACAATTACTGGATATGTTGAGTCTGCAGCCAAAGTATTTTTTATAAGAAAAAATCTTAATAAATTATCTTTTGCATTTAATACTGGAAGTGAACTAGTAAATGTTACTATCTTTAATAGGGCTTATTTAAAACCGAATATTAGAATTAAAAGTTATATATCAGTAATTGGTAAATATAATAGAAAATCTAATACATTTATGGCGAGTGATATAAAGCTTACACCAATAACGAAAACAGTTATTGAGCCTGTTTATCATTTGAATCAGGGGATTAAAAGAAGTAATTTTAAAAAATTGGTTGATGAGATTTTGGATAATACTGTAGAAATTAAAAGTAATGTACCAGATTATTTAATAGAAAAGTATAATTTTATAAATAAAAAAGAAGCAGTTACTAATGTGCATAAACCTAAAGATATTAACAGTTTGAAAAAAGCAGATTTGCATTTAATATATGAAGAGTTATTTACTTTTATGTTAAAGGTAAGTTATTTAAAAGAGAAGAATGCAAGTGATGGCAAATTTAACATTAAGAGTTTTGATGAAGATAAGGTTAATAATTTTATTAGTAGTTTGCCATTTAACTTAACTGATGGGCAAATGCAGGCAGTAAGTGATATTAAGGGTGACTTTTTATCTAAAAAGAAAATGAATAGATTAATCTTAGGTGATGTTGGTAGTGGTAAGACGATAGTTTCTTTTATTGCACTTTATATGAATATGCTAGCGGGTTATCAAGGCGTGCTTATGGCACCGACTGAGATATTAGCAGTACAACATTTTAATAATATGGTAGGTTTATTTGGAGATAAGTTAAATATTCAGTTACTTACAAGTTCAACTAAAAAAGGTGAAAGAAATAAAATTTTACAGAATTTAAAAAATGGTGAGACTCAAGTTTTAATTGGTACGCATTCTTTACTTAACGATGAACTTGTTTATAATAATCTTGGGCTTGTTATTACAGATGAGCAACATAGATTTGGTGTTAATCAAAGACAGACTTTACAAGAAAAAGGAAAAGATGTTGACGTGTTATATATGAGTGCAACACCAATTCCTAGAACACTTGCTTTAACTATTTATGGTGATATGGATATTACGGAGATTAGAACTAAACCTGGTGGCAGAAAAAAAATTATTACTAAAATTTTTAAAAATAGTGAACTTAAAAATGTTTTAGAAAAAATGCTAGATGAAATAAAAGCAGGGCATCAAATATACGTCGTAGCACCACTTATTGATGATGAAGAGGATGAAAAGATGAATGTTACTTCTTTGAAGGATAAGTTTGATGTGGCATTTAATGGAATGGTTCCCACGGGCTTATTGCACGGAAAAATGAAACCTAATCAAAAAGATGAAGTAATGAATAGTTTTAAAAACGGTGACACAAAGATATTGATTTCAACAACAGTAATCGAAGTTGGTGTTGATGTTAAAAATGCGACGATGATGGTTATCTTTAATGCAGAAAGATTTGGACTTGCTACACTTCATCAGTTAAGAGGCAGAGTTGGCAGAAATGACATGCAAAGTTATTGTTATTTGATAAGTGATTATGATGCTGAAAGGTTAAAGGTTTTAGAAGAGAGTAATGATGGATTTTATATTAGTGAGCAAGACTTTAAGCTAAGAGGTGGTGGAGACATTTTTGGAATTAGACAAAGTGGTGAGCAGAGTTTTAAAATTGCAAATTTAAATAGAGATTATAAAATTTTAATGCAATGTAAAAGTGATGCTGAGGAATTTTTGAAGAGTAAGAATTTAGATGATTATAAAGTGCAGAAAGAAATTCTTGAGAACTTAACTATTGCTTAGAATTTTAAAATTGTATATAATTATATTGGTGAGGATATGAATAGAAAAGAATTAAAAGAAAAAGCTAAAGCTATGATTAAAGGTCATGTGTGGGATTTAGTAATACCGTTTGTTATTGTGTCTTTGATAAATTCGCTTATTGGAGCATTTTTTGGAGTAAATAGTGATAATATTTATGTTAATACAAGTGCACAAATGCTATCAACGATTATTACGTTACCACTAAGTTTTGGAGCAACTGCTTATGTAATGAAATTTGTTAGAGGCGAAGAATGTGATATTAAAGGAATGTTTAAATATTACAAGTTGTTTGGACCAATATTTGGTGTATGGTTTTTAACTTCATTGTTTTCAACTTTATGGGCATTACTTCTTATTATTCCTGGTATTATTGCGGCATTGAGTTACTCAATGGTAAATTTATTAATGATTGATGGAAATACGAATCCGATGGATTGCATTAGAAAAAGTAAGGAAATGATGAATGGATATAAGATGGATTATTTTATGTTAGTTCTTAGTTTCTTTGGCTGGTTATTACTTGGTATTTTTACTTTAGGAATTTTATATATTTGGCTTGTTCCTTATATGAATGTAACATTTATTTTATATTACGAAGAACTTAAAAAAGTTAAATAATTTTGTTTTTTGTAAATTATTAAAAATTGTGATTGACAAAGAGTTAAAATTCGTTTATGATTATTTTAGCATGGTAGAGATATCATGCTGATAACCTTAACGAATTCAATGTTAAGGTGTATCAACCAAAACCCCCTGAAGAGGCTACTAATCAATGTAGCCTCACTTTTTTTGGCTTAAAATAAGGGTTTTCCATTTTAAGAAAAACCATTACCACGAATTTACCACTTGTTTTTTTTCGATTTTATATAGATGAAGTGTTTGCATAATTGTCATTTTCTTCATCGAATTTATTAACTAAATTATCTAATTCACTATTATACATATGACTATATGTGTTTAATGTTTCTTCAATTTTAGTGTGACCTAAATATCTAGCAACTAATACTATACTAGCACCATGATTAATTAAAAATGATGCACAGCTATGTCTAAAGTCATGTATTCTTATTTTCTTTATATTGGCTTTTTTACATATTACTTTTTGTCTTTCATTAGGATTATCTGCAACAATTGGAACACTAGCGTTACCAAATACAAACCATTTTTTGTTAAAGTTATTATATTTAGATTCATTATCATATAGTTCTTTAAGATGTTCTAATAATTCTTTACAAATAGGCACATTTCTTGTGCTTTTTTTAGTTTTTGTAGTTGTAAATTTCCAGTCTCTACTTGAGATTCTAGTAGGAATCTGTTTATTAACTCTTAATTCACCTTTATTGAAGTCAATATCTTCCCAAGTAATTGCTCTCATTTCACCATTACGTAATCCGCAGTAATATAATGTCTCGAATAAACATTTATACTTCAAATTATCTTCACAACTAATAAATTTTTTAAACTCATCAAAAGTATAGAACTCCATTTCTTTAGGTATTTCATTAGGGTCAGTAAAATTAGTCATTTTGTTATAGACACTTGTAAAGTTAAAATTATAGTATTTAGTTCCAAAGTTAAGTATTGCTTTGAGAAACTTTAATATGTCATTTTTATAACTATTAGCAATGTCCTTTTTATTCATTATCTTTTTCCATTTATCAAAGTGATTAATATTAAAGTCTGTTAATTTAACTTCATCTAATATTTCTAGAAAAGGAACTCTATCTTTATATGTTTGAAAAGTAGTTTCCTTAACTATGTCTTTTTGATGTTCATAGAATGCTAGATACAAATCCTTGAACTTCATGTTTCTAGAATCTATAGGTTCTTTTTCAGAACTTAAGAATTCTCTTTCTGCTATTTGTGCTTCTTTCTTTGTAAAAAAGTTTTTACTATAGTGTTGTTTTTTCTTACCAGTTAAATCAGAATAAAATACTCTGAAGTACCAACTTCTTCCATCCTTAGATCTTTTTTTGCTATTTGCAGGGTATTGATATACAGCCATTTTTAATTCCTCCATTCATGCCATATTTTCAATTGAGACAACAAGTGTAAAATGTACTTGTTTTTTTTGGCCTCAAAATATAATACGAATTAGAACCCTCTCTCAATGGCCGTTTTGCTAATTTTTTTAATATTTTACTCATTTATATTCAATTATTGTTAGCTTTTACTTCGTATATATAATATGTACCATTAATTATTAAAAACTGCTTAAGTCATAACAAATTGCTTCTTATGTTGTAAAAATCATCAAAAAATAGCACTTTTTTAATAAATTTCATTTTTTTTGCCATTTTGGCAATTGGGAGTGCCTCTCCGTTCGTATTAAAGAGATAGAGGGGTATGAGAGATAGATTAATAAACTAGCTTTCTCGCTTCTAGTATATATTACGAATTTTGGACATTTTCCAATGAAGTTTTAAACTTTTTTAATAAAATTTAAACTTTTTTGCCATTTTGGCAATTGGGAGTACCTCCTCGTTCGTAATTATATAGTAGAGGGGCAAAGAAAGGGCAATTATAAACTGTCTTTTATCGCCTCTAGTATATATTACGATTTTTCGATATGCTTCAATTTTCACTTAATCCTATACCTTGAAAAATGAAACAGCTGTCAGATTCGTATATATACGTTAGAAAGGAGGACATGCTATTGAAAACAATAACAGCAAGAGAAACTTTAGAACTTGTATCTAAACAATGGTGTTCGAGTAAGGACTTTAGTATTTTATCTGGCACTGGTAAGAATACAACTTTAAAGTTGATGAGTGATTTAAGAAGTCAGTTAAAGCAAGATAATTATCACTTACCAAAAACTTTATTGCCAATGAATAAAGTAGTTGAATATCTGCACATTGACTTACAATATTTAAGAAAAGTCAGTGATTAGTTATTTAACACAAGTTTATTAGAAAGGAGGAAACTTATGTCTGCAAGAGAATTCAGACTTAGAACAGGTTGGTCTATTAAAGAAATAGCTCAGTTATTTGAGCTTGATGCAAAAGTTCTAGAAGCTAATGAAGACTTAATTTTTTTACCTGATTTAAGCATATTAAGTGAAATACTAAATATGCCTAAGTTAGAGTATGATATTTAATATTTAGAAAGGAATTTATATATGTATAATAAAAACATTAGCAACTTAGTTGCTAAATTAAATGTCAAATCTTATACTGATTTTAGTGTTTTAGAAACACCATCATCAGCATTAAGTAAAGTAGACTATTATTTTGATAGTGTTACTTCAGGAAATAAGGAGGTACAACAATTACTCTACGAGGCAGTTGGAGCCTCCTTAATAAGAGTTGCAGAACCAAACAAGGCCTTTATTTTTATGGGAAAAGGTAGAAATGGTAAGAGTGTTTTGTTCAGAGTAATTGAGAAACTTTTAGAAGTTCCACAAAAGCCAAAATCTCAAACTTCTGATAATAATAAAAAGTCTCAAAAACCTTTAATTCAATGTTCACATGAACATTTGGAACAATTATGTGGTACTAGACTGGGTGGTAAAACAACAGTTAAATACCTAAATGGGTGCACATGTAATATCGCAGAAGATCAAAAACAGCCAAAGTTTATTGATACATCCATTATAACTAGAATAATTTCAGGTGAACCTATATCTATATGTACGAAAGGTTCAGAAGAAGAATTAATAAAACCTTATTGTACTTTGCTATTTTCTGTAAATGAAGTATTAAACTTTAAAGAGACTGGTATTTATATAACTGACCGCATAATTGTAATACCATTTACCGCAACGTTTACCGATGACAATAACCGTAATATTTATTTAAAAGATGAGTTATGTCAGCCACTTGCATTACAGATAATTGCTACTCGCGCTATAGACGCAATAAGTAAAGCATTAGATAGAGGACATTTCACTATACCAGCTGTGGTACAGGAAGCTACAAATAACTATTTTATGGAGTGCAACAATGTTGCAGAGTTCTGTAATTTGTATCCTATAAAGAAGTTTGTTGCTAAGTCAATATACTATAATGAGTATCGTAGCTGGTGTAATTATAATAATAAGGAGGCAGTATGCAATACTAAATTTGGCAAAGAGGTTAAAAACCTTGGCTATCGTGCTGAAAGATATTCATTTAAGAACGATAGAAAAACTTATTATACAGCACCTGATTTTGACAATTATTGCGCTCAAGATGTATACAAGCAATATCTTATTGATAATGGTATTAGTGAGGAGACAGCTAGTAATTGTACTGAAGAAGAATTAATGGCCACTTTTGATTGTATTTCTTTTAGTGATTATCAAAAGGAAACGTTATATAATAGTTGTAACTCGGAATAATAGTTTATAGCCCTCTACAAGCTCATAGGAGCCTCTAGGAGGGCTTTTATTATATACGGCGATAAAAAATTTGTAAAATAGGAAATGCCTCTGTAAGACTCTTAGAAGCTCTACAACAAGAAAAGCTAGGGAATGGAACCTAGCTCTTTTAAATAGGTGGAAATATTCTATGCCACTATGGCACTATGCCAGATAGTAGCATAGAATCTATATATTAAACTATAAGAAAACTATAGTTATATATTACTATAGTTTATTCTTACTAAATTATAAAACTAATTGATTACTATTTCTTTTAACATTTCTATTTCTTCTAATACTCTTACTCTTATTAATATGATTGTTATTATTGTTATTATTAGTTATATTATATCTTTCGTAATTTGAAAAAAGTTTAAGCCTCGCATACTTTATTTTTTTCTTTGATTTTTAGAATCTATATCATTTAATAACTACGGTTAGATCCAATAACGGTCTGGGGTCTACTGTGTCACCACAGCATGTCCAGTATGACGGTTAAGGTCGACATTAGTCCTACTTAGGTGCGAGCTAGTAGGTGAAGTACTCCTAGGTTGTTCCGGTTCTAGACTGAACAAGTTTTTTATAATCTCTACATTAAAGATGGAAGCTTCCTTTTGGCATTAGTATCTATAGTGTAATGATTAGGACTTTATCTCTTAATTGGGTCCATTTAAATGATTTTCTCGTAAATACTTTTTTGTATTTACTATTATAATATATACAGATTTGTGCAAGAATTCTTATATTTCGTTCTTTTTTAAAATCTTATCAACTAATCCATATTTTAATGCTTCTTCTGCATTAAACCATTTGTCTTTTAATTGAATATCTTGTCTAACTTGTTTGATTGATTTACCTGTATTATTAGCTAACAATTTTATAACACGTTCATTTAACATATTAGTGTGTTCATAATTAGTTTTTAAATCTCCAACTTTCCCCATGTTGAAAGCTGATACTTCGTGAATCATTATTTCACTATTAGGTGTGATAAATCTTTTTCCTTTAGTGCCACCACTAAGTAATATTGCAGCCATTGATGAACAACGCCCAATGCAAATAGTTTTAATATTACTCTTTATCATTTGCATAGCATCATAGATAGCCATTCCATCTGGAACTGCACCACCTGGTGAATTGATATACATTGTTATATCCTTATTTCCTTTCATAGTATCTAACTTTAGTAATTGGTCAATTATCTTATCAGCTTCTTCTGTATCTATTGATTTAGTTAGTTTTATTATTCGTTTATCAAACAAATTAATGCTTGAAGGAGTCTTTTGCTTAGTGTCCTTCTTATTATTCTTCGATTTATTATTAGTCATATATTATCCTTTCTTATATCTTATACGTTTTCTTGTTTCTTAAGTGTTTAATGAAATATGGTAGATTCAACTTATCAAAATCATGTGAATTCTCTCCATGAATAGGAATTATTACCTTTGGCTTTACTATATTACAAACATCTTTAATACCATCTGGAGTAGCATGCCCACTAGTATGAAGATAGTAATAGTTTTTAGGTACAAAACTAGCTATACTTTCATCAGCAGTTTTTCCTTCAATATAACCTAACCATTCAGAGTAAATGAATAGATTCTTTTTGAAATTCGGACTATGCATAAACTTCTTTGAAAAGTAGTTACTTCGTACTAACATACAAAAACCTTTCTCAACCATATCCTCATAAATACTACTATCAAAATGTTTTACATCAGAAAAGTCATAGTAATCTGTGTGAATATTCGTTGTTTTAGTTACATAATCAAGAATATCCTTTTGATAATCATCACATAAAAATATCTTATCTCCAGCTTCTTTATTAGCATGATAGAATGAAGCAATTCTATCAATATTAGTTGAAGCACACATTACAAAAATATACTTGTGATTCTTTATTAAATTAACAGCTTCTTTTTGTAACATTTCTTCTGTCATAAAAGTTTCATCGGTTCTTGATAGAGTGGTATGTTCACAAATAAGTCCATCAACTTTACCAATACTTTTTAAAATGATTGGTAAATCTTTTCCAATAGGACCATGAGTTCTAAAGTCTCCAGTATGTAGAACTCGTTTAATACCATCTTCTATAAGAAACATATAACTATCAAAAGCAGAGTGGTCTACTCTAATAGGTGTAATCTTAATATCTCCAATATTAATTGGTATATCAGGTTCAAAAGTCTTGAAAGCATGAAGCCTATCAATATGCTTTTCTGTAATATTAGATAGTCTTGGTTCTTTCATTTTCTTTTGATATATCATAAAAATATCTTTAGCTTGTTCTCCAATATAGATTGGAATCTTTTTCTTTACCTTCATGTATTCGCCAACGTGGTCTAAATGATAATGAGTAATAAATACTGCATCACATTTTTTACTAATCTTTGTAACATTAACTTTAACTTTGTTTTCAGTGTTTGGAAGATTTGTACCAACATCAATTAGTATTCTTGCTTTTTTGGTTCTAATTTCAGTTATACATCCACCAATTTGGTCAACTCCTCTGTGTATTTTGATTTGCATGAATAGAGTTGTCCCTTCTAGTTATTGTAGCTTTTATTACTTGATAAAAATGTTATTTTTTCAGCAATAACTTGAGTTATTTTTCTTTTGTCACCATTATTAGTTTCAAAGTTATTAGTTTGAATTCTTCCCTTAATTCCAATAAGGTCTCCCTTTTTACAATACTCAGCTGTATTAGTAGCAACACCACCCCATAGAATACAGTCTACAAAATCAGTTTCGTATTCTCCATCAGCATTTTTGTAACTTCTTGGTATTGCAATAGTAATTTGTGATTTTTCTTTTTCATCTCCAGCATACACAACTTCTGGATTACTAGTAAGTCTTCCGACCATAACAACTTGATTTAACATAATTTAAACATCTCCATTTCTTTATTTGTATTTTTGGTTATTTTTCACTAGCGTAGTAATAGTTTAAACATTCTTTCTAAACAGTTCTTCTCTGGTTTAATTAATCCCTTAATATCGTAGTAGTATCTATCAATTAAATACTTAGTATAGGCAGTGGCATATTCATAGTTATAGAGATCATCTATGTATTGTTGTACTTCAGCAATATTTCTATTTCTTCTAAGTAGAATTAACTGTTCTGAAATATTATTCTTCTGCTTAATAATATCTTTAACTACATTAGGAACTTCCTTCTTAATATCAGCAAGTTCTTCAAAAGTCATTTCCTTCTTAGCATATTTGATTAAAGAATTAATGTAGAATAGAGCAAGATACTGAGTTAAGTAATGTTTGAAACTAAAAGTCTTTAACTGTTCAGCTTGAATCATGAATGAATAATTCATCTTCTTATTACGAACAACTATTTTGAAATCAGATTTAATCTTAAGATTTGAAAACACCTCTTTTCTTTTGTTCTTTTTAGTTTTAGCAGATTGAATGTTGTTGAAAACTAATTCAACGAAGTAGAAAACATCATCTTCAAAACTCTTGTTCATTGTTAGCCCCCTATTATGATGTAACATATTCTTGTTTTAGAAACAGAACACAAAAAGAAAAGAGTTAGAAGGACTCTAACTCTTTTCAATATAATAGAATACTGCTATGTCACTATGCCATTGTAACATTAATCTTTTTTAGACCATCTTAAGTAGTCATCTTCATTAGTTGTACAAGAAATGCTTCCAAAATTAGTGTAACATTCTGCATACTTTTTATCTCCCTCATACATATTGAAGAAAATATTCTCATTAGGTCGATATTTCCATTCAATATCTTTTACATCATAAGTATGAGTTTGATATAATCCTGTTTTACCATCATCAAAATTACACTCTTTTTTAATATCTTCTGCATTATCATAATTGCCAACAGAACAAATTTTTCTTTTAATAATGTTATTTTCTACACTATATACATAGTAATACGTAATACCAGTATACTTTTCAGCTCCTGAAGTATATTTTTCTCCTTTGTATATACCTTGTAATTCGCTAGGAATTGATGTTGGATTTTTTTCTTCTTCCTCATCACATCCTGTTAACGTAAATATACATAAAAATGTTATTAAAACTAAAAAATATTTTTTCACATTTTACCTCTTTCTATTTTTTTGTGATATTAACTATCATCTTTTCATCAGTATCATATGGACTAAATGGAAAGCCTTCATAGGTTTTAAATGCTTTGCCATCAACTGTAACATTATAGCTAAAATTAGATATTAGTGCATTAATATTATCCCCATATTTTTGCTTGTCTTCAGAAGTATATATTTGCCAATTATTAGATGAATTTAATTGTTTAATGGTATAATC
>ENA-UONV01000824-UONV01000824.1-human-gut-metagenome-genome-assembly--contig:-CS4-NODE-824-length-31568-cov-8.677720_pt1 | contig 31568 bp, 32 predicted proteins | sample MGYA00242461_ERZ724008 | MGnify/ENA metagenome assembly ERZ724008 | reverse complement strand
AAAACAGCCACCTCCTAATCTGCTATCCAGTATAGCAGATTGGGAAAATGGCTGTCAATTTTTATGTTTTATCCGCAGATGATCCGGTAAACCCCAAGTCCGGCAAATGCGACACTGATGAACAGTGCGATAAAGGATACGATAAATAACTCCACAAACATCTTATTTTGCGGATACTTGTCATGAATTCCCTCAAACTGGGAAACTCCGGCAAGAATCAGCGCTCCGGCTGTGGAAGTCGGATGGCAAATCTCTGGTCTGACGAACAGAAATAATGGTCTCATAAATTAAGACACATAAATGCGTAAAAGTGAGAAAAAATCACATTTGAATGTTGATTTTTGAGAAAATCTGTATATAATAGAAAGTAGAAAAGAAGGTGAGGTAGCAATCATGTTAATTCAATTTAATTTTAAAAATTTCAAATCATTCAGAGAAGAGGCTACTTTGGATTTGTCTGCGGCGAAGATGACTGAGTTCTCGGACAGAGTTGTGAATGTTGGTAGCGAGAAGATTTTGCCGGTTGCTGCCATTTATGGTGCAAATGCAAGCGGAAAATCCAATATATACAATGCTTTTGAATATATGTCTGATTATGTTGCAGATTCCTTTAAGTACGGAGACGAAGAGGAAAAGTTTGAGGAGTTCAGACCGACTCCTTTCTTGTTTGATTCCACATCTGCCGATGCAGAATCCAGCTTTGAGGTGTATTTCACATTGCCCGGCGATAAGTCTGAAAGAACTTATAACTACGGTTTCTGTATCGACAAGGAAGGTGTAACGGAAGAGTGGCTTAATTCCAAGGCAAAGACTGCCAGAAAGTACAGTACTGTATTTTATCGTGGAACTACAGATGAGGACCTTGATTTGTTAGGTTTTCCTAAGAGTAGCAGGGATAATATTCAGGTGGCATTGGAAAAGCAGGTGCTTATTATATCATTGGGAGCAAAGCTGAAGATTGGAAAGTGTAAGGCAATCAGGGATTGGTTCCTTGCAAATGAGTTTGCTGATTTTGGCGATCCTTTTACCAATTTCTTTATGTCTCGCAGATTGCCTAAGGGATTTGTGGAAGATAAGAATGTACAGCAGAAGGTTGTGGAATATTTAGCATCTTTTGATGAGCATATCAAGGATTTCAGAATTGAAAAGGTTCCTCAGGAGGCTGAAAGTAAGGAAGAGAGATACAAGATTAACGCACTTCACAAGATGATTGATTCTGATGAAATGGCAGAAATTCCGCTGGGACTGGAGTCAGCCGGAACCTTGAAGATGTTCGCTTTATATCCGGAATTGCAAGAAGTATTGGAGAAGGGCAGTGTGTTCTTCATTGATGAATTAAATGCTCGTTTGCATCCGTTACTTGTAAGAAACTTCTTGCTTACATTCTTGAATCCGGAAATCAACACCAATCGCGCTCAGATTGTATTTACAACCCATGATACATGGCAGTTATCGAACCAGTTGTTGCGCCGTGATGAAATCTGGTTTGTAGAAAAGGATGAAAGAGGTGTATCCACACTATACTCATTGGCTGACTTCGTAGACGAGGATGGTGCTCGTATCCGTAAGGATGAAAGCTATGAGAAGAATTATCTGATAGGAAAGTATGGTGCGATTCCTACCTTGAAGAGTATTGATATTTTTAAGGAGGATTAGAATGGCAAGAAAAGACAGAACAGGTAACAGAAAAACTCGCGAACAGAGAAAACAATTCAAAGTACCGGAATTAGGTCACTATTTGATTGTCACAGATACAGAAGCTACGGAGCGTTGCTTCTTTACAGGGCTTCATCAGGCATTGACGGAGGATGTGAGAAACAAGCTTGTAATAAAGGTGGTAGAGACAAAGACTCGTGCTATGATTGATAAATGTCTGGAACTTACTGCTTATGATGCACAATATCGTATTCCTTGGATTGTGTTTGACAGAGACCAAGTGCAAGGATTTGATGAGATTATAAAAGAGGCAGAGGATAAAGGAATACAAGTGGGGTGGTCCAATCCATGTTTTGAAATATGGATGTATGCCTACTTTGGTTCCATGCCTGCAATTAGGGATTCTTGGACTTGCTGTTCAGAATTTGGACGAGTATATGAATCAAAGACCGGACAGAAGTATTCCAAGGCCGATGAGCAGATGTATGGAAAACTCTGTAAAACCGGTGACGAGGAGAAGGCAATTCAGATAGCACAGCAGAAGCTGGAGCAGTGTAAAAGAGAAGGTAAAAGCAAACCATTAGAAATGTGTCCTTGCACGACGGTGCATGAGCTGGTGGGAGAGATTAAGGGAAAGGTAAATTTATAGGATAATAATTGAACCAGATATTGGAGGTTACAAATTATGTATGATTGTTCGAAAGAAATTAATAAATTTTATCGTACCTCTGTGGTTCTTTCAGAGATCGAGCAGAATGAACTGCGTAAAAAACGAAAGCTAAATGTAAAAAGGCATTAGAAGAGTGGTTTAATGCACAAATAAAAGAAAAAGGAGGCGCTTTATTTGGCGAAGAAAAAAGATGAAATAACCATCCGTTCCAGTGCAGCGGAATATTTAACCTATGTTGCCTCTGTCGGTGATCAGCAAGACAGCATTGAAATGCGCTATGAAGATGAGAATATATGGCTCACACAGAAGATGATGGCCACGTTGTACGATGTAGGAACAAATACAATCAATTATCATATTAAAAAGATATTCGAGGATAGTGAGCTACAGGAGGATTCAGTTATTCGAAAATTTCGAATAACTGCCGCTGATGGAAAAAACTACAATACAAATCATTATTCTTTGGAAATGATTATTGCGGTTGGTTTTAAAGTCAATTCTGAGCGGGCGGTACAGTTCCGTAAATGGGTAAATCAGATTGCAAAGGACTACACCATCAAAGGCTGGGTCATGGATGATGAACGGCTGAAACGAGGCACGTATCTGACAGAAAAGTATTTCGATGAACAGTTAGAGCGCATTCGTGAGATTCGTGCGAGCGAAAGAAAGTTCTATCAGAAGATAACCGATCTATATGCTACAGCCATTGATTATGATAAAAATTCTGCGACGACGAGAAGGTTTTATGCGACAGTCCAGAATAAAATGCATTACGCAGTTCATGGACATACGGCAGCTGAGTTGATTGTGGAAAGAGCTGATCACGCAAAGGAACATATGGGATTAACTACCTGGGCAGACGCACCGGAAGGAAAGATTAAGAAAAGTGATGTTACAGTTGCTAAGAATTATTTGAGTCAGGATGAAATGAAGCAGCTGAACCGTATGGTTACAGCATACCTGGATTTTGCTGAAAGCATGACATTACGGCATATCCCTCTTACGATGCAGGACTGGGAAAAAAGGCTCAATAGTTTCATTGAAATGTTTGATTACGGCATTTTACAGGATGCAGGCAAGGTGACAGCTGAAATTGCAAAGCTTCATGCTGAGACAGAATTTGAAAAATACCGTGTGATTCAGGACAGACTGTTTATGTCCGACTTTGATAAATACATACTGGAATTAGAGGAAAATGCAAAGAAATGATAACTGGTTTCAGGTCGAGACAGTGGTTGGACTACAACGGAAAGATATTTCAGACGGATGCGGTGAAAAATTATTTAATCCCAGCATGTAATTATCGAGAGGAGTTACAGTGGCTTCCTTATGCAGAAGAGATAGATTTGTTAAATGTTGCATTGTTTGGGTTTTACTGCGAAAGCGTGGAGAGAAGCAAACCCGGAACTTGCGGCGCAGAAAGGACTTGCCAATGTTTCCATGAGTATGATCGCCGACAAAATAGGGATAAAAAAGCCTTCACTTTATAAACATTTTCAATCCAAGGATGAGATCGTGGAGGCGATGTATCAGTTTCTCAGGCAGCAGGCAAAAGAAAAGGCCAACATAAAGCCGATGGATTACAGTACATTTTTTGTGGGGGAAACGGCATTGGATGTATTGCAGTCGGTAGTTCACGGCTATATTCAAATGAATCAGCAGGAACAAATGATGAATTTCTATAAGGTGATTTATTCGGAAAAACCGATCTTTTAGAAAATTATCTAAAATGGTTTTGTGAGGAGAATGCGGTATGAGGGAGAAAAAGAATTTGTTGAATTATTGCGGGATACTTGGGAGTACAGTTGTTTCGGATGAAATTGGCAGAGCAGGATTGCACCGTATTTAGCTAAATAAAACTCCCCGCTTGGCCCAAATCGCTTAGCGGGGAAATGCCTTACTTTTTATTTACAAATTTAACTTTCTCGTCTCCAAAAAGATCACCCAATGCAAAGTCTAATTCCAATTTTTTATAATTCTTTTTGACTTCAAAGGCAAGAGCGCCCTTCATTTTTTTGCCGGGAGCGATCGTGCCGCTCATGGAGCCAAAATCGTCTTCCGAATAATATGTTTCGGAAAGAGAATAACCATCTGCGTAGGCGTTGTAATCCAGCATACTCATGGTAAAATCATCGTCGGATTTATTTTCGACAAGGAAATTACAAATGACAAAAATTTTGCCTTTTGCTGGTTTGTTATAGCCTTTGCCTTTGGATTCTGTTACTTTTGTCATGGTGATTTCAATGCCGTTTTTCGAGGCCGTTTCCCCTTCTTTAAATATCAGAGGGGCGTCGCTTTCAGCTTCGGAATCGGTTGAATCTTCACTTGAAGTGTCCGGGGCAGCGGTGGCCGGGGGAGTGGTATTCTCTACCTTTGTTACTGAGTTATCCGCTTGTTTGCTGTCTTTTTCGTCGTTGCTTCCGCTGGCACCAATAATGGCAAATACGATGATAACAGCGACTACAATAATGATCCATTTTTTCTTTTTCATGGTTCTGTTTCTCTCCTCTCATGAGTTCTTGATGAGAAGAGTATATATGAAAAAACAGACTGCGTGGTCTGCTGTCAGCATACAATTTTAAACGATTCGATTTACGGAAATAGAATGTCGAATAAGCCGCTTAGGAGGGCGGCTGATAACAAAAACAGGAAACAATAAACCGTTATTATACAATATCTTATGAGACGGTTTTGGTGTTTTGTTCCCGGAAAATAGTTTCTCATGTGGCAATAATCCGTGCATAGAAAATACATGCAAAATAGACTGATGCCGGCGAAAAATTTAGAAATCCGGTTACTAATAGGATGCATAGGAGACAACGTTGACGCAGCACTGACCCATATAATGACAATGCAGCCCAACAAAAATCCCCAGGTTTTTACAAGTGACCGGCTTCGGATGCCGGGAAGTGCAAGAAGATAATGCTTCACTATCTTTGCGTAATCTTTGGAAGAAGGAGATATGGTGCGATGAACGGCATTGGTAAACTCCTCGATATTGCGAAAACGTTCTTCAGGCGAAAGGCTGAGCGCCTTTTTTAATACGGTATTTATTTCATTTTGGCAGGAAAGGCCGTCTTTTGGATATTTTCCGGTCAGCATTACATGAAGAAGGACGGCCAAAGAGTAGAGGTCGCTTCGGCAGTCTGTCTGTGCAAAACCATACTGTTCCGGAGGTGCATAGCCTTGTGTTCCAAGAATTACCGTGTCGTTCGTTTTCTTTGCATCATAATTTCTGGCAGCATTGAAGTCAATCAAATAACATTTTTTGTCCGCTGTGATCAGGATATTTCCCGCCTTAATATCGCGGTGGATGATAGGTGGATTCAAGGAATGAAGGATCGTTAAGGTATGGGAAATGGTATCAAATATTGTGAAAGCATCGGATTCAGACAGCGGTCTATTTTGTAAAACAGATTGAAGCGTCTGCCCATTGATGAATTCTTCAATTAAAATCAAGCAAGAATCGGATGTTAATATATGGTAAATTTTGGGGATGCAAGGGAGGGATAATTCCTTTAATGTTTCATAAACAGTTTTTTCAAAATGCGTTAAAATTTTCTTTACAAATAGAAGCCCGGTTGCTTTTTCCCGTACTAAAATAATATGTTCACAGTCATTTAATGTAGTGAGTTCTTCGTACATATTTAAGATGTATTCCGTTCGTAATTCTTCCGTCATCGTGTTCTCCAATCCGCTTTTCCGCTTGAAAAAAAGTAATGTCTTAACTATAATTATACATAAAACGACAAAAAAGCGAAAGGAAATTTTGAAAATGGATGAAAAAACGACCAATGAATTAAATCATATTTTAAAATCCTGTACCACGTTGTCGCATCTTGAAGCTGCCTTGACAGAATTGCCGGAAAAGGAACGGCTGACATTAAAATGTTATTTAGAGGAATTATTGGAAACAAAAGGGTTAAATAAAGCAGATGTGATTCGCGAGGCAAATATTGCCCGCACATATGGGTATCAGATTTTTCAGGGAGAGCGCCTTGCCAGCCGCGATAAATTGATCGCGCTTTCCGCCGCGATGCATCTGACACTGCAGGAATGTAACCGGCTTCTTACAATAGCAAAAGCCGGCATTTTATATAGCAAAAACCGCCGCGATGCAATATTGATTTTTGGCCTCGAACGTGAACTGTCACTTATTGACATCAATGAATTGCTTTATGAGATGGGGGAAGATGTGCTGGAATAATCTAATACAATGGGCGCCCTTCTTTCGTATACCAATTTTCTCCATTTGTTAAAATATAATCTTCTCGCCCGCGGATCGCATCGCAGTAGTCATGAATGTCTTTTAGTTTTCGCCGGAATGCGATGCCGCCACCGAATAACGCGGTATTGTGAATGTCCGAACCGGAGGTCATTGGCAGGTGGTATTTTGTGGCATAGGCGATTGCTTTTTTGTCAAAATCCGGATTGTTGTGGCTGCGGCTTTTGGGGCTGGAATGTGTCGCATTGATTCCTTCTACTCCATCGACATATTCTGGGAATAAGCGGATTTTCGGGATGTATGGCTCTTCGCGGAAAGGATGTGCGTGGATGACCATTCCGCCGGCTTCGTGAATCCACTCATATTGTTCTTCAATCGTGGCATTCTCGATTTCTGGGTGGGTAATGAGCCATTCAAGGGTAATTCCATATACTAAAAATTCAGTGCCCTGATAACCGGCTTCGTAGCCAAAGAAAACGTCGAGTCCTATTTTTTCTCCCCATTTTCCGGCTTCCTCATAGCCACGGTAGTATTCGCGGATCCATTTTTCCCAAGGAAGAGACGGGTCGATGCAGTGATTTCCGTGCCAATTGTGGTTGGTCACGATAATGCCGGTATACCCCGCGTCTTTGCAGGCCTGCGCCATTTCTTTCCCGGTTGAACCGGCACAAGCGCTGGCTTCGCTTGTGTGCAGATGGGTTTCATATAAATACGGATATTCTTTTCTTAGGTTTTCAAGAACAGTCATAGGAACACTTCTCCTTAAAATATTTGAAAATAGTATAGCATGTTTGCAAAAGAGGTGCAAGGAAGGGAAGAAAATCTTGACAAGTAACCGAACGGTAACTATAATATAATGTAACCGATTGGTAACTTTTAAAAACAAGGAGGAAAAAAGGATGAAACTTTATTTTGGAAATGCGACGACAACGGCAACGACGATTATGATCTTGTGTCTTTTGGGATTTATGGGATATACGGTCGTTCACCGCGAAAATGTAACTTACTGGGGACGCAGAAGCCTGCTTCTGCTCGTATTTGGGCTGGTTATATGCTGTTTTGCGGCGGCAAGAGACGGATTAGATAAGACAATACAAAATGCGGTCGATGGAAGCTGTGCACCGGGGGTATTTCCACTTGTGAGCTTTCCGAATCTTATCGGATGCATCGGGGCAGCTGTCATTGTGATCGCGGCCATTGCCACTCCTATTGCAAAATCCCAGCAGGCAAGGGAAGTCTGGTTCTATGTTATGTCCGGCGGAGCCCTTTTGAAAATAGCAGTAATGGAAATAGCAAGAATTGTGGGCTGAAAAGAGGATTTCCATGACAAAATGTGTCATTCTCATTTGGTAAAATCTATATAATGGTAATTATTCGAAATGCGAATAAGGGCGTCGGGAGTCCTGAATCGTTACATATAATAGTTTTGCCGGTATAGAAAGGGGATTTTGTTATGGATGTTTATTCTTTGATCAATTCAAAAGACATTGCAGAATATCTGCGGGAAATTCACTATGAATTCAACTCGCTGGAGACAGCGTGGCTTATTTGGAAAAATGATTATCTTACTTTTGACGAAAAAAAGGAGAAGTGGCACGAAGTGATTGAGACGATGCCCGACTGTGAGGTGTCGGAGCGTGAAGGATGGCATACAGGCTGGGAAAGTCTTCATCAGATGCTGCAAGAGTATATGGATCTGGTGGATGAGATCCGGGAAGATTTTGAGAAAGACCCGGAACCCGGGAAATATGTTTATCAGAATTCGTATTATGATGAAATAGAGCAGTATAACAGAGCGCGTGAAGTTTTTCCGGATTTTCGAAGCTGCGCGGAGGATGCGAAAGAGGACAATTGTCGTCGTAGACGGGGTATCCAATTGGGGCGATACGGAATTGCTGCAGAAAAGTGGGGATTCTTCGGACATGTATGTCTATGGCTATCTTCCTATGACGGATGGGTCCGTCTTTTATCATCCGCTAATGCGGAATAATTATATGGATATGGAATATTATCACGGAACATTTCAGGAGCATGAGAAGATTCTGAAGGGGCTGAGTGCTTATTTAAAAGGAAAAATTTCCCTGTATCAATTTTTAATCTTATATCGTAAGTCGTTATTGGATATGCTGCCAAAGGGGATTTCGTTAGATCAAATTATTTGGGGAGAGGTTGATGTGTAAAAAATTGAATACTATATAAAAGAGCACGTATGAACGACCACTTTTTCGTACAAATGCCAATTGATTTCTTAAATCCTGTATGCTACGCTTTTTATATAAAAGTAACGTAACTACTAGGAGGGAATCTATGGTTAATTCAAATTTACACAATATTTTAAACACGGTTTCATTGGAATCGCAATATGATGCGCAGGCGAAAAAAGTGCTGGCACAGAAGATTGTTCTGGCGTATATTATGAAAAATACACTGGAGGATTTTAAGGATATGGATCCGCAGGAAATCATGCCGTACATTGAGGGAGAGCCGATGATCGGTGTCGTTCCCGTGGATCCCGGACTTACGAATGCCAAATATTCGGAAGGTGAGGAAGAAGTTGTTGGTTTCAACACAGAAAATACAATAGTCAACGAAGGCAGCGTGAATTTCGATATTGTTTTCTATGTTCACCGTAAGTGTGGTCTGACAAAAGTAATTCTAAATATTGAACCCCAAAAAGACGAACCGAGCAAATATCCTATTTTAAACCGTGGCATATTTTATGTCAGTCGCTTGATCTCGTCGCAGAAATACCGTGATTTCAAGGGACAGGATTATGGAGATATCTGTGAAGTGTACAGTATATGGATCTGTATGAACATGCCGGAAAACAGCATGTGCCACATTCATCTGACACAGGATGATCTGGTGGGAGAGCATAAGTGGGATGGAGATCTGGACTTGATCAATCTTGTGATGATCGGGATTTCCAATGATCTTGCAGAATACGACGAACAGCATGAATTGCACCGATTTTTGGGGGCTTTGTTCTCAAAAGGCTTGACAAGCGAAGAACGACTTAGTATCATGGAAGAAGAATATCATATTCCAAGCCGAGTTTTGGGAAAGGAAGTGGAAACCATGTGTAATTTAAGTCAGGGAATTAAAGAAGATGCGCTTGCCGAAGGCCGTGAAGCAGGAATTGCCGAAGGCCGTGAAGCAAATCTTCTTGAACAAATTTCCAAAAAACTTGCCAAGGGGAAATCGCTTTCGCAGATTGCAGATGAGTGCGAAGAGACAGAAGAACGAATTCGGGAATTGATGAAAAAACTGTAAGGATACAACTGAGAGGAGAACAAACATGCCTGTTTTTGATTTTACCCACACTCCGGATGCCGGAAAAGCACCGGAATGTACATATACAATATTTCAGTCCAATGAGAAAAATCCGACGGTGGATAACCCGCTCATGGTCTTAGAAACATTGGAGGAAGGAAGCTGTCATCATCCGATCGGATTGATCACGAATCCGGTGAAAAAGACAGCATTTGAATATCAGGGAGAAAATGGTACGGTGAGCGCCAATATACTCCGCATGGACGCACGTTTTACCGGGCTTTTTAAGTGGCTTGGGGAGAACCATATTAAAGTGCGCCTTTCCGGAGAAAATACAGCCGAAGGGTATGCGGTTTATAAAGTGCGCGAGGTCAGTTTTGGCGGCGGTACGAAACTTTCTGCAGAAGACGGATTTTTGCAGTTTATGATCGGACGGCTTCTTGCCAGCGATGCGCCGGAGATCGATGAACTTGAGGAAGAAGATGAAGACGGCGACAATATGAAACTGACAAGTCTTCAGAGTATCGTCGATTTTATGAATTGCGCCGGAAGAACATTGCCGGACAATGTGCGGCTTTGGGCGAGACGAAATCTTGCCGTGGCAAGATCAAGCGAAGTGACAGCGGAAGAAAAGAGACATGCCCAGAGAGCCCTTTCCATGATGATGAACATTCAGTGGAAGAGCAATTATTTTGAATCCATTGATCCGGACGAGGCAAGACGAATCCTGGATGAGGAATTGTACGGGATGGAATCCGTCAAACAACGTATTATCGAGACGATCATTCAGATCAATCGTACACATACGCTGCCGGCCTATGGCATTTTGCTTTGTGGTCCGGCGGGTACCGGAAAATCGCAGATTGCGTATGCCGTGGCACGTATTCTGCGGCTGCCATGGACGACGCTGGATATGAGTTCAATCAACGATCCGGAGCAGCTTACCGGAAGTTCACGTATTTATGCAAATGCAAAAGCAGGTATTATTATGGAAGCCTTTGCGATGGCAGAATCTTCCAATCTTGTATTTATCATCAATGAGCTGGATAAGGCAAATTCCGGAAAAGGAAATGGAAATCCGGCGGACGTGCTTTTGACCTTATTGGACAATCTAGGATTTACGGACAACTACATTGAATGCCGTATTCCGACCGTAGGAGTGTATCCGATCGCGACGGCAAATGACAAGGAAAATATTAGTGCGCCATTGATGTCACGTTTTGCAGTTATTGATATACCGGATTATACGATCGAAGAAAAGAAAACCATCTTTTCTCAGTTCGCCCTTCCGAAAGTGCTGAAACATATGAGCATGCAAAAAGAGGAATGTATCGTCGGCGAAGATGCTTTGGATGCGATTATGGAAAAATACAAAGGAACGACGGGAATCCGTCCATTGGAGCAGGCAGCAGAACATCTTGCGGCACATGCGTTGTACCAGATTGAAGCAAATCATGTGGAAAAAGTAGAATATACAGCGACGATGGTAAAAGAACTGTTGGACATTGAATAACAAGGGAGGGAGCCGATGCGGTTACTGCATTTGTCAGATCTTCATCTCGGAAAACGAGTGAATGAATTTTCGATGGTGGAAGATCAGCGTTATATATTACGAAAAGTGCTGGAGATCATTGACGAGGAGAAGCCGGATGGGGTAATGATCGCGGGAGATATTTACGATAAATCTGTGCCCAATGAAGAGGCAGTAAAACTTCTTGGCGGATTTTTATCAAACCTTGCGAAACGGGAACTGCAGGTGTATATCATCAGTGGAAACCATGACTCCGCGGTTAAACTTGCCTTTGCGTCAGATCTGATCGACCGCAGCGGGATTCATTTTTCCCCTGTGTATGAGGGGAGGGTGGAACCGTTTTCTTTGGAAGAAAATGGGAATGAAATCGATATTTATATGCTTCCTTTTGTTCGGCCAATTACCGTCAAAACGGTATTTCCGGAGGAAGCTGACAATATCAAAAACTATTCCGATGCGTGCCGCGTGGCAATTGATCATATGGAGATTGACGAAACAAAATGCAATATTCTGATCGCGCACCAGTTTGTGACCGGGGCATCCCGTTCGGATTCGGAGGAAATGATCGGGGGACTGGATAACGTCGATGTTTCGGTATTTGACGATTTTGACTATGTTGCCCTGGGGCACATTCATGGTCCACAGCGGGTAGGAAGAGATACGGTCCGCTATAGCGGAACTCCGCTTAAATATTCTTTTTCTGAGGCGAATCACCATAAATCCGTGACGATATTAGACATCGAAGGGAAAACGATTGCGATACGTACGGCTCCGTTGATTCCCAAACATGATATGCGGGAAATCAGTGGAACATTTGAAGAATTAACCAAAGAATCTTTTTATCAAGACCAGAAAACCGACGATTATCTTCACGTCACATTGACAGATGAGGAAGATATTCCGGATGCGATGGGAAAACTTCGAAAAATTTACCCAAATCTTATGAAATTGAATTATGATAATACGCGGACCAGGCAGGACCAACTGGTGGAAAAGGGCGCGGATGTGGAGCATAAACAGCCGATCGAATTGTTTGAAGAATTGTATGAGATGCAGAATAATCAGCCGATGAATGAAGAGCAGCGTGCGTTCGTGCAGGATATGATGAAAACCGTGTGGAAGGAGTGAGGATATGAGACCGTTATATTTGACAATGACAGCATTTGGACCGTATGCGGATACAAAAAAACTGGATATGGGGAAATTAGGAAATGACGGATTGTATCTGATCACGGGAGATACGGGAGCCGGCAAAACGACGATATTTGATGCTATCTGTTATGCGCTGTATGGACGGCCGAGTGGAGAAAACCGCGAGGAATGGATGCTTCGTTCCACGTACGCCGACAGTGACACGAAAACGGAAGTGCGTCTTGTCTTTTCGCATCGGGGACAGACCTACGAGGTGGCAAGAAATCCGGAATACGCGAGAAAAAAACAGCGTGGAGAGGGCATGACGACCGAAAAAGCCAATGCGGAACTGATTCTGCCGGATGGCGTCGTGGTATCGGGGAAAAAGGAAGTAACCACTGTGATAGAAGACCTGCTGGGCGTCGACAGGGAGCAGTTTACCCAGATCGCGATGCTCGCGCAGGGAGATTTCCTGAAACTTTTGATCGCGCCGACATCGGAGAGGCAGGAGATTTTTCGCCGTTTATTTCAGACGGAGCGTTATCTGAATCTGCAAAAGAAACTTTCGGGCGAAGCAAAGCAGTTGTACGGAAACTGCCAGGACCTTAGAAAGAGCATGGAGCAGTATATTCAGGGGATTTTATGTGAGGAAGAAAATGTATTATTTTTGGAAGTGGAAAAAGCAAAAAAGAAGGAACTTCCAATCGAAAAAGTGTTGGAAATACTAAGCGAATTAGAACAGGAAGATGTCGAAAAAGCTCGGAAAATAAGAGAAAACGAGACGAAAATAGACGAAGAATTAGAAAACGTAAATGCAAAGATCGGGCAGGCGGAGCAGATAGAAAAAATGCAAAAAGAATGGCAGGAAGCCGGAGAGCAGATTCAGACTCTGCGCGAAGAAAGAGAACTTGCAAAACAGCAGCGGGAGCAGGCGAAAAAAGAGCAGGAGGGAACAGAAGAACTTCTGCGTCAGGCGACAGAGATTCATCTGGAACTTCCAAAGTACGAAAAAGTGGAAGAACTGGAGACAATAATTCAGAAGGCGGGGCATTCTGCCGAGCAGAGCGAAACCCAATTATTGGAAAAAGACAGAAAGATTCAAGACCTTGAAATAGAACTGGAAAAATACAGACAAGAGTTGCAGACACTCGCAGATACCGGGGAATTGCAGGAAAAATTACGACATGAAATAGAGCGGTTAAACGAAAAAATACAAAAGATCAAACAGATCAAAGCAAAACAGAAAGATCTGACAGAACGGCAAGGCGAAGCAAGGGAAGCGCAGAAACAATATCTTGCGGCAGACGAAGCCTATAAGAAGGAAAAACAGGTATATGAACGGATGGATCAGGCCTATCGTGACGGACAGGCAGGATTATTGGCAAGCCGGCTTGTGGAAGATATGCCGTGTCCGGTCTGCGGTTCATTGAGTCATCCAAAACTGGCAGAACTTTCCAGCGATGTGCCGCATGAGGAGGAACTCAAAAAGGCGAAAATGTCGTGCGAGCGAGCTTATGAAAATGTGAATGAGAAGGCAAAACAGGCAAACATTTATCATACTAAAGCAACAGAGGCGGCGAGCCATCTGACGGAGGAACTTTCGCAGTTGTTTGGTAAAGTGACGGACGCGGACGAGCAGATCGCGGCATTGGAAAAAGAGACAAAAGAGAAGCTTTTGAAAAGACAGAACGAATTGGCAGAGGAAGAAAAGAGAATACAGAGAAAAGTTTGGTTAGAGAAAAAAATTCCGGAAAGTGAAACTGCTTATGAGAAAGAAAAACAAAGCAGGGAAGAACTTGTGGCGTCTCAGATCAAGGCGACGGAAACATTTGAAAATGCGAAGAAACAAAAGCAGGAAATAGTGGCAGATCTGCGTTTTTCCGGCTACCGGGAGGCGGCGCAGAAAGAGCAGGAAATTCGAATTTCAGTCAAGAAAAAACAGGAAAAATTTGACAGTGCTGACAAGACATATCAGCAAAAAAGTCAGGCGGTTTCTGCGATGCAGGGAACGATCGAAGGGCTTCAAAAAGCGATTGAAACGGCAGAAATCATAGATCTGCCGAAACTTTTGGAACGCCAGAAGGCTTTGATGGGGGAGCGGACGATGTTGGATGAAAAAATGAAAGAAATGCATACGCGCCGGAAAACGAACGCGGGCATTCGTGAAAATATAAGTAAAAATGCAGGTGAACTTTTGGCGCAGGAGAAAAAATATGCGTGGGTCAATGCACTTTCTGCGACGGCAAACGGAACATTGACGGCGAAAGATAAAATCAGTCTCGAAACCTATGTGCAGATGACGTATTTTGATCGTATCATTTACCGCGCGAATCTACGGTTTATGAAAATGTCCGATGGACAGTATGAGTTAGAGCGCGTGCGGGAAGCGGAGAATAAGCGGAGCCAGAGCGGATTGGAATTGTGTGTTATCGATCATTATAATGGCACGCGGCGAAGTGTCAAGTCGCTTTCCGGCGGGGAGTCGTTTATGGCATCGCTGTCGTTGGCGCTGGGGCTCTCCGATGAGGTGCAGGAGTCGGCAGGCGGAATCCAGATCGACACGATGTTTGTCGATGAAGGATTTGGCTCGCTCGATACTGAAAAAACACTTCCACTGGCATACAAGGCGCTGGTCGGAATTACCGAAGGACATAAGCTGGTTGGTATCATATCGCATGTGTCGGAATTGAAGGAAAAAATCGACAAACAGATTGTCGTAACGAAAGATGCGACGGGACGCAGCGACGTTTGTATCCGAGTATGACGAAATAGTTACATCACATTTAATAGATAAGAAAGACTCATCAAAAGCACCAGAAATACGAGGCTGCTTATCGTGAAATACAAAAGATAAGCACCTTTTTTTTCAGGCATTTCTTTGGCTAGAAATTTGAATGAAATCAGGCTTGCCATGGAGGCAATCAGCGTGCCTAGTCCACCAAGATTTACTCCGATGATCAAGTCGGCATATTGACGGGTAAATCCTGACAAAAGAATTGCAGCGGGAACATTACTCATAAACTGGCTGGCGAGGATTGCAGTAAGCGTTTCATGTCCATTGATAATATTAGCAACGGTATCATGAAAAAACGGAATTCGCCCAATATTTCCGATAAAGATAAAAAGGGCGGTAAATGTAAAAAGAAGAGAATAATCAATTTTCTTAAAAGTTTTCCGACTGTAGCCAATCATGCTGATAAGGACAATATTTAAAGTGATTTTCCACGGTATCACATGAAGAACAGTAAGCAGGCAGGTCAGAAAAAGGAGAGAAAAACCGAGAACGGAAAGCGGACTTTGAATGGATGCCTTTTTTTCAAAATTTACCTGAATAGCACTCGATTCCCGGCGGCATATAATAAGAATCCATGCACAGAGAAGGAGAAACGAAACGAAAGTAAAAGGCAGCATAAGCAGAAGAAAAGAGCCAATATTGCTGCCGGATTTTTCATAAAGATATAGATTTTGTGGATTGCCGAGCGGAGTCAGCATACTTCCCAGATTGGCGGCAATCGTCTGAAGCACGATGGTGGGAATCAACCATTTTTTCAATTTTGCATCAAGCATGTGGAATACAATAATTGTCAACGGTACAAATGTGATCAGTGCGACGTCGTTGGTAATGAACATACTGCAAAAAAAGCATAAAAGAACTAAGACAAATAAAATCTGTCGTACATTTTTTACGTGGCAGAGGATAGACTGTGCGATTACAGCAAACAGACCATTTTCCTGAAAACCTGCCATAACGGCCATGAGGCAGAATAAAATTGCCAATGTTCGAAAATCGATATAATCCAAATAAGCGGCATCCGGCGGTACCGGGAAGAGCGAAATGAGCGCAAGGAGAGAAAAAATACAAAGAACGGTTTCTGCTTTTACAAATTTTTTTATCTGATGCATCGGATGAGGTTCCTTTCTTAAATCATAATGTATCATTATTATAAACGAAGAATTCGTGGAAATCAAATAAATTCACACATTATTTATAATTGCGTTAGGAATGCGTTTGTGGTATACTGAAATTATGCAGATTATTGTGGATTTTTCGCATGGGAAACGGAGGAAAACAGATGAAAAGAACGATACGAAAAATGCTTGCGGTCGTATTGTCCTGTGTGCTGTTTACCGGATGTGGCGCGGCGCAGAAAATTGACGATTATGCGACCAACGAAGGAGAACAAAAGACGGCACAGACGGCAGAAAAAGAAGAGACAAAAGCAAAGATTAAAATTGGTGTCATTCATTTGACCGATCCGGCGGAGGGCAGCGGATATACCTATACGCACGATCTTGGAATTCAGGGAATGCAGCAAAATCTGGGACTTTCCGATGATCAGATCATTCGAAAAAATAACGTGTCCGACACCGATGAAAAGGCGACAGAAGAAGCGATTCAAGATTGCGTCGATGAAGGGTGCAAGATCATTTTTGCGACGAGCTGGGGTTACATGAAAAAAGTTGCGGAAATGGCCCAAAAATATCCGGATGTCTATTTTTCACACGGAACCGGCTATATGTCAAACGGAAAAAATTTCAATAACTATTTTGGAAGAATTTACCAGGCGAGATATCTGAGTGGAATCGTGGCAGGGATGAATACAAAGTCCGGAAAGATCGGATATGTTGCGGCGATGGATTCGTCAAATTCCGAAGTGACGGGAGGCGTGGATGCCTTTGCACTTGGGATTTATTCAGTAAATCCGGACGCCAAAGTGTACGTGAAAGTGACGAACAGCTGGTACGATCCGAAAGCGGAAAAAGCCGCGGCTGCAAAACTTTTGGATATGGGCTGCGACGTCATTGCACAGCATTGTGACACTTCTTATCCGCAGACGATGGCACAGGAAAAGGGCGTGTATGGTATCGGTTACAACTCGGATATGAGCAAAGAGGCACCGAAAGCATGCCTTTGCAGCGTGATCTGGAACTGGAGTGCGTATTATACGTCGGCAGTGCAGAGCGTGATCGACGGTACTTGGGACGGTTCGAACTATTACGGCGGAATGAACGAAAATCTGGTGGGAATCACAGAACTTTCCGGTTTTTGTAAAGAGGGAACGGCGGAAAAAGTGGAAGAGGCAAAACAGCAGATTTTATCCGGCGAAAATGGCGTGTTTGACGGCGTAATCGAGACAAACGACGGAAAAACGGTTGGAAAAGAAGGAAAGACATTGGATGATAAGACGATTACCGGTGGAATCAACTGGTATTTTAAAACCGTAGAAGTTGTAAAATAGAACAGGAGGGGAACCAATGAAAATTAAGAAAAAGATATTGTTATTGGCAATCGGACCGGTATTGCTGCTGGGAATTGTGTCTATGGCACTGACCCTTACAATGATGCGCGGTTCGATGCTGGATGAAATTCAGGCAGCACTAAAAGGAACGGCGGCTGCGACGCTTGCGGCGTATGACCAGAACGCCGGACAGTATATACAGTCTACAAATGGCTACGTGTGGAAGGGAAATTATAATGTATCGAAATCTGGCAGTTTGGTGGACCGAATCAAGGAAAATACCGGCATGGACGTGACATTTTTCTACGGAAAAACGAGGATCATGACTTCGGCGAAAGATAAAAACGGTGACCGCGTGCTTCGGTCGGAAGCCGGCGAAGCAATTGTAAAACAGGTGCTGCAGGGAAAGAAAGAATATTTCAGCGATGCAGTATCCATCGAAGGAACATTGAATTATGGTTATTTTATGCCCGTGTATCAGGAAAATTCTGACAGTGACGTCGTAGGAATGGTGTTTGTAGGAACGAACAAACAGCAAAAAGATGCCATCATCAATCAGATGCTCATTACGATCGCGATTGCGGTTGGGTGCATTATGCTTGTATGTATTGGTGTTGCAATGAAACTGGCATCTTCCATGAGTAAGAATATCAATACGAGTGTACATTTGGTACGGACGATCGCCGAAGGAAATCTGGAAGTCGATGTAAAAGAAAAATTATTGAAGCAAAAAGATGAAATCGGTGACCTTTCGCGGGCCACTGTGGCGCTACGCGATACGATGCAGTCGATTATACTGGAAATCTCTGACAATGCAAAAAGCCTTGTGGCAGCCTCGCAAGTACTTGAAAAGGCAGCAGAAGATACCGGTTATACGATGGATAACGTTCGGGAAGCGGTTCATACTGTCGTTCACAATTCGGAAGAACAGGCAGAAAATTCAAGGGATACCTCCCTTCATATGAAGCTGATGGGGGATACGATCACGAAGACTTCTATCGAAGTAGAATCTCTTAATGAGACAGCGGCTTTGATGCAGGAATCCAGCGAAAAAGCGGCAGAGACAATTGCAAATCTGTGCAGTATCAATGAGCAGGTAGAAGCGATGATAAAAAATGTGCAGGAGCAGACAAATCAGACGAATATGTCGGTGCAGAAAATTCAGGAAGCGACGGCATTTATCGCATCTGTGGCAGAAGAAACCAACCTTCTCAGTCTCAATGCTTCGATTGAAGCGGCGAGAGCCGGTGAGAGTGGTCGTGGATTTGCTGTCGTTGCCAATCAGATAAAAACGCTGTCGGAGCAGTCCAATGCTTCCAGTGGTGAGATTGAAAATACGGCAAAACAACTGTATGAGGATTCGCATCGCGCGGTAGAGAGTATGCAGCAGATGCGTGAGACGATTAACAGCCAGAGTGCCAGTATGGAAGCGACGCAGAGGGTGCTGCAGGAAGTGATGGAAGAAATTGGGGATTCTATGCAGCGGATGTCGCAGATGAAGCAGAGTACGGGCGAACTTGAAGAAGTGCGGAATGAAATTCTGGCTTCGATGGATGCTCTCTCAGAATTTGCACAGAACAATCTGGCAAGTACGAAACAAACATATGAACAGACAAATGAAGTGGCGGATACATTTGAAAAAGTCAATTCCAGTGCGGAAGAACTTCGCTCGATCGCGACGAAACTGGCAGACAGTATCCGGTATTTTAAGATAGAGAAATGAAGAACAAAACGAATTTTATGACAAAAACCTGGGTGATCGTCATCGGAGCAATGATCTGCTGTACATTGTGGGGAAGTGCGTTCCCGTGCATCAAGATTGGCTACCGCTTGCTGGAGATTGCGGCGGCAGATACGGCATCCCAGATAGTATACGCAGGATACCGCTTTACATTGGCAGGTGTACTAACGATTGTTTTGGGAAGCATCCTGCAACGGAAAATATTGCTGCCAAAGCGGAGTGCCATCGGAAAAATCGGGCTTTTGAGTCTTCTGCAGACGGTGCTTCAATATTTATTTTTCTATATCGGATTGGCACACACGACCGGGGTAAAAGCCTCAATCATCGAAGCGGTCAGTACATTTGTGGCAATTCTTGTCGCCGGCTATCTTTTCCACCAGGAAACCGTGACTTCGCGCAAAATGCTCGGTTGTCTGATCGGATTTGCGGGCGTGGTGCTTGTTAATGTCGCCGGCAGCGGAATGGACTTCCATTTTTCACCGGCAGGGGATGGCTGTATTTTGCTGTCAACCGTTGCTTATGCGTTTTCTTCTGTCTGCATGAAACGGTTTTCACAAAAAGAAGACCCGGTTATGTTGAGCGGGTACCAGTTTATCCTGGGTGGTATTGTTATGACCGCCTGCGGAGCTGCAATGGGAGGGCATTTGAAAGCCTTTACCGTGAGTGCGGCGGCACTGCTCATTTATATGGCAATGATCTCCGCAGTGGCCTATTCTCTCTGGGGCCTGCTTCTTAAATACAATCCGGTGTCAAAAGTAACGGTATTCGGGTTTATGAATCCGGTGATCGGCGTGATTTTGTCCGCGCTTTTGCTGAACGAAACCGAGGCACTGGGCGTGAGCAGCGTGCTGGCACTTGGACTGGTGTGCGGGGGAATTTATATTGTAAATGCTAAGGGCAAGGACTGATTTTTGAAAAACGGGGCAAAAAGTGTGGGATAAAAGTCAAAAAACGGGGCAAAAATTAAAGAATAAAAATTAGAAAACGGGGCAAAATAACAAAAAACAGATTGAAAAAACGGGGTAAATGGTGTACTGTATAATTGGAGGTGAAGGAACATGTATAGAAAAGACTCTGTTGCGGTTGGCGAATGGATTAAAAATTCGAATAAGGCATTATTAATAACGGGAGCACGGCAGATAGGAAAAACCTGGCTTATACGAGATGAGATTAGAAAGAGCAGTTATACGAAGTTTGAAGTGAATTTTATTGATCAACCGGGCATGGTAGAATATTTGAATGCAGAAATGAGTGCAGAAGAGTTTTTGGTTAAATTAAAAATGATTATGCCGGAAGATTGTAAGGCTCATCAAACCGTTGTGTTTTTTGATGAAATTCAGAAATGTCCGGAAATAGTGACAAAAATCAAATTTCTTGTAGAAGAAGGAAGTTTTAAATATGTTATGAGTGGTTCTTTGCTGGGAGTTGAACTCAAAGGGATCGCATCCGCTCCTGTAGGTTACTTAACTGTTCTAAAGATGTACCCTATGGATTTTGAAGAATTTATGGTAGCGAATCGTGTTTCCAATACTACATTGGAGATGTTGAAAGAGAAGTTTGAAACGTGCAGTCAGGTGGACGAATTTATACACCAGAAATTGTTATCCCTGTTTTTTGTATATCTTATTGTCGGTGGGATGCCGGATGCAGTAAAAATGTATGTTAAAACAAAAGATATTAGAGAAGTTGATATGGTGCAGCGAGATATCATAGCACTTTATAAAGAGGATTTTACGCAGTACGAAATTGAAAATAAAAAACTTAAATTGAAGTCAATATATGATATTATTCCTGCGGAGCTAAATAAGCAGAATAAGAAGTTCGTTTTTACTATGTTAGATAAAGAACTTAAATTTGATCGATATGAAAATAGCTTTTTATGGTTAAAAGATGCGGGTGTGGCTTTGCCGGTTTATAATGTTGATGCGCCGGTGATTCCACTTATGGCAAGCAAGAGCAGTAATGTATTTCGCTTATTCTCAAGCGATATCGGACTGCTTACAAGTGCTTATCCGGCGGAAACAAAGGTAGAATTAATAAATAAAAACGGAGAAGTAAACAATGGGGCGCATTTTGAAAATGTTGTCGCACAGCAATTAACAGCCAATGGATTTGAGCCATATTTCTGCAAAAAGAGTAAAATGGGCGAGATGGATTTTGTGATAGAAATGAGCGGAAAAGTTGTTCCGATTGAAGTCAAATCCGGAAAATCCTACAAAACACATAAGGCTTTGGATAATTTTATGAATGTGCCACAGTACCATATCGAGAAAGCCTATGTTTTTTCAGTTGGAAACGTGGAAACAGAGGGGGATGTGATATATCTCCCAATTTATATGTGCTATCTTTTGAAAGAAACCAAGATTGGACAGATGATCATTGATCTTGATATGACGGGGTTATAATTAAAAATAGAAACATGACAGAAAAAGGAGGACTGTGGAAAAGCAATCCTCCTTCTTTTATTCCAAAATGTTGATGAGTTATTTCCTCCTAACATGTGTTAGTATAAGGATAGCAAATCGGGTACAAGGTTGTCAATAAAAAACGCTTGCATATAGGCTGAAATTGTGTTAGAATTTCTAAAAGAATATGGTTTTAATTGGAAACGCACACTCCTATGGGATGATAACGAACAACACAGGAAACAACGTTTATTATTATTTTATTAGGAGGTTTTTTATGCCAAAGAACAAATTCCAAGATGCAGTATTTACGTTAATCATGGCGACAATCATGGTTTATGGAATGATTGTCTACAATGTTGCGCTGAACATGGGCGGAGTACGGGGAGAGACATTTCTGGCCGCACTTCATGAGATGCCGATCATGGTTCCGACAGCATTTATTTTAGAATTTTTTGTCGTTGGAAAACTGGCGCGCAGACTTGCTTTTACGGTGATGCGTCCCGATGACCGGCCACAATTTATCACCTATGCCATTTCCATCTGTATTTGCTGTATTATGTGTCCGACGATGAGCTTGATCGCAACAATTCTTTTTAAGGACACGAAGGATTTTGGAACTTGGATTCAGACATGGGCGATGAATTTCCCAATGGCGATATTGTATCAGATGTTTTATTGTGGACCATTGGTGCGATTCATTTTTCGCATGATTTTCGAAAAAAGGAGACCTGAATCGTTACAAAAAAGGGATAAATAGTGAAAAACAGTGCGTTTTGCTTTTTAAACTTGAAAAAGGTTGAGCAGGATGCACTTTTTTGTATCCGGGAAAGAAAGGTATGAATTTGGATGAAAAAGGAAGAGATGGAGAGAGCGTTTATCGAGCTCTTAAATTGTGATGCAGTGAATCTGGAAAAATATGATGAAAATGTCTGCAAAGCGATGGCTGTTCTGGCTGAGGAACTGCCACTCAGCTGTGTGAAAGTGCGTTTGGAGGTGCCTGTGTCAAAAATCTATCCACAGGGTAGAAAGCGCGAAGTGGTGTTGTATGGGAAAAGTGAAAAACTGGAAAATAATGGATATCAAAAACAATATCATCTGCCGGATGGGGGCGAAGTGGTTTTCGAGATTGGAATCTGTCAGGGAAAAAAATTGTCAGAAGAGCAAAATGACACGATTCATTATCTGTTCCGTGAAACCTATGTGCATTACAGCCGGTTTATGATGAATCATATGATTTTGCAGATCATGAATACAGACATTTCTACAGGAGTGCTGACACCGGAAGCTTTTATGGCATTTGTCGGCCGGAAACTGGCAGAAAAGACGCTGGATCAGTATCAGATCGTTTTCTTTAACGTTCACAATTTTAAATATGTAAATAAAGTGTTTTCGTATGAACAGGGTGATGTTGTGTTGCGCAATTATGCACAGAAAGTAAATTCCGGTTTGTGGCAGGACGAGAGAATGGCAAGACTTGGAGGCGACAATTTTCTTTTACTGCTGAAAACGGAGCATGCAAAAGAAGTGGTGGGAGGTCTGCAAAACATCCGAATGGTATATCAGACGCCGCAGAAAACAAAGGAGCTTGTCTTTGGTGCGACCGTAGGAATCAGTTCGCTTCATGGCATTCATGCGCCGCGCGAAGTGATGGGGCGTGCAAGCATTGCGTATCAGGCGGCGAGACAAAAGGGAGCCGGAAAGGCAGCGGTGTACACCGATGACATAAAGATGCAGATGATGCACGTGCAGAGTATCATTTCCAATTTCCCGATGGCATTGAAAGCGCGCGAATTTGTCGTGTATTATCAGCCGAAAATGGACATTTCACAGAAGAAATGTTGTGGTGCCGAGGCACTTGTGCGCTGGGTTCAAAATGGAAATGTGATCGCACCCGGAAAGTTTGTGCCACAGCTTGAGCAGGAAGGAAGTATCTGCCAGCTGGATTATTATGTGCTCGAAGAAGTGTGCAGATTCCAGAAAAAGCGGCAGGAAAACGGCGAAAATATGGTATGTATCTCGGTCAATTTTTCGAGGAAACATCTTCAGGAAAAAAATCTCGTAAAAAATATTTTACAGATGATAGATCGTTACGGTGTAGAACACCAATATATAGAGATTGAGCTGACGGAAAGTGAGGACTTTCAAGACTATGAGCGAATGGCTGAGATCGTCGGCCAGTTGGCAGAAAATGGAATTATGACATCCGTTGACGATTTTGGGACAGGATTTTCTTCGCTCAATATGATCAAGCGCGTGAATATCGACGTGATTAAGATTGACCGCTCATTTATTCCGCTGGAGCAGGAATATCAGGGCAAGAAAAAAGACATGATTATGTTCTGCAGTATCGTAGACCTGGTGAAAAAACTGGGAAAACGGATTGTGGCAGAAGGCGTGGAAACGATGGAACAGCTGCAGTATCTTACGCAGGCCGGCTGTGATGTCGTGCAAGGCTACGTATTTGACAAGCCGCTGCCGCAGACCGAATTTGAAAAACGACTGTGTGGATGATTTTGAATATCTTTCTATATTGTTACAGAGGGCACGAGCTTAGTCTCGTGCCTTTCTGTTTACGTACTGGGAACGGTATTTGGAATAAACGATCGTTTGATCGTGGTAAAGCCCATAATAGCCGGAAAGCAGGAAACTCACGCTGATGGCAATCATAAAATAAGGCACGGCATCGTAGCCAAATAATTCGAACGCAATAAGGAGCGACGAGATCGGACAGTTGGTCACACCGCAGAACACGGAAACCATCCCGACACCGGCGCACAGCGATGGCGAGATTCCGGCAATCTGACCGAACAGACAGCCAAATGTCGCACCGACGAAAAACGAAGGTACGATCTCACCGCCCTTAAAACCGGCTTCCAGCGTAAGCGCAGTAAATACAATTTTCCAGAAAAAGGCAGTTGGGTGGACGCTTCCCTGAATCGCGCGCGCAATGACCGGCACGCCGGCTCCCATATAATCATCGGTCTGCAGGCACAATGTCAGCAGAATAATGATAACTGCCGAAAATACGATACGTACATACGGATTTTTCAATTTTGCACGATAGACATCTCCCAGAGAATGCAATATAATACAAAACAGAACACTCAGACCGGCGCACAGCATGGCGAGAACAATCACCTTAATGCTTGGTAATAATTGGAAACCAGGTACATCAAGCAAATGAAATACATTTGGTCCGATCCCCATGTGATTGGCCACTTTGAAGGAAATAAGCGAAGCGAATACACACGGAACGAGCGCCGCATAATACATAACACCGACGCTGACGACTTCCATGGCGAAGACGACGGCGGCAATCGGTGTACCGAAGATCGCCGAGAAGGCGGCACTCATGCCACACATAACGAGGATGCGGCGGTCACGGTCATCAAGCCGGAACCACCTTCCAAGCTGGTTTCCGATGCTTCCGCCGAGCTGCAAGGCGGCTCCCTCACGTCCCGCAGAACCACCGAAAAGATGGGTGATCACGGTCGAGATAAAGATGAGCGGTGCCATTTTAAAAGGCAGTTCGGTTTCGGCATGAATGGTTGACAAAACCATATTGGTGCCTTTATCATTTTTATATTGAAAAAGTCCGTACAAAAATACGATGAAAATGCCGGCAAGTGGCAGGAAAAAAATCATCCACGGGCGTTCGGTGCGAAAATCGGTCACAAAACGCAGGCTGGCGGCAAAAAGAGTGCTGAACCCCCCGATGACAAGACCGGTTGCGGCGGCGAGAAGTCCCCAGCGCACGAAAGTGTGGATGTTCCGTAGTATTTTGTGGATGGTTAAACGGAGTATTTTTAATTGTCTCATAAGTAAGTCCTCTTTCTTTGGTTTGAATGAATGTAACTATTCAGGACGCCCCTCCCCCGCATTCGCATTTCGAACATTTCGTGTTCTTTTCTCGCCTTTGACAAGGCTAAAAATGCTCATATGTGGAGGGGGAGCCCTATTAGGATCTCAATGTATGGAAATCAAAGTCTCTTACGTGCAAGCACGACGATTCATTGATTTCCATACATTGGATCCTGAATAGTTACAATAATGTAATTAAATAATTACGAATTAATTATAAACTTTTTTGAGGGTTATTACAATATAGAATTGAAAGGCAGTTAGTCCGGAATGATTGCCGGGAAAGGAAGTAAAGATGACAAAGCATGAATTTGACCAATATGTTTTTACGCATGGTCCGGATATCCTCCGCTTCTGCAAAATGACGACAGCAAGTGATATCGAGGGAGAGGAATTGTATCAGGACACGATGTTGACATTGCTTGAACAATTAAATAAATTGGATTCTGACAAAAACATAAAGAGTTATGCATTGTCTGTGGCAGTCTTTTTGTGGAAGAATAAACGGAGAAAATTTGCCTGGCGAAAGCGGCTGGCATCTTTTGAAAGTTATGAGGCACATTTGGAGAGTGGGGATCAGCTTTCGATGTCGACTTCGGAGGAAACTCCGGAGAATCAGGTATTGAAGAAGGAAACCGTAGAACTGGTGCGAAACCTGGTAAGTGAACTGCCGGAAAAATACCGCACTTCAATCTACTTGTTTTATTCGGCTGACATGAAGATCGCAGAGATCGCCGACTGTCTGAAAATCTCAGAAAATACAGTAAAGAGTCGATTGCGCAAGGCAAAAAGTATCTTGAAAAAGAAATTGGAGGTTGCAGATTATGAACGATAAAGAATTGGATCAAATTCTCAGGAAATCCCTTAGACCGGAAGTTTCCGAGGAAGAATTGGAAGTCTGGGACAGGGCACCACGAATGGAGAGTGAACATACTATGAGAAGACATACAATAATAAAATCTACGGTTGCGGCAGCAGCTTGTCTGGCACTTGTGGCAGGCATCGGATACGGACATTTTTCAGATATCGGAAAGAGTCCGGCGCAGCAGGGCACGAAAATGACAAAGACAACACCACAGAGTGTATTGAATTCCTTTACGGTAACAGTCAGTGCGGCAGAGGTGAAAAAGAATAAAGCCTCCGGTGCATCGACTCAGGGCGAAGAGGCGTCCGGGAAGGCACAACCGAAAATATATGCGACAGCGAGTACGAGTTATGGAAGTGCCTGGAGTGGGGATGAAAATGGAAAAAAGGTATCGTATTGGATTCTTGCGCCGATTAGCTGCACAGGCGACAATATCAAGAGTGTCACATATACGATTAATAAAGGCTATTTCTCAGTGGCTGCAAAAAAGGATTCCAAATATCTGATCGCTTCCGAGAGTAAACTGCGTAAAAAGCCGGAAAACAAGTCTGGTGTCGCTTTGGGATTTTCGGATTCCGAAGACCCGGAAGCAGATTCCCTTTATGACCAGAATGAATACACATCTTTTACGGTCAGCGGCACAGAAAAACCGGAAAAAAAATTCCGTATCGCATTTGTCGGGGAAGGCAATTTGACAAAGAAAGGCTTTTCAGCGTTGTTTGAAAATGTCGGAAAAAATCTGCAGGAAGATTTGAAAGCACGTCAGCAATTGATCGGAGACACAGTAATCACCTGCACAGCCACATACAAAGATGGCTCACAGAAATCCGTCGATATAAAAGTCGGAACAGAAATTCTGACTGGCAAAGAAGCGGGGATTGACACCACAGCAGAAGGGATAGACGAAGTAACAGAAGATATGGCAGCAAAAAAAGATGTCTACACGACATTTGAAGTACAGCAGTAAAAGCAGCGAGGACGATGGTTAGCTGTTTGCCGGATAAGAGGGCGCCCGGAGGGACGCCTTTTTTAGCGTGGTGTTTGGTGGAGGAGTATATTTGCGGGGGAGTTAAGGCTGTGGCGGAGAGATGGTAGAGAGAGGTTTTGGCAGAGATGCGGCCCGGCACCGCGGAAGAAGGAAAAGCAAGTTATTCCAGTGGTGCAGGGAAGTGCCCCGCGTGTAAGCCACGTCAGCAGGACGTCGCCGGCAATAGAGTTATTGACTAGCGTCAACAAAGCCGGCGGCTGTGCTCCCACAAGACCCAGCCTTGCACGGACTATTCCCCTTTTGCTCCATTTGTGTTATACTTAAGAAAAAGGAAACGAAGCGATACGATGTTAGAACCCAATATACAGATCCGTGAGGCGGTAGACTGTATGCCGGCGCTGGAGAAAGAACTGCGGGAAATGGGCATCCAAAATATGGGAGCCTGTATCGGCGTGCCGGAGGTCGAGGATGAATATTTGACATGCGACAGCGTACATTTTCATGAACATCTGGGATTTCGTATGGTGGGTGAATTTTACAAATGCGGATTTAAGTTTGGACGCTGGTACAATATGGCTTGGATGGAAAAGCACATCGGCGAGCATGGGACGCAGCCGAAAGTGACATGGAAAGGAGAAATGTAAATGTTTGGAAGAAAGAGAATCGCGGAATTGGAACAGCTGCTGACTTCCGTACAAATGAACAGTTCCAACAATTATAAAGATGCGGCAAAGGCAGATTACGAGACGTTTTGGAAATGCATGGCAGAACTGAAAGAGAGTGGTAAGATCAATGAAAAAACATACCGTTATTACGAACACGAAGGAAATAAATGGCAGGCTAAGATGAAAAATTACAATCACCAGAACAATGTGACGGGGTTTTGAAAAGGGCTGCCTATGGATGTATGCTGTGAAAACGTTATCGTAGTATATTTAGCAGCTGCCTATTGACAGAATCGAAGAAAGATGATAAGATAAGCGCAAATAAGTAAGAGATGCGACGAGGCATGAAAGGAAAATTCCTTTTGTGCCTCGTTGCGTTGTATATAGAAAGGAGACTGGCATGAAAGATTTTTTGTTTCGAAGCCCGACCAAAGTCAAATTTGGGACAGGCACATCATTTCAATTGTATGAAATATTTGAGGAAATGGGCGTAAAAAAGCCATTTGTCGTTACCGGAAAGCATGTTGGAAAGACCGACGAATTTGCCAAGATCATCGCATCATTGGAAGAAAAAGGGTATTCCGTGCAGCTTTTCACAGACACACAGCCGGATCCTCCGATTGATGTCTGTGATGCGGCGGCACAGGTGCTGAAGGACAGCGGCTGTGATGTGTGCGTCGCGGTCGGCGGCGGCAGCGTGATTGACACCGCCAAAGCCATGTGCATGCTTGTTACCAATGAAGGCTCCGTCAAAGAATACCTTTTTGGTGGAAGCAAAACGGTTGAAAATCCATCTCTTCCGTTGATCGCCGTGCCGACGACAGCCGGTTCAGGAAGTGAAGTTTCAGCGGCAAGCGTCATAACGGATGAAGAAAACGACATTAAATTGTCCGTTTCACATGAGTATTTGATGCCAAAATTTGCCATTATTGATCCGCTGCAACAATTGCATATGCCGGCGTTTATTACGGCAACGACGGGAATGGATGCATTGACGCATGCGATTGAGTCCTATGTCTCATTGAATGCGAATCCGTTCAGCGATGCGTACGGCGAAATGGCGATCCGCCTGATCGGAGAAAATATCCGCACGGCGGTACACGATCCGATGAATCTGGAGGCGCGCGAAAAAATGGCAGTGGCAAGTACACTTGCCGGAACCGCCTTTGTCAACGGCGGTCTGGGCGCGGTGCATGGGATCTCGCAGGCAATGGGAGGTGTGGCGCATGTCGCACACGGAACTGCCAATTCCATGATGCTTCCGTATGTAATCGAGAAAAATATTCCGGGGAATCTGGAAAAGTTTGGAAAGATTGCGGAACTGCTTGGGGAAAATGTCTCGGGGCTTAGTAAGTGGGAAGCGGCACATTGTGCCATTACCGCTGTACAAAAATTGGCAGCCGATCTGCGGATCCCCAAGAAATTGACGGAGGTTGGCGTGACGAAAGAAATGTTCCCGGCGATTATCAAGGGAACCATGGAATACCGACTTCTTGCGGTCAATCCGGTGAAAATCACAGAGCAGGATGTCGAAGAAATTTTGGAAAAAGCATATGAATAGTCAGTTACACTAGAATGGAGGTTTTATTATGATTAAATTTGAAGATTACAAACAGTATTTAAGTCCCGTCTTTTATAAGCAGACAAATCTGGTGGCAAAAAGTGCCTCAGGGTGCTATCTGACCGATGTCAATGGTGACCGTTATCTGGATTTTGTACAGGGAATCGCCGTCAACGCATTGGGGCACAATTATCCGACTGTCGTGAAAGCCATTCAGGAGCAGGCGGGAAATCTTGTTAATGCGTCGTTTAACCTTGTAAACTACGAGGCTACATTGACACTTGCAAAGCGGCTTTCCGAAAAAGCACCGGGCAAATTGAGCTCGATTTTTTTCAGTAACGGCGGCGCGGAAGCGACAGACAGCGCCCTCAAACTGGCAATGTCTTACAGCGCGAGAAGTGCGGTGATCGCTTTCATGGGTTCCTTCCACGGACGGACAGTCGGTGCGACCGCGATTACCGGATCCAATTCCAAATACCGCAGGCATTACAATCCGCTCATGGGAAATGTGTATTTTGCCCCGTATCCGGGAAAGGATCTGTGCCCGCCGGGACTTAGTGAGGAAGAGCGGACGGACTACGCGTTATTTGAATTGAAGAAATTGTTACGTTACGTCGTGGATCCGGAAGATGTGGCGTGTATCTATATGGAACCGGTTATGGGCGAGGGCGGCTACGTCGTTCCGAGCAAAAAATTTGTGCAGGAAGTCCGCAAAATATGTGACGAACATGGCATTCTTCTGATTTTTGATGAGATCCAGTGTGGCTATGGAAGAACCGGAAAAATGTGGGCGAGCCAGCATTTTGATGTCGTGCCGGATATTATGACGGTCGGAAAAGCCATCGCCGGCGGTCTGCCGATGAGTGCGGTTGTCTCGACACCGGAGATCATGGACAAATGGCCGATCGGAACCCACGGAACGACCTTTGGCGGAAATCCATGTGCTGCTGCCGCCGGAAATGCGGTGCTGGACGCTTTCGAGGACGGCAGCCTTTTGAAAAATGTAAACGAGATGGGTGCTTATCTGAAAGAGAAACTTTGTGAAATGCAGAGCCACCACAACTGTATCTCGGATGTCCGTGGTCTTGGGTTGATGGTTGCGATTGAATTCTCGCATGAGGACGGAAGCCCGGCGCCGGATCTTTGGACCGCCGTCAAGGCAGGCTGTCTGAAACGCCGCATGCTCACTCTGAACTGCGGAGTTTACGGAAACGGAATGCGGTTTGCCACGCCGCTCAATGTCAAGAAAGAGGAAATTGACGAAGGCTTACAAATTTTGGAAGAAGCAATCTGCGAAGTGGAAGCGCAGTAAGCGACAAGGACAATTAGGTTTCGCTATGGAAAGGCAGTCAAAATTCAAGGAAAAGGAATTTTGGCTGCCTTTATTGGCGCACAGAGACGAGGGGTGTCCTAATGGGGGAATTGGACTTGGGTGGAGCAGGGTGTGGCGGTCAAGTAGGGCTTGAGCTTGGAAGGGTAGGACATGCACACGCCAGAATGAGAAAAGAAGGATCTGGCGTGTGCAAAGGCCCTACCAAGCCCAGGCATGCACACGCTAGAATGAGAAAAGAAAGATCTGGCGTGTGCGGAGGCGAACCTTGCTAAAAAAAAGCCCAGTGCTGCACACGCCAGAAAGAAAAAAGAAGGATCTGGCGTGTGCGGAGGCCCTACCAAGCCCAGATATGCACACGCCAGAAAGAGAAAAGAAGGATCTGGCGTGTGCGGAGGCCCTACCAAGCCCAGATATGCACAC
>ENA-UONV01000820-UONV01000820.1-human-gut-metagenome-genome-assembly--contig:-CS4-NODE-820-length-31613-cov-7.178402_pt1 | contig 31613 bp, 25 predicted proteins | sample MGYA00242461_ERZ724008 | MGnify/ENA metagenome assembly ERZ724008 | reverse complement strand
ACGAGACGACCGAAGTCGTCTCGTAAAAAGTCTAACTTTGAGGGGTCACCTCATACGCCAAAAAGGTCGGTCAACTATTTATTCCATTTTAGGAATCTGTCCATCCACATGCAAAATATGGTTCACCAGCCATTCCGTGAGAAACTCAAGAATATCCATGATCTGTTTATCCTGATCTTCTACCTCTTCTTTATGGTGTTCCATAAACTCGTCCAGTTTTTGAACGAACTCCTGATGCTGGATTTTCTGCGTAAATATTTTATTGTAATGAATGGATTCCATATAAGCCTCTTCGTCAGCAAAATGCTTTACCGTATAATCACGAAGCTTCTGCAAAATCGTATCCATTTTATCATATTTATCGGGTGTAAATTCGTCATGAAGCAGTGCATAGGCTTCATCCGCATATTGAAACAACTGTTTGTGTTCCTCATCGATCATTTCTATTCCAATATAATATTCCGGTTTCATTTCGTACATAATTAATCTTCCTTTCGCGATATAATTTAATTTTCATCCTCTTCCATCTGTTCTTTCAGCAATTTTTGCAATGCTTCCTTGCTTGGTAAAACTGTCTCATATTTGCTGGCAAAAATCTGCTTATTATCCTCAGGTAACGTCATCTCTACAACCGCATTGTTTTTATCTCTGCACAACACTATACCAATCGTAGGATTCTCATCGGGAAGCTTTACTTTTCGATCATAATAATGAACGTACATCTGCATTTGACCAATATCCTGATGTTTCAGCTCTCCAATTTTCAAATCAAATAAAACAAAGCAGCGTAATAAGCGATTATAAAAAACCAAATCTACCATAAAGTGTTCTTCATCAAACGTGAACCTTACTTGTCTGCCTACAAACGCAAAGCCGGTACCAAGTTCCAGCAAAAACTGCTGCAAATTGTCGATAATCCGGCTTTCCAATTCATTTTCGGAATATTCCGGCAACTCCTTTAATCCAAGAAATTCCAATACATAGGGATCCTTGACTGCATCTTTCGGTGTTTCGATTGTCTGCCCTTCCATTGCAAGACGATAAACCTCATCTTTATTTGTACTAAGTGCAATTCGTTCATAAAGAGAAGTATTATATTGCCGCTTCAATTCACTCAGACTCCAGTCATTTTTTATGGCTTCAATTTCGTAAAAATGACGCTCATCTATATTATCTATCCGCATTAGTTTCAGGTAATGCGACCAGCTAAGATAGAATTTTCTACCTGTGTTAACAGTAGGCAGATTATCGAATTGGCTAAACACTGTTTCGCCAATTTGATCTGTAGAATAAACTTTGTAAAACTGACGAATATTTTTCAGATTGGCAACAGAAAATCCCTTTCCAAAATTCTGTGTCAAATAATCCGATAATCCCTTCAAAAGCTGCTTTCCATAGGCTGCTCTCTGTTCTCCACGCTGTTCTTCCTCAACAATTATTCTTCCAATTTCATAATAAGCATATACCATAGAAAGATTAACTGCCGTTTTAGCATTCTTTTTTGCTTGTAGCAAAACATTAGAAACACTTTCGAGAAAATTGCGATCTATAGCAGTGATATCATTCTTACTCATAATCCATTCTCCTTAATCAAATACATTTCTCAGCATATTCTTGTTGCAGTTCATCTGCCAGATAGGCATCACTCATACAGTGCATATCAGAAACACCATCGTGCATCAACAGATAAACTTCTGAGTGATAAAAGAAATCCAATGCCACATCCAGTGAAATTGCTTGTCTTTTTGCAAAGCATTCTATAACACGGCTGTATTTTTTTTTGAAGCAAAATGGGATTTGCTGTCATATCTGTTCACTCCCTTCAAAATACAACAGAGAAAGTTCTTTTTTATACGAACCATGATAAAGAATCATACTTCCACCCCTCTCTCTTTCATCACATCCAGAAGATCATCTACGATATAAGCTCGGCTCTGGGTATGCAACACTTCATATTCGGGCACAATATAGCCATTAAGGATATTGCTTTTTGCCGTAAATGCGTCATATACTTTTTCAGCACCTACTCCCAGTTTTGCTGCAACATTTTCAATGCAGAATACAGCAAATTCCAGTTGTTTGGAGTTTTCAATTTTCTCATCCGGCATCATAAGCAATCCCTCCTTCACAAATACAATTATATCATTTATACGCGCTGCAAACAATATGCTTTTACAAAATATCTTTACAAAAAATCATGAATCGCCACATCATTTGACATTAAACACCATCACACACTCATAACATAGATCTGACACGGATTTGCTTCATCCCATAACGTTGGAAAAACTTCAAATTCTTTAAAGCCAAGTGACAGATAAAACAGATTTGTTTTATCATAGTCAGCATACATTCCCATCTTTACCGTTTTTACCTGTATAAAACTGAAGCCGGCGTTTCTTGCAATTTCACGAGCATTCTCAAATAATTCCCTGCCAATTCCCATTCTGTGATATTCTTTTTTCACTCCCATAACGTCGAGTTCAAGTGTGTCTTTTCCGGTTTTTGTCAAATATAAGAATCCTATCGGTTCGTCATCCTTATAGGCACTAACAAACTCTTTTCCCACGCTGTCATTAATGTATTTTTCTCTGCCTTCCGGTATTTCAAACCATTCCGGCAGGGCTTCAAGAATTTCTCTTGCTATAATCATTTTTTGTTTATCATCTTGTATGATTTTTATATTGATTGACTTTCTCCTATGCTTAACAGATACGAATTATTTCACGATAACACGAAAAAAACTGCTTTTCATATCTTTTTTCGCCGTCATTTCCATTAAAAATTGAACACAAGTTTTTATTTCCCAGGTAAATTTTTAATCAATGGCTGAATTGTCTTAAAAATGACAGCTACTGTCTCACTTGGAAATATTTTCATCAGATTATTATTTATTTGCATTCTGGATTTTCCTTTCAAAATTGCCTGCACAAGTTCTTCTTTATGTTCAAGGTAATTTTTCTTTTTAAAATGTTGACCACAAAAAGACCTAATCTGTGCTTCTCTTTTTTGTTTATCGGATTGTACATTCTGTTTTTTCTTATTCTTTTTACTGGATGTTTCTTTCTTCTTTTCATCTGGTGTATCTATTTTTTGTATTGCACTAATTTTTTTAATGTTTATATCATTATCTTTAAATTCTTTTACTGCCTTATCAAAATCCGTATCATTTGAAACGATAAAGTATTGCGCATCTTTGTTTTCTTTTGTTAAGTCTTGTATATCAAACAAAATCTGACAATCTACTGCATTTTTAATAGGCATTTGAATTTTATAATATTTAAAACGTGCCTTTGAGTCAATTATTTTCAGATGCAAATCGAACGTAATTGTTCCTGCTGAATCACTATAATAGATTCGGACGCAATCTTTCTTTTTTAATTCTGAAATACCATTTAAACCATCTTTATTTACATTTTCGTAATCTATAAAAAAATATCTTGATATTTTCTTTATACTCATTTAAAAATCTCCTTTACTAAATCCGCTTCATCATCAAAGTCCTTTTTCTTTTTTAAACAGCCGCATACTACAAATCGTATACGGCTGCCATCAAAATCACTTATTAGTTACTTTATTTCTCTTTATTTTTCTTCAAGACCATTCTCTTATGTTTTGAAGAGTATACCCAGTATTTTGAAGATAACTTCTTACACTTGTTTGGCTTCATGGAAGACGTTTTTACTGCTTTTGCAAAGAAAGGTTTCCATGTAATATTCATACTGCCGTATGGTTTACCGGACTTGTAGTAGTTATCATAAACAGCCGCTTTGGCATAGATTCCGACGATTTCGTAACGTCCCAGAATGCTGCCTTTTGACATCTTGCTTCCTGCTTTTACTGTTGCAGTATTATAGTTACATGCCGCCGCGTCTGAGCTCTTCCCTTTTGCAGGAGAAGACTGCTCTCCTGCTATACCACCTATATACCCGCGCGCACTCGCCGATGCAGAAATCTTTCCGGTATTATAACAGTTGCGCACATTAACGACAGATGTTACAACACCGCCTGCCATTACGTCGCCACTGCTTACATTTGCCGTAACCTTTCCGGTATTATAACTTTCTGTGACGGAATATATATCTAAGCCGCCGACACCGCCGGCACCGGATATGATACGTGATTTCGATCTCGATCCGGCAACTCCTGATATTTGAACAGCACCTTTATTGTAACATCTAAGAACATTCGTCTTTGCACCACTTGCACTGTTTGTGATTCCGACTGCAATAACACCGACCTGCTTATTATTGTTTGATGCAGAAATTGATGCGGTATTATAACAAGATGCCATCTTCGTAATCTGACCTGCCACACCACATGCCAATACGGTTCCGTTTGCATAACTGGCACCACTTACGTTCTTTGCTGTAACTGTTCCGGTATTTTTACTTGCAGTAATACTTTTGATTCCATCAAACAGACCAACTGCCGTAATCCCTTCACTTCCCCAGCGAAGATCTCCGTTTATCGTAATCTTTCCTGAATTCAAACATTGTTTTGCCGTACCGTCACTTGCAAAACCCGCAATTCCACATGCAAAACCACCCGCTGAGTCTATACCGTCCTGCTCTGCACTCTTTGTAATGTCGTACGCATTAACCGTGATATCTGCTTTGTTTACACATTTAATAAACGTACATTTTTCGCTTGGCATCACTGTGATTCCTGCCGCATTGCCTGCCGTACCGCCAACCGTTATTTTTCCGCTCGTTGTAATATTTTCAAACGTACATTTCGTCGGGGATGATACAAGCGCACATGCGTTTCCGCCTCCTCTTAGCGAGATATTTACATTGCTCATCTTTAAGTTTTTAAAAGTTGCATTCGTCGCATAGAAAAAAAGACTTGCCGACTCTGCCCAATTATCGTCAGAATATGTATAGCCGTTAATTGCATGTCCTTTTCCGTCTAATGTTCCCGTAAACTGTACTTCATAAGTTTTAAACAAAACGGTGTTTGCAGGAACCGTAATATCTTTTGTCAGATAATAACTGCCGGATGGATTATTCTCCATCTGCCGGAGATCGTCCGCAGAACGGATCGGTATCTCCTGTGCTGCCTGTGCTTTTTGTGGCTGCAATGTTATAAGACACATCGCCATAAAAACTACCGCAAGAATTCCTTTTGTCACTTTTTTACTCATACTCATTCCTCCTAGCCTTAATGATATACTTAAATCGTATCATAAAAGTATTATAATTGCAATATCAACTCAACGCCAAACGCAAATTGCTCTTCGTTAAGCTGGTACTTCTCCTGCACTTCCGGTCCGCAGCTATTGGAGCCGATGCCATTTTGCGCATAATCGATACAGAACACTGTGCTGTCAGATTCTTGCAATTCATAGTTATGGTTGGCACGTTCCAATTCTTCCTGCATATACACAGATGCATTGAAAGAAAATGGCTGTTCCGATACAACAGTGATTCCGGATTTAGAATTTCCCACTGTGACAAAATTGCAGTCATAATGACTTCCATTTTCCTGTGGACGGATATAATCCTCATGCAAATCTGCCACTTTAGAATGATACATTCCGTGACTGGAAGCACGATGTTTGTCCCGGTAACTCTCCTGAGGTCCCATTCCATAATACGTAACTTCATCCCATGTTTTATCTAAAAATAAACGAAGTCCAAAACGTGGCAGCATAGGAAATTCTGGATCTTTTGCAGCATAAATAGAAGTTTTTATTCTTCCAAAGCAGTCAATTTCCCATGTCAGTTTTATATCTAAAATCTTTTGTACCGTATCTGCGACGACAGCCAAATGTTCCCGAATCTGAATCTTTTCGCTGCCCGGAACAACTTCTACCTGATAAGCTCTCGTATATGCTTCATCGTAATGCGCCTTTTTCCATTCTTCTTTGAGAAACATATCATTGTCTGTCGGTGCACGCCAGATATTTAATTCCATCGGACGATTCATGCGTTTTTTTCCAGCGGTCTCAAGTTCCGTAAATAAACCGGTGCGTTTGTCCAAAACGTACGTAAATTTATCGGAGGTAAAGATAAAGGAAACATTGTTTTCCGTCACACGTATTTGGTTTGCAGCAGACATTTCGCTGCCTTTCAAATATTGCACTGCGGTTTGGTTTCTGTCATCTTTGTTGTGGAGTTTCCATTCTTCAAAACCAAGTTCATGCCCCGGCTGCAAAAGCGGCACTTTCTTCTTCAGATAATATTTCAATTTTAGGTAAACACGTCCCGTCTCCGGAATCTGCAATGGAAGTTCTGTCACAGTGTCCTGATGTGGTAAAGCCGAAACCTCCGTAAGTATGCCCTCTTCTACCATCGTCCCATCCTGCGTCAATTCGTAGCGGATTTCCAGAAAATCTTTAATATCATCAAAATCCATATAATTGTGAAGTACAAGTTTTCCGGTTCCCTCCTCGTACGAAACAATCCGCACCGGGCGGTATACATTTTTATACTCCAAAATACCGGTGTGTAGTCTGCGATCCGGATAAACCAGTCCGTCGATACAAAAGTTGGCATCGTGAATCGATTCGTCATGATCACCGCCATAATAATACATGGTCTTTCCATTTGCCGCTTTGCCATGCGCGATGGCATGATCACACCATTCCCAGACAAAGCCGCCACACATCCGGTCGTCCTTTTGAATCATCTGAAAATACTCTTCAAAATCACCCGGCCCATTTCCCATACTATGGCAGTATTCTACCAGCAAAAATGGCTTGCTTCCATCTTTTTCCAGATATTCCGCAATCTCTTCCAGTGCCGGATACATACGGCTGTATAGATCCAGATTTTCAAAATGATACGTGCGGTCATAATTACGGTATCTCGCACTTTCGTATTGGGTAATACGACTGGGATCAAACTGTTTTGTCCATGACAGGGCCTTTTCAAAATTACACCCATATGCGCTTTCATTTCCCATGGACCACATCACAATACTGGTGCGGTTTTTCTCTCGCTGCACCATCAACTGCACACGGTCTGTAATTGCCCCCTCCCAGGAAGGATCGTCGGCAATCTTTTCGTTCCAGCGTTGAAACCGGTTTTCTTCGGTATCTTCTTTTCGATAGATCATAAACGGTCCATGCGCTTCCAGATCCGCCTCATCAATAACCATAAACCCATATTGGTCACATAACTGGTAAAAATATGGGGCATTGGGATAATGACTGGAACGGATTGCATTAAAATTATGCTGTTTCATCAGCATAAGATCTTTTTTCATTTGATCTATACTTATTACCGCTCCGGTTTCCGGATCGGAATCATGACGGTTTACCCCACGGAATTTGATTTTCTGTCCATTAAAATATAAAACTTTATCCTTGATTTCAATCGTGCGAAAACCGATTCGGTCAACGATCACTTCATCGGGTGTTTCTAAAATCACAGTATACAAATATGGATTTTCCGTATTCCATAAAACGGGATTTTTCACTTCTAATTCTACTTGCCCATCTTCAGATATCACGGCATCTGCCACACATTGTCCTTCTCTGTTTTCCACCTTTATTTTTGTGGTTATGGGAGCATAAAAAGACAGATCCATCTGCATTATCGCATCATCTGCCTTTATTTTTGTTCTTATGAAATAATCTTTTACTGCCTTCTCCGGGCGTTTTAACAGATAAACATCGCGAAAGATTCCACTCATACGGAACTTATCCTGGTCTTCCAGATACGATCCGTCGCACCATTTCGCCGCCAAAACTGCCAGTGTATTTTCTCCCTCTTGCAGCAAAGACGTGACATCAAATTCGCTGGCAGCATGTGAGACCTGACTGTAGCCCACATAAATACCATTCAGCCAGACATAAAAACAACTGTCAACGCCTTCAAAGGTTAGAAAGGCTTTTGGTGCATTTTCCACTTTTTGGTAATTAAATTGATGGACATACGTGCCACATGGAATATTCTGCGGAACATATGGGGGATCAAACGGAAATGGATAACGGATATTGGTATACTGATGTGTATCATATCCTTCCATCTGCCACACACTCGGAACAGAAATCGAATCAAAACCGGAAAGATCATGACCTTTCTCATAAAATGGTTCGATCACATCGTAAATACTTTCATAATACTTAAAATTCCATTGTCCGTTTAATAATTGAAAACGGTCAGAATGCTCCCTGTGTTCTACCAGGTCCTCCATTCTGACCGATGCCGGAATATAATACGCTCTTGCCGGCATGGTATTATCATGCAGCACCGTAAGATTTTCATAATAACGTGGTACAATCATTGCTGCATCCCCCTCTCTTTGTTCTGACTCTATCATACATTTTATAACGGTATCTGTCAACAAAGAGATACGGAAAATACCGGCAATCTGCGCTTTTTATTTCCAAATGATTCGGGCTTTTTTTGCAATTCCTTTAAAAGCCTGTTTTCCAATGTATTTGTTTTTCAATTTCTTGTTCTTTATAACAATTTTCTTCAGATTCGAGCATTTAAAAAATGCTTTCTTTCCAATCTTTTTCACGTATTTTCCTATTTTAGCCTGTTTTATCTTTGTATTTTTATAACATACTTTTGCAGCGATCGAAGTCACTTTATATTTTACGCCATCCTGAATGACATATGCCGGAATAACCAGCTTCCCGGTTTTATTTATTTTCGCGCTTACGAGTTCTGCCGCAGCATTTTTTCCGTTTTTTGTAATACGGTATACTGCTCCGGAAGCAGTTTCAAACTGTTCGCCTTTGTTTCTCTTTTTTACAGAAACGTTGTCTGTTTGCTGTGAAGAGCTGTTTCCGGAATCTCCGGAACCGGTCGTCTCTGTCTTAGGGGCCGAAGGATGCGAAGCATTACTCTCTGGTGTAGAAACCGGTGTCTGGGAAACCTTTGGGATTTCCGGCATGATCTGGAAATCATAGGTTACACTTCCGGTATAATTTCCTATTCCGCTAAGTGTAACAGCCGCATTGCCCGGTGCATTATTACTTTCATAATGTGTCGTATAATCTGCGGAATTTAATGTCGTTCCGTTTACTGTGACCACCATCTGCGGTTCAACCGGTTTCCCCTCATATGTCTGATTTTCCAAACCGGATATTTTTGTATTTTCTTTTGTAATCTCAAGTGGTGCCACCTGTATTTGAACAGTCAGATCATTGGTATCTGCGTAATCGGCATTATCACTTCGATAATATACCGGAAAAATACGTGTTCCGGCATCTCCTACCGGTGTCGCCCCGGTATTTTTAAAATAATATCCCTGTGGCAGATTCAATTGCTCTAACGTCTGTCCGTATACTGCCTGTATTGCTGGTGGATTTCCTTTTTGTACCGGATTTACCTTGAATTTCAGTGTTCCATATGTCGGCATATAATCACTGTCATCGGGAGTAAAGACCCATACGGCTTCATGGGTTCCTACATGAAATACCGAATCCGGCTCACGCCAGCAGATTGTACCCGACACTGCCTGCTGGGTATTGTCGTTTTTCAAAAAGCTGATCGACGACTGGTTGAATTCCAGTTTTTCCAGTGTATCTCCATATACCAGTTCATTTTCCTTTAAAGAAACTTTGGAACCGCTTTTCAGCCCATATTGGTTGGCGATACTTACATGAAGATTAAATTCTGCCTGTTTTCCATTTTTACCTGTTACAATAATTTCCATATCATAATCGACCAATGGATTACAGTCCTTGTCTGCCATAATCTGACTTTTGTTCGTTTCATCGAAAAAATATCCCCAGCGGTTAAGCCGTTCTGCATTTTTAAATTCATAGGTTACTTCTCCGGTGTCTCCCGTATCGTTTGCAATCTCGATCGTGCTCATATCAAAAACAAGAAACTCTCCCTGCTGTGAAGTAGTATTTTTTTCCACGGATGAAGATGCCGGCACAAGCTGCAACTCATTAATCTTTTTTCCCAGCACAATGTGAAGGACTGTCTCTTGTCTGGTTTCTTCCGGTATTTGGAAATTATACTGATAATTATATCGTCCTATTGCGACATTTGCCAGTTCTTTTTCTTCATATTTTACTGCGCTTACTTCGTATTGTGATTCCGTAAAAGACAATTTCAGATCTGCTCCCGGATTTGCATAGTATATTGTCTTTTTTGTCTCATCCTGTGTAGAGAGAAAACGTTCTCCGGAAATCTCGATTTTCACATCATTGGAAACATCTATCCCCAGCGGATAATATACCGCGTTCGCAGGAAGCTTTTTCGAACCGAATATTTCCCCGTGGTTTGCAATAATTCCATTAAAGGTAATTCCGGCAAAACCAGCATCATCCGAGATGGAAATCGTTCCCTGATTATAAAAGACTACATCTTTCGCAATGGTTCCTCCTAAGGAAGGATTGTTGATATTAAAATGGATTCCATACGGAATCGTAAAGGAAGTAGTCTCTCCTATGGAAATATATTTTGTCACTTCCACATCGCGTTCCAGGGTATAATTTCCGTAAGCATAAGCGATTCCGCCGCAATTCATAAAAACGCCACCACCATTTTGAACACGCAGCTGTCCTGCCCAGTTCCGCAATACCGATAACTGGCTAAAAGACGCGGAATTTACTGTAGCTTCATCGACAAATAAAGAAAACTGTTTTTTCAGGGAAAGGCGATCTGTTTCACTAAGATCCAGAGATGCTTTTGACAGATCACATTGTTCCATGTCAATGGTAATCTTTCCATTTGCTGTCTGCGTTGGCTTTGAAGTCAGTTTTTTTACAATCTTTATTTTACTGTCCGGCAAAAATACAAGGTTCTTTAATGTCAGATCTCCCTGACCAATATCAGCCACACCAATCAGTGTAATATTTCCACCCCAGTTTCCACCTCGAATATCTGCCTTTACACCACCGCTTACCGTTGTTTTTGCATCATCCAGTCTGCCGTCTGCCAGACTGGAATTTCCAGAAAATGTTCCACCGGATATCGAGATTTCAAGATTTCCTTCTACTTGATTTTCTCCGGTTAAACCGTAAAAATCACCGGAAACACTTCCTGCTGTCATCGTTATGTCCACATTTCCAAGGATTTTTGTGGCAGTGCCGGTTTCCCCGCATCCATATAAATTTTTAAATGTTCCACCTAAAATCGTCATCTTAACAGACGAATATACCGCTTCTTCGCCATCACCATAAACAGAGATCTGGCGAAGATCTACATTTTCCCAAAGTTTTACATCCTGTGCATCCAGAATACCATCCGAATTTTCATCGGAATACACCGTTGTCATACCGCTTTGCGTTCCTTCGGTAAACAACAATGCCTGCCCATTCGCATATAAATGGTCTCCGGACATGACGGCTTCCTGCTGACCGGCTTTGGTCTGTTTCCCATAATTTCCAATATTCCATACAATTCCTAACGTCAGTGCGGCAAGCCCTAATAAGCCCAAAATTTTTTTCATATCATCTATCCTTTCATTCTGTTACTGTAATGGTTACTTTTTTCTTGATTCCATTCTGTGTCACAACATAAATCTCACAATTTCCCTTTTGTTTTGCGCGAATCACTCCGGAACGTGATACCGAAGCAATAAGTGGATTTACTGAGATATATCGTATTTTTTCGATGTGCCACTTTGTCTTCTTTCCCTTTGGCAGGAGTACTTTTGCTTTTATGTTTCCTTTTTCTCCCGCTTTTAAGTTTACATTTTTCTGTGATACGGAAATACCTGACGGATTTGTAATTTTCTTACTTCCCTTTGTCAGAATATGCAGTTCCATCGCTTCTGCAAAGACCACTTTCTTTCCGTTCACAACACGGTAGGCTTTTATACGATATTTGTACCATGTATTTTGGGCACACTTACGATGCACAAACCGCACTTGTGATCCGGAAGAAATTTCCTTTACTTTTTTAAATTTTGTCTTCTTTTCGTTTCGATTGCATTTGGCAGCATAGATCAAATATCCCTCTGCTCCGTCTATCTCCTGCCATTGCAGTGTCACCTTATGTTTTGCAGCTTTTACTTCTCCCGTCAATGCCAATGAAGCATCCTGCTTTTCCGGTTTCAAAACTTCGGTTGGAGCGAGGGGGTTTTCTGTTTTCTTTGTTGTATCTGGCGCAGCAGTTTTCTCCCACGTCGGAACCGTTGCAGAAGCCGTCGGTATTGTGGCTGCGGTTGCTGTCGGTGCCGGGGATTCCGTTATATGTCCCGGGGATGCCACCGGTGTTGCTGCCGGTGTCGGAGAAGGTGTTGCCGGCATTTTCTGAATGGAAAATGCAACGGTAACTTTCCCCTGATAATGAAGGTTCTCACTTGGAATCGCAGCGGTGACTTCATATTCACCCACTTCTGTCGGCATTCCGGACAACAGGCTTCCATCTGCCTTACGATACGTGATCGTAAAGCGGTTTCCCGCATAACCACCGGCGGATACTTTCGGTTCTCCGACATACCCTTTATGCGGAAGCCCATCATAAAAGATATCCTTTTCCGAGGTAAGAGTAATCTCGACTTTTTCTTTATCTACAACAACAAGTGTTCCCTGTTCATAGATGACCGGATTGTAATTTTTCTCCCAGCCCTTTTTCAAAACCGCACCGGATATATGAATTGCATTCGAATATGTTCCCGGCTGACGGGTGTCAATTTTCTTTGAAAGCTGCAATTGTAACGCATCGGTGTTTACCATATTTTCAAAATTGCCAAGGATGCTGTACGACAGTTTCGGAATACTGGCACCAACGGTCATTCTCTTTTTATCCGCTTTTACCGTTATCGTCGCTTTGTCAATGGAAAATTCTGCATGGGAACTTCCCAGATAATACTTATTATCGTCGGGAACAGAAACGGTAACCGTATACTTTCCGGCATCAATCGGTGCCGAATCCAATTGCTCGCCCTCTGCGTTCGTATAGCTGACCGTATACTCTCCGGACGTATAATTTCCACTCATAACCTCCGGTGTTCCCACATAGCCTTTCTTTTCTGTTCCATCATACACAAGCCCTGTTTCCGGTTCAATACGAAACTCCACTCTTTCACGCACTATAAGTTGGATAATTTTTCCAGCCTGTAAGGTGTCGGTTTCTTTTTTTCTTATCTCATACGTACCTGCCGCCGGTACCTCAGTGATTCTCTGCGTACAGGAAAGCCATGCTCCCTGTGTCGTTTCCTCTGTCACCAAACGATACTCCATTGCTTCCGTTGTTCCCGTGATCTTCTTAATTCCTCCAGCCACATTTTGCGGTCTTTCCTGCTCGGCTTTCTGTGTTGCCGGCGCAAGTGCGATCACCGTTCCCTGCATTGGCTTTCCGGAAATTGTCAGTTTGGTGTAACTATCTCTGGAAACTGTAATTCCGTTGATGGTTCCATTGGATAATCCTTCCAGTTTTTGGATATAATCTTCCGGGAAATAGTACCCTTCTTCTGCCTGATACACAATATCTTTTAATACTGTATTCGCAGGAAGATACTGGGATTCTGCTCCGTTTTGCTCACTTGCTTCATATACGATATGACTATCATAAGGATTCGATACAATAATTCCCTGTGTTGGTATAAAATTAACAGAAACAGAGACGAAATTACTGGCAAAATCAACAAGATTTTGCGTTGCTGTTGAATTCACTTCTTCCGCAAAAAGTTTCAGGGTAAAATGTCCTCCCTTTTTAAGTTCCTCACTTCCCGGAAATGTAATCGGAATATCGGTAAGGGCAGTTCCGTCTTTTTGAATTGTTCCGTCTACAATATCTGCCACTTTTCCATAGGCAGCTACCGTTCCGTTTTTGTCCAGCAGCATGGCAGAAAGCTGATTGTAGGCAATGTCTTTATTTATATTTTTACCAAGAGATTTAACATTTACATAGATAGTATCTCCTGCGTGCAGCCCTAAGGTCTTTTGTCCTGCTTTCAATGAAGCGGAAAAACCACTTCCCCCATTCATTGTGACATTCCAATTCTGATTATTTTCAGCAGACTCTGTCTGGATAAAAGAATCTGCTTTTTTCTGATTACTTGCTGAAGTAAATGCAACCGAAGAAAGTTTCAAGTTACACGCCGGTACGGTTCCTGTTCCTGTTTTCAAAGTATTCATCGCCCCATAATCTTTAAATCCCTCATAGCAGCCTCCATACTTGATACAATAATACCCTATTCTGTCCGAATTGCATATCCGTCTTGTACGTACCCAAAAAAACGCATAATATTTTCCGGTATCTTTTACTTGATTTTTATTCCAGCATTGTTTTTCACATCCGTATGCTGTCGCGGTTTTATTGGCAGCCATTACGGCAGAAGTCTTGCTTCCCCAGTCTTCTCCAAATAGGGCCTTCATATACTCTTCGATACTGAAGATAAATATTTTATCTCCCTGTAAACGGGTATGATCATAGGTAACCGTTCCCGGATACGTATCATAATTTCTGCGCGTATGTATGAGAGCATCCTTTTTGCTGTCCAAAAGACCCAGCTGCTCTTCCCTTGAAAATGCGGTATCCAGAAACCCACCTTCGGTACTTTTCCCTTCCCATGCGTCGGTTCCATCCGGATTTTTCATGGAATTAAGCCAGTACCGCATATCACTGTACTGATAGTCATTTGCAAGGTGATCGGTATCCTGTCCTTTCTCACGTTTCAGATAGGTAGTTCCGAAAACAGACGATCCATCGGATTCTGTGACGCTGTAATTAAGTTTCTTTGCATAATCATTGATATAGACCACGTTATCCAGTACCGCGTCGGACTGCAATAACATCGAATAATCTCCATATTCTGTTGTCGAAGCATCGACTACACACCATTTGATAGGATCTTTTTTCTTTCCACTGCGGTCGCTTTGGTAATAATTTCCATAATACACATATGACCCTCTGCCGTTAGACCACTCTACATACGGATTTTTGACGTCTTCATCTGCGATATGCTCTGCATCATGTATGCCGGCAATCTGATACTTTTTCCCGGCACCAAGATTGGCATTGACTGTACGGATCTCTGCCGTTTTTGTCTCTGCTTTCACAACATCTGCTCTCTTTCCCTCATTTGTCTGTCCCAGTGGAAACGGAATCCCACATACAATCATGGACATTGTTATCAGGATTGTTAATCCTTTTCCCATTTTTCTTTTCATATATCAAAAATTCCTTTCTGTGATAACATTGTCTGCTATTGTAACACATCTTTATAAAAAATGCATTAATTTTTCATGAAAGAACCATATATCACACGAAAGGAAATTATTTTAACAATATGTAGTGGATTTGTTACCACTTATTTTCTTTTCCAACGCAGTAAAAGTGCCGAATTGATAATAACTAACACCGAACCACAGTTATGTACCAAAGCGCCAATGACCGGGTTCAGAATTCCCGTCATCGCGAGTATGATCGCCACAAAATTCAACGTCATAGAAAAGGTAAGATTCAATTTGATCTTTGTCATCATCTTCTTTGCCAGTCCCATTAAATGTGGAACCTCTTTAATCTCATCATCCACCAGTGCGATGTCCGCAGCATCAACAGCGATATCACTTCCGATCCCGCCCATGGCAATTCCCACATGCGCCTTTTTCAAAGCAGGAGCATCGTTAATTCCATCTCCGATCATGCAGACCAGTTCACCCTTCTGCTGAAATCGATCGATCCGTTCCAATTTCGTCTCCGGACGACATTCGACATAAACTTCCCGGATATCCAGTTTTTCTGCCATTGCCATCGCTGCCATTTCATTGTCACCGGTAAGAAGTACCGGAACAATGCCATCCTGTTTGAGGCTAGCGATCAATTCTTTGGATTCTTTCCGCAAGGTATCTGACAGACAGAGAATTCCGGCAAACGTTCCGTTTACCGCGACATAAACCACTGTTTCTCCATGTTTTACTGCACTTTCCGCCTGCGGTAATGCCTCTTTGTCAAATACAATTTTTTTCTTTTCAAACATCGCCGGATTTCCTGCGGTAATCTTTTGACCGGCAACGACTGCTTTTACTCCGTGTCCGGGAATCATTTCAAATTCCTCAATTTCATTATTGGAAATGCCGTTTCCGGTTTCTTTATACGAACGCACGATTGCCTTTGCTAACGGATGTTCGGAGCGGCTTTCCGCAGCTGCACACAAGGCAAACAATTTTTCTTTTCCAATTTCCGAAAGAACACTGACAACATTGACGACCTGCGGCGTTCCCATTGTCAACGTACCGGTTTTATCAAACATAATTTTCGATACTTTGGCAAGTCGTTCCAACGCATCGCCCTCTCGTACAAGGAATCCATGTTTGGTCGCGTTTCCGATGGCGGCAACGATTGCTGTCGGCGTCGCCAGCACAAGGGCACACGGACAGAATACAACAAGGATGGTAACTGCACGGATTACTTTTCCGGTAATGAGCCACGTAAACAACGCTGAAACCAGAGCAATGACAACAATCCAAGTTGCCCAGCTGTCTGCCAGATTTACAATTTTTGCCTTACTGGCATCGGCAGACTGTACGAGACGAATCATTCTCTGAATCGAAGAATCTTCCCCTACTTTGGTTGCTTTCATATCAAAACTTCCAAATTGGTTTACCGTTCCGGAAGAAACTTCATCGCCGGTTGTCTTATCAACCGGCATCGATTCTCCGGTCATAACCGCCTGATTGATTGAGGTCTGTCCGGAAAGGATCACGCCATCTACCGGAATGGTTTCTCCGGGAAGAACCCGTAATATATCGCCCACGTTAACGTCTTTTGCCGCAATGACTTTCTCTTCTTTTCCGTCTGTCGAAATAACCCGCGCCGTCTGCGGTGTCAGATGAACCAGTTTTTCAATGCCTGCCTGTGCACGCGCCACCGTAAGTTCTTCTAACAGCGCACCAATCTGCATGATAAATGCCACTTCACCGGCAGCAAAATATTCTCCCATGATCACAGACGCGATCAGGGCAAGAGAAACCAGCACATCGGCTTTGATATCAAAAGCTGTCACAAGACCAATGACCGCTTCCAGTATGATCGGAACTCCACAAAGAATGATTGCGATCCACGCAATGTCAAACGGAAGGGGAACCACTTTCAAAATACTAAGAAGCAATGCAATCCCGGAAAGAATCAAAAACGTAATATCTCGTTTCATGCCTCCCAGTTCTGCCAGCCACTCTAATTTTTCCATTATTTTTTTCATAGCCATCTCCATTTCTGTGCATTTACTATATACATTGTTTATTTTGCTTTTAATATACCTATAGGGGTATAGGTTGTCAATAGAGTTAAAAGAAAATCCGGCTTATTGATATAATTTTCTCAACAAGCCGGATGCTGTCCTTATGACATATTGGCAAACCGTTCTACCGCTTTGGTAAAGTCTTCGATCGTTTTATCTGCATCTCCGTGTTCGATTCCGTCTCTTACACAATGCTTGATATGTCCTTCCAAAACGACCTGACCGCATTTATGCAGAGCCGATTTGGCGGCATTGATCTGAGAAAGAACATCTTCACACGGAACATTTTCATCAACCATTCGGTCAATTGCCTGAACCTGTCCAATGATCTTTTTCAGCCTGCGGTGCAGATTATCTGCGTCCATACATTGTCTCATAGCCTGCACCCCCTTTTACAGTTTCAAAGCCCGTGTTGCATTAAGAACCGCCAGTACCATAACACCGACGTCAGCAAAGATGGCAAGCCACATACCGGCGATACCGAGCGCACCTAAGATCAGGCAGATTGCCTTTACTGCAAGGGCAAATACGATGTTTTGTTTGACAATTTTCAATGTCTTTAAGGAAATTTTCATTGCCAGAGAAATCTTGGCAGGGTCATCGTCCATCAAAACGATATCGGCTGCTTCGATCGCCGCATCGGAACCAAGGGCTCCCATCGCGATACCAATATCGGCACGGGAAAGAACCGGTGCATCATTAATTCCGTCTCCGACAAAGGCCAGTTTCTCTTTTGCGTTTTTCTGATCAAGAAGTTTCTCAACTTCATTTACTTTATCTGCCGGAAGAAGTTCGCTGCACACCTTATCCATTCCGATTTCTTTTGCCACTTTTTCCGCCGTCTTCTTTGCGTCTCCGGTCAGCATTACCGCTTGTTTTATGCCGTGTTTTTTCAATCCGGAAATAGCATCTTTTGATGTCTCTTTAATCACATCCGAGATTGTGATACAGCCGGCATAGTTGTTATCAACCGCTACGTATACCATCGTTCCATCGTCGTATTCACGGCTGACAGAAATCCCCATTTTATTCATCAATCGAAGATTTCCGGCATATACCGTCTTTCCGTCTACAATAGCTTTTACACCATGTCCTGCAATTTCCTCAATGTCATAGACGCGTTCCAGACTCATTTCTTTGCCGTACGCCTTTTTCAGACTCACACTGATCGGATGGCTGGAACCACTCTCCGCATACGCAGCGTATTCGATCAACTGCTCTTTGCTTATACCCTGTTCCGGATAAATACCGCTTACCTCAAAAACACCTTTCGTCAGTGTACCGGTTTTATCAAATACAATATATTTTGTGTCTGCCAGCGCTTCCAGATAATTGGATCCCTTTACAAGGATTCCGTTTGTCGAAGCACAGCCAATTCCTCCGAAAAAGCTAAGCGGAATGGAAATCACAAGAGCACATGGACAGCTGATTACAAGGAACGTAAGCGCACGCACAATCCATTGCTGCCATGCCGGTGAAATTCCCATCAGTAGGGAAATGAGTGGCGGCAAAATTGCCAATGCCAGCGCACTGTAGCATACTGCCGGCGTGTAGTATTTGGCAAATTTTGTAATAAAATTTTCGGATCGGGACTTTTTCATGCTTGAATTTTCAACCAAATCCAAAATCTTAGATACCGTCGAATCTCCAAATTCTTTTGTCGTTTTCAATGTAATCGTACCAGTGAGATTGATACATCCACTGATGACTTCTTCTCCGCATTTTGCATTTCTTGGAACACTTTCTCCTGTCAATGCACTTGTATTTAACGTTGTATTTCCCTCTGTGATCACGCCGTCAATCGGCACTTTCTCGCCGGGATTTACAACTATTTCTGTGCCTATTTCCACATCATCCGGATCTACCTGTTCCAATTTTCCATCCACGATAATATTGGCATAATCGGGACGAATATCCATCAACGCCGTGATGTTTTTACGGCTCTTTCCAACCGCAAAACTCTGGAACAACTCGCCGATCTGATAAAAAAGCATAACGGCACTGCCTTCCCGGAAATCGCCGAGAAGAATCGCTCCTACTGTCGCCACCGCCATCAGGAAATTTTCATCAAAAACCTGTCGGTTCAAAATTCCCTTTCCCGCTTTTTTTAGGATGTCGTATCCGATGATAAAATACGGAATCAGATACAGGATTACCTGCGCGATCATCGGCAATTCCACCAACGTATCAATAATCGATACGGCGATAAGAAGTACGAGGGATATAATAATCCGGTATAATACTTTTTTTTGCTTCTTCGACATAAACATTCTCTCCTTTACAGGAAGATTTCACAATCGTCCTCTACTTTTTTACAGTTTTTGTAAGCTTCCTGCATAACGGCATCCACATCGGCACCTTCTTCAAATTCCACTTTCAATTTCAATGTCATAAAACTCAAGGATGCATCTTTTACACCTGTTGTATTTTTTACTGCTTCTTCCATCTTTGCTGCACAGTTTGCGCAATCTACGTCTACTTTGTATGTCTTTTTCATGATAATAACCTCCATTTTTTCAATAACTTACTTTTATTCTTCTTCCACATGTTCTACGCCCATACTCAATATGTTTCTCACATGTTCATCATCCAATGCATAAAAGATAATCTTTCCTTCTCTTCGGAATCGAACAAGTTTCGCATCTTTCAAAATTTTGAGCTGGTGGCTGACTGCGGATTGAGACAGATTCAATATCTGCGCCATATCGCCTACACACAATTCGGTTTCCAGCAAAGCATGCAGGATACGGATGCGGGTCGAATCTCCAAATACTTTAAAAAGTTCTGCGAGATCGTACAATTCTTCTTCTGCCGGCTGCTTGTCTAACACCCGTTTTACCACATCCTCATGTACTGCCAGAAAATCACTGTTTGTTTCTTGCTGTTTCATAAGTTCTGCTCCTTTCTCAAAATTTTATCATATGAACATTTATTCATATTTACATATTTAATTATATTCATATGTTTTGTATTTGTCAATACTTAAATGCAATTTTTTTCATAAAAGAAGCCGGACATCTCATTGGGAGAAGTCCGGCTTCTATCGCAATCATTATTCTATTTCTTATTTTACAGAGATATTCTCGCCTTTCAAACCATTGAATGCGCCTTCGATCTTTGCATCCGGATGAGCGATCAACCATTTATTGCGGGCTACCAAAAGTTTGTCTTCTTTTGCTCCTTCCGGTTTTACAACCAGATCAAGGTTCGTGTCTTTCGGAAGAACAACTACACAGCGGAAGTTTGCGCCGTCTACGCTGCATGGAGCATAGTGAAGTGTCGTCGCATATACGTCGATCACGGTTCCCTTTGGTACTAAAAATGCCTCGATCTTAGAAGTATCATAAGTATCATCTTCTTCGATGTCCTGCTCACTTCCGATCAAAAGGATCAAATCTGTAGCTGCAACATTGATTTCAGAAGAGCGATGATATTCTACTGCATTCAAAAGATGGTTGTTACCATTGCAATAACCAATCTGAATTGGAAGTCCGCCATACAAACTATCTGTAAAATCTTTCATCACCGGCAGTGCCTCCAATGCGCTTTCCGATGGCACATAAACAACTTCGTCATCCGGACAAGGCATCTCCTGCATTTTCTCGATCAATGCATCTACGTCGTACTCTCCTGTCAAAACACGTCCATATTTTTTGAAAGATGCATCGGTTACTTTTTGAATCTGAATACTCATAATTAAAATACCCTCCTATGTGATAAATTTTATTACTTATATTATACAACGACTTGTATCATTTCACAAGATGAAATTACCAGTTCTTCACGATCCATTTTCCGGTTTCGGACAAATGGCTTTTCTTTATATTCGTTGTCGTTTTGCACGATGGTTTCAAAAGTGCTGACGTCTCATTTTTGTTACAGAGACTCCATGCCACTCTGCCGATATTGTACTTCTTCAAAAGGCTCATCCACTTCTTAGCCTCTTTTTTATTGATGGCACCATTACCGGAAGCATCACAGATTGAAAATTCACTTACGATGACCGGAAGATTTTTCTTGTGTGCCTGGATCAATTTATTGCGGATGCTGTCGCCATGCGTCGCCGCATAAAAATGAAGAGCATATAAAATATTTGTCTGTCCCCGGATCGGATCATCTGCCACGACGTCTACATCCTGTGACCACGTCGGTGTGCCGACAATGATCAGCGCATCCTTATCATTCTTTCGGATCAGGGAGATCATTGACTCCGCATATGGTTTGATATCTTTTTTCCATGTTACATTTCCGTTCGGCTCATTGCAGATTTCATAGATCACATTTGTCTGTGCCGCATATTTTTTCGAAAAATAGGTAAAAAATTCTTTTGCTTTTGACTGATTTGTCTTGGGATTTCCATCGGACAAAATATGCCAGTCAAGAATTACATACATTCCAAGATCCGTCGCTGCCTTAACCCCCTCTTCTACTTTGCTGTAAAGCGATTTTTGGTATCCTGCACCCGGATCACTGTATAACGCAAGACGTATGGTATTGGCCCCCATTTTCCGGAAACTGCGAAATGCTTTTTTATTTACATATTGTGGAAACCAAGCAATTCCGTGTGTACTCACGCCACGAAGATTAACTGTTTTTCCTTTGGAATTCACAATTTTCGTTCCCTGCACCTGAAGCAGTTCGCATTTTTTTGCCGCGTCACTTGCATCCGCATGGAAGATCAATCCCAGAAAAGCCCCTATGATCAAACTACACATTATCCATTTTTTCATTCTTGCAACACTCCTATGCTTTTTTTATTGTAACTATTCAGGATTAAATGTACGGAAATCAATGAATCGTCGCGCTTGCACGTAAGAGACTTTGATTTCTGGACATTTAAATCCTAATAGGGCTCCCCCTCCACATATGAGCATTTTTAGCCTTGCAAAGGCGGGAAAGAACACGAAGTGTTCGAAATGCGAATGTGTGGGCGGGGTGTCCTGAATAGTTACGTTTCATTATAACTTTTTTTACTCTTTTTTTCAATTCTTTTCAAAAAATTGTTGAAGATTTAAGCCAAATATTGTATACTTTTATTGCACTATAATTATGAAAAAGAGGATTGAAACTTATGACGACACAACAGATTCAATACATCATTGCGATCACGGAAGAAGGCAGTTTTTCTGCGGCTGCAAAGAAATTGGTTGTTACTCAGCCATCCATAAGCCAGCTGGTCAAAAATATTGAATACACGATCGGCGCTCCCCTGTTCGACCGAACAACGCAGCCGATTAAATTAACACCGGTAGGAATCGCCTACTATGAAGCGGCCAAAAAAATCGAAAATGTAAACCGCGAACTGCAAAATCGTGTATCCGAGATCAATGATCTCCAGTTTGGAACATTGACAATTGGAACCTCACCATTCCGCGCTGCCTGCATGCTTCCAAAAAGCATCGCCTATTTTAAAGAAAAATATCCGGGAATTTCGATCAATATCATCTCTGAACCAATCGAAATTTTGAAACAATATCTTTTGGATGGCAACATTGACATCTGTATTGAAAATGATGTCTTCCAGCCGCAATTTTTTACGTCCGAAAGTTTATCAACGGAAACATTTTATCTGGCAGTAAATCCTTCCAATCCTTGGAATGAGGGAAAAGAAAAAAATGTGCTGACGGTGGATGATATTTTACAAGACAGCGAGAAATTATATGATGACTGCGCTGTCAGTGCCGCAGAAGCAGAAAAGCTTCCGTTTATTCTATTGGATTCCAAAAACGAATACCAGGATTTATCGGCAACTATTTTTGAAAATCTCAACATGAAACCGGATATCACACTCCGCGCTTCTAACATTGAGACGAAATTCCACTGGGTGACTTCCAATCTCGGTGCCGGCTTTATTCCGGACACGCTGATTCGTTTTGGAAATTTCAAAGAACATCCAAATTATTACAAGATTCGTGAACCAAAACGTTCCGGCCAGCTTTTTCAAGAAGAGATTGTTGTCGCTTACAACAAACACCACTTCCTGACAAAAGCGGCCAAAGAATATATTATCGAACTGAAGAAATTGATCGGATTAGGAACCTGGCTGACTGCTTAACGCGTCAATCTTCCAACAGACAACCAATTCCTAATTTAATATCGAATTGTTTTAACAATTGCTGATCATTTTGTTTTCCACCGGCTGGTCGTATTTCAATCGTGTGCCAGCCGGCTTTTTGTTCCGCAAAGATCATTCGCACAAGGCGGTTATCCCATGCAAACTCCCAATACAATTCCACACATTCTTTCACTTCACCGTCTACCAGAATTTCCACTTTGCAGTCATTTTCCTGTGCTGTCTGAAAATATTCTGCGACAACGACAGAACAATATTTATCTGCCTTAAATACCTGATTATCATCGTAAGACAGGTTCTCCAACTTTTCAAGTTTCCAAAAAGATCCATCAAAACAAGGAGTTTCCGGAATTATGTAAGAACTTGTTTCTTCTTTTTCCATCGCATATTGAAAACAATGCATAATATTATCAGCGATAAATTCGTGTCCTTCGATACGCGGGTGCACATAATCACTTGCATAATCCTGCCATAAAAATCGATTTTCCCGAATATTTTCCATCACAACACTTCCGACATCCAAAAGAGGAATATGGTAATAATGTGCGATTCTGGTCATCGCCCCTCGAGTGCAGTTGCCATTTTGATTACAAAACAAAAGGACACAGACATACGTCCCGTTTTCCAAAAAATGGTGTACCAGCCCTTCAAATGCCTCCTGAAGATAATACTGTCCCGGGTCATTGACACTGTAATCCAAAAAAACAAGATCCGGTTCCTTTTGCAGCAACTCATCCATAGCAAATAACGCATTTGCTGAAAATGTTCCCGATACACTGGCATTAATAAATTCCGGCACTGTCCCCCCCGGAAAATAACTCTCCCATTTTTGCTCCATTTTATTTAAAAAGGCGTTCCCCTTTTTTACTGCTTCCCCTTTTGACACAGAAGCTCCCAGCGCCGCAATTTTTTTCTTTTCTCCCCGCATTCCAGCCTCTATGATTTCCCGAATTGGCTGAAGATTTGCTCCTTCCATCGCTTCCGGCTGTATATAACTACACTGTTCCATCTCATTCCTCCTTATCTTTGCATCAACAATTCAAGATGTCATAATCTTAAATCATGCTGTTTCTTGTAAAAAAGTAAGTGGCACTATATCGCTATAGTACCACCAGAAAAAAGTATGAAAAAGGATTATCAAAAATACCTTGCTAACGTTATTTATCTTACTGAAATACATTGTAACACAGTTTTTCGAAAAAGGCAAATTAGAATTTGTTATAAATACTATAACTTCTACATTATATGTATATTTTTTACAATTCTATGATATCGCCCGAATCTATTGACTTTGCCACATTATCAACCTCCAGCCAAATGGTGGTATCTGTTGGATTGTAGATTTTTTTCCCGTTTTGCGAAAAAATTAATTGTTTATATTTTTGATGATAATTGCAAAGTTCTCCATTTGTTGCATACCAGACATCCTCTTTATTCGCCACTTTTTCAAACAAGTCATCAACAATATGCCAGTTATCCTGCTCATCAAATTCAAAGGTATGTCCCCAAACATAAAACATATAGGAATCATCTGCTACCGTATCATTCAAAAATTTCTCTGCCAGTTCCATTAATTCCGGTTCCGCATGGTGACAGGTCGGATTGAGGATCAGCCAGTCTTCCGGCAAATGAAATTCATAAGTACTCTCTACCGTACGAGCATAACTGATTCCGGCATTTTTTAATATCTGAATCAGCGTTTCATTATATAAACCATACGGATAAGCGTATCCGGTAATGATTCTGTCATACATGTTTTCCAGTTCTTGACGGCATTTGACAATATCTTCCATCAACTGTATTGGTGGAACCGTTGTGGATTTTTGATGGTCATATCCATGATTTGCCACTTCAACAAGTGAATTATCATACAAATTTTTTGCTTTTTTTTCTGTTACATTAATATACGTTTCTCCTTCCGGAAATACCGCATCTTCTTTGGAAAACCAGCCGGGAATGATATTGAACGTTCCCTTGATATGGTATTGTTCCATTTTTTTGATCAGACGCTCATCCTGCGTAATATTATCATCATAGCTGATGGTAAATGCTTTTTTCTTTCCTCCCGGAAATCTCATATAACATTGTTTCATAGTTACCCTCCAATTATTTAATCAAATCATGCACATTCCTATTGTATCAAATTTTACTCATTTACGCAATGCCTTTGTCGCATCTAAAAAAGCTCCCTGGTTCATATAGATAAACAAGGATTTTGCATAATCGTACTGTGACACAGCCTCCCAGTCGCTTTCATCCAAAATGACATTCTTATATGAATCTAAAACAATCTGATTTTTCTCCGGATATTGTTCCCGCTTGCACCGCATGATATACGGACAAACTACAATGGTCACATCTGCATCCGATTCCTGCTCTACACGCTGACACCCTGTCTGCAGTGCCTCGATAAATACCTGCGCCTCCTGCTCTTCCTCAGTTGTATCGGCTTTCAGATAATACGTTTTTTTCGTCTGGAGATATGACTGAAACCGGCTGTCACTGGCATCATTGTCCCTAATTTTTCCATTGGAGGCTTTTCCTCTCACATCGCGGATGGCATCATAATACGCATAGGAAATAGTCTGCATGATATTGTGCTCTTCGCGGTACATGCTCTCGTACATCGCATCGAATACACTGCTTAGTATACAATAGCTCATACGATCCAGTTTTTCTTCCGGTGTATATTTCATGAAGAAATGAATCCGGTTGCGCCACATATAATAATTGATAAACGTATTGACTGGTTTCGCATTGGAACCCATTTTGTGCAGCACGACGCTGTCCTTAATCGTTACGACTTTATAGCCGGCAAGATGAAAACGATAACACCATTCCATATCATCCCAGTAAATAAAATTGTCTTCCGGCATGATTCCGATATCGCTTTCTTTGATAAAACGGGTCCGCAGCATAACACTGCAGGTAGCTACCGTATCACATTCATTGACCTCCGGAATGTTTCCATCATCCAGATAATCCGCATAATGAGTAATTGCCGTAAAGTTATCAAAATCAAGATCCAATCCGTACTGCTGCACATAGTCCGGATAATCCATATGATAAACGATCGAACCACACACGCCGGTATCCGGATGTGCATCGAGATAGTCTGCCAGTGCACCAATTGCATTTTCATCCACTAAAATATCGTTATCAAGGCAGCATAAGTATTCGTATCCTTCTTCCAATATTTTCCTTATTCCAAGATTAAATCCGCCAGATCCCCCTAAATTTTCCGGATTGGCCAAAACCGTAACGGCATCACCATAGGTTTCCTTAATCGCTTCCACGGAACCATCCGTCGAGGCATTGTCTGCCACATACAGGTCAAAATCCTGATTTTTGGATTCCAATACACTTCGGATACAATTTAATACATAGTCTTTTTTATTATAATTACATATTACAATTCCTATTTTTTTCATCCGTTTCCCCTTATAAAAAATTCTCCCACCAATTGAAAAATCAGTGGGAGACTCAAAAAATCATACGTTATTACTTGATCTGTGCTTTTAACTGCTCTGTCAAAAGTGGAACAATCTTATTCAGATCTCCAACAATACCATAATCCGCTACATCAAAGATTGGTGCATCCGGATCTTTGTTGATGGCAATGATGATGTCAGATTCTTCCATACCTGCAGTATGCTGGATTGCTCCGGAAATACCGATGGCAAAGTATACATTTGGACGTACCGTCTTACCGGTCTGTCCTACCTGACGATCTACAGGAAGCCATTCATTCTCTACAACAGCACGGGAACAACTTACGGTTCCGCCAATAACCTCTGCGAGATCTTCCAACAGTTTGAAGTTTTCCTTAGAACCAACACCACGTCCACCGGATACAAGAATTTTTGCATCCATGATGTCTACGGTATCCGTAACGGATTTTACTACGTCAAGGATTTCAACATATTTGTTGTTTGGTGTAAATCCAGGATTATAGTTGATCACTTCTGCTTTTGCACCAGCCTTTGGCTCGATCTTCTGCATAACACCCGGACGAACGGTTGCCATCTGCGGGCGGTTGTCCGGACATGCGATCGTAGCGATCGTATTTCCACCAAATGCAGGACGAGTCATAAGAAGCTGATTGTGCTTCTGCTGATCTTCTTTTCCGGGAACAGCATTGATTGGGAAATTACCAATCTCAAGTACTGTACAGTCAGCGGTCAAACCTGTCTTCACACGTGCGGAAACACGAGGACCAAGGTCACGGCCGATTGCTGTAGCACCTACCAGCATGATATCTGGTTTGTACTCATTGATTACGGAAGCAAGTGCATGCGTATATGGCTCTGTTCTGTAATCTTTCAATTCAGGATCGTCTACAACGATAACCTTGTCTGCACCATACTCAGCCAATGTATCAACCAGTCCGGCTACTCCGGAACCGATCAAAACAGCTGTTACATCTGTATTAAGGTCTTTTGCAAGTTCATTTGCTTTTCCAAGCAGCTCAAGTGCGATGCTGCTGATTTCATTGTCTACCTGCTGTGCATAGACAAATACACCTTTATATTCTTCTAAATTCATTTTTATGGATCCTCCTTGTTTTCGCTTAGATTACGTGTTTCTCCAACAGCTTCTCAACGATGTAAGATGCTGCTGCATTTGCATCCTCAGGAGTAACTTTTTCTCCAGCGCCTTTACGTACTTTATCCGAAGCTTTTGCGATTTTTGTTGGAGATCCTTTCAAACCAAGATCAGAATCATCTACATCTTTAAGGTCTGCTCTTCCCCAAACGGTAATCTCTTTGTCATAAGCATCGAAGATTCCACCTGGTGTCATATAACGAGGCTCGTTCAATTCAGAAAGAGCTGTGATAAGACATGGCATCTTAGCTTTCAGTACGTGAGTTCTGTCGTCATACAAACGTTCTACAACAACAGAATCGCCTTCGATCTTAATATCTTTTGCATATGAAATAACAGGGATATCAAGATGTTCAGAAATCTGTGGTCCTACCTGTGCGGTATCACCGTCGATTGCCTGACGTCCTGTAATGATCAAATCATAATCAATGTTTCTAAGTGCACCGGCAATGGTTGTAGAAGTAGCCCATGTATCTGCTCCTCCCAAAACTCTGTCAGTAACAAGAATACCATTGTCAGCTCCCATAGCCATAGCTTCGCGAAGAACTTCTTCTGCTTTTGGAAGTCCCATGGTAAGAACGGTAACTTCTGCACCATTCTGCTCTTTGATGCGAAGTGCTGCTTCCAGACCAGCTTTGTCATCCGGGTTCATAATTGTAAGCATTGCACCACGGTCAAGTGTACCATCCGGATTAAATTTTACTCCACCTTTTGTATCAGGTACCTGTTTAATACATACTACTATTTTCACGATATGAACCTCCTTATTTCAACAAGTTTCCAGAGATAACCATACGCTGAACTTCTGATGTTCCTTCGTAAATCTCTGTGATCTTAGCATCACGCATCATACGTTCCACATCATATTCTCTGATGTAACCATAACCACCATGCAACTGAACTGCTTTTGTTGTTACTTCCATAGCAACTTCGGCAGCATATAATTTAGCCATTGCAGCTTCTACGGAGTAAGAAACTTTTGCTCCATCTGCAAATTCCTGTTTCTTCAATGCAGCTTTATATACAAGAGATTTTGCAGCTTCTACTTTTGTAGCCATATCCGCAAGCTGGAACTGTGTGTTCTGCTGTGCAGCGATGGAACGTCCAAACTGTTTTCTCTCTTTTACGTAAGCAACGGTTGTCTCAAGAGCACCTTCTGCAATACCAAGTGCCTGAGCAGCGATACCGATACGTCCACCATCCAGAGTATGCATTGCAATAGGGAATCCTTTTCCCTGTGGTCCAAGGATATTTTCCTTTGGAATACGGCAGTCTTCGAAGATCAATTCATAAGTAGAAGATCCACGGATACCCATCTTCTTCTCTTTTGTTCCGAAGGAGAATCCCGGAGTTCCTTTTTCTACGATAAATGCGGAAAAGTTCTTTTTCTTTCTTCCACGTTTGTCTTCTGTTACACTTGTGATAGCGATTACAATGTAAACATCTGCTACTTTACCATTGGTAATGAAGCATTTGCTTCCGTTAAGTACCCACTCATCTCCATCGAGAACAGCTTTTGTCTGTGCTCCCTGAGCATCCGTACCGGCACCCGGCTCTGTCAATGCGAAAGCACCAAGTTTTTCACCATTGCAAAGAGGTGGAAGGTATTTCTGTTTCTGCTCTTCTGTACCATAAGTAAGGATTGGATCACAGCAAAGACTTGTATGTGCAGATACGATAACACCTGTTGTACCGCAGACTTTTGAAAGTTCCTCTACGCACATTACATAGGTCAAAATGTCGCATCCCTGTCCACCATACTGCTTTGGCACCGGAATTCCCATAAATCCATATTTACCCATTTTGTCTACCGTAGACTGTGGGAAAACTTCTGTTTCATCTGTTTCCTGTGCCAACGGCTTTGCTTCATTTTCAGCGAAATCTTTGAACAATGTTCTCGCCATTTCATGTTTCTGATCTAAAGTAAAATCCATTATTAATGAACCGCCTTTCTGTATATTTGATGGATCCTATATCCACCGAAATTATTTGCTGTAATCGTAGAATCCGATACCAGTTTTTCTTCCGAGCTTTCCTGCACGAACCATCTTGCGAAGCAATGGATGAGGACGGTATTTAGGATCACCTGTCTCAGCCTGAAGTACTTCCATGATAGCAAGGCAGATATCAAGACCTACCAAATCGCCAAGTGCAAGAGGTCCCATTGGGTGATTTGCACCAAGCTGCATTGCTGTATCAATACCTTCAACAGAAGCTACACCATCAGCATAGATGCCAACTGCTTCGTTAATCATAGGAATCAAAATACGGTTTACAACAAATCCGGCTGCTTCTTTTACTTCTACCGGTGTTTTTCCGATCTCTTTAGAGATTGCAACGATTTTCTCAACCATCTCGTCTGGTGTATTCTCACCTGCGATAACTTCGATCAATTTCATAACCGGAGCCGGATTGAAGAAATGCATACCGATAACCGGACGATCCAGTCCTGCACCGATCTCTGTGATAGAAAGGGAAGATGTGTTTGTAGCAAACATACAATCTTTCTTTACGATATCCTGAAGTTCTTTGAATGTCTGTTTCTTAACATCCATTACCTCAAGAGCTGCCTCTACGATCAGATCACAGTCTGTACAGATTTCTTTTGTACCTGTTGTGATCTTAGCAAGGATGCTGTCAGCAGCAGCCTGATCCATTTTTCCTTTTGCAATACGTTTTTCAAAACCTTTTGCAATTTTGTTTTTACCGTTTGCAGCAAATTCATCATTAATATCACACAAGCAAACTTCATAACCTTCTGTCTGAGCAAATGCCTGAGCAATTCCGGAACCCATTGTTCCAGCACCAATAACGCCAACTTTCATTGATACATACCTCCGTTTTTTTATTCTCCGGACCGGACAGATCCGATCCGGAAAGTTATTATTTCATGCTAAATTATTTATTCTGGAAAGGAACTACTTTGAGTTTTTTCTCTTTGTCCTTCTCAAGGAAGTTACCCATTCCTGCTTTCTGGTCTTCTGTCTCAAAGCAGTCACCGAAAAGTTTCTCTTCGATCACGATTGCCTGATCCATATCAACCTGAAGTCCTTCATTGATTGCTTTCTTGCAGTTACGAACAGCGATCGGAGCCTGCATAGCAATACCTGCAGCCATTTTCTTTGCTGCCGGCATAAGTTCTTCCAAAGGATATACCGCATTTACAAGACCGACGCGGTATGCTTCCTCAGCTTTGATGTTGCGTGCTGTGTAGATCATCTGTTTTGCCATTCCTACAGGGATTACACGAGCAAGACGCTGTGTTCCGCCAAATCCGGGAGTGATACCAAGACCTGCTTCCGGCTGACCAAATACAGCATTTTCAGAACAGATACGGATGTCGCAGCTCATGGAGATCTCGCATCCACCACCAAGAGCAAATCCGTTTACTGCTGCGATAACAGGGATAGGGAAAGTTTCAAGTTTGCGGAATACATCATTTCCTTTTTTACCGAAAGCTTCTCCTTCTGCTTTTGTCAATGTGCTCATCTCTCCGATATCTGCACCGGCTGCAAAAGATTTCTCTCCGGCACCGGTAAGGATCAGACAGCGAATCACATCAAGATCTACACCATCCAATGTAGCATCTAACTCATCCAGCACCTGGCTGTTCAAAGCGTTCAATGCTTTTGGACGGTTAATGGTAATAATACCAACTTTGTCTTCTACTTCATACGTAATGAATTCCATTTTGGGAACTCTCCTTTCTGTACTGTTTTTTCAGAAATTAGTCACGTTCTACGATTGTAGAGCATCCCATTCCTCCACCGATACAAAGTGTTGCAAGACCTTTCTTTGCATCACGTTTCTGCATCTCATGAAGAAGTGT
>ENA-UONV01000814-UONV01000814.1-human-gut-metagenome-genome-assembly--contig:-CS4-NODE-814-length-31864-cov-7.112798_pt1 | contig 31864 bp, 23 predicted proteins | sample MGYA00242461_ERZ724008 | MGnify/ENA metagenome assembly ERZ724008 | reverse complement strand
CCGGTGCAAATACAACATCCAAAACTCCCTACACCATAGTTTAAGCGTACTGCAAAATAATTATATGCTTTAAACTTGATAGAAAAATAAGTATGACCGGGCACATCAATTACATTTTCTATCACCACATTATCAACTCTTTTGCCGAAAAAATTCTTCAATCTATCAGCAATAAAATCCGCCTTTTTCTTTGTTTCATTTAATTGCATACCAAAACTCTCCTTTCTGCTCCAAACGGCTATAACCATAGTCTTCCATCAATCTTGTCCTCACCTGATAACCTGAATGCCTTATTTACAGCCAACCTTTTGCCTTCAAAAATTTATCTGGTATTCGCAGTTCGATTTCTTGTTTTAACTCTTTAAAAAACACATCAAAATCGGCGGTATCCCAGTACTTTTGAGAATTATCTAATCCGAATTCAATTCCTCCGGTGCAAATACAGCAACTAAAGTTTCCTCTATCATAATTAAGTCTTACCATAAAGAAATCATACGCCTTGAAAGTACTCGAAAATGCTCTATGGTTTGGGTCATCAATCACATCTGAAATCACGAAATCTGTTACACGATTGCCAAGCAGCTCCCTTGCCTGTCGATTAAATTCCAATGCCATTTGTTCTGTTTCATTTAATTGCATACCAAAACTCTCCTTTCTTGTTCAATTCAATAAAACCATGCTTTTCTGTCAAATACATCCATTCATCAATTATCGCAGAATACTTATATTCCTCCAAAGTTGGATCTTGTGAAAAACGAATTGTCTTCCCACTTTCTACCGCATAATCCAATGCTGGTTTATTAAATAACTCAAACATATCCTTATCGGTAATGCCATAGATTTCTTTAACAACACCCCACTCGTTACCCAAGTCAAAGTAAGCATCTCCGTATTTCTTTGCCATTTCCGTATATGCTTCCGGTAATACATTACCAGATTCATCTACCAGATATTTTCCCAACGTCATCGTTGTACTATTTTCATTTTGCAAACTTCATCCACGGATTAACTTATATTCATCTACCGGAATCTGACCATTTACTTTGCCTTCAACAATCGACAAATTAATTTTGTAATCTTTGTAACTTGTCGTAGTTCCTATACTAATATCTCCACTACCAGAACCACCAGACGAACCACTTCCGCCTGCATCACTTCCTGAGCCAGAGCCATCTCCGCCAGTCCCGGCACTACCACCAGCAGCAGAACCATTCCCGGAGTCATCGCCACTAGAGTTTCCCCTATCTCCATCCTCGCTCGTACCGCCTTTTCCGGAACTATTTCCACTATCTCCACCTGTAGCTGCGTCCTCATAATCATCGGTAATATCAAAATCATCGTCAACATCATCTGCCGCTTCTCCGAACAACTCTTTCATCTTTTTTTGCAGCTTTGATTCTTTCCACTTTGTCCGGACCGCATTTCCACACTTCTTCACAATCCATGTGATTGAACTAAATACAATGCTAAACGATGCATTTACCATTGTCTCTGTTACGACCTGTTCCCCAGCTTCCAAATCTCCGTTTAGGAACCTCACATACAACTGTATATACTGTACTAACTCGATGACCGCAACTGTTAAAAGCACCATCTCGATGACAAGTGCTACCATCATTCCACCGGGGATTACCGACATACATGCAATGGACACAAGACACGATACCAATTCCACAATATCCACTAACAGCAGAGTTATTCCCAAAATCGCTTCTGTCGTCACAAGTCCGGTTACACTTCCACCATTAAGGTTCCCGGTGGTTCCGTTACTCAGTCCTCCACTGATTCGATATGCTCCTGCTCCGGTTTCTGAATCCATGATGATGTATCCGGTTCCAGTCCAATCGCCCATAGTAACTTCTCTTGTCGGAACAGTTACTTCTTTTCCACTCTTGACCGCCTTTTTGATATCTGTCAGTACCGCATTGTCTGCTTCCAGTTTTTCTGACATCTCCTCATAATTACTCTCGTTAATCACAAGAAGTTCCATGTCCTGCTCTGTTGCCGTCCGCAACACTGTCATAGTAGAAACGGATTCTGCACCCGTCAATTCTTCCCATATCAAGTTTTCGCATAAGGAAGAAAGCATTCCACTGACCTTCATAAATCTCACTTCGTCAGCTTTGCTGCCACTCAAACTCACAACTCCATGACTGTCATGGTCGATGTCAATAAACAGGCTTCCCTCGCTGACCGCCACAGGACTTCCATACAAAGAACTTGTCCGCACCTGATAGCCTGTCATGCCCTCACTAAGACTTCTCGTCGCCTTGACACCACACATCTCGCTTGCTATAGTATTAGCAGCATCCAATTGGGCAAAGTACAGCTTACCCGCCACGTCTAATACTTTTCCGAGATAGTCATCCGAATAGACGCTTTCCACAGTCGCACTTTCTGCCAGGGCAACGGCTTCCTCATAACTACTCAGCAAATCATTTCCGGTAATCGCCTGTCCATCCAGAGTCACCTGATACAATGACCCAGCTGTAACAGAGTTATTAACCGCATTTTCCATTCCACAGGAAGTTATCTTCATTGAAAGAGTCTGGGTAGTTCCGAGGATGACTGCATTACCAGCCGCAACGGTTTCTCCGTCAAATTTCAACACCGGCTTCATAGACACCAGATATGCCGGGGTGTCAAAGACGGAACCGTAGGTTTCCAATGCTTTTTTGTCATCTTCCGTCTCAGCTTCGTAATCAATGGTAATGCGTTTGCCTGCCAATTCCGCGTATTTATATGTACCCAGTTTCTTCCCATCAATGGTAAAAGTGACACGGTCGCTGTCGGCTTCTTTTATTGTAGCATAGATTTCTTTTTTTGTCAGCACCGTGTATTGTAAAGAGAGAGGCAGATAAGAAACGGTGGTACTGGATTTGATTCGGTTTCTGGTATATAGATTTGAGGAACCTCCCGACTGTTCGCCCACTATTCGCTCTTTCATCTGCTCCATCTGAGCGATGATAGTCTCGCTGTCTCCGTTCTCCAAAAGGGTGTTCCAATTCACAGTAATGTTTTTATCTTCCAGATAAGAAGCAACACTTTCCACTTCCTCATACTGCGAAATCCCGGTATCAAGGGGAATCCACCGACTTTCTCCGGTGTTTTTCCCGGCACCACGATAGTCAGTGTATGGCACATAGGCTTCTACCCATTTGTATCGGTTGTCATTTTACAATATCTTGCATATTATGCCGCGGTGGAAAAAGGACTGAATGTCAACCGGCCAAGAAATCCGGCAAAATCCGTAACGGTGGAATAATTCCAAAAAAGGAACTCTCTGTCACACGTTGCAAAGAGTTCCTTTCTTTTTATTCCTGCATTTCTTTTAGTTTTTGTTCAATCGCATCTACTACCGTTTTCAACACCTTGATCCGGGCATAATATTTACTGTTTCCTTCTACCACGATCCACGGTGCAGACTCCGTCGAAGTTCGTAAGATCATCTCATCGACGGCTTTTTCATAGTCGTCCCATCTTGCGCGGTTTCTCCAGTCCTCGTCTGTAATCTTCCACTGCTTTTCCGGAATCTGCTCTCTCTCATGAAAACGTCGTTCCTGCTCATCTTTATCAATATGCATCCAGAATTTCAGCAAAATTCCTCCCGCATTGGTAATCTGTTCTTCCATATCATTGATCTCGCGATAAGCCCGTTTCCACTCACTTTCTGTCGCAAAACCTTCGACACGTTCGACCAATACTCTTCCATACCAGGTACGGTCAAAGATTGCCATATGTCCTGCTTTTGGAAATTTTTCCCAGAATCTCCACAGATAATGATGGGCTTTTTCAACATCATTTGGAGACGCTGTCGGAACCACTTCATAACCACGCGGATCCATGGCCTGCGTAAGACGTTTGATCGCGCCTCCTTTTCCTCCGGCATCCCAGCCTTCGAACGCAAGAACCACCGGCAGACGTTTCAGATACATCTGATTGTGAAGGGAGCGCAGTTTTTTCTGCAATTTTTTCTTTTCCACCTGATACTCTTCTTTTGTCATTGACTTTGACAGATCAATGCCATGAAGCACACCATTGCGGAAACATTCTTCCGGCTCTACTGTCTTTGCCGCTTCCTTTTGAGGTTCCCGGCTGGCTTCCAGTGCTTCTTCCATACGAGATACCAGCGTAGATACAATTTTGCATGAAGCATACAGCTTATCGGTACTCTCCACGATCACCCACGGAGACTCCGCAGTATCGGTATGCACTAAAATAGAATCCTGCTTTTTGAGACACTCTGCGTAGTTTTTATTGTTTTCCTTTTCCTGTTTACACACACGCCATCTGGTGTCTTCATCTTTTTCCATCTTTTCTAGACGTTTTTTCTGCTCTTTCGCCGAGATCAGCAGGAAGAATTTTACGATCAATGTGCCATCCTGTATAAGCATCTTTTCAAACTCTGTAACGTCCTTTTCCCCAATTGCACCTTCATACACTCCACGATACCAGCTTTGATCAAAGATATGCATTCTTCCCTTTTCCGGAGTTTTTGTAAAAAACCGCCAAAAATATGGGCGCATTTTCTCTTCCTCTCCGGCTTTTCCTGTTGTAAACACCCGGTAGCCGCGGGGATCTAAAAATTGAATCACACGATTGATCATCGTGCCTTTTCCTGCGGCGTCCACTCCGTCAAACGTTACCATAACCGGAATCTTCTGCTCCTTGCATTTTCGCTGCAGTTCCCCGAGTCTGGTAGAAAGAGACTCCATCTTTTTCTCATATTCGTCTTTTGACATCTTTTTGTCTACATCCACTTGTTCCAGCATACGCAATACCTCCTATTTTCCGGTAGATCCAAAACCACCTTCCCCACGTACCGTTTCATCCAGTTCGTTTACTTCTTCATAAACGGCATAAAGATACGGAGCAATAACCATTTGCGCTACCCGTTCTTCATTTTCAACAACGATATCCTGAGTAGAATGATTATGTAACGCTACCATAATTTCTCCACGATAATCGGAATCAATAACACCTACTTTATTGGCCGGTGCCAGTCCTTTCTTACATGCCATGCCGCTTCTTGCATAAATAAGTCCTACAAGACCTTCCGGAATTGACATTGCGATTCCGGTCGGAATAAATTCTGTCGTTCCCGCAGTCACACAAACCGGCTGTTCCAGGCACGCATAAAGGTCTGCTCCTGCGGCATATTCTGTCCCATAAGTTGGAATATGCGCATTTTTATGTAATTTTTTAAAATCAATTTTCGTTTTCTGCACGTTTTTTTCCTCGCTTATTCTTATTTTTCTTCCCAGAGAATGATCTCTCCGGCTTCCATCGTCTTTTTGATGTCAATAATCCGCTGGTTATCGGAACCTCGAAATCGTATTTTCAAATTTTTGCGTTCTTCGATAAACGGTCCATCGATCAAAACATCAATGTAAGACAAGAGTTCCTTGGTTTCCGGCACTTGATCCATCATTTTTCCGCAAATATCCTTATCAAACAGATAGCCGGTATAACACCAGATATTTTTCTCCGGATATGTCTCTTTTACTTTTTTTACCAGTGGCAGCAGTCCTGGCTGGTTTTCCGGTTCAAAGGGTTCTCCCCCCAGCAATGACAGTCCCGATACATACGATGGTTTCAAATATTCCAGGATTTTTTCAATCTCTGCTTCGGTAAAGGGATTTCCAAACCGGAAATCCCAAGTTTCTTTATTAAAGCAGTTTTTACAATGATGCGTACAGCCGCTGACAAACAGGGAAACTCGGATTCCCAAGCCATTTGCCACATCATATTGCTTAATATCTGCATAATTCATAATTTTTATTCCTCACCACTTAGATATGGAGTACACGGGCATTGATTTCTTTTGTCTTTCCGACATTCCAGAAATTCTCTCCCAGATATCCACACGTTCTTCTCGTAACATTCATCTTATTATGGTCTTTATTTCCGCAATTCGGACATTCCCATTCAAGATCCTTATTAATCTTGATCTCGCCGTCAAAACCGCATACATGACAATAATCCGACTTTGTATTAAATTCCGCATACTGAATGTTATCATAAATGAATTTTACAATTTCTTCCAACGCTGGCAGGTTGTGCTGCATATTTGGAATTTCCACATAAGAAATCGCACCACCGGAGGAAATCGTCTGGAACTGGCTTTCAAATTCAAATTTATGGAAGGCATCAATCTTTTCACGTACATCCACATGATAGGAATTGGTGTAATATCCTTTATCTGTCACATCCTCGATCGACCCAAAACGTTCTTTATCGATCTCCGCAAAACGATAGCACAATGATTCTGCCGGTGTTCCGTACAAACCAAAGCCAAGCCCGGTTTCTTCCTTCCATGTATCGGTCGCCCGGCGCAGACGGTTCATCACCTTCTTAGCAAACTCACTGCCTTTTGGTGTCGTATGGCTTTCGCCAACCATCAATTTCGTTACTTCATACAAACCGATGTATCCCAATGAAATCGTAGAATAACCGTCGTGAAGCAGTTTGTCGATCTTCTCGCCTTTTTTCAGACGTGCAATCGCACCATACTGCCAATGAATCGGGCTGACATCCGAAGTTACGCCCTCCAATGCATGATGACGGCACATCAAAGCTTCAAAGCAGAGTGAAAGTCTTTCTTCCAATAACTGCCAGAAATATTCCATGTTTCCTTTGGCCAGAATACCGATCTGCGGAAGATTTAAACTGACAACGCCCTGATTAAATCTTCCTTCCCATTTGTAATTTCCGTTTTCATCTTTCCATGGAGACAGAAAACTGCGGCAGCCCATGCAACTAAATACATTTTCTTCATAATTTTCGCGCATTTTCTTTGCGGATATGTAATCCGGATACAAACGTTTTGCAGAACATTGTACCGCTAATTTCGTAATGTAATCGTATTTTCCGCCTTTGAGACAGTTATGCTCATCCAGAACATAGATCAGTTTCGGGAATGCCGGTGTCACATACACACCTTTTTCATTTTTAATTCCCTCCAGGCGCTGACGGAGTATTTCTTCTATGATCATTGCATTTTCTTCTATATACTCATCATCTTTGTCAAGATTCAAGAACAACGTAACAAACGGAGACTGTCCATTGGTCGTCATCAATGTATTGATCTGGTATTGAATGGTCTGTACACCGGAACGAAGTTCATCTTTTACCCGTTCCTCTACCATACGTTCAAGAATCGCCGAATCCACACTTTCACCAAATGTAGAAAGATAACGGTCCCGATATTTATTGGCACTTTTTCTCAAATATTTTCCCAGATGACGGACATCTACCGACTGTCCACCATACTGGCTGCTCGCAACCGCTGAGATGATTTGTGTTACCACAGTACATGCTACCTGAAAACTCTTTGGACTTTCAATCAGTTTTCCGTTCATAACCGTTCCGTTTTCCAGCATATCCCCAATGTTGATCAGGCAGCAGTTAAAAATCGGCTGAATGAAATAATCCATATCATGAAAATGAATCATTCCTTCTTTGTGTGCTTTTACGATTTTTTCCGGCAGAAGCACACGTTTTGTGAGGTCTTTTGACACTTCACCCGCGATCAAATCTCGCTGAGTTGAGGCAATATAGGCATTTTTGTTGGAATTTTCTTCCATAACATCCTTATTGCTGTTGGAAATCAGACTCATGATCGAATCGTCTGTTGTATTTGCTTTACGAACCAATTCACGGGTATAACGGTAAATAATATAAGTCTTCGCCAAAATAAATTTCCCCGCTGCCATCAGTTTCTGTTCGATCATATCCTGAATGTCTTCCACCTGAATGGTTTCCCGGTTTACCCCCTCAACACTAGCGATGATCCCATCAATATCGTCCTCTGATACTCTTTCAAATGGATCCACTTCCGCATTTGCCTTTCGTACAGCAATTAAAATTTTATTACGATTGTAATCCACAACTCTTCCATCACGCTTTACTACTTTCACAATAATTCTCCTTCCTTCTCAATCTTTATTATCATTATCGTTCATAAAAGCCGAAAAGCCGGCTATGAAAAATATTATATCACTATCCGCATTTTCTGTCTACTATATCTTGTGATTTTTTTCTTGTTTTTTTTATGAGACACAATATATGGTAGTTGTACTAAAGTTGTAGAATTAGGAAATTAGGACATTTGCATATTTTTTCCCTTTTTTTCCTGCAAATTCGACAATAATTCTTGACTTTCGTATTATGTTATGGTAAATTTTTTATAAAGAATTCGTTAAGCATTCTTTGCATATGCTGTATTGTAGCATTCACATGACTAGTCTGTATCTGCGATGCGATACAGACTGTACTCTCAAAACGCATCGTAGAAAAGAGGAAAACAAATGGTAAAAAACAGAAACATTGCACTTTGCATCATTTTAAGCTTAGTCACATGTGGTATTTATGGTTGGTATTGGTTTGTCTGCTTAACAGATGACACAAATACAATTTCCGGTGAACAGGGAACTTCTGGTGTTCTTGCCTTAGTTCTTACCCTTGTTACATGTGGTATTTATGGTCTTTACTGGGCATATAAATGCGGCGAGAAAATTGATGCAGCACATCAGAAAAATGGCGAGCCATCCAACAATGGTGGTGTACTTTATTTGATTCTTTTCATTTTTGGTGGAATTATCGCCTATGCATTGATCCAGAATGAAATCAACAAATTTGCAGATGCATAAAAAAGTGAAAACAATTGTTGTTATTACAGCTATTGGATGTATTTATGCAACTATTGTGCGGTATACGACATTTCGTATACCGTGCTTTTTCCATGAAATAACCGGATTAAACTGTCCGGGATGCGGAATCACTAGAATGTTTTACTTTTTAAGTATCCTCGACCTTCCCCATGCCAGTCAGGCCAACTACTATTTATTTTGGTCGATCCCCGTGTTATTGGGATTATTGATTATTGATTATTTTCCTTTTTTCAATTTTAAAAAAAGTCCCAGACGAAAGAAATTCGTAAATATTACTGCCCTATGTTATCTGATTGGTCTCTTTGCATGGTTTGTAGTACGAAATATTCTTTCAATATAATCTGTGGCAAAAATCATTTGAGAGGAGTTCAAACTATGAACAGAGTACAGTTAAAAACAATTGCAAAACAACAGCTTCAGGGAAATATTGGTATGCTCTTTGTGTGTTTACTTATTACAGGGGTATTATCAAACAGTGTTCCCGGTCTTGCCAGCCTCATTGTAGCGCCACCTTTAACGCTTGGATTGAGCATGATTTTTCTTGGTTTGACGCGTAACGAAAGTCCTGAAATAAACACATTATTCAGTGGTTTTAGTTATATAGGTCCTGCTATTTTGCTCAACATTATGATTGCAGTATTTACCTGTTTATGGTCTTTGCTTTTTGTCATTCCGGGAATCATCAAGGGAATCAGTTATTCCATGGCATACTTTGTTTTAGCTGACAATCCTGAACTGTCCGCTAAGGAAGCCTTGGACGAAAGTAAAAGAATCACTTCCGGTCACATTGGAGATTTATTTGTTCTGTATCTTTCATTTATTCCTTGGGTCCTGCTTGGAGCTATCACCTGCGGACTGGCACTCATTTACGTGGTTCCTTACATGCAGACTACTATGGCAAACTACTACTTAGAATTAAAAAATAACTAGAATCACATAACAGCGCCCCCACCAAATAGTGGGGGCTATTTTTATTTCCTTATTTTCTTCTCCGTTATAACAAGTGCCGTCGTCAACAGCACAACCGCAAACAATACTTGTATCCCACAATACTGCCATATGTCTGCACAGGCTTTTTTCGATATCCCGGCGTCAATCTGTTCGGCAGCGCGGATGTACCAATACGCCGGAAGAAAATGTGCTATTCTCTTCACACCGTCTCCCAGAAACGAAAGCGGTACAAATATACCGCACAAAAAGGACATGGCAAGAGATACTACATTGGAGATCATATTAATGCTTTCAATTTTTGTGGCCAGCTGGCTGATTAAAAATACGAGGCTTAATGTAACGAGCAAAAAGGCGATCTCGTTGACGATATACAATCCACCTTTTGCGGTAAACCAAAGTTCTCTCCTTATGGCAAATACAACGATTAAATGTAGTGCTGTGATCACCAAACCGGCAATGATAAATGAAACATACAGTTCCCGGTATATTTTCATTTTTGGATATGAGGAACATGCCATCCTTTCCGAAATTTCCTTTTTTCGGAAAATCATCAAAATTGGTGTCAGCGTACTGATAAAAATTGCCAGAAAAAGGTAAGGAACATAGGCAAATAAATAATATGCCGCATCGTGTGTCACCCCTCCGTTTTGTGATGTCATCTCCACTTCCGGTTCCTTTTCCACCGACTGCATCGTCTTCTGCAAGGCCTCCGAGGCATTCATTCCACCGATAAGATAACCTCGCAGCAGGGAAACAAATCCCTGGATGCTTTGTTCCATAATTGTTCCATACATTGTACCCGGAATGGTCTTCACCGTAATCTGTTTCTCTCCCTCCCCCATCGTTTCACCAAATGCTTTCGGGATACGAACTACACAAGTCAGACTGCGGTTATACATTTTTTCCTGGATAACCTCCTCTTCGTCTTCGACTTCTACCCACTCATTTTCTTTTTTGAGAAAGTCGGTAAGTCCCCTGCTGATCTCGGACTGGTCCTCATCAAATACACAGAACGATATTTTCTGATTTTCATAACTCTTTTCTGAATTTCCTCCCTGCAAAGACATCGCGATTGCAATAGAAAAGAAAATTCCGAGATACATAAAAATATATCCACGTTTCTTTTTTAAAATTTTAAAAAAACAAACCAGTATTCTCATTTTCTCTTTCCCCCTTTGCTAAGCCAAATGCTGATTCCCAGCAACACTACCGACAAAATCAGTAAACTCGCTATATTTTCCCAATATCTAGAAACCAAATCCATGTTTAATGCATAAAACGAATCGACGATCAAACTCGCCGGACTAATCACATTAAAAAACGGAATGTGCTGCTGCATAAATGCCCGGATTCCACTAATCATAAGGTCTGCAAAAAAACACAAACCAAGAGAAACACCAACCAGTGTACCTGTTTTGGCTTCGATCGACAGCCGAGTGGAACCGATACACAATCCCATCGTATTTCCGAAACTGGTTCCGACAAACAAAAGCAAAACAACATATCCATAGTGTCCACCGATATTGATTTTCAAGATTCCGGTCATGTACACAAGAACAAGACATGCCAGGGCAAACTGAATCAATTCCACCGCTGCAAATTCACTTAAAATCTCTACCATTTTAGACACCGGTGCCACCGATTTACGCCTGCCAAGTTCGGAAGTGTAAGGCTGTATATTGTGTATCGTATTACACCCCGAAAAAGATGCAAAAAGGCAGGTCATCGCAAAAATAGCATAAAAATAATTTACGACATTATCCGGATTGGAGCCACCCATTGCCTCTTCTTTGACTGCGCTCTTCTGCGTTTGAATGGTCTGTATTACCACCTGAAGTTTCTCCGGATGCCGGCTTCCTACCTCCATCAGCAATGTCTTATTTTGATCGTATTGCTTTGAGATCATCTGAAGTATCGTCTGCTCCATCCCGGTTTCTTTCACTTTTAACCGCAGCGATGAATCCGTATAATAAATGCCTTTGATATCGCCATTTTTCAATGCCTTGTCGGCTTCTTCGGCAGTCATTTTCTGAACCTTTAAAAGAGTCTCATCTCCTTTTGATAATTCCTCAAACATCATAGATGCCGCCGCATTTTCCTGTTCTGCCACGATAGCAACCGGGATATTTCCCGCCTTCTCTGTCGTCTCAAAAATATTGCTGAATGCCAGATACATAAACGTACACAAAGCAATTGGGAATAACAGCGTCCAAAAAATCAACTCTTTTACGCGGAAAATAATCTTACATTGATATGTAAATAATCGTAAAAACATGTCCCCACCTCCTAATCGCGCAGTTCTTTTCCGGTAATTTCCAAAAATACATCATTTAATGTCGGCAGTTCACTGTAAATTCTTCCGTATTTCACATGATTTTCCTGTAGGCAGTTTAATACATGGATCAAATTTGCATTTCCTCCATCAAAGCACAGTTTAAGAATCGAATCTTCATACGAGTCGTCATATACATATGGAAGCGACGCCAAAATACCTCGCTGTTCCTCATCTAACTTCGGGATTTCAACTTGTACCGTCTCTTTGTTCTGAATCATTGCCTTTAATTCATTAGGGGTTCCGGCGGCAATCGCTTTTCCGTGATCCATAATAACGATCCTCTCACACAGGCTCTCAACTTCTTCCATATAATGGGAAGTATAGACAATCGTTGCTCCGTCTTCATTTAATTTGCGGATTCCCTCTAAAATCTTATTGCGGCTTTGTGGATCTACCGCGACTGTCGGTTCATCGAAAAAGATAAGTTTCGGCTTATGTGCAATCCCACAGGCGATATTCAAGCGGCGAAGCAGACCTCCGGAAAGTTTTTTCGGATAAAATTTCACATAATCTTCCAGCCCTGCGAAGGCAATCGCTTCTTCCACATACTGCTTTCTCGTCTGTTTATCATTGATATAAAGTCCACAAAAATAATCCACATTTTCATACACCGTAAGTTCATCAAAAACGGCGACATTCTGCATTACTACTCCGATATCCTGTTTGATCTCGTAAGCATTGCTCTTCATCTTTTTCCCAAACACCTGAATCTCTCCTTTGTCATAAGAAAGCAAACCCAAAATGCAGTGAATTGTTGTCGTTTTTCCGGAACCGTTTGGACCAAGAAGACCGAAAATCTCCCCTTCTTTGATCGACAATTGAAAATGATCCAATGCGACCAATTCTTTGTATCGTTTTACCAGATCTTTTACTTCTACAACTGTTTTCATCGTTTTTCTCTCCCTTTCGTATCATTTTCTTTATCTTATCATATCTGCTTTGGTTGTTCCAGTGAATTTCTTCCTCTTTAAAAATGACAAATGTCACATTTTCGCTTATTTTCGATTTCCCTTTTGACCACACCTGCCTTTTATGATACTATAATATCAGAAGAACAATCCACGCAGAAAGGAACGGACGATGAATACACTACTTGACCAAATCATAATCTATTTATTGTGTGCCTCCTTCTGGTTTTCCAAACCAGTCTCTTTGGCAACGGTCATTTTATTCCTTTCTGTTTTGTTATGCGGAAATTTGATGTCTTTGTCAAAGTCAAATCCTTCCAAATTTTGTTATGTCCTTTTTGCCGGACTTATCATTCTTTCCTTTTTGCTGCCGGATCTCTTTTATTTTTATCCTTATATTTTATATGAGATCCAGAGTAAAACCACGCAGAAAAAGCAATTATTTGTCCTTGTATCTGCCTGCGCAATGCTTCACTTCTATCTCTTTCCGATTTCCCTGTGGCTGTATTTTCTCTTACTGTTTGTGCTTGCGTCCCAGCTGCAAAACACGACCGAAAAGAAAGAATATTGGGAACAGAAATACCGTCAGACAAGAAATGAAAACTATGAACATTCTTATAATCTAATGGAGAAAAATAAGGCATTGCGGCAAAATCAGGATTATGAAATTCATCTTGCTACGTTAAAAGAGCGTAACCGCATCGCCCGGGAAATTCACGACAATGTCGGGCACCTTCTGAGCCGTTCTCTTTTACAGACAGGTGCTCTACAGGTTATGAATCAGAATAAGGCGCTGGATGCACCATTGCTTACCTTAAAAGAATCTCTGGATACAGCTATGACCAGCATCCGAAACAGTGTCCATGACCTTCATGACGAATCCATTCACCTGCAAACCGCCTTATCCGATCTGCAAAAGGAGTTCTCGGATCTCACCGTTTCACTACACTACAAAATGCAGACCGAACCACCCAAAGAATTTAAGTATGCCATTCTTGCCATTACCAAGGAGGCACTTACTAATACACGGCGTCACAGCAATGCAGAAAGATTTGACATCCATCTCACAGAACATCCTGCCTTTTATCAGCTCATTTTAAAAGACAATGGTACTGTGATTTCAAAGGATTTTTCCGGCGGAATCGGACTCGAAAATATGCGGGAGCGGGTAAAGCAATTAGGCGGTGAATTTCACATTGTTACTACAGACGGCTTTCGCATCCAGATTATTTTATGGAAAGGGGAAACATCATGAAAATATGTATCGTAGACGACGACAAACTGGTCGCCCTGTCATTAAAAACAATTTTAGAAGCAAATGCAGACATTCAAGTCTGTGGACTGGGAGAAAATGGGAAAGATGCGATTGACCTTTACCACCAGCATCAGCCGGATGTTTTGCTGATGGACATTCGTATGAGTGAAATGACAGGCTTAGAGGCCGCAGAACAACTTCTCGCCGAAGATTCTTCCCGAAAAATTCTCCTGCTTACGACTTTTTCCGATGACGAATATATCATCAAAGCTCTGAATCTTGGCGTAAAAGGCTACATCTTAAAACAGAATTTTGAGAGTATCGTCCCTGCCCTTTCTGCTGTCCACAATGGGCAGACCGTCTTTGGAGATGCCATTACGACAAAACTGCCGGAACTTTTGCGCAGTCAGGATTCCCCCTCTTTTTCCCCTGAATCCTATGATATCACGGAAAAAGAATGGGAAATCATTGTAAAAGTCGCAGACGGCCTTAACAACAAAGAAATTGCCTCGGCTCTGTATTTGAGTGAGGGAACTGTGCGAAATTATCTCAGTGCTATTTTGGAAAAATTGAACCTGCGCGACCGCACACAGCTGGCTGTTTTTTACTACCGGCACATGGTGTGAGTCAGGTGTCCAGCATATTTTCCATAAACACCGCATAACCTTTCGTCGGCTCCTCGACAAATACATGCGTTACCGCTCCGATGATCTTGTCATCCTGCAAGATCGGACTGCCGCTCATCCCCTGAACGATGCCGCCCGTCAGTTTCAGCAGTCTCGTATCGGTTACACGGATCACCATTCCTTTATTATCCTTACTCGTCCGGTTAATCTTTTCAATCTGAATCTCATATTTTTGTGGCGTTCCTTCCATATTGGAATAAATCCAGGCTTTTCCTGTTTTAATATCTTGTCTAAGCCCAACTTCATAGTACGTTCTCTGCTGTTTGTCCGGTTCAAAAATGGTGCCGAATATACCAAGGGATGTATTTTTATCTATCTTTCCGATGCATTCTTTTGCCACCATATTGATATAGCCTTCTAATTCTCCCGGAGCCCCTTTTTGTCCTTTTATAATATCCAGTATTTTTGTCTCATACAACTCTCCGCCGCGCAGATCCATCAATGTCCCGGTATCCGCATCCGTTATTCCGTGGCCGAGTGCACCGAATTTTCCATTTTTTGTAACATACGTCATCGTTCCGATTCCCTGTGTATCTTCCCGAACCCAGATTCCCAGTTTGTTGCTTCCATCTTTTGCCAACACCGAATGCACCGCCACATCCAGATTCTGCTTACCACGTCGTATGTGAAGCGCAATCTTTTCGCCCTTTCTTTTCTGCACCGCCTGGTTAAATTCCTGTATGGTTTTTACCGAGATGCCCTCTACCTTTAATATATAATCTCCGGTCATAACAATGTTCGTCGCCGGTTCATGAATCAAACCATCCTGTCCCTCGACACTGGTTGTAGACAGCACAAGCAGCCCCTTTGTCTCGACATAAATTCCGACCGGTTCTCCGGACGGTGCCACTTCAATCGGCTCTATCGCCTGAACCTGTATATCCTTTACCGGAAGGACACCAAATAATCTGGCTTTTACCTCATACGTTCCCACTCCTTCCAATACAACTGTCGTTTTATCCGATGTCTGGTTGATGTGAAGTGCTTCGACCGTCTTTTCTTCTTTTTTTGAATATTTTATCAAACTACTGTTTGTCAGCAGTTCCTCTCTTCCGACATAGGTCCATATTTTATCCGGGATTTCCCTTTGCAGCCGGCTCCACGCAAGAATTCCAAGAACCACAAGATCCAGAACTAAAAAAGCAAGCAATCCGTACCGATAAATTTTTTTCCTTTTTGAAACAAACATGGCAATCCTCTCCTCACAAAAAAACTCCTATAAGGAAAGTATTGCCATAATTTCATAATTTATGAATATTGTTTTTGATTTTTTGCCAATTGTTTCATTTCTTTTGCATTTGCAAGCACTGCCTGTGTAATCTCGACTCCGCCTAACATACGAGCCAGTTCCTCGGTGGACTGTTCATCAGACAGCCGGCGTATCCGGGTCTCCATTTCTTTCGCGGAAGAGATCTTCTCAATGACAAAATGTGTATCTGCCATCGCCGCAATCTGTGGCAGATGGGTAATGCAGATAATCTGATGGTTTTTCCCAAGAATTGACATCTTCTCTGAAACCATCTGCGCAGTTCTTCCACTGATTCCCACATCAATTTCATCAAAGATCAGGGATTCAATCTGATCCACATCTGCAAATACGGTTTTTATCGCCAGCATGATTCGCGATAATTCTCCTCCGGAAGCCACTTTACTCAACGGATTCAGATCTGCCCCCGGGTTCGTTGCGATAAGAAATTCGACATTATCTTTTCCTTTTGCCGTAAACTCAGACAATTCTTCCACTTTTACCGCAAATCGGGCATGCTCGAAATTCAGTTCCTGCAATGTCTCGGTAATATTTTTCTCAAGTTTCACCGCTGCTTTCTTTCGAAGCACCGTCAATTTCCCGCACAATTCTTCCAATGATTTTTCACACTGTTGTTTTTCCGTCTCCAGCTGCAGATGATAGTTTTCAAAATCCTTATAACGGTCAATTTTTTCTATCACTTCCACATAATGCTTCATGGCTTCTTCGTAAGTATTTCCATATTTCGCCTGAATACTCCGGATACGGTCAAGACGTTCTTCTTTCTGACGCAATTCCGCTTCGTCGAAAACAAAATCATCCATATAATCCGATATACTGCGATTAAAATCCGATAACAGATTTTCGATATCCTGCAGTTCTTCCTGCAAAGAAAGAAGTCCTTCATCTAAGTCGGCAACATCCCCGAGATGACGAAGTGCCTGCGAAATCTGACTGGCGCATCCCTGGTACGAATCACCGGTACACTCATAAACTTTGCCCATTGATTCCACGATATCCGAAGCATTTGACATTTTCTTTACTTCATCCTCCAGCTTCTCTTCTTCGCCTTCTTTAAGTTTTGCCTCTTCAATCTCTTTTCGTTCATATTCCAAGAAAGAAAGCTCTCGGGCACGCTCTTTTTCCGAGCCTCCATTTTCTTCCATTTTTTGTAATATTTTTCGGTATTCTTCGTACTTTCCCGCAATCTTCTGCTTTAACCCCTGTGCCTCTTCCCCGGCAAAACGGTCTACCACACTGCGGTGATACTCTTTGTGAAGCAGCGACTGATGTTCATGCTGACCATGGATATCAATGCAAAGGGCCGATACTTTCCGGATCACACCTACCGGTACACTTTCGCCGTTAATTTTATTGATACTTCGATTAGCCGTAATCTTGCGCGAAATGACGATCTGACCGTCTTCCGGTTCGATATCCATCTCACGTAAAGCCTCAACGGTCTCCGGCTTCTCAATCTGAAATACCAGTTCTACCATCGCATAATCTGCACGTTTTCCAATAATCTCAGGAGAAACTCGAGCTCCCAGTGCGATTCCGATGGATCCCACAAGAATGGATTTTCCGGCTCCGGTCTCTCCCGTCAATATATTCAAATGCTCTCCAAAATCTACATCTACTTCATCAATGATCGCAAAATTCTTCACGTGTAAATTTACTAACACACAACTCCTCCTGTCCTATCCATTGATATCCGATACCGTTACTTTACACGACAACTTCAAGCCTCTTACTGTCGCATAAATTCTCGTAACACCTCTTCGCCTTCCGACTACTTTTCCGGTAGAATCTACCGAAGCAATCAATGGATTCTGGGAATGCCAGGTTACTCCTGTCGATATCTCATTTACCCGAAGTGTCTCCGTATCATACAGTCGGAGTGGCAGGCTTCTTCGATTCAACGTAACGACGAGGACATCGGCATATCCTACTTGTCCATTGGACGTTTCACCATAAACGGTAGCCTGACCTACGCGATTTGCATAAATCTTTCCACGTTTGTTAATTCTCGCAACTGCCGGATTGTCTGAATAATATTTCATCTTATCCGTTGAATTGGAAGGTGCGATTGTAATACCCGACTGAATCTGACGTCCTTTTGCTACAATCAGATCATTATTTGTCACATCGACTCCGGTCGCCGGAATCGGATCCGAAACCGTGATCAGACATACTGCTGACTTTCCGGAACCATCTTTCGCTTTAGCACGAATCTTAACCATTCCGGCTGCCAGACCCTGCACTCGCCCGGAAGCATCTACCGTCGCGATGGAATTATCACTTGAACTCCAGGCAACGCTCTTAATCGTTGCATTTTTCGGATGTACTTTGGCTTTTAACTTCAAAGTCTTTCCGACCAGCAGTTTTGCTGTATATTTATTTAATGTAATCTTCGTCACTTTTCGTACTACTCGTACTTTACATCTTGCAAAAGCACCGGAGCCGTCTTTGGCAGTTGCCGTTATGTAAGCGGTTCCAATTTTCTTTCCTTTTACAACTCCCTTCGAAGTAACACGGGCAACGGATTTTTTAGAACTTTTCCATTTTACGGACTTATTCGTCGCTGTCGCAGAAGTAACCGTCGCTTTAATCGTAAACCTCTTACCTTTCTGCAAAAACTTCGAGGTCGGATTAACTTCTACAGATGTAGACTTTTCTGTAACCGTCAACAAGCAGCTTACTACAAAGCCACCACTCTTAGCAACACCTTTGATCAACGTAATGCCGCCCTTCAAACCGGTTACTTTCACACTGGATTCCCCCTGGTTCTCCAATTTTGCAATAGAAGGGTCTGCAATGCTCCATTCCATCGACTTATCATACGCAGCTGCCGGAAGGAAGTCCGGCGTAAGCGTCATGCTTTCTCCTACTTCAATCGTCGCTTTTTCCGGTTTTAAGGTAACTGCTGTTAATGTCTCTTTTACCGTGATCTGAATGACTGCCACTCTTCCGGAAGCCGAAGTCGCCTGAATAAAGGTCACCCCTGTCTTCTTTGCCGTGATCACACCCTTTTCATCTACATCCGCAACTTCCGGATTGTAAGATACCCAGGTAATGGCATCAGTACTGTCATCCGGTGTCTTCACCAAGTTTGGTGTATATGTCTCTCCCGCGATCATCTCATAGGCATTTGGCGAGAACGCCAAATCATTACATGGCTGCAACACTGTTACCTTTATGGATTTTCTTGTCGCATCGTCTGCTCCTACATTGATGGTCGTTACACCTGCTTTTTTACCGGTAATATTAATGATGCGGTTATTTGGTTTGTATTCATAATCCAATATATTCTCGTCGCCCACTTCAATCGTCAGCTCAGAATTACATCCTTCCGGTGCCAGCGCTACATCTACATACTGTGTATCGCCGACATTCAGGGTCAGTTCATTTGGAGTCAGCGTAATTTCCTCACACTTCGACACAACTGTAACCGTACACTGGGCATATACTTTATTTGGATTGTATTTTGGCGATAACATTACAATCGTCGTACCCGGATTTACCGCAGTCAGATAACCATATTCATCCACAGTTACGACATTGGTGTCCAGTGATGTCCACTCCGGTGTTTTATCTGTTACATTATTCGGTGTATATGTGTATTTTAACTGGTGTGTCGCACCGACTTTCATCGTCAGATTTTCTTCTGTCAGTTTCATCGTCTCATATGGTACAACAATCGTGATCTTACACCTTGGATCGTCTTTCTCATCCGTGTTCGGATTGTTAAATACGACCTCTGTCGTCGAGCCATCCCCCGTCGGTGCTTTTGCTGTAATGGTCACCGTCTTACCATTGTTATCGAATTCTACATTCACATATCTATTATCATAAGACCACCAGGAAGTCGGAACCTGTGATACATCCGGATTTCCTTTGATCTTGACAACGATACTCTCGCCAACATTTAATTTTGCATTGGCCGGATCGATATCAAACTTATTTGGTGTATCTACGATACGAACCATACAAGTGGCTGTCGGAGATCCAGGTCCATTTTGGTATTTTGCCGTGATAACAACATCATCTGTCGTTACTTTTTTTGCGGTCACTTTACCCGTCTCATCTACCGTCGCATAATCCGGATCACTGGAAGACCATTCAACATCCAAAACCTGTGTATCATTGAAGTAAGCGCTTAAATTCGTCTCACTTCCCTTGTATACCGTAATATAGTTCTGATTTAACTTGAATACATCAGCGATGGTGATCTCGATATTAAAATATCCTTTATCCATCACAGTACTGCTCGCAGGAAGAAGCGATCGGATATACGACTCGTATTCCGGTCGAACCGTTACTTCTGCATTTACCTTTGTCGTAACCTTGTTATTCTTTTCCAATGCCGTGATTACACCATCTTTATAAGAAGCATAGTTTTTAAAATCTTTCGGCTGCACTTCAAAATATTTCAAAAATTCTTCCGTCGAAAGGTTGAATGCCTTTGCGATATCATAGGTATCATGAATGGCAATCGTTTCTTTATAATCATTTGGACTTGCATACACATACAAATTCAATACCGTCGGTGCATACACATCTTCATCTATGTACTTCTGCTCGCTCTCATACGCACCATGCGGATAAAAATACACACGGTACAATCCAGCTTTTGCGGTTACCCGGAGCTGATTGGAACGGCTGGATTCCGGACTGATCTCAATCAGATCCGATTTCTTGGTAAGCGAATCCGCGATGACTTCTTCACTTCCACCGCTGTCCCGCTTGATAACCCAGTCCATCTTATTTTTTATGCCTTCGATATTATTCATAAAGTTCGCATCCGTATAAATCGTTCCACCGGTATCCATTTTTATCGTCTTCAGATTTCCGTAATTGGAATCCGTCTCACTGATACTCGGATAAACGTATACATCTATCGTCGTCGAATAGGTAATCTCCGGACTGTCCTTTGGCGTATACGTCGCCGTGATCTTCGTCATACCGGCTCCCTTTGGCGTAACGACACCGGTTGCAGACACATCTGCTACTTCTGAGTTTGCCACCGTCCACTGTGCTTCACTGGAACTACCATAGTTCAATGTAAGCGGTACCGGTTTGTCCGTCGTACGAAGGAAAATCGCCTTATCCTGCGAATCCTCATATGGCTTTTTGAACACATTATCATTTTGTGAAGTATCTACTGCAAATACGACCTGAATCTTACAGGTAACACTACCGATAACCGGTCCCAGACCACTTGCCACTTTATTGTAAACCGTAGCAAGTACAGTTACTTCACCCGGATTTTTTGCCGTTACAATACCATAGATCTGGCTGCTTCCCTGATGAATTTCTGCGATATCCTTTCCGGTCTCTATCGACCATTTGATCTCATACAGATTCGGATCCGCATAGATCGGCGAATCTTCCGACCCCAGGATCAACGTCGCCTGGCGGTTTTTCATCTGATATGCCGTCTGGGCATTTAACTGATATCCATCACATGTCAGATACAGTCCCTCTGCCGCATCCGATTTATCCCCCAGACAAAAGCATAGTCCCGCCACTGCAATACAGAGTACAAGAAAGATGCTGCCCCATTTCCATATTATATGTTTTTTCTTTTTTTCACTTTTTTTCATAACTTTTTATCCTTTCTGCTTTTTTGCTGAAAGCCTCAATCTATATATAAATTTTATCGGCATTTTGTGTCAAAAATTATGATATAATCCGTATTTATTATACAATAATTTTCTTTTCTTTTCAACCTTTGGACACGCATATTTATTTTTCATCTGTAAAGGGAAATCACTGGCTGGTCAGCCAAAAAAATATAAAAAAAGAAGCGCGAGACGGGACTCGAACCCGCGGCCCCAACCTTGGCAAGGTTGTGCTCTACCAACTGAGCCACTCGCGCATTTTGTTGTCGCCGTATCTCTCAGCGACAATCATTATTATACATAAGGTTTACATAAAAGTCAAGGAAAATTTTAATTTTTTTTGATTATTTTTTGATTTTTTTGAAAGCCTCGTAAATTCGGTGTATTGGGAACCCTACTACATTAAAATAATCTCCCTTTACCCCAGCGATATGTTTAGAAAATACACCCTGGATGCCATAAGCCCCTGCTTTATCATAGCAGTCTCCTGTCTCTATATAGGCTTCGATTTCTTTTGCGGTCATAGGCGCCACCTTTACCTCTGTTGTTTCCGAAAAAACATCGCACTGCGTTATTTCCCCCGCTATCACCGTAAGCAAAGCTACCCCTGTCGTCACTTCATGTGTTCGCCCCTGCAGACTCGACAGCATAGCAAATGCTTCTTCTCTGTCTTTTGGTTTGCCGTATATTTTCCCCTGCAGGCTGACCACAGTATCGGCTCCAATTACAAGGAACTCTTTTTCTTTCTGCAAAATCTCCTTAAACACCGCTTCTGCTTTCTGCTTCGCCAATTCTTTGGTCACTTCTGACGGCACATCACTCGTAATAATCTCTTCACAATCCGAAACATGCACTTCAAAAGAATCCGTGATCATTTTCATCAATTCTTTTCTTCTTGGCGATCCTGACGCCAGTATCACTCGTTTTTCCATACAAAAACCCTCTTTCTATCCGTATTCCACCTCAAATTATAATATAATTCAAACGGTGTTTCAAGTAGAAAGAGGGTTCTCTATTTTTAAAATACCTTCCTATACAACATAAGCAAAAAACAATTTTTTACTTTGTACGCGATGCCTCTAAAAATGCCTGAAATGCCGGCTTAGGATCATCAATCGAAGTACCAAAAAGCAATGGCTGGCTCTTACCTCTCCAGGAAATGCTATCGTAAAGCCCCCAAATCGTGAGCCCGGTAATTCCTTTCGGGCTTACTGTCTTATCGCGGTTTTTCTGCTTTGCGATCACCATCTCCATAAAATCTTTCACAAAGGCTGCCTGCTCTTCTATCGTTTCCCCTTCGTTTTTGTAATCATACGAAGGATTGCTTCCGTCGGTATTGAAATTAATGGTAAAGTCAAGTTCTGTAATCTGAACTTCGTATCCTGCCGCCATAAATTTCTCCAACGCTGCACCATACTCTTCAATCGTCGGTCTTTTGATATCTACATGGCTCTGCATACCGATTCCGGAGCAGATTTTTGCTTTTTCCCCTTCATTTATAAAATTGACAAGGGCAAGAAGATCCTCTACTTCAAAATAACTATCATAGTCATTGTAAAATAATGTAACTTTATCTGTTGCATCATATTTTTCCAGCATCTCATAAGCACGCTCAAATGCACGTTTCACATAAGACGGCGTTCCTTTCATATCTCCGTAAACACTCGTCCAGTTAAGAGACCATGCTCTTCCCCGATGAAGATATTCATTTACAACATCCCATGCATATACGATCTTACCGGTTTCACCTGCAATTTCTTTTTCTTTCTGCATTATATGATCCATTACGGTCGATACATAAAAATCAATTCTTGCATCCATCGTATCCTCATCTACGGCATCTTCGTCAGCGTCATAATCAATTCCAAAGAACCACGCCGGTGTCTGGCTGTGCCACAAAAGGGTATGACCACGGAGTCCAAGACCGTTATCATAAGCTGTCTGTAATATTTTGTCAATTCGATCAAAATTCAACTTTGGAACACTCGTTTCCTTATAATTATCAGGAATAATGTAACCCAGTTTTTCCGCCTCTTCTTTTGTGATCATTGTCACTTTGGAACCAAGAACCGCATCCGGTTTCATCTCATTTTCCATCGTGATACTGTTAAAATGTTTTTTGACAAATGCCAGCGTCTTCTCGTCCTGAAGCTGACTCGTACTCGGATTCGAACCGTAATTTACGCAGGTTCCAAGATGTCCAAAAACATCTTCATAGTTTTCCAAAATGCTATCCGACTTCAAAGGCGGCAATGTCACTTCCGGTGTTGTCGATGGTGTGGCTGAAGGCTTAGTGGAAACGGCTGGCGTTCCGGAAGCCGCCGGTACTGTACTTGGTATCGGTATCACTGTCGGAGCAGTCGTCTTCGCAGGATTGGCCTTCGTCTTTGTCACTTTGACCTTACAGACAAGGGTAAATTTCTTTTTCTGCTGTCTTACCTTGCAGCTGATCTTTGCCGTTCCTTTTTTCTTCGCAATGATCTGTGCTGATTTTTTTGTTTTTTTGCCAATAGAAACAACACTCTTTTTATTGCTTTTCCAAGTAACTTTTGCTTTCTTCGCCGTTTTTACTTTTAATGTCGTTTTTTTACCGGCTTGTAACCGAATTGATGTTTTTGACAAAACCGGCTTCTTTGCTGCCTCTGTCCAAGTTGTGACCGGAACCGCCACTGACACAAGCATAACTCCTGCCAGCAGTTTGGCAATCATTCTTCTCTTCATTCCTTTTTCCTCCTTATATTCTTTATAAAATTACTGAAATACTCGTCTTGCAAAATTATACAATCCTTCTCTCCACGCATTCCAGTCATGTCCATATGGCACATTATTGAACATATGACGTACACCATTTTTCTCTAATGCCTTATGATACTTTGTTGGATTATCGGATACTACAGTGTCATTATCTCCCTGCTGGATCATAATGAGCGTAGTGTCCTGATACTCTTCCGGTATTTTGAAAGTATCTTCCGTAAACAGTCCCTCTTCTGCACTGTATGGAAGAACTCCCGGTGCCGGTTCAAAAGCTCCGATGTAACTAAAGTAATCCAACATATAAAATCCACAATACAAACTGGTTCTTCCTCCCATTGACAGACCGGCGATCGCATGATTATCGCGTCCCTCCATAATAGAATAATTTTTCTCCATATATGGGATCAGGCTTGTTCTCAATTCATCTACCATACGATTGAACATCACAAATCTTCCTGGGTCTAAGTAATTACTCGGCATTTTTTCACCCGGCACCTGAACAAGCTGGTTTGGGCACACAATGATCATTTCCGGAATTTTTCCCTCTTTATTCAAATTTCCTGTAATATACTCCGGAAGACCGGATTTCCACTCATTTTCGCTTCCACCGATGCCATGCAGAAGATACATGATCGGATATTTTTTATTCGCATCATAATCTGCCGGAAGATAAACAACGGCTCTTCTATCTGCTTCTGACACTTTCGAATAGTAGGTAATTGTCTGCGGTTCCGCATATGTATAACCGTCCAATTCTTCTGCATAATCTTCCGGCACATCAAAAGATTCATCAATAAATGATTTTGCTTTTGAAGACGCAACCGGTCCATTGTACGGTGTCGTCTTTGGCGATGCTGTCGGTGTAACAGTTGGTGATGCTGTCGGTGTTGCTGTCGGTGTTGACGACGGTGTTGCAGTTGCTGCCGGTGCACTTGGTGCAGCTGACACAGGACTTTGCGAAGCATTTGCTGCCGGTGTCTGTGAAACAGTTGCTTCCGGAGCCATTGACGGTTGTGTAGATGGTTCTACTGTTTTCTTTACTTCTTTTTTGTTTTTTACAATTACATTTACTTTACCAATTACTCTTTTCTTTGCTTTTTTCTTTTCTGTTATCGTAATCACTGCCTTTCCCACTTTTTTCGCTGTCACGATTCCTTTTTTATTCACTTTGGCAATCGATGGTTTGGAAGATTTAAACATATATTTCGCCTTCTTAACCTTACCTTTTATTTTAATTGTTTTCTTTTTCCCTGCTTGAAGCGTCATCTTCTTTGTGGTACATTTTGCTTTTGCGGAAACCAACGTTCCGGAAGCCATTCCCGGCAACGCAATAGCACCAGTAAGAACGATGGCAAGCACTTTCTTTGTTTTTCTTGTTAACATATTCATCTCTCCATTCTTTCTAAATAAAATTTCAATATTATTCTTATTTTACAACCTTGCATTTTGTTTCTCAATGTCGTATAATTGCAATAAATACACATATTATTTTGAAAAGGAGAGATATTATGCATATTCACAACGCTATTTATAACACCATACATAAAGACGGAATTTCCCTTTCCAGAGCATCTGGCATAGCCGACTTTCTTCTTTTATACATAAAAACGCCAACTTTACTTCAAGTATACGAAAATACGTATACTATTACAGATCCATCTGTCGTTATCATATCCGGTTATACTCCTTACAAATATCTTTCTGTTACAAAGCCATACTGCGATGACTATATACATTTTTTACCAAGAAATACGGATGGGTTTTTAAAGGAGTTGCACTTTCCTTTAAATCAACCTATAAAAATTAACAACCACCACTTAATTGATCCTATTATTCAGGCTATCTGCCGGGAATATTACGAAGCAACCGAGTATGTCCTTGATATTCAATATCATCAAATGATGCTTCTCATGTCACGTATCGGGGAATCCTGGTCTGACGAACACTATCAGAATTCTGCTGTTCCTTATTTTGAAAATCTGATGACAATACGAAAAAAAGTTTTGGCTGACCCAACAAAGAATTGGAAAATAAAAGATCTTGCGAAAGAAACCACCCTGTCTCCTGCTTATTTTCAGGTTTTATATAAAAAAGCGTTCGGCACTACATGTCTGTCAGATATCATTGACAATAAAATTGCAACCGCGAAAGAATATCTTCTTTCAACGGACATGTCTGTCGCTGACATCTCAGTTGAACTGGGATATAGCCAGGTATACCACTTCATCCGGCAATTCAAAAAAAGCACCGGAGTTACCCCCGGTGCTTTCCGAAAATCAATGCGGTAATTTTTATTTAAAGTATTCAACACCACTCTCGAAGATCAACTGGTTCTGGTCGCCGCAGATATTCAATGCCACGCCATCGCCACGACGCTCGGAGTGTGCCATTTTTCCTAACACTCTTCCATCCGGGCTTGTGATACCTTCGATTGCATAGTAAGAACCGTTTGGATTGAAGTCTTCATCCATCGTCGGATTGCCATTGACATCGACATACTGTGTAGCAACCTGTCCATTTTCGAACAATTTATCAATCCACTCTTTGCTTGCGACAAAACGTCCTTCTCCATGAGAAGCCGGTACGGCATAAACACCGCCGAGTGTCGCCTTCCGGAGCCATGGGGACTTGTTCGTTACTACTTTTGTGTAAACCGATTTACTGATATGACGGCCAATGCTGTTGGTTGTCAATGTCGGTGAATCGTCTTTCTGTGTCTTGATTTCTCCATAAGGAACCAGTCCCAGTTTAACCAAAGCCTGGAAACCATTACAGATACCAAGTGCCAAACCATCTCTCTCCTGAAGGAGACGATGAACGGCTTCTTTGATGCGTTCATTGCGGAATACGGAAGTAATAAACTTCGCAGAACCATCCGGTTCATCACCGGCACTAAATCCACCGGAGAACATCAAAATCTGGGATTCATTGATTGCTCTTTCAAATGCATCCACACTATCCTTAATGTCTGACTCTGTCATATTCTTAAATACGATACTCTCTGTCTCTGCGCCTGCAGCCACAAATGATTTCATCGTATCATATTCGCAGTTTGTACCTGGGAATACCGGAATAAATACTTTTGGTTTTGCCACTTTATGCTTGCACACATAAATCTCTTTGGCATCATAAAGTCCGGTAGTAATCTTCTTGTCTTCCACTCCGGAACGGGTTGGGAATACTTTTTCCAAGGTCTGTGTCCAGGAAGCAATTGCCTCTTCCATGGATACACTCTCGTTTCCGTAAGTAAACTCAGCTTTTTCCGTAACCGTACCAACCACTTTGTAATCCAATCCAAGTGCAACTACTTTTTCTACATCTGCAGCATCCACTTCAAGAAGGAGATCACCATAAGCCGGTTCAAAGTATGTGGAAACGGCTTCTTTCTCTTCAAATGCAACACCCAGTTTATTACCAAATGCCATCTTCGCAGCCGCCTGTGCAATTCCTTTGCCTTCCAAAGCATAGGCCGCTTTTACGAGACCGCCACGCATCTGTGTCGTTACTGTCTCGTACATGTTGAGTACATAATCGTAATCCGGAAGATCATACGCATCTTTGCGGATTGGCAGACATACAAGTACATCTCCTGCTTTTTTCAATTCCGGTGTAACAACATCGGAAACCTTAGCCACATCTACAGCAAATGAACACAATGTCGGTGGAACATCTATATCATTGAAAGTTCCCGACATACTGTCTTTTCCACCAATTGATGGAAGACCGAATTTCATCTGTGCATCATAAGCACCGAGCAATGCTGCCATCGGCTCTCCCCAGCGTTTGCTGTCTTCTGTCATACGTTTGAAGTATTCCTGGAACGTAAAACGAATCTTTTTATAATCCCCACCGGCAGCAACAATCTTGGCCACTGAAGTAAGCACTGCATATTCTGCTCCATGATATGGGCTCCAGCTGGTAAGATATGGATCCATGCCATAACTCATCATTGTAACCGTATCACATTTTCCATCCAATACCGGAAGTTTTGCAATCATCGTCTGCGTAGGTGTCAGCTGGTATTTACCACCATATGGCATCGTAACCGTTGACGCTCCGATAGAACTGTCAAACATTTCCACCAATCCTTTTTTGGAGCAGACATTCAAATCTTTTAATGTGTCTGTGAAAGTATCTTTAAAGTTATCTTTCACTTCCACTTTTTCCATATAATTTTCTGCTTTTGAAGGCATCGTAACCGTTACATCTGTTTCCTGATGTGCTCCGTTGGTATCCAGAAATGCGCGGGAAATATTTACAATTTCTTTTCCTCTCCAGGAAAGAACAAGTCTTGGAGTTTCCGTAACTACAGCTACCGGAATCGCCTCCAGGTTTTCCTCGTTTGCATAACCAAGCATTTTATCTACATCCTTCGGATCTACAACAATCGCCATACGCTCCTGGGATTCGGAAATCGCAAGCTCTGTTCCATCCAAACCGGCATATTTCTTAGGCACTTTATCAAGATCCACGCGCAGTCCGTCTGCCAGTTCACCGATTGCAACGGATACACCGCCGGCACCAAAGTCATTACATTTTTTGATCAAACGGCTGACCTCTTCTCTGCGGAACAATCTCTGAATCTTGCGCTCTGTCGGAGCATTACCTTTCTGTACTTCTGCACCACAGGTATCAATAGACTCTGTATTGTGGGCTTTCGAAGATCCTGTCGCTCCACCACAGCCATCTCGTCCGGTTCTTCCCCCAAGAAGAATGATGACATCATCCGGATCCGAATTTTCACGAATTACATTTTTACGAGGAGCAGCCCCCATAACGGCACCGATTTCCAGACGTTTTGCCACATAATTCGGATGATAGATCTCATCTACCAGTCCTGTTGCAAGACCAATCTGGTTACCATAAGAACTGTATCCGCTGGCAGCCCCTGTCACGATCTTTCTCTGTGGCAGTTTCCCTTCCAATGTATCTTTCAACGATTTTGTCGGATCAGCAGCGCCGGTAACACGCATTGCCTGGTACACATAGCCACGTCCTGACAACGGGTCACGGATCGCACCGCCAAGACAGGTAGCAGCTCCACCAAATGGCTCAATTTCAGTCGGATGGTTGTGTGTCTCATTTTTAAAGAACACAAGCCATTCTTCCATAACCGGTCCTTTACCATCTTCGTGATCGATTTCAACCGGAACAACAATCGAGCAGGCATTAATTTCATCCGAAACTTCCATGTCGTCCAATTTTCCTTCTGCACGAAGTTTTTTCATCGCCATAAGCGCAATATCCATCAAGGAAACGAATTTATCATCTCTTCCTTTATAAATTGTCTCATGATCTTTTTTATACTGTTCAAACGTGTCCTGAATCGGCTTTTTGTAATCGCCTTCTTCAAATGTAACATTTTTCAATTCTGTCAAAAATGTGGTATGACGGCAGTGATCCGACCAATATGTATCTAACACACGAATCTCTGTCACGCTAGGGTCACGTTTTTCTTCATTTTTAAAATAATTCTGAATGTGTAAAAAGTCTTTAAATGTCATGGCAAGACCGAGAGACTGATACAATTGATTCAGTTCTTCTTCCGGCATGTCCTTAAAGCCATCAAAAATCTTAACATCTGCCGGCTCTTCAAATTTGGTTACCAGTGTTTCCGGAATGGTTTCATCCGTCTCTTTCGAATCTACCGGGTTGATGCAGTACTCTTTGATACGGGCAAAATCTTCTTCGGAAATATTGCCTGACAAAACATAAGTAGTAGCCGAACGAATAACCGGTTCTTCGCTTTCGTTCAACAATTTTACACACTGCTCTGCGGAATCCGCACGCTGATCAAACTGTCCCGGCAGATATTGAACGGAAAACACCTTATCTCCTGCTTTTTTCTCAAAACTTCCCTCATAGACATAATCTACCGGTGGTTCTGAAAATACGGTTGCCAGTGCTTTTTTGTAAGTTTCTTCCTGAATGCCCTCGACATCATAGCGAATCAATACTCGAACCTGCTCAAGATCCTTAATTCCAAGGTATTCCTTTACCTCCTGTTTCAACTCTTTTGCAGCTACGGCATAGTCCTCTTTCTTTTCTACGTAAATTCGCTTTACATTAGCCATGATTTTCTCTCCTATCTTGTCTTATCCATCATTATCACTACAAGTTCCTCTTATATTGTGTAAGAACCAAGTTTTACACGGCCCTTCCAATAACTCTGAACTTCTGTAACATAATTTGGTGCAAATTCAGCATATCTTGCGTTGAACTGCTTTGTTTCTTCTTCATTGACAACAGACTGGCACTGATTGTCATACGCTTCACTGTCATCGTTGTTTACCATTTTGATCAGATAATAACCGTCGTCTCCCTCAATAATATCTGAAATCTGACCATTATCCATCTTCATGATCTGCTTACGAAGTTTTTTATTCAGGAATGTAGAATCTTTCAGATCCTTTTTGATCAGATTCTCTGTTTGATACTGAATTCCCGTTTTGTCATTGTCATCCAACAGTTTTGTAAAATCCTCTGCTGTCTTTGCTTTTTCCTGTAACGCCTGCATATTCGTAAGATTTGTCTGCTTCTGTTCTTCGGAAACCTCTTTGGTTTCTTCGCCGCTGGTTTCCTGATTGCTGACTTTATAATACTGTAATGTATACTGTCTGTAATCTTTTTTATTTACAGTTGCTTTCAATGCCTCTTCATCCACACCGCTTTCTTTGATCAAAATCTGACGGAATTTCTCTGCAAGTGCATTTTTCTTAAATTCACTTTTCAAGGTCTTTTCATCCAGACCCTCCAGGCTTTTCTGCTTATCCGTAAAATTTTTCATGGTATCTGTGACATTATCTTCTGCGGTTTTCTCTTCTTCTGCCGTGAGGGAATATCCTCTCTTCTGAGCCTCCATATAAAGAACCTCACGCTGTTTCAAAGAATCCATCACTTGCTTTTTCGCAGCGGAAGCACCATTTCTTCCTTTACTGTCAACATCTTCCATTTCCCAATATGTCTTTCCGTACAACTGCTGATAAATGGAAGAATATTGATTGTACTGGTTTTCTACCTGATAAATGCTGTAAACGGCTTCTTTCATATAAACCGTGTCTTTCTTTTGTGTTCCATTTTCATCTGTCGTGGAAACCACCAATACGGCACGCGGGCGAAGCTGCATATAGCACACCCCTGCGCACAATACGATAACGGCAAGAATACCTAAAATCACCAAAACCTTATTTTTAGAAGAAACAAAAGACAAAGCGCCGGTGCCTCCTCCCTGTTTCTTACTTACTCCGTTGTTTTTTGCTAATTTTTTTGAGTTGTTCATTGTTACCCTCCGAAATACATTTTTTTGCTCAAAGCATATAATAATATTTTACCATATTATTTTCTTTTGTAAAGAACAAACTCTACTAATTTTTTGTGAACGCAATTTTTGTGAACGCAAACAGAACAATTCCAGATAACAAAAAACTCTGTCC